>CXWJ01000172.1_pt1 | contig 350530 bp, 267 predicted proteins | sample 590841 | NCBI WGS metagenome assembly CXWJ01 (sample SAMEA3498367, study PRJEB10139) | wastewater metagenome | biome: wastewater treatment plant; material: activated sludge | place: Austria | collected 2015-01-21 | reverse complement strand
ATCTCACTCCATGAACCACTCAAACTCTCTTATTTACTGTCCGGATAAACCGCACCACCTCACATTGTGCCGAGTTCATTCAATCCGTCTTTTGCTGCTACTGTATGCCGTTCGTTGCGGTTGATTAGGATTGCCAGAGTTTATGAAACTTTGAGTACATCTGCTGAAAGCATTCTTATTTTCCATACAGCATGGTTAAAAACTGCAAAGCGTTTTTTCAAGGAATTAGAAAAATTGGATTTCGCTTTTACTCTCCTAACAAATAAGGGAATAGCCAAAAATTTTATACTGTCTATAGCCAAGCATAGTAAAAAACTTTGGAATGAAGCGAAAAATGATGCTATGCTTTTCTTTCAAAAAAAGGAATTATTATCAGATAATATTCTTTTTAAAAAACTAGAGGAAGAATTATCTAACACATTTAAGATTGTATTTCGTGATAGTATACAAGGTCAAGGTTTTACAGAAGTCTCACACATACACCTATTGCCCATACTGCCCATGAAATATATTGAAAACAGACCTGTGATACTTGATTGTGCTATTCGATCAAATTATGCAGACCATATTATACCACAAATATTTGAAGAGAATTTTATTTTTAATAAAAAAATAGCAGATCGGAATGAAAAGTTGAAGCAAATACTTACAAACCCTCATAGAGAATCAACAGGATTTGTTTTTATAACTGGTTATCAAGGAAGTGGAAAGTCTACTTTCATTAATTATTTTATTGAAAAAAATATAAATAAATTTGATTTCATACTTTGTGATTTTGACAAATTGATGATATCTACAAACATGCAAAACTTCAACTATGCTAATGAAGGCATTGAAAGGGCAATCTTGTATGTATTATTATCATACTTGGAAAAAGACGAAAAAAATTTATTATCAACTTTTAATCTAGTTCGGCGACATAAAAATGGATTATTAAGTCAAAATTTATTTGATAGCAAAATCCTTGAAACTCTAGAGGAAAAATTACAAGGAAAAAATAAGCGCGATCAACATATAGATTTAATAAGGCGCCTAAATAAATTAAACTATAAAGATGTGTTTATATATTTTCTTATCCATCTACTATTTAAACCATCACCACCATTAACAAGAGTTATCATTTTTGACAATTTAGATACAATAAGTAACGAGTACTTAAAAAAATACTTTTTTATATCCCTTGATGAAGTTTTGTGGAAGACTGCCCCTATAGCAAACAGTGATATTCTTGAAAAGAATGACAAAGACTTTCAACAAAAGTTTAAATTTATTTTTTCTCTAAGAGATGTTAATTTTTAAACGATTAGATTTTTGAATGTCTGAATGCTTTTGAATTTTCAACTGTAAAGCAAGCATAGGTGAGATTTTCTGAGTTTGTGAAGTTGGTCTAAACTTTTCAATGTGTTACCTCCCTCCGAAACAAAAACTCCCCGCCGACCCAAAGCCGACGGGGAGTTCAAATAAATCGTAAGTCGTAGATCGTAAATCGCAAGTCGTCAACTTTCCAACGCCGCAGCGCCACCCACAATCTCGCCCAACTCCGTCGTGATCGCTTCCTGGCGCGCTTTGTTGTAGTTGATTTTCAGGTCTTTGAGCAATTCTTCTGCATTATCTGTCGCCTTGTCCATCGCCGTCATACGCGAGCCGTGTTCGGAGGCTTGTGTGTCGAGCAACGATTTGTGGAACGTCAGTTGGAGGATGGTCGGCACCAGATGTTCGAGCAGTTGCTGTTGGTCCGGCTCGAAGATGTAGTCGGCTTTTTTCTGCTTTTCACCGCTTTTTGTCATGCTGGAAGCATCTGTTTTCGGCACAGGCAACCATTGTTCCGCTGTCGGGAACGTAGTTGCGGCGTTTTTAAAACGGCCGTATACCAGTTCCACTGCATCGTATTTGCCGGTAGAAAACTCATCCATCAGTTGACGGGCTACGGCGCTCACATTTTCATAAGCCGGGTTTTCATACACCGGAATATAGTCGGCTATGAGGTTCAGGTCGCGAAAACGGCGCCGGAAATAATCGTAGCCTCTTCTGCCGATAAACAGCACGGTCACTTTGCCCTCGCGGCGCTGTTTGCCGTACTTCTCGGTGATGAGCGCCACTGCTTCTTTGCAGATGTTCGTGTTGAATGCGCCGCAAAGACCGCGATTGGAAGTCATCACGACGATCAGTGCGTGTTTCACCTCGCGGGCTTTCCCGAAACTGGTGGTAGCGTCGCCGTCGAGGTTGGAAAGTATGTTGGAAAGCATCCGGTTGAGCCGGTTGGCAAATGGGCGCAACTGCACGATGGCATTCTGCGCCTTGCGCAACTTAGCAGCCGACACCATTTTCATGGCCTTCGTGATCTGCTGTGTGTTGATAACCGACTTGATCCGTTCGCGTACTTCTTTTAAACCGCCAGCCATTTTTTTAATATGCTAATTTGCTAATGTGGTCAATGTGCTAATTTTGAAAATGTGGAGAATTTGCACATCAGCACATTCTCCACATTAGCACATTAATTTTTACGATATCCTCCTGCCAAATCCGCTGCCAGCGCTTTCACTTTGGCAAGGCTGGCGTCTTCGAGTTTGCCTTTGCGGAATTCTTCCAGCACGTCGGGAAGTTTGCTCTCCATGCGTTCGAGGAAAAGGTGTTCGAATTCCTGTACTTTATCGAGCGGCACGTCGCGCAGCAGGTTATTGGTGCCGAGGTAGATGATGGCGACCTGTTTTTCCACCGAAACGGGGCTGTATTGCGGCTGTTTCAGGATTTCCACGTTGCGCGCGCCTTTCGCCAATACCGCCTGTGTGGCGGCGTCGAGGTCGGAGCCGAACTTGGAGAAGGCTTCCAACTCGCGGTACTGCGCCTGGTCGAGTTTGAGCGTACCGGCGATTTTCTTCATCGACTTGATCTGCGCATTGCCACCCACGCGGCTCACGGAGATACCCACGTTGATAGCCGGGCGAACACCCGAGTTGAACAGGTTGGATTCCAGAAATATCTGACCGTCGGTGATGGAAATTACGTTGGTCGGGATGTAAGCCGATACGTCGCCTGCCTGCGTTTCGATGATGGGCAAGGCCGTGAGCGAACCGCCGCCTTTGATAAGACCCGCTTTCACGAGGCTTTCCGGCAGGTCGTTCATTTCCTTTGCCACTTTGTCGTCGTTGATCACCTTGGCAGCGCGTTCGAGCAAACGGCTGTGCAGGTAAAATACGTCGCCGGGGTAAGCCTCACGGCCCGGAGGGCGACGGAGCAGCAGCGATGCTTCGCGGTAAGCGACGGCCTGTTTGGAAAGGTCGTCGTAGATGATGAGTGCCGGACGGCCGGTATCGCGGAAAAATTCACCGATGGCAGCGCCGGCAAACGGTGCATAAAACTGCAACGGAGCGGGGTCGGAAGCAGAAGATACCACGATGACCGTGTAGGCCATAGCGCCATTTTCTTCCAGGGTGCGGGCTACCTGCGCTACGGTCGAAGCCTTCTGGCCGCAAGCGACGTAGATACAGTAAACCGGTTCGCCGCGTTCGTAAAATTCTTTCTGGTTGATGATGGTATCGACGGCGATGGCGCTTTTGCCCACCTGCCGGTCGCCGATAATCAATTCGCGTTGGCCGCGGCCGATGGGAATCATCGCATCGATGGCTTTTACGCCGGTTTGCAGCGGTTCGTTCACCGGTTGGCGGTAGATAACACCCGGGGCTTTGCGCTCCAACGGCATTTCGTACTTCTTGCCACCGATGGGGCCTTTGCCGTCGATGGGCTGACCGAGCGGGTTGACCACACGGCCCACGAACTCCTCGCCAACCTCGATGGAGGCGATTTTGCCGGTGCGTTTTACCACCGAGCCTTCATGGATACCGTCGGAAGAACCCATGAGCACGACGCCCACGTTGTCTTCTTCGAGGTTCAACACGATGGCGCGTACACCGTTTTCAAATTCGACCAATTCACCTGATTGTGCGCGGTTGAGGCCGTAAACGCGGGCGATACCGTCACCCACTTGCAGTACACTGCCTACCTCTTCGAGGTTTGTTTCGGCCTCGAAGCCGGATAGCTGTTGTTTCAATATTGCGGCGATTTCTTCCGGTCTGACGTCTGCCATATTTTTAATGTGCTAATTTGGTAATGTGCAAATGTGCTAATTTTCAATGTGCCAATGTGTTAATTTGGCAATGTGCTGATGTGCCGCGCTAACCATGCCTGTGCTTTGTTTATTAGCACATTAGCATATTTCCGCATTAGCACATTTTGTTATTGTCTGATGTACAGGTTTGTGGAGAATGAAGCTTTCAATTCCTCTAATTTGTGGGCGACGGAGGCATCGTAGCGTTTGTTGTCAAATTCGAGCACGAAGCCGCCGATGATATCGGGATCAATTTTGGTTTCGATGTCGAGATTTTCGGTCGTGATGCCGCTGGCGAGCAATTGTTTTTTCAATTCAGCCAGTACTTTATCACTCATGGGCGCTGCGGTCGTCACGGTCACGGAAGTAATTTTTTTCAACCGTTTGTATTGCTCGATGAACTCTGCCGTGATTTCAGGAACGTACACTTCGCGGTTTTTCTTGATCAAAAGTTTTACAAACGCCAGGGAGAGCTTGTCCACTGTGCCTTGCGTAACGGCTTCCAACGCCGCATTTTTCTTATCCGGGTGGATGATCGGGCTTTTCAAAAAAAGGTAAAATTCGCGATTTTTCATGGCGTTGGCCAACCGGTGCATGTCGGCGTTCACCTGTTCCAGTTTGCCTTGCTCGACGGCAAGTTCGATCAACGATTTGGCGTAGCGGGTGGCGATGCGAGTGACGCTCATATCTTATGGTTATTGGTTATTAGTTATCGGTTATTAGTTATCGGTTGAATCATCTGCGTACCAATAACTAATAACCGATAACCGATAACTAATTAAGTTTAATAGTTTCGGCCAGCGATTTGGCGTAAGTTTCCTGCGCGTCCTTGTCGTCGAGTTCTTTGCGCAGGATTTTTTCAGCGATCAGAATGGCAAAATGACCGGCTCTGTTTTGCAACATTGTCATTGCGGCCAGCTTCTCATTTTCGATATCCTGCAAAGCGCTTTCCACCTTGCGTTTGTATTCGGCGTTGGCGCGTGTTTTTGCCTCGGCGATAATTTCTTCTTTGGCCTCCTGGGCTTCTTTCAGGATGGCCGAACGTTCCTCGCGGGCTTGCGCCAGCAATTTTTCGTTTTCGGCCTGGAGATTGGCCATTTCTTCACGTACACGCTTCGCTTCATCGAGCGCATACTGGATGTCCGATTCGCGTTTTTTCAGGCTTGCAGCGATGGGTTTGAACGCGAAACGGCTCATCAGGATCCAAAACAACACGAATATGAGGGTTGTCCAGATAAGCAACCCGGGTTCGGGTTTGATAACGGAGAAATCTGCCAGAAACAACATCAGAAGTGATGAGTTATGAGTGATGAGTTATGGTGGAGATTTGACAACTTTTGAAAAGTTGTCAAATCCGGAATGTTGTCAAAAAATCCGGGTCGTTGCGTCGCCAACCGCTTCGCGCCGACCCGGTAAGCATTTCTTACTGACCGGGAGCGGCCACGAAGAACGACAATACCATTGCTACCAGGGCCGCGCCCTCGACGAGAGCGGCGGTCAGGATCATGTTAGCGCGGATGTCGCCCATCGCTTCGGGCTGACGGGCAATAGCTTCTACGGCTTTACCACCGATCGTTCCTACGCCGATACCGGCGCCGATAGCGGCCAAACCTGCTCCAATTGCTGCGTACATAAAAAAAGAATTATGAGTGATGAATTATGAATTTCGTAATTAGGGTAATTAGGGTCATTAAGAGTCATTAAGAGTCATTAAGGTAATTAGTAGTAATTAAGAGTAATTGAGGTCATTATAATTACCTCAATTACTCTTAATGACTTTAATGATGCTCATCATGCGCGCCTTCCAGCGCCATCCCAAAGTAAGTCGCCGACAACATCGTAAAAATATACGCCTGCAGGAATGCCACCAGCAGTTCGATCGCCATCATGAAGAGCGAGAGCGGAATAGCCGCTACCGCTCCTGCGACCGAGCCGCCTACGCTGGTACCCGCCTTGCCGAAAATGAAAATCAGCCCGACAAAACACATGATCACGATGTGACCTGCGGTGATGTTGGCAAAAAGTCGCAAGAGCAGGGTAAAAGGTTTCAGGAACAAACTGAGGATTTCGACGGGGGTCAGGATCAGTATTTTCAGCGCGGCAGGCACACCCGGCATCCAGAGCGTATGCGCCCAGAAATGTTTGGTGGTGCTCCCCAACATCAGGATAAAAGTGATGATTGCCAGCACGATGGTGATCGAGATGTTGCCCGTCACGTTCGCGCTGCCGGGGAAGAACGGGATTTGTCCGATCAGGTTAAGGCCGAGGATAAAAAAGAACACCGACAAGAGAAACGGCATGTACTTTTCGTACTTCGGGCCGATGGCGGGGCGCGCCACGTCGTCTCTGATAAATGTGTAAAAGGGTTCGAGGAAGTTTTGCAAGCCCTTGGGGGCCTGCCCTTCGCGCCGCATGGCCGTGGTGGCTGCCACGCGGAACAGGAAGAACAACAGCAACGCGGTCACAATCATCGTGAATACGTTGCGGGTAATGGAGTAGTCGTAAAAACTCGTGATGCCACCCCCGACGACGCCGCCGTCGAGCGTGGATTTGACGTCGAGTTCTTTGCATTCGCCGTTGATGAGGGCTGAGTATATGATCTTCGTTTTGCCGTTTATTGCTGCTTCCTTGTGCGTATAACCATCGATTTTGTGTTCGGCGCCGGCAAAAGCAGGGTCTTTGATCCGCATCACGTTGCCGTGTACAAGTACGTAACCGTCTTTGCTGACCTCGCCGCTACCGTGGTGGTGTGCGTGAAAAGCGGCAGTGGTCGTAAAGGTCCACCCGTGACCGGGCGCATACAGAAAGCAGGGAAGGTGCAGGTAGATGTCGCCAATTATGTGGATGGCATTCGCGTCGGCGATGTGGTGAATGGCGGTTGCACCGGCGTCGAATTCGCCTTCTTTTACCTCGTCGATCGGGTGGCCGCAGTCGCCGTGCGCTCCGGCATGGGTGGTTCCGGCGTCAGCGTTTTGCGCATGATCGGCTTGGTTTGTCTGATCGTGTTGTTCGGTTGCTTGTTGCGGTTGATCCCCGTGGTCGTGCTGTGCAAAGGCCGTGAGGCTCAAACCGCTGAAAATCAAAGCAATCCAGTATTTACGAATGGCTGTCATATCCACTTTTGGAAAGGCTTTTTTCAAATCGGCTGCAAAAGTACGACGCGGTTTTCGTGAAAAAAAACAAAGAAAATTATTTTTCCGAAAAAAATAGGGCAAGCAGGGTATTCGGAGGCAGGATTCGGAATTTAATTTGGAACGGTCTGTTTTCTTGCTGCGTAATGCTTATTTTGAGGCAATTTTTTGAAAAATATTGATTTTGTAGAGACTCGCGTTCGGGACATTGGCATCGGTGCGCCCCAAAAAATAGAGGAAGCCGTTGCGCATTTTAAAGTTTTGGGAAATATGCGGCACTTCCGGCAATGGGTATCCGGCGCTGGTTTTTCCTGTGGCGAGTTCGATCCTGCAAAGATGGTGACGGCTGTCGGGGGCAAAATGCCCGTACACGACCTGGGTTGCCTCGTCCTTCAGCAATTCTTTCTTCCAGCCTTTTTCGCGGTGATATTGCAAGGGCACGACCGTTTCATTGGAAAAAGTGACGTCGAAGCGGCGCAATTCGCCCCGCACGTGGTCAAACAGCAGCAGTGTATCGCCGATTTTCAGCAGCGGCGCATACACCGAATCAATTTTCACTACCTGCAGCCAACTCCAGTGAGCCAGTTGTTGGTTGCTGTTTGCATATTGCTGCAGGGCCGCGTCGCTGAAAACATTGGCAGGTTCGGCGGCATTCAGCGCACTAAATTCGGCATCGATGGCCGGCAAACCGCCAAGGCTGTAAATAAATAAAGGCTCGTTGCTCCTGAATGCACCGTAGGCATCCATTGCTTCCGCCTCGCCCGCTGCGTCTTTGATGCTGGCCAGCAGGTGGCGCTTTCGCTCCGGGTCGAAATAAAAGTAGGTGACCGATTTATTGAACAAGCCGTTCACTTTGAAAAAGTAGTAGCCGCGACTTTGCTGCACGCAAGGCAAAACGAATTGGCGGAATTTCTGAAGCGGATACCGGGGAAAAGTGTCGAGGCGCCGGCCGTTGACCGTCAATTCCTGCGCGAATGCGTCGCCGGCCAGATGCAAACTCCCCGTGCAGCTGCGGTGCAGCACAGCCGGTTGTCCGGCCAATTGTAATTCGTCGAGTTGCTCACCCGATTCGCTCACCAGGCGGACGAAATACCGTTTGCGTTCGCGTACGAGCAGGAGCAGGTTTTCACCGGCAAAAGTGTAGTCGTATATATCTGTCGAAAAATTCTCTTTGGCCAGCACCTCCACCTTTTTAGCGGTGATGCTGATTTCCTGTATAACCATTTCCTGATCGGTAAGCGCCACCTCAATATTCGCCCTTTTATTCTGAAAATCGCTGTTTTGCAGTAAAATTCTCCTCGGAAAATAGCCCAGGCAACGGGCGGTCAGTTCGACCGGACGGGCAGGCGACTGTATTTGAAAATACCCTTCAGTGTCGGCTACTACACCGGTAGAGTCGTCGATCTGCACCAGGGAGCCGGGCAGGGGTTCGCCTGTTTCGTTGCGGACGTGACCGGAGAGTCGCCAGGTATTTTGAGCGTATAAATGCCCGGTGGAGAACAACAGAAAGACGGGAAGCCAAAATTGTTTCATGCAATGTTCTTTCGGGTGAAAATAATGCTACAAATATCGTCGAAATGGAAGAATGTGCAGCCCGTTCTTTTTTTCAGTCGAATGCGACCGCAGGATGTGTAAGTTAGGATTCTGGTGGGATCCTTTTTTCTCCGACTACATCGGGCAACTGGGGAAGGATATGAGCAGTGTGAGATAGTATTTTGAATCGTGATGAGAAATCTGAGAGGCTGGGTGCGGCAAATAACACAGATGTTCAAATCAAATTCCAAGCATTTCGCAAAACTCCCGGTAAGTGATGATACGGGTCTGATTGTAGTGCTCCAAGCGGAGCAGCGGCTTATCACCGGTAATCAGAAAATTTGCCTGGATAGCATCACAAAGGTCGAGTAGGTAGTTGTCTTTGGCGTCGGTAAAGTCGGCGACGCGGCGGGAGATTTGAGCGCGAAGAGCTTTGGTGGTCATCAGTTCGAGCGTCTCTACTACCCTTGCGGGATTCAGGATTTTGGCAAGTTTTGGATAACGTACCGCTCTTTCGAACTCGGAGAACAGTTCATCACACGCAAATATTTCTATTTCTGTCCGCTTCAAAATGTCGGGGATATCGTTCAGGTGTTTCCCTATTGCGAAACTAATCCAAATGTTGTTGTCAAAGATAACTTTCATTGAGGCTGTGGCTTGGGCTTGCCATATCGCATTTCCATCAGGATTTCCGCAATTTCATCATCCGACACGGCAGCATTTTTGGGTGCGTTTCGGATGAAACGGCTGATGATTTCATCCAGATTTTCGACCTTGATGAATTCGTATTGCTTCAATACTTCCAGCAACGCAGCCATTTTGGCGGCAGGAACGGTGAGCACTATTTTTTGAGCAGCGGCATTCATGGTACACAGATTTGATGCAAATTTAAGGTAAAAGATTGGTTAGACGCAAAAAAAGCCCCGGCACTTTTGCCGGGGCCGATAACCAAATCAAACTTTCTGTGAAGTTTTTCTCAATTCTGGAGTTTGGACTGACGGTGAACGGTAGACGGTGGACGGTAGACGGCCTGTGTATTTTGTCAACTCTACGCCGTCTACCGTCTACCGTGGGCCGTCTACCGTCCACCGTCAAATCCACTTTTTAACCCTGTCGTAATCAAGGTAATAAAGGATTTTGACGGAGAAATTATTCGTGCCGGGGTATTCGGGTACATGACCGGCATTGTATCGATAGTTGTGGTCTGCGTCGTAGCCGTAGGCGTAATTACTGCTGCCATTTTTATACACCACCAGGATGTCGCTGCCGGGCGCAAAGCGCCAGGTGCAAACGAGGTCGATGTTGAAGAAGTTCGCGGCGATGTCGTTGAGCGGCTCGCCTTCGGCGGACAAACCGGTGTAGGGCGTGGGCGCCAGTTCGCCGTCGGCGGTCAGGCTGTAAAACGTCTTGTACTGCGCTTTTTGCCAGTAGTGGCGGGCGTAGAGCGCAATATTTATTTTGGTATTGAAAGAATACGTCGCATTCAGGCTGTTGCTGACCCCGGTAATGCCGCGGCGCCCCATGACCACCGGGTTTTCAGGCAGTTGTTCGTACCCGACCGCGTCTTCATAAATCTCCGACGACCACAGGCCGCCGACGTTGTTCCACAATTTCCAGGCGCCGAAATTGTAGCCGAGACTGAGTTTGCCGGAAGCACGCCAGCGTGTGCCGGTATAAAAATCGGCGTTGCGGCGGTTTTCTTCATCAAAAACGCGGGCGCCGCCTTCTACGTAGAATGTCAGGCGCTTGCGGTGATCGCTGTTGTACCAGCCGTAAAAAAGCGCGTTGGCCGGCACGTGGTAATAGGTCACGAAGTCGTAGGTGCGCGGTTCGAAATAATCGTTTCGCCCCCAGGGAGTAAAGTTGGTATTGAAACCAAAATTGTGGAAGGTTCGGGTGTTTCCGCCGCCGTTGAAGCCGAATTGAGTGATGGTATGGGTGGCCCAGGGTTTGTACAGCGCCTCGTTGAACATCCACAGACTCGACCAGAAATTGTTCAGTTTCCACCAGGGTGTGTACCGGTTGTAATTGATCCATACAGAGTTACTCACTTCGTTGTTGCCGAAAAGGATGCCCAGGTCGTTGGGGTTGTAATGGTCGCTTTCCATGTTGAAATCGCTGCCCCAGAGGAAGTTGCCGCTGGTTTTGGAGCCGCTCAACATGATATTGTAGCCGGTTTCGCTTTCGCCTGGGCTCTCGCGGTGACTGACGGCGGCCTTTCCACTCAGGCCATACCGCTGCGCTTTGTTTTTCAGGTTAAACAGGAAACCCGTCACATTGGCATCCGGCTGGGCGCCGGAACGCATCACGTTGGTATTGATGAGCGTGATGGAGGAATTGTATTTCAAATTCTGGTCGAACACGAGGATGTTGTTGTTCGTCAGCGGCGACACCGGCACTTCTTTACTAATCTCAGTTTCAGGGTCTACTTCCACGACGGTTTCGGCATCCTCGATGGCGTTAAAAACGCCGATGCCAAGCCCCTTTTTTGTCCTGCCCGATATTTTAGTCGCATTCAGCAGTTGTGCGTTCGCCCCGATGCGGCGCGAGTAAAACAGGCCGCCCTTGTTGAACAATTCCGTGCCTTCGGTAAAAAAAGGTCGGTTTTCCTGGAATTGCACTTCAAACGGCGACAAATTCAGCACATATTGGTCGGAACGCACCTGGCCGAAATCGGGAATGATGGTCGCATCGAGCGTGAACGCCTCGTTGATGCCGTATTTGATATCCATACCGGCCGACCAGGGATAGGTCCAGCCGTTGTTGGCCGGGTCAGGTTGGTTGTAGGCGTTGTTGGCATAAAGGGCGACGAACGGCGTGGCGCTCAGGCGGAGCGGCGCTTTGATGTCGCGCACACCGGTCAGGATGCCCATTTGGTTGAGTGTGCCGTTGATGTCTGCCTTGATTTCATTCCAGGAGTCGTTTTCACCTTTGCGTTTGACAACACGGCGGAAATTGATCCCCCATTCCTGCACGTCTTTTTTGGGAAAACGAATGGCCGAATACGGAATTTCGATTTCGGCCGTCCAGCCGTCGGCAGTGATATGGGCGGCACTGGCCCACACGGCATCCCAGGAGATGTCCTCACCGTCGCTGTCGCCGTTGTTGGGGTCGGCGTTGGCAATCGAATATTTGGAATCGGTTTGTACGTTGTCGGGCGTCACGCCGAACTGGACCGCATTCTGGCCGTCGCGGTAGGTGTCGAGCACGACGAAAAACACGTCCGTGTTTTCCAGTTCATCGCGTTTGGTGATGCGATGGAAAATAGAGTCCGGGTGCGCATCGAAACAATGGATGCTGATGTAAAGCGCCTCATCGTTGTAAAGCACCTTCACCACCGTTTTTTCGGTGGCCGGTTTGCCGGGGGTCGGCCATGAAAACAGAAAATCGGCAGCGGCGGGGGCCGACTGCCAGGCGGGTTCGTTCAAATCTGCATCGAGGCTGATCTTTTCGCCGGTGCGAACCGCTTCGAGCGTTTTTTTCGGGGCCAACTGCGTTTGCGCAACCGCGACGCAAACCATGCTATTCGATAGCAGGAAAGTATAAAGCAAGCGCATGAGCAGAGTGGATTCGTTTTTGTTTCATAGCCGGTGTCGTTGCCCCGACCGGCTTGCTTCGCCAAAAGACGGACTAAAAAATAAAACGTTGCACATAAGTCGCCCGGTGACAGACTTTAACAGTTGAAAAGCAGGAATCTGCCGCCGAAAAACGGATGCTAAAGGACAAGAGACTGTCTCGCAAATCAATGTTTCGACAGGATCGACAAGATTTACAGGATTTGAAGACTTGCTTTGAAGTAAAATATCCTGTAAATCTTGTCAATCCTGTCAAAATTGAAACTTGTCAGACAACCGCTTTAGACAAATTTCCCCTCACCTTTGCCCTATGTTTTCCACCACGCAAAAAATCGGCATCCTCGGCGGCGGCCAGTTGGGCAAAATGCTCTGTCTCGCGGCAGCCGACTGGGATTTCAAAACTTACATCCTCGACTCCTCGCCCGACTACCCGGCGGGACAGGTCTGTACCGGATTCACGACGGGCGATTTCAACAACTACGACGACGTGCTGGCTTTTGGCCTGGACAAGGACGTCCTGACGATCGAGATCGAGCACGTCAACACCGATGCCCTGCGCGAATTGGAACGGCTCGGCAAAACGGTGCACCCTTCGCCGCGTGCCCTCGACATTATCAAGGACAAGGGTTTCCAAAAAGAATTTTACCGCGAAAACGGAATCCCGACTGCGCGTTACGAGTTGTTTGACAATGAAAAACACCTGAAAAAAGCCGTCGAATCGGGCAAATGGAACCTGCCGCTGGTGCAAAAATCGCGCACCGCCGGCTACGACGGGCGCGGCGTTGCCATTCTCCGGACGGCGGAAGACCTGGAGCAAAAAATCCTCCCGGGCGCTTGTCTGGCCGAAGAACTGGCGCCCATCCGAACCGAACTGGCGGTCGTTGCTGCGCGCAATGCAGCAGACGAGGTGACCGTATTTCCGCCCGTTGAAATGGATTTTCATCCGGAAGCCAATCTGGTCGAGTTCCTGCTATGCCCGGCCCGTATTTCGCCCCTGGTAGCCGCCGAAGCCGAAGCCCTGGCTGAAAAAGTTATCCGCACCTTCGATATCTGCGGTTTGCTGGCGGTTGAAATGTTTTTAACCACAGACGGCCAACTGCTTGTAAATGAAGTCGCTCCGCGCCCGCACAACAGCGGCCACCACACCATCGACAGTGCGCCGACAAGTCAATTCCAGCAACATTTGCGCGCAATTTGTAACTTGCCGCTCGGCCCGACGGAACAACTCCTGCCCGCCGTGATGCTCAACCTGCTCGGCGAGCCGGGTCACAAAGGGCCCGTCCGTTACGAAGGCGTGGAACGGTGCCTGGCGCTCGGCGGTGTGCACATTCACCTTTACGGCAAAGCATCGACTTCGCCGTTCAGGAAAATGGGGCACGTGACGGTGACGGCAAAAACAACGGAGGAGGCGATTGAAAAGGCGAGATTTATCAAAGAGATTTTGAAGGTAAAGTCAATAGCATGAATGAGAAGGCCAGTGCTTTGGATTGCAACTATCATCCTCTTTCTCTTTACGATTTATGCAAATATTGCTGCTAAGGGTATTCCTATAATTGGCAACTGATGAAACAATCTGCCAAGTGTGGCTGTCTCGTAAGTATTTTGCCAAACCTTTGTGCTAAATAATGTCACGCAAAGACGCAAAGTTCGCCAAGCGTAGATTATTCTTTGCGGGCTTTGCGACTTTGCGTGACACATTATTTGGTGGGTATTTTTAAAAAGGTACTTGTGACACCCTCAATACGATGTACTGATAACCAACAACTAATAACCGATAACCAACAACCAACATGGTTTCCATCATCATGGGTTCCGATTCCGACCTGCCGGTCATGCAAAGGGCGGCGGATATCCTCGACGAACTTGAAGTGCCGTTCGAAATGACCATCGTATCGGCGCACCGCACCCCGGAGCGGATGTACGAGTTTGCCAAAATGGCTCATGTTCGCGGCATCCGGGTCATCATAGCCGGGGCGGGCGGCGCGGCGCATTTGCCGGGCATGGTGGCGGCCATTTCGCCGCTGCCGGTCATCGGTGTTCCGGTGAAGTCGTCCAATTCCATCGACGGTTGGGACAGTATTTTGTCGATCCTGCAAATGCCCGAAGGTGTGCCGGTGGCGACAGTGGCCTTGAACGGCGCCCGCAATGCCGGGATTCTGGCTGCGCAAATGCTTGCCGCGAGCGACCCGGCCCTGTTGGATCGCATCATCGCTTTTAAAAAATCATTGGAGCGAAAGGTGTTGGAGAAAGCGAGAGGAATGGAAGGCGGACAGTAACTTGGTTATTGGTTATTGGTTGTCGGTTGTTGGTTATCGGTCATGCCGCGAAAGTCGAGAGGCAGGGAGGCGGCCAATAACCCGGATCATTGAAAACATCATTATTCAACCAGGAAATGACCCTCATACTCACGCAAGACGGCTCTCATTCCGTTTTTTCAGAAACGTATGGCGTTACGTACCATTCCAAATTTGGTGCGGTGACGGAGTCGGCACATGTATTCATCGCCGCCGGGTTGCGGTACAAAGCGGCGGTACAAAGGGAAATTTCTATACTCGAAACAGGTTTCGGCACCGGGTTGAACGCCCTTATGACCTGGCTCGAAGCCGAACGCCGCAACCTGAAAGTCAGTTACTTAGGACTGGAGGCCTTTCCTGTCTCCGAAGCGGAAGCCGCTTCGCTCGACTTCCCCCTTGCCCTCGGTTGCCCGGAACGCAAAGATGATTTCCTGCACCTTCACCGCTGCCACTGGGAGCGCCAATACCCGCTTTCCGAACATTTTACTTTTGAAAAAAGAAAAACGCGGATCGAAGATTTCACCGCGCCGGAGGCTTTCGACCTGATCTACTTCGACGCATTCGCTCCGCAGTCGCAGCCCGAATTGTGGACGGAAGAGGTGTTCGCCAGGATGTATGCATCCTTGAAACCGGATGGCGCACTTGTCACGTATTGCGCTCAGGGGCATTTCAAACGCACGCTGAAAAAAGTGGGCTTCACGGTGGAACGGTTGCAGGGTCCGCCGGGGAAAAGAGAGATGACCCGCGCGTTGAAATAATTTGTTTTACAGCGGGTTTGCCAAACAGGTACTTGCGGAAGCCTGAAAAAAAGTTATGAAAAGTTGCGTAAAATTGGAACAACCGTTTTAACTTTGGATTCTCAAAAAGCAAGAATTAGGCGCATGAAATCCAAAAACAGCGTTTCGACGTATCTTTTTCGTACACCATTTTCAAACTTTCCGACCAATGAAAAAGATTGCTAACGACCTGTCGCCCCTTGTTTGTTTCCTGTTCACCGCTGCCGTGATGACGCTCATCGCGTTACAGTTGGTCATTTTCCTGCAAAAAATTCTGGAAGCCACCCCGAATCATCAATTGTTACGGGGTTTCTGAATGCTGAAAATCATTATGGGTCATTAAAAAAGCGAGGCTGTCTCGTAAGTACTTGAAAATTGGTCATTGGTCATTGAAAATTGGACATTATTAATTTTTATATTTTTAAATTACTAATTCTTAAATTATTAAATATAAAATCTTCAATGTCCAATGACCAATTTTCAATGTCCAATGATTTATCAGGCACCTTCTATTACACAATCACCTTCCCCGGGTTCAAAATTCCGCGCGGATCAAACACCTTTTTGATTTGCCGCATCAGACGTAATTCCGTTTTGGAAAAAACAATGTCCAGATAGGGGCGTTGCACCAGCCCGATGCCGTGTTCGCCCGAAATGGTGCCACCCTTGCTTTTCACAAATTTAAAAATCTCGCGGATACCTTTGGGCACTTCCACCTGCCATCTGTGGTCGTCGAGGTCGCCTTTGAGGATGTTGACGTGCAGATTGCCGTCGCCTGCGTGGCCGTAGCAGACCGACTCGAAACCGTATTGTGCGCCTACGTCTTTTACTTTTTTTAGCAAAAACGGCAACTCCCCGCGCGGCACCACGGTATCTTCTTCTTTGTAAATCGAGTTTGTCTTGACGGCTTGCGCAACATTGCGGCGCAGTTTCCAGAGCGCTGTTTTGGTCGCGTCGTCGTTGGCGAAAAAAGTCTCCCCGCAGTCGTAATCTTCCAGCACCCGCGCAATCTGCTCGAAATCAGCGTACAAACTTTCTTCATGAAATCCGTCGACTTCGATGAGCAGGTGCGCGGCATCTTCTTCCCGAATCGGCACGGGCGTTTCTCCGACATAACGCACTGCCCAGTCGATGGCGTTGCGCTCCATGAATTCCAGCGCCGAAGGCGTCACGCCCGCCTGAAAAATCGCGGCGACGGCAGCGCAGGCGCTTTCCGCAGAGCGAAAGGGTGCGAGCATAAGCAAGGTTTGTGTGGGATGGGGTTGGAGTTTCAGCACAATTTTGGTCACGACGCCGAGCGTGCCTTCGCTGCCGACAAGGAGTTGGGTGAGGTTGTAGCCGGTCGAATTTTTCAGGGTATTCGCGCCCGTCCAGATGATTTCGCCGTTGGGCAGCACCACTTCGAGGTTGAGCACGTGGTCTTTCACTACGCCGTATTTCACGGCTCTGGGGCCGCCCGCATTGGTGCTCACGTTGCCGCCGATGAACGACCAGCCCCGGCTCGACGGGTCGGGTGGATAGAACAACCCTTTCTCCTTCAGCGTGTTTTGCAGGCTTTCGGTGATGATACCCGGCTCTACGGTCACCTGAAAATTGCGTTCGTCGAGGTGCAGGATTTTATCGAACCGTTTCATTGAGATTACAAGGCCGCCGTGTGTCGGCAAGGCCCCGCCTGCCAGACCGGAGCCGCCGCCCCGCACGGTGACGGGGATACGTTCGCGGTAACAGATCTTCATCAGGGCGCTGACTTCGGCGGTAGAGCCGGGTTCGGCCACCGCTTCGGGCAGAAAAAGCAGGTCTTCGGTTTCGTCGTGCCCACAGTCGCGGCGGGTCGTTTCGTCCGTATGGAGGTAGTGCTCGCTCACTGCGGTGCGCATTTCGGCCAGCACAGCAGCGGAGATGGGCCGGAAGGCGTTACTTTTGCCGCGGTTTTTTAGGGATTGGGGATTGGGGATTGGGGATTGGGCGCTCCCAATTGCTGATTTCTGATTGCCGTTTTTTGATTGCTGGCCCATCACTTTTGTTTTCTTCGCTTTTTATGAAAAAATTTATTTTTCTGATAATCTGCACATTAAGTGTTTCATTTGCTTTTGCACAAGTACACCGTGAACATCCCGGCGATAAAGCGGGCAACAAAGATAAAGCGATTCTGCTGCACCTGTTGTTCGGCTTTCATCTCCCCGCGGGAGACATGGCCGATCGCTTCGGACCGGACGCCAGTTTTGGTTTAGCCACGGAATACCTGACCGCCAAAAACATCATACTCGGTGTGGAAGGCCAGTATTTCTTCGGCTCTAAGGTCAACGAAGACCCTTTGGCAATCTTGCGCACCCCGGAAGGCGATATTATCGGCAAAGACCGCCTGCTTGCCTCCGTCGTACTGCGCAAACGCGGCTTTTATTTTGGCGGCACAGTAGGCAAATTGTTCACTTTCAATGAAAAACGTGCCGGTATCCGCCTGACTTTCGGGGCCGGTTATCTACGCCACTGGATTCGTATTCAGGACGACAACAGCACGGTGAGCGAACTCACGGGCGATTATAAAAAGGGTTACGACCGGCTCACGGGCGGCCCGGCGCTCAACCAATTCATCGGCTGGCAAAACCTCGCCGGCCGCTCCAACTGGCTCATCGGTTTGGAATTCAACGAAGGCTTCACCAACACGCTGCGCGACTGGGATTTCAACGATATGCGTAAACTCGACGACAGCCGCCTCGACCTGCGCATCGGTCTGCGGGTGGCCTGGACGCTGCCGTTTTACCAGGGACCGGCGGAGGAAATTTTTTATTAATGTGGTCAATGTGATTAATGTGGTCAATGTGATTAATGTGGTCAATGTGATTAATCTGATTAATTGTTAAATGTGGTAATTGTGTCAATGCTCTTTTATGAAATAGGTATGCGGTTGCTTGTTTTGGGCATCCGGGTGGCCGCTGTTTTTAATGCCAAAGCCCGGTTGTGGGTGGAAGGGCGGCGGCATTGGCGGGAGCGTATCGACCCCACCCCCGACCCCTCCCCCACCGGGAGGGGAGACGTAGAGAACGCCGTAGATCGCNNGCGGAACGATCTACGGCGTTCTCTACGTCTCCCCTCCCGGTGGGGGAGGGGTCGGGGGTGGGGTCGAAAACCCTCTGGCTCCACGCCGCCTCGCTCGGCGAATTCGAGCAGGGCCGCCCGGTCATCGAGGCTTTCCGTGAGCAATTCCCCGGCTGGCGTATTGTGCTGACCTTTTTCTCCCCTTCCGGCTTCGAGGTCAGAAAAAACTACCCGCAAGCCGACCTCGTCTGTTACCTGCCCGCTGATACCCGGCGTAATGCCCGCGATTTTCTGGATTTGATCAAACCCGATGCGGTCATTTTTGTCAAGTATGAGTTTTGGGCGAATTATTTGCTGGAATTGAAAAAACGCGGCATTCCTACCCTGCTCGTATCCGCTTTGTTTCGAGACAGCCAACCGTTTTTTCGTTGGTACGGCGGTTTCTGGCGCCAGATGCTCGGCTGTTTCACGCACATTTTTGTGCAAAACGAAATTGCAGCGAAATTGCTTCAAAGCATTGGCGTTCAAAATATAACAGTCGCAGGCGACACCCGGGTGGACCGGGTGTTGAAGATTGCGGAGGGGACTGGAGAGAATGAAGTGGTGGTGGCGTTTATGGGCGGCTGTCCCCCTTTGGAGGGGGGTAGGGGGGAGGAAATCCCCGAGCCCGGATTATCCTCCCCCCTACCCCCCTCCAAAGGGGGACAGCCGCCCACGTTGTCGCCAACCTTCATCGCCGGCAGTTCCTGGCCTGCCGACGAAGCCGTTTTTCTTCCGGTATTTCAGAAATCTGCATTTCAAAATTTCAAACTCATCATCGCTCCGCACGAGCCGGCTCATGCAGGCCAAACCTTGCAGTCCGCCGCCGCCATACTTTCAGACCGGGACACCCGTCCTGTCTTATATTCGCAAGCCAACCGGGAAAATGTACGGGATACCCGGATACTTATTATTGACAACGTCGGCCTGCTCAACACCCTCTACCGCTACGGCAAAGTCGCCTATATCGGCGGCGGATTCGGTAAAGGCATCCACAACACGCTGGAACCGGCGGCATTCGGGCTGCCGGTTATTTTCGGGCCGAAGTACGAGAAGTTCGAGGAAGCCCGTCAGTTCGTGGCGCGGGGCGGGGCGTTTCCGGTACAGAATGCGGAAGAATTGGCGGCGGTGCTGGAAAAATTGCAAGACCCGGAATTTTATGAAAAAGCGTCGCGGGCGGTGCGAGGGTATCTGGAGGAGAATAAGGGGGCGACGGAAAGGATTTTATCGTTTTTGAAAACTCAATTCAGTAATTTCTGAACTTTGGCTATCTTTGTATGCTTTTATCTTCGAATAAATTATGGAACTCCGCCATCCTCAATTTTCTCGCATTACTATGAACCCGGAAGTTTGTACAGGTAAGCCATGTATCCGGGGTATGCGCTTCCCGATCACAACCCTGTTGGCTTACCTTGCCGGAGGAATGAGCCATGAAGACTTACTCGCCGAATTTCCTTTTTTGGAAAAAGATGATATTTTTGAGGCGCTTGCTTTCGCATCGCTCGCTATGGATGAGCAGTATCTATCTCTCCAACATGGAGCGGCATGAAATTTCTGTTGGACGTGGGTATCTCCCCAAAGTTGGGGAAATTGTTACAGGCTGACGGCCATACATTTCGCTACGTCCCTCATCATTATTCTAATAAACTTCCTGACTCTGACATCCTGTTCGGATTCGGGAATTGCCAATTATCGGATGAAAAACCTTCAAATCCGCTCGCTTTTTCTCCATTACCCTTCCTACTTTTGCCGCTTCAAAATTTCACCCCTCCTCCCATCAACTTTTTCTCAACCTTCCTCAACATCAAAAAATGCAAGGTTCTACCATCACTATCAAAAAGGGCAAACTAAAAGTCCCCAACGATCCCATTATTCCTTTCATCGAGGGTGACGGCACGGGGGCCGACATCTGGGCGGCATCGGTTCGTGTGTTCGACGCAGCGGTTGAAAAGGCTTATAAAGGCAAAAAGAAAATCGTCTGGCAGGAAGTACTGGCCGGAGAAAAAGCCTTTAAAAAAACGGGCAACTGGCTTCCCGACGAAACCCTGAAGGTCATCGATCAATACAAAATCGCCATCAAAGGCCCGCTCACGACGCCTGTCGGCGGCGGTATCCGCTCTTTGAACGTTGCCCTGCGCCAGCAACTCGACCTCTACGCCTGTGTGCGCCCGGTGCGTTGGTTCAAAGGTGTGCCTTCGCCTGTGAAAGAACCCGGCCTCGTAGATATGATCATTTTCCGCGAAAACACGGAAGATATCTATGCCGGCATCGAATACCTCGCCGGTACGCCGGAAGCCGACAAGGTGCTGGCTTTCCTGCAAAACGAGATGGGTGTCAAGAAGATACGTTTTCCAAAAACTTCCTCGATCGGTATTAAACCCGTGTCGAAAGAAGGTACGGAACGCCTCGTGCGCGCCGCGTTGGAATATGCCTTTAAATACAAGCGCAAATCGCTGACGCTGGTGCACAAGGGCAATATCATGAAATTCACAGAAGGCAAATTCAAAGACTGGGGCTACGAACTGGCCGAACGCGAGTACGGCAGCCGCGTATTTACCTGGGCGGAATACGACCGCATCAAAGATGCGAAAGGTGAAGATGCCGCCAACAAAGCCCAGGCCGACGCCCTCGCTGCCGGCAAAATGCTCGTAAAAGACAGCATCGCCGACGCTTTCCTCCAGCAAATCCTGCTCCGTCCGGCAGAATACGACATGGTGGCCACGCTCAACCTCAACGGCGACTACCTCTCCGATGCCCTGGCAGCACAGGTCGGCGGCATCGGCATCGCACCCGGCGCCAACATCAACTACCTCACCGGCCACGCCATTTTCGAAGCCACACACGGCACCGCGCCCAAGTATGCAGGAAAAGACATGGTGAATCCCTCGTCGGTCATTCTCAGCGGCGTGATGATGTTCGAATACTTAGGCTGGGACAAGGCTGCAAAACTGATCGTCAAAGGCATCGAGCGCAGTATTAAGAAAAAGCGCGTGACCTACGACTTCGAACGCCTGATGAAAGGCGCGACGAAATTGAAATGTTCGGAATTCGGGTCGGAGATTATTGCAAATATGTGATTTCAGACATTGGACTTTTAGACTTTGGACATTCGACGTTGGACGTTGGATGATATACATGAGAGGGCGCCATCTTGTACAGGTGACGCCCTCTTTGATTTCCGTTTTGCCGGCTTCAGGTCTAAAATTTACACTTTTTAACTTTTTCGGCAAATAAAGTCGCCGTTACATCTATTTGTGAGGGGCCTCGTTTTTTAAACTTTTTCTGAACAGCAGGTTGGATGCAAATACTACTTCAGCAGAGAACAAAAGTGCCATGAAAATCGAAATCAAGTAATCACTCAATTGATTCGTATCAATACCATCGGATATGCTGAGAATCAACCTTTCTATCGACCGATATGAAAGATAAAAAGTCGAAACCAGCATCACTGAAAAACTGAACAACATGATGGGGAGTAACCGATGAATACGTCCGTGCTTTTCTATCTGATAACACCATACTGACAAAAGCATGAGCACCCCCACTTGAAAAAAACAAAACTGTTTGTAATTCAATCGAAACATGAAGAAATCAACATATCCTTTTCCAAACGAATGGTACCAATAATATCCACCCCAAACGAACGGAATAACTGCTGCAATCACCCAGATATACACCCTGGCATTACGTTTTTGTAAAAAAACATCCTCGATGGGTGAATCAAGCGGTAGCATAAGGTTAAAATTTCAACTTCAAAAAGTTCTGCCGCGCCCGCTTTACGCCTTCCATTGGCGTGGTCACGTAGTTCTCCAATTCGACGATGTAATATTTCAAACCCGCCTTCTGGCTTTGTTTGAAGATCGAAGTGAAGTCGATGGAACCGTCGCCCACCTCGATGCTTTCGCGTTTTTCGGTCTTGGCCATGTCTTTGGCGTGACACAATTCCCAGCGACCGGGGTAGAGATTGATCCAGTCTAACGGGCTGTGCTTTGCATAAGCAACCCAGTAGATGTCCATTTCCATCGTCATTATTTTCGGATCCACTTCGTGCAGCAGCCATTCGATGATGAGGCGGTTGTCGGGACCGCGTTTCTCGAATTCAAAGGCATGGTTGTGATAGCCGAACCGCACGCCGGCCTTTTTGGCGTATTCGCCGGCTGCTTTGAATACGGTGACCATATCGGCCACCCGTTCCCGGTCTTCATCGGCCATGTAAGGGCACACGACATACTTCTGTCCGATCGATGCAGCATCATCGATGGTTTTTTTGGCGACGTCCGTCAATGTTTTAGCCGTAAAATCGTACGCCTTCGACGTGAACATCATGTGGCCCGAAGGCATCGAAATGCCGTTGTCTTTCAGTAGTTTGGAGAAATCGGCAATCGGCATCCCGAACATTTTGCCTTCCGAATAGCCGAAGCCCTCCACTTCACGGTAACCCATTTTAGCGAGCGCTTTCACCGTTCCGGCAGCGTCCTTGTTCATATCCTCCCGGATACTCCAGAGTTGCACGCCGAGGTGCGCGACCGGCGGTGAAAAAATCGTGGAAGGGAGCGCATCAGTGGCCAGTGTGGTACCGGCCAGCGCGAGAGAAGTGTTTTTCAGGAAGTGACGACGAGAAATATTGTATTTCATCTTTTGAAAAATTTTTTGGCAAATAAAGTGAAGTTCCGGTTAAGATTCGCCAATCTGTGTTATTTCAAAAATTTTCCCCCAAAAGCATTTGGAAAGGACAAACGCAATGTATGTATTTTACCCGCGAATTGGTTGATGGTTGTTGGTTCCTGGTTCTCGGTTATTGGTTCCTGGTTCTCGGTTGTTGGTTATTCGTTCGTGAAGCGGACGAATTCAGACAAGCAGTCGAATTCAGACAACTAATAAAAAAGTGGCCTCCAAGAACCAACAACCGAGAACCGAGAACCAACAACGAATAACTATGATCCAGGTCCTCCACATATCCGCCGAATGTTATCCCGCCGCTAAAACCGGCGGACTTGCCGATGTAGTAGGCTCGTTGCCCAAATACTTCACCAATGCCGGAATGCTGTCGGCTGCCATCATTCCCAAATATGCCTTGAAGTGGATTCAGGGTCGCAAATGGGTGACGGTATATGGCGGCAATGTGTGGGTCAACTGGCGGCAGTGGCATTTTACGATACAACAGGAGGCGGACAATTCGCTCGGTTTTCCCTTTTTTGTGGTGGATATACCGGGGCTGCACGACCGTCCCGGCATTTACAACGACCCCTCCGGCGCTCCATATACCGACGAGATCGAGCGTTACATCACATTCCAGCAGGCGGTGCTCGATTGGTTGTTGTCGTTTCCCTGGCAGGAGCGCCCGCGTGTGCTGCATTGCCACGACCATCATACCGCGCTGATCCCTTTTATGGTGAAGCACTGCCCGGCCTACCAGCAACTGGCGCCGATCCCAACGGTTTTTACGATTCACAACGGCCAGTACCAGGGCGCTTTTGGCTGGAACAACGCAAATTTGTTACCCCCTTATGAAGCGGGCGCAAGGCACCTGCTCGATTGGGGCGGCATCGTGAACCCCATGGCCGCCGCTATAAAAACCGCCTGGGCGGTAACCACGGTTTCGGAATCCTACCTGTACGAACTGCACGAAAACAGCCTTGGCCTCGAATCGCTTTTCCGGCAGGAATGGCGCAAGGAGTTCGGCATCGTCAATGGGATCGATGCCGATGTGTGGGACCCGGCTACAGACCCGATGATCCATCACCGGCTGGAAGACGATCATATCGCCGGGTTTAAATCAAAAAACAAACGGGTACTCTGCGAGTGGTTCGGTTTTCCGGAGGATGCGCCGCTTATCAGTTTCATTGGCCGGCTCGTGGGTGAAAAAGGGGTGGATTTGCTGCCCGATACGTACCGGCGTTTCATCCACAGCGGCACCCGCGCCTGTTTCCTCGTTCTTGGCACAGGCGAACCCTGGACGCAAAACCAGTTCCGCGCGATGGCGCACCAATACCCCGGCCGTTTTAATGCCGTGATCGACTACAACGAGGCGCTCTCGCATCAAATTTACGCAGGCTCTGATTTTCTCATCATGCCTTCGCGCGTAGAACCCTGCGGCCTCAACCAGATGTATTCCATGCGTTACGGCACTATTCCGATTGTGCGCAGCATCGGCGGATTGAAAGATACGGTGCCCGATATCGGCGAACCCGGCGGCACCGGACGCGGCATCCGGTTCGACCAGTTTAGTGTGGAAGACGCTTCCCAGGCATTGTACCGCGCCGTATCGATGTGGCACAACGAACCCGGTATCGTCACTTTTTTGCGGCAACGCATCATGACGGCTGATTTTTCATGGGAAAATACCATTGAGAAATATGTAGCAGTCTATCGTCGCGTGGGAGCGAAAGTGGAGTTGGAAAAATTGCCGCCTTTGGAACAACATATAGAAGAAGCGCCCAAACCCGTCGCAAAGGCAAAAAAACCGGTCGCTGCGGAAGAACCGGCGAAAAAGACGGTTGCAACGAACAAAGCCCCGGCCAAAAAAGCGGATAGAAGCGATGCAATCGCTAAAACGCCGGCAAAAAAAGCGAAAAGCCCTGCGATACCGAAACTGTCGGCCAAACCCGAAAAGTCTGTTGAAAAACCCGGAAAACCGAAAGAAAAACCGCCCGCCGCCGCAAAAGCGAAGGCGAAGAAAAAATAACAGGGCTTATGTTCCCGTTGCGCTGACTTGCAAGACGAACGAACAACCAACCACTTTCAACGAACAACCCGCCTTCGCCAAGGCTACGGCGGGCAAGCAATAAACGAACACCCACCATGATAAAAATGATCTGTCTCATCCTCGGTGGCGGCGCAGGAAGCCGCTTATTCCCGCTTACGGAAAAACGCTCCAAACCCGCCGTGCCGATCGGTGGTAAATACCGCCTGATCGACATTCCGATTTCCAACTGCATCACTTCCGGCGTGAAGCGAATGTTTGTACTTACACAGTACAACTCCGCGTCTTTGAACGCCCATATCAAGAACTCGTACAACTTCGATATTTTTACCAAAGGATTTGTGGACATCCTGGCAGCCGAACAGACGCCGGGCAACAAAGAATGGTTTCAGGGCACTGCCGATGCCGTGCGTCAAAGCCGGCAACATTACGAGCGCCAGGATTTCGACTACATCCTGTTGCTATCCGGCGATCAGTTGTATCAAATGGACTTTGAAGCGATGGTGAAACACCACATCGAAATGGGTGCCGACATTACCATCGCCTGCCTGCCGGTGGATGAACGCGATGCCACCGGTTTCGGTATCATGAAAGTGGATGAAAACGGTTACATACCTCGCTTTATCGAAAAACCCAACGCAGATGAACTCTCCAACTGGGTGAGTGAGGTCAGCCCGATCAATAAAAAGCGCGGGCGCAATTATTTGGCCTCGATGGGCATCTACATTTTTAATCGCAAGGCACTCAGCGATTTATTCGACAATTACCCCAACGCAACGGACTTCGGCAAAGAGATCATCCCGACCGCCATTGCCGAAGGACGCAAAGTCGCAGCTTACCAATACGAAGGCTACTGGACCGACATTGGGACGATTCACTCGTTTTTCGAGGCTAATATCGAACTCACCGACCATATCCCTTCGTTCAACCTGTTCGACAACAGCCGCCAGATTTACACCCGCGGGCGTATGCTCCCGCCGGCCAAATTCTACGGCGGCACCCAACTCAACCGCGCACTCATCGCCGAAGGCTCCATCATCCATGCCCGGCTGATCGAAGGCTCCATTATCGGCCTGCGCTCCCGTTTGGGTGAAAACACGGTCATCAAAGATACCATTGTGATGGGCAACGATTCGTACCAGACCTTGCAGGAAATCGCGCTCCATACCGATGAAATCCCCATGGGTGTCGGCCATTATTGCCACATTGAGCACGCCATACTCGACAAGGACTGCCGCATCGGCAACAACGTCGTCATCAAAGGCGGCGATCACCTGCCCGACATGGATACCGACGAATACTGTGTCCGCGACGGCGTGGTGGTGGTGAAAAAGGGCGCGGAGATACCGGAAGGGGCGCGGATTATGTGATGTTTCAAAACGCCTCCCATTCCTCCCCCAATTCCACCGCCGGGCTCCAAAACAATTTTTCAAACTCCACCACCCGGTTGTCTTCCACCCGGATGCCTTCGTTTTCGAGCAATTCCTGCATCATGGTCGGCGTAGGGAAATGATTGCGCCCGCTGAGTTCGCCTTTTCGGTTGACGACCCGGTGTGCGGGCACTCCGTCGCCGGGCTTGCAATTGTTGAGCGCCCAGCCCGCCATACGCGAAGCGCCCAGCGCCAGAAAATCGGCGATGGCGCCGTAGTTGGTCACCCGCCCGCGCGGCACCTGCCGCACGACGGCGTAGACGAGATCGAAGTAGGTGGGCGTTTCCTTCTGCATAATAGTCATTCCGGTTGCCATCTGAAAAGGCTGTATCGCATGTTACTTCACAAGGGCGAAGAACCATAGATTGTTTCGTCATCCCCGGTCAAACCTTCCAGGTTTTGAAAACCCGGAAGGTTTCGGGCAGCGCAACAAACATAATTTTGAAACGCTTTTCAAAACATACTTATGTGTGATCCAACCTCTTGAAGTCCCGTTTTTATTTCTGTAAATGAATTTTTTGGTGCGGGGTGTTGAAAAAGTTTTTTCTCAAAAAAACTTTTTCAACACCCCGCACCAAAAAATTCATTCCCCTTTCCCCCTACTCATACCGCAACGACTCGATCGGATCGAGCCGCGCGGCTTTCATCGCCGGGTAAAAACCAGACACCACGCCCACGATCATACACAGCGCAAAACCGAGGAACATCCAGGCCCAGGGAATGAGGAAAGAGCCGCCGAGCAGCGGCGTCACGATGTTGCCCACGAGGATGCCGAGGAAAATACCGACGAGACCGCCGATCTGACAGATCACGATGGCCTCTGTCAGGAACTGCGTCAGGATGCTGCGGCGGGTGGCGCCGAGGGCTTTGTAAATGCCGATTTCCCGGGTGCGCTCGGTCACGCTCACCAGCATGATGTTCATCAGACCGATGGCCGCGCCGAGCAGGGTCATCAGGCCGATGGCGACGGTGGCGAGGCGCAGGTTGGCAGTATTTTCTTTCAAAATGGATACGAGGCTGTCGCTGGCGAAAATTTCGAAGTCCTCGTCCTGACCCGGTCGCAAGCTCCGGATCTGGCGAAAAAGCCCGGTGGCTTCGGACTGAGCAGCATCCATATCGGTCGCGTTGTTCACCGCAACGATAAGGCTGTAATCGGTTTCGTTGGTGCCGTACAGCGCTTTTACACTGACGACCGGGGCGTACACGGCGCGGTCCTGCCGGTTGCCCATCGAAGAACCTTTGGTTTTCAGGACGCCTACAACCTTGAAGCGGTTGTTACCGACGATAACGACCTGATCGATGGCTTTTTCAGGCTTCTCGTCGAATAGCATTTTAGCGATTTCCTGACCGATGACGATTTTGGCCTGTCCGTCTTCCACTTCCATCTTGGAAAAACCGCGCCCGAACTCGATGTCCATGCCTTTCACAGCGAAGTAATTTTCGTCCACTCCCACGAAACCGACGTTGGGATTGGTCTTTTCATCCTGGTATTTTACCGATGCCAGGCTCGTCGCCCAGAAAGAAACAGATACTTTTGCAGGGAAATTGAAACGTTCCTTGAACTCCATCGCGTCCTTGTAGTGGATTGGTTCGCCTGCTTTCTGGCGGCGTCCGCCCTGGTTGCTTTTCACTTCGGCCCATTTTCGCTGAATGGTGAAGGAGTTGGCGCCCAGGCCCGAGAAGTTGTCGTTGAGCGAAAATGCAATGGCGTCGATGGCCGTCAGAATACCCACCAGCGCCATGATACCGAACGCAATGATGAGCAGGGTGAGTATCGCGCGCAACAGGTTGGTGCGAATGCTCTGAAAGGCCATGCTGAGTATTTCTGAGAAGGGCATTGATTGAATATGGGTAATGTGGTCAATGTGATAAATGTGGTCAATGTGGTCAATGTGGTCAATGTGATAAATGTGGTCAATGTGATAAATGTGGTCAATGTGGTCAATGTGGTCAATGTGGTGAAAAGAGACAGTGGGTTAGAATTCCAAAAGTAAAAACACCTGTTGCGCTTTTTTCCATAAATAGAGACAACCATTTCAAAATTCGATAAAAAGCCGCGTTTCGCAGTTAAAAATAAAAATGACTGGAATGACCGCACTGACTTCAGTGACCCCGATGCTCCGAAAACCATCCATTTTCAGCAGATTTCCAAACGTCGTCGCCGCCGAAAGCACCCGGCATGGCGGCATCAGCCCCGCGCCGTTTGCTTCGCTGAACGTAGGCAAAAACACGGACGACGACCCGGCAAATGTAACCGAAAACCGCCGACGCTTCTGCACAGCCCTCGGATTTTCGCCGGCGCAAATGGCCTGGTCCAAACAGGTGCATGCCGACCGGATCCGGCTGGTGACCGAGCCCGGCGGCGCGGATGGTTTCGATGCCCTGGTCACCAACCGGCCGGGTATTTTATTAGCCGTTTCGGTAGCCGACTGTACACCGGTGCTGATCTATGACCGGAAAAACAAGGCGGTCGGCGCGGTGCATGCAGGCTGGCCGGGTACTTCGGCACGGCTCGTGGAAAAAACCCTGCAACGAATGGCCGCCGAATTCGGTACTAACGGTCAGGACTGCTACGCGTACGTGGGCACCTGCATCGACGAATGTTCGTTTGAAGTAGGGGAAGAAGTGGCCGTACAGTTCGATGCCGGCTTCAAACGCTTCGATGCCGGGCGCGGTAAATTTATGGTCGATTTGAAAAAAGCCAACAAGGCGCAGTTGCTGGCGTTCGGTATCCCGGAAAACCAGATCGAAACATCGCCCTACTCCACCGTTCTGAACAATGCGGATTATTTTTCGCACCGAAAGGAAAAAGGAACGACAGGCCGGATGCTGGCTGTTATTGGGATTGGGGATTGAGATGAGGCTTTCTCACAAGTAATATTTTTTGACAGGATTGACAAGATTTACAGGATTTACGCCCTTTTTTTGAGAAAAAATCCTGTAAATCTTGTCAATCCTGTCGAAATTTAAACTTTGAGGGAATTAGATTTGACAACTTTTGAAAAGTTGTCAAATCTGCGCATCAGCCCCGGGCCGGCTTTTCCAAATCAAAAAGCCGCACCCGAGCGCTGCGACGACAAGGCCCAAAAACTCCCGCGTGAGTTCAATCCAGGGTTGTTCGGCTTTCATACTTTCCACGATGGAAGGTTCGCCCATGCGAATCCAGTTTATAAAATCGGGAAACAGCGATGCCGCCCACACGACAGCCGCTGCGAGCCACAGCCACACCGCCGGACGGTACAATTTACCCGTCGCAGCCATGCCGAAATGCACCGCAACGCCACCGTAAAGCAATATCCACCCGATCGGGTCGGGATCGTTGTATTGAACGATGGCAAAAAGGGCGAATACGACGGCAAGTGTCCAAAGGGTGATTTTCATACGTGCAATTTTTCGGGAAAGGTAGGCTCTTTCTCTATTTTGTCATTTTGTAAAAAACCGTCCAAACTGCGGCGGAAGAATTGAATACAAATGCCTGCGTAGCAAACCCGTTTAGAGTGGACGGATTCTTAAAGAATGACAAAAAAGGTGTCGTACCTTTGTCGGCTTTTTCAATTATGGCCAAAGAAAAGAAAAAACAGAAAATCGAGATCGTCAACCGCAAAGCTTCGTTCGAATACTATTTCGTACAGGAATACGACGCGGGTATCATGCTGACGGGTTCGGAAATAAAAAGCATCCGCAGCGGCAATGCCAACCTGACGGACGCCTATTGCGTATTTGAAAACGGCGAACTCTGGGTACGCAATCTCTACATCGCCGAATACGAGTACGGCACCGACAGCAACCACCTGCCCCGCCGCACCCGCAAACTCCTGCTGCGCCGCCCCGAACTCCGCAAACTCGAACGCGGCACAAAGGAAAAAGGCTCGACCATCATCCCTTACAAACTTTTCATCAGCGACCGGGGCTTCGCCAAAGTGACTATCGTGCTGGCGCGCGGCAAAAAGACCTTCGACAAACGGGAAACCATCAAAGACCGCGAAGACAAACGCGCCCTCGACCGCATCAACAAGGCGTATAAAGTACGGTAGAGGGTGGAGGGTTTATCCGCCATAGTTTCAACGAAGGCGGATAGACAGCGGAAATTGACTATTTGCTCACAAAACAAACAAGGATGAACAAGACGCTGGCCCGACTCATTTCAATACTTTTCCACCCATTGCTGGTGCTCACTTATGTATTGTTGTTGCTGATGGCGATCAACCCTTATGCCTTCAGCGCGCGCAGCCTGACCGACAAGCCGGCCATGATCCTGTTAATTTCGGTGTTCAGCACGAGTTTTGTGCTGCCCGCTTTCGGCACGGCACTGATGAAGCCGCTCGGGCTCATCAAATCCCTGCAAATGGAAGACAAACTCGAACGCACGGGGCCGTATATCCTTACGAGCATATTTTACCTCTGGCTGTATAAAAATCTGGACTCCACCGGCCAGGCGCCGACGCTGTTCAACTCATTTGTACTCGGGGCTACAATTGGGCTGTTTTTCACCTTTTTCATCAATATTTTTACCAAAATCAGCGCCCACGCAGTGGGTATGGGCGGTTTGGTTACCATGTTGCTGCTGACCGACAAGGCATGGGAAGGCGCTGCGTTCGGCCTTCCGGCATTCAGCGGCACCGTGCAACTGAGCCTGAATGCGGTGTTGGCACTCGCGGCGGTATTGGCGGGACTCGTCGGCACCGCGCGCTTAGCAGTGGGCGCGCACGAGCCGGCGGATTTGTACCGGGGATATGCTGCGGGTGTGGTGGCGGTGCTTTTGGCGCAAATGATTTAGTGTTTGGGCTTATCCGGCGCCGGTGCGCTGGCGTGATAATCCTGTTTGATCCGCCGTGCATAATCGTCGAGCAGTTCGATCACGCGTTCGCGTTTGGGCGACTGTACGATGAGACCGATGTGGTGCTCCATGTCTTTCATGCGCCAGGCGATTTCCGGGTCGTTGAACTGGCTGTCGTCGGGCCGGTCCTGCCGGGTAAGCGAGACGATGATACCCGTGTAATCTTTCCTGAGTTTGGGCAATTCATATTTTTGACCACCCGCAACAGCGACTTCCAGCTTCGCCCATTCGCGCCACATGTTTACGTTGGAGGAAATCTCGACCAATTCGGCTATATGCGCGCCGCCTACCCGCGAGGCTGTTTCAAGAAAATAAAACTGGCCGTCTTCATGACATTTGATAAACTCGGTATGGCTGGCACTGTACTGCATTCCGAACGCCGTCATCACATCGGACGTTGCTTTCAAGAGCCCTTTTTCATCGGCAGAGCCGAACGGCACGATGACGCTGCGAAAGATACCGCCGCCGTGCGCTACTTCGAACGGCGGCGCGAGGTATTGCGATGCCCGTGAGAAAATGATTTTCCCGCCTTCGCTCAACGCGTCCACATGGTACACGTCGCCGGGTTTGAATTGTTCTACCAGAAAATTGTGGCGTTCACCACCCAATGTCGTTAGGTGCGCCCACAGTTCTTCGGCATTGTACACTTTTTTCATACCCGTTGCCGATGCCTGTCCGCGTGGTTTCACGATCCAGGGCGCGGGCACACGGGCCGCGAACTCATTGATTTCATTGTCGTTGAACAGCGCCGTAAAGGCCGGCACCCGGATGCCCGCTTCTGCGGCTTTCATGCGCATGGCGAGTTTGTCGCGGAAATGGCGCGCCGTCGTTTGCCCCATACCGGGGATGCGGAAGTGCTCGCGCAGTTCGGCTCCCTTTTCTACATCGAAATCGTCGAGCGACACGATGCGGTCGATCTTGTGCGAGCGCATCAGCCAGGCCAATCCATTGATGACATCGGGTATATGCCACTCGTTTTCGGGGCCTTGTTGTACATAAAATATCTCATCGATGGCTTCGCGCGCCCAGGGCTTGTCTTCGAGTTTTTTGGAGGTCAGGAAATATACCTTCGCCCCGGCTTCTTTCGCGCCGCGCAGAAAGTCGTTGCCCTTGAAATAACTGGATACACAGAGAAATGTAACGGGTCTGTCCATGGATTGGTTATTAGTTGTTGGTTATCAGTTGTTAGTTGCCGGTTATTGGTGATTTGTGGATACGTGGATTTGGTGATTGGATTGCCGCTGCTGCGCGTCTTCGCCGGCAACCTTTGTCATTTTGTTTTTTATTCGGGCAAAAAACGATAAAAGTTTTCAAACGAGCGGTGTGAGTGGGTTTTTCGGGAAAAATATTTTTTGAGCAGGAGTATTGGAGAAATAAAAACACCCTGGCGATGCGTATGCATTGCCAGGGTGCTCTCTAATGGAAAAAATGACATTAATGATTTCAATAACCCTTAATTATCCCCTTCAAACGCCGCAAAATCAAACGTTAGCGTGAAACGCAACGTATTGTCGAGCGGGTTGCGCTGGTTGGTCGTGGGGATGAGATAGGAGAAGTCGAGGCCGAAAATGTTGTATTTCACCCCGAGACCGGCGCTGAAATACTTGCGGTTGCCCTTGGAGTAGTGTTCGTAGAAGTAGCCTGCACGCACGGCAAACTGGTCGTCGTACCAGTATTCCACACCCGTGGCGATATTGATCTCTTTCAATTCTTCGCTGAAACCGCCGGGCGCGTCGCCGAACGACTTGAACACGCCGCGAATAGCCGAATACTGTTTGTAGTCGGGGATGTCGTCGCCGTCTTCATCGATCTCCGGGCGCGGTGTGGGCACAAGCAGTTTGTTGAAATCGGAGGTAATCGTGAGCGAGTTGTATTCGTCGAGGTTGAATTTCCAGGCAGCGCCGAAACCCAGGTTGGTTGGGATGTAGTCGCGGTTGATGGAGTTGGTGTAGGTGATTTTTGCACCTAAGTTGCTGACAGCCATACCGAACGTAATCTCGCCGTCATTTTTCGTGAACTTCACCGGCGCTTTGTAGGTCAGCGACAGGTCGGCGGCGCCCGAGATGCCGGGTTTGATTTCGTTGCCTTCCACACGTTGGCCGGTAGCGAGGTTGGAGTAGATGAATTTGGCGGCAACGGCTGCAGAAAAGCGGTCGGAGAGCTTGCGCGCATAACCTGCCGTGATATCGAATTCGTTGGGACGGCCCTGACCCAGCGAAGTGCCGTTGTCGTCGGTGAACTCGATGTCGCCCAGCGAGAAATAACGCAGGCCGAAGCCGATGGATTGCAGTTTGTCTATTTTAACGTAGCCCGACAGGTAAGCCAGGTAGACGTCCTGCAAGCCGAGGTTGCGCATCCAAGGGGTATAAGAAGCGGCAATCGAAACTTTCTTTTCCGCAAAAGCCAGTTTCGATGCGTTGTAGTGCATGCCGTTGGGATCAGCGGAGGTTGCGATGCCCGCGTCACCCATAGAGCCGCCGCGTGCGTCGGGTACGATGCGCAGGAAGGGCACGGCGGAAGTGACGGCGTTCGCACATTTTTCACCGGTAACGGGGTTGTATCCGTCTACGCATTTCGGTTCTATTTGAGCCTGGAGCGTCGTCGTACCGGTCGCCAAACCTGCAATTATCAGTGACAAGGCGAGTAATTTCTTCATGAGAGCAAATGAAATTTTAGTGGCAAGTCTGATTTTCTTCAAAAAAGTGTGCAAAAATACATCATCCGAATGGCATTCCGCTGCACTTTGGTTCAATGGTGTTCAATTCCGGAATCGGGTTGTCCGGGTCGCCGCTTATTTTATTGATAAAATGCGCTGGAAGCGTGTCAAGCAAGTAGTAATGCGAATTTAATTGAACACAGAGTCACAGAGACACAGCGTTTTAAATACATGATTTTCAAGAAATAAGTCCTCTGTGTCTCTGTAACTCCGTGTTTAATTAAATGTGTACGCTCGCTTACTATTTCAGAATCACCAATTTTTCAAAATCACTCTCCGCCGTCACCTGCGTACCGCTCAGGTCTGTGCCGCGCACTTTGACACGGTAGAGATAAACACCGCGCGCCAGTTGGTCGCCATAATCATCCTTGCCGTCCCAGTTAATGTCCGTCACACGGTAACCGTCTGCCGGCGCGGTGTGGATGAGGGTTTTGACCAACTTGCCCGACACGCTGAAAACACTTACCTGCACATCGAGCACCTGCCCGGCGAGGTTGTGCTCAAACTGGAACCAGGTGTTGGTGGTAAAGGGATTGGGATAATTCAGCACGTGGTCGAGCGCCGCTTTCCCGTCTTCCGCCACCACAAACTCGGTGTAACCTTCGCCCGAATTGTTGGCAATATCCCAACCTTTTACGGTCAGGGTGTGGCGCCCGGTCGTCAGGCTGCGAAGCGGGTAAATGGCCTGCCCTTTCCGGAAATTGTCCTGTTCACTTTCGTAAAAATCATTCAACACAATGGTTTCCAATACGTTGCCGTCCAATATCGCCGTCAGGTCGTGGCCGAGGCTCACGCCGCTGACGTTCATGCCGTAGTCGTCGGAGCATTTTACAAGCACTTTCGGGTCGTTGTCGGTAATGCCGCCGAACACAAAAGCATCGGTATTCAGAAAAGGCATCACTACCGGCGGCTGATCGTCCTGGATCAGGTTGGCGTTGCCGCCGATCACGATGTTGCCGTCGCCACCCGCTGCATCCAACGGAGTGCCGTTTTGTGCATAGTAGCTGATCTTCCCGAAACCATAAGCGTAGTTGATGTCTTTCGGCACCACAAATTCTATCTGGAATTTCCCGCCCGTCACCGTTGCGCTGCCTTTAAAAACGATGTTGCGCTGTACGCTGAACGTCCGCACAATACTGCCGGGGTCTTGTCCCAGGGTTTGCAGCGATTGGGCTTTATCATAAACGGAAACGAAAACCTTGCCGTTATAATCGCTCAACAGGTTGCCCAGCGTATCGGTCACGCTGCCTTTTATGATCACCGGCATCAGCGCGCGCAGGGTATCGGGAGCAAGGTTGGCCGCTTTGCCGTTGACCGAATCGGTGACTACGCGGTATTCCGGCAAAGCGAGGTACATGGCCGGGTCGCCGAGCAGGGTAAAGCGGCGCGAGTTGTCGAAACCGCTTGAAATGCTGTTTTTCGCCTCCTTCAGGATGTCGCCGATGGTCAGGTATCGTCCATTTACTTTTTTAAACAGGAATTTTTGCACCGCGTCGGTCAACGTATTGTTGTCGGAAATATACACGGCGCGCACGGTGGTGAACAAACCGACGGCGCCTGATTTCACTTTCGAGAGCGCCTGTTCGCCGCCGGTCAAAGTTTCGTAATCGTCGTAGCCGCCAAAGGAGCAGGTAGCGGTAATGATCAGCGGGTAACGGTCGGGGTTGTCCCAACCGGCAATATCGTTGTTGTCTATCACGCGTTCCTGTGCCCAGCCGCGCGGCCCGCCGTGACCGATGTACTGCGTGACAATGTTTCCCTTAAAAATGTTCGAGTTGATCGCCGATTTGGCATCCGGAAAACGGTCGCCGGCGGAAGTCGCTACTTGCTGGTAAGCGTCGAAATAAATCTTCTCGTTGTTGAAAAATTTCTCCGTGTTGGCGGTCACGAGCGCCAGGTCTTCTGTCTGGGTGATGTGTGCGTTGCTGTCTTCGTCGTCGGCGATAAAGAGGTTGCGCAGGTGCCAGTCGCCCAACGTCGCCGGATCCTTGTCGTAGGCAATGATTTTGTTCACAATGGCTTGTGCTTCCAAGGGCGAGCGGGCGGTGAGGCGCCCGACGGCAATGTCGAGTTTGCCACTGAGCGATCCGCCTTCTTCGGGGCTGAGCAGGGCGAAAAAGTCGTCGGCCGGGTATGCCCGGATCGGGTCGAACGATTCGGCGGTTTCATACGCCGGAACGAGGTCTTTGTTGCCTTCGCTGTTGGTGATGTTGCGGGGGTCGAAGGAACCGTCGCCGAAAAGCAGCAGCCATTCGAATTTGTCGGGATTGCGTTCCAGCAGCATCAGGGCAAAATCCCGGATGGCTGCCACGTCTTTGGCGCCCGAAGAAAATTCATTGTAGAGTTGATTCACGTTCACCAAAGCCACGTCGAGGCCGCTGAAACTCTTGCGGTGTTCGGCCAGTTGGGTTGCTTCCGCTTCTAAATCAGGGTGATAGACAATTGCCATGTGCAGGTTGTCGAGTCCGTGCAGGTTTTGGGCTGCGATTTTACCAGCGACTTTTTCGGGTTTTGGGAATGCAGCGTTGTCGTAAAAAGCGATGAAGTTGCGCAGTACGCCGAGGGTCGTTGCGCCGAATTCCACGGTGCCGCCGTTCTGCGTTTTTTGTTGCAAAAACGGCACTTGCGCATTCGTGATGTCCCACACCGTCAGGTTGCCTGTGGCGCCCGAAAGTCGGAAGGTGGTGAAGTCCCGTGTGATCGTCTCTTTATCGCGAAACGCCATGACCTGACCGGCCATCGTCAGCCGGCGCCGGACGTTGATCTCGATATAGTCGAGCCAACCCTCGCTTTGCTGACTCACCTCGGGATATTCGATGTTGACGTTGATTTCGTCGCCGTCGGGCTGGAAATTGCTCTGGAAAACACCCAACGCAGCGTAAGTCGCCTCATTGTCGCTCACTTTCACTCCGTTGATGTTGCGGGTCAACGTCATGCCGTCCACGGTAAGCCGCACGATGGTGGCGGTGGTGCAGCGGCCGGCAAAATCCGTGCGCAACCGCGCCGTGCTGCCCGGCACGATGTTGGGGAAATTGAAAGTATAATCTTTGGAACGGGTTTGCAGGAAATAGTCGCCAAACCACTTTTTACCGGAGCCGGTAGCCGACACGAAGTTGTCGAGCAGGTTCACCTTATCCTCTTCGAGGCGCTGGAAATCGTCGAATTCTTCGGTCACGTAAGAAGCCGCCACGCTCGCTTGTTCGGAAATGCGCAACCCGTTGCCGTCGCCCGTTTTGATAAAATACCAGGCGTTGTAGTCGTACAGGTTTTGGCGCACGGTGAGTTCGGGATCATTGGCGTTGGCGCGGAAAAACCAGGGGTTCGGCCCGACGGCATAGAACAGGAGGTAGTCGCCCGCATCGAATTTGCCGTCCGCTTCACCCACCACCTGAATGGCATTTTCGATCAGATCGTCGGGACGCGGATCGCTGTTGCGTTCGGGCACCATGGCGCCACCGTTGCCAAACAGGCGGATCGTGCGGGGGTCAACATTGTCCAGATCGCTGATCCCCAGTTCGTTTTTCAAAAAACTATAATCCAGTTTGTAAATGCCGGTATTGGCGACGCCGAATTTGTATACGGTTCCGGTACTCAATGCGGAATTGTAGGTAAATGGCCCGCCGCGTTCTTTTACCGGCTGTGCCTCAGGGGTAATGCGCACGTTCAGCGTAAAAGAAACGGCACGTTCGAACCCGCTCCCAACGCGGCGAACCGGCACCAATCGCACCCGGCCGATGAATTTGAAACGTTCCTGCTCCACCGTTGCCTGCACCTGGAGGTCGCCCGTCAGCAGCGCGTCGTCCGCCGAAGGTTTTTTTGCAAATGCCTCCCATTGCACCGCTGCTACTTCCACATTGATTTTTGAATGCCCCCCGAGCGGGAATTGCTCGGCAAATACCGGCAGCAAAGGCGCGTCGTCGCCGAATGTGCAGCCTTCGAAACGCCAGAATTCCAGGACATCGCCGCCGCTGAGTTCGTGTCTGACAGGCTTGGCGTCCCATTGCAGGGTGCGCTGGATCGTGGTCGATGATTGCCCTTGCAACGCCACAGCGCCAAAGCAAAACAGGAGGAAAGACAGGAGTTGATTCTTCATAAGCCGTTTGAACACGATTTGATGGATAAAAGGGACAAGCAGGATTTTTGTGCGGCATCCCCTTTCGTGCCATTTCCGATTTGAGATTCGATCCGTTTGGCGCAGGAGCGGGGGGGCAGGTTGCCCGGGAAAGGATATTTTTAGGGGCAACCCCACCCCCGCCCCACCCCCCGAAGGGAGGGGTGACGTAGAGCGATTCCTAGCGTACACCACCGATGATGCGGTGTAATCTACGTCTCCCCTCCCGGTGGGGGAGGGGCCGGGGGTGGGGTTGTTCTCACACAAAACAATTATCAAACAAAGTGGATTTGGCCGAATCGAGAAAAAAACATTTTGGCCGAAACCGGCAGATTCGGGATTCGCTCTATTTTCGCCCCGCAACACCTAACCAATTATTAATGATACACGATCGCATCCTCATTATCGGCGCCGGAGGGCAAATTGGCGCAGTCCTGACCGACGCCCTGCGCGAGGTTTACCAACCCGACAACGTAATCGCTTCCGACCTGCGCGACCTCGGCCCGCAGGATGGCCCCGTCGAAATCCTCAACGCGCTCGACCCGCTGGCGCTCGAAGAAGTGGTGAAAAAATGGAAGATCAACCAGATTTACCACCTCGCCGCTATCCTCAGCGCCACCGGCGAAAAAGACCCGATGAAAGCCTGGGATATCAACATGCGCAGCCTGTTCAATGTGTTGGAAATCAGCCGGCAGCGCAACATGGCCAAGGTATATTTCCCATCCTCGATCGCTGTGTTTGGCCGCGAAGCCAGGCACGCCAACACGCCGCAATACGAAGTGCTGATCCCGGAAACCGTGTATGGCATCAGCAAAGTGGCGGGCGAAAACTGGGCGAATTATTACTACCGCCGCTACGGTCTGGATGTGCGCTCCATGCGCTACCCCGGCATCATCGGCTACCAGAGCATGCCCGGCGGCGGCACGACGGATTACGCGGTGGACATCTATCACTACGCCATCCAGGCCAAACCCTACGAGTGTTTCCTGAGTCAGGACACCAGCCTGCCGATGCTCTACATGCCCGACGCCATCCGCGCCACGCTGGAACTGATGGAAGCCCCCGCCAACCGCCTTTCGGTGCGCACGAGTTACAACCTCGCAGGTATGAGTTTCACGCCGGCAGAAGTGGCTGCGAGTATCCGCAAACTCATGCCCAACTTCAAAATCACCTACAAACCCGATTTCCGCCAGGCCATCGCCGACTCCTGGCCGGCCTCGATCGACGACTCCGCAGCCCGCCACGACTGGGGCTGGAAACCGGAATTCGACCTCGATGCGATGACGAAGGATATGCTGCACCATTTGGCGGTGCAGTATCATTTGGGGGAAAAGGTGTGACTTCCTTTTGGGTAAAAGAAAAAGGACGCGGTATTTCGTTGAAAATGTGATAACTTTGTTGAAAAATCACCTGTATGGGCATATTACAAGTTTCCGTGAGCGAACAAGACCTCAAAAAATTTGGGCTGGACAAGTCCCAAATTTCTTTCGAGGAGTTGCTCGACAAAATCAGCACCGAACTGGCGCGACAAGCCTTATATTCATGTCAGGATATCGCCGAACGAGTCGGGCTTTCCCGCATAACTTTGGAAGAAATCAATGCTGAAGTAAAAGCTGTGCGAAGTCAATAAACTGTTGCTCAACCGCCTCTATGAGATTTCGACAAAATTCACTCCAGACACCCGGCTCGATATCATCACTGACGAAGGCGACAATCGTTTTCTCGAACTGGCCCTTGCCACCCAAGCGGACTTTCTCATCACCGGCAATACCAACGATTTCACCATGCAGACAATCGGCAATACTCGCATCGTGACACCGAGAGATTATTGTGATTCGTATTGGCCGGAGTAGCCTACTCTTTCAGCCACGACCGTGCTTTTTCCACATCGCCCATGCGCTCTTTCGGGATGACGCCTGCCGCTTCGAGGTCGTCCCAGTCTTTGAGCAGAGTGGTTTTGGCTTGGGCAGGATCTTTTTCCCCGGCGATGTACTGTTCATAGACTTGTTTGGCTTTATCCCATTCCCCGCGCAGAAGATGGGAGTGGCCGAGATTGGCACGCACCCAGTTTTGAGAAGAATCGAGGGTGAGAGTTTTTTCAGCAGCGGCTTCCGAGTTGGAATATTTATTAACGAAAAGATAAAGCCATGATAAATTCCCATAAGCCCTTGCCAAATGGGGTTCGAACTGCAAAGGGTTACTTTTGGCTAATCGCTCTCTGATTTCGAGCGAGCGCAAATACATCTTTTCCGACTCTGCCATTCTTCGGTCATGTTGGTAATAAAATCCCAGATTTGCGCAAATACTTGCCAAGGCGGGTTCGAACTGCGCAGGATTGTTTTTTGCCAGACGCTCGTAGAGGTCGAGCGAGCGCAGGTACATCTTTTCCGATTCGGCTTTTTTTTGGTTGGTGAAGTATAAATTGCCCAAATTCATGCAATTCATCGCCAAGTCAGGCTCATACTGCGCGGGATTGCTTTTTATCAGACGCTCGTAGAGGTCGAACGAGCGCAGGTACATCTTTTCCGAGTCTTCCATTTTTCGGTTGGAGAAGTATACATTGCCCAGATTCATACAATTCATCGCCAAATAGGGCTCGAATTGCGCAGGGTTGCTTTTTACCAGTCGCTCGTGAATTTCCATCGAGCGCAGATACATTTTTTGCGCTTCTGCCATTTTTCGGTTGGAGAAGTAAAAAATCCCAAAATTCATACAAGCTTTAGCTAAATACGGTTCAAATTGCGCAGAGTCGCTTTTTACCAACCGTTCATAGATGTCTAACGAACGCAGGTACATTTTCTCCGATTCGACCGTTTTTTGAACACTTTGGTAAAAAAGTCCCAGATTCACATAAATGTTTGCCAAATTGTGTTCGAACTTCTCGGAGTTGCTGAGTGCCAGACGCTCATATATTTCCAACGAGCGGGAGTACATCTTTTCAGCCTCTGCCATTTTTTGATTTGTATAATAAATTACGCCCAAATTCATGCAAACCGTCGCCAAATGGTCATCGAATTGGTTTGGGTTCACGTTGGCTAAACGTTCGTAAATTTCCAATGCGTGCAGGTACATTTCTTCCGCTTCAGCTATTTTTTGAACATGAGAGTATTGATCGCCCAAATGCAGGCTTAAAGCGGCTTCTGCACTTTCTGTGGGGGCAAGGGATAAGAGTTTCTCAAAATAGTTTATTGCCAGTTGGGGCTGATTATCATCTTTAAGCAAAAGGGCGAAAGCCAGGAGGTTGTCGGTCGTTTCTGCATAACGCCGCGACTGCTCAAAGTAGAGCACAGCGGAATCGTAGCGCAGCGAGTCGCCGTAATCAGTCGCTTTGAGCCTGGCTTTCAGAGCCAGTTCGTCGGCTTTTATGCGCAACAGGCTGTCGGTCTTTTGCAAATCTGCTGCTTGGCGCTCTTTTTTGGCGAGCAGGGCGTCGCCTTCCTGGCTTATTTCTTTGAATTTCAAAATATTGTCCGCTTCTCGAATTTTTCCTTCGTCGAAGAATTGCTTCGCCAATCGCAGCCGCTCGCTGTTCAGTTCCATTTTGGAAAAACTCTCCGCCAGCCGAATCACGTCCTCCCGGAAGCGGGTTTCAATCTTTTGCACCGAGTCGCGCTCGGCATTAAGGGCAATCAGTTCGATGCGGCAGTTGTCGCGGTACCTGGCGGGCAGGCTGTCGCGGCGCATCTGCTCGCAGTCGTCGGCTTTTTTTGTGATAGCAGCTTGGAGGCCGTCGATGCGCTTTTTGAGTTCGGCGTATTCAGGCGATTTGCCGAAAATCTGGGTGGTATTGATCGTGTTGCCTGTGCCGGTGACGATGAGGCCGACTTTCGCGTCACCGCCAACGCTAACCTGGGTGGGCGTTTGGGCAGAGATGCCTACGGCATGACAAAAGAAAAAGGCGAGGAGGAAGGTTGTTTTTTTCATGGTTGGAGTATGATTGTACGACGGACTTCCAAGTCCGTCGAGGTGTGCGTAGAGTGTTCCGCGAGGGGCGACGGACTTGGAAGTCCGTCGTACAAGGCTACTGCCCAAAATCCTGCTTCACCTCAATCTTATTCGAATCGCCGGTGATGATATTGCCGACTTTGGCTTTGTCTTTTACCTCGATTTTGACGTTGTTTTTGTCCGGCGCAGTTTTTTCGGGGCCGGCTGCCGGTTGCTTTGGAGCAGCCGGCAAGGTGTCCGTTCGGGGCGGCTCTGCAGCCGGTTTTTCAACGGATTCGGGTTGCGGTTTTGACCATAAATCCCACACATCATAACCTGATAATTCCGCAATTGCCACTAAAACAGCGAGCCCGATAACAACAAAGGCAAGCCATTTCCCATAGTTCCACAAACGTTTCTGGCGGAGGCTTTTCTGTGGCAGTTTCCAACCCAGGTCGGCATCTTTCGAGGCATATAATCCCCACGCCAGTTGTTCGCCGGGCGTCTCCGCGAAACCTATGCTGCGCTCGAAGCGCAGGGGTTGACCGGTGCGTGTCTGCCAATAAGCTGAGGCGAAGGAAAAGGCTTCGTGGATTGTTTGTCCCCGGGCCAAAGCCTTGTAAAATTGCACGGACATGTCTTTGGCGCGTTCGTCGTCCACGGGTGCGTAGGTGGCAATGACGGCGGGAACACCCAATTTCAGCAAACCTGCCACCTGCTGTACGGTGGAACAGCCGTTTAAAAACACCAATTTCAGGTTTTGTTGCTGCGCCAATAAGGCTGCAATTCCTGCGCCCCGCGCTTCGCCGTCTTCCAGCAGCAGGCTCTGCTGACCCGCATGACCGCCGTAGTGAAAAATGACAACCCGGTTCCGGTATTCCAGCAGGTAATGGCTCAGTTTTTCCACCGTTGCGAATGGCTCCCGGTGTACCTGGAAAAAGAGTTGGCCGGCGCTTCCCGATAGTGCCCGGTACAAAGCCTCACCTTCCGCTTCCAGACCTGGCAGGGGTCGGCTCGAATTGTTGGCAAAAGCAAGAAACAGGACAGGCAGGCGATTCATTGTTTTTTGTAAGGCTGAGATTTATGTCCGAAAAATCTTTCGATTGCAAGGCGAAAGTACCCCCGAACATTGAAACGTGCGCACTTTCCCTCGTAAAAAACGACAGAAAACTCACTTTGCTTTCATGCTTTGCACTCCATACAAAATGGCTGCGAATATCATTTGGGAGAGAAAACAGAGTCAGAATTACCACGCAGTTGAAACAATCGGATCGGATTATCCTGCAAAAGCCGTTCATTTTTTTATGTTTGCCCTCTCATCAACGATGTACCGGCAAATGACGAACATGATCCACACCCAACGGCGATTTTTGCAAATACATCCTTCCGACAACGTCCTTGTTGCGCTGACCGATTTACCCGCCGGAGCGCATGTCCGTTTCAATGGCGGATCATTGGCCCTGCCGCAACCCGTTTCGGCCAAGCACAAATTCACGATCAGCGCGCTCGCCCCGGGCGACCCGGTGACCATGTATGGTGTGCTCGTCGGCCGGGCCACACAGGCAGTCGAAGCAGGCGGCTGGCTGCATACCGGCAACCTGCACAACGACAATGCAGTTCCGGTGGTCTCCGGTAAACGGCCCCATTGGGCGACCCCCGACATCAGCCGGTGGCAAAACCACACTTTTCAGGGTTATCATCGCTCCGACGGCAGCGTCGGCACCGCGAATTATTGGGTGGTAGTGCCCCTTGTTTTTTGTGAAAACCGCAACCTCGATCTCATGCGCGAGGCACTGCTCGGCGAGCTCGGCTATGCACCGCAGCAGCCATACACCACCCTCGTACGACAACTGAAGAGCGCCTGGGCCGACGGCGTCTCGCCGGATGCGCTGCACGCGATGGAATTTTCGGCGCACTTAAAAAACGGTCTTGCAGGGGCCGCCCAACGCATTTTCCCAAACGTGGACGGGGTAAAATTCCTCGCGCACGACGGCGGATGCGGTTGCAACCGCCAGGACTCCGATGCGCTCTGCGGATTGCTCGCGGGTTATATCACCCACCCGAATGTGGCGGGGGCTACGATACTGAGCCTCGGTTGCCAGCACGCTCAATTCGATGTGCTGACCCGCGAGATCCGGCGGCGCAGCCCCGGTTTCGACAAACCTTTGTATTTTTTCGAACAGCAACAGTTAGGTCTCGGGAAAAACCTGCTGACGGAAGCCATCAAAGCCACTTTTGCCGGCCTGGCCAAAGCCGACCAATGCCGCCGTGAAGCGGCGCCGTTGAGCAAATTGTGCCTCGGTCTGGAGTGTGGCGGCTCCGACGGATTTTCCGGCATCAGCGCCAATCCGGCGCTCGGTCATGCGTCCGACCTGGTGACAGCGCTGGGCGGCTCAGTCATCCTCTCTGAATTCCCCGAACTGCTCGGCGTGGAGCAGGAACTCTGCGACCGCTGCACCGACGACGCTACTGCCACACGGTTTCTCCAACTCATGCGCGACTACAATGCACGCGCCCGCGCAGCAGGGTCGGGTTTCGACATGAACCCCTCCCCCGGCAACATCCGCGACGGGCTCATCACCGACGCCATAAAAAGCGCCGGTGCTGCCAAAAAAGGCGGCACCTCACCCGTCACTGATGTACTCGACTACCCCGAAAAGGTCACCCGACCCGGCCTCAACCTCCTTTGCACCCCCGGCAACGACGTAGAAAGCACCACCGCCGAAGTGGCTGCGGGCGCCAATATCGTGCTGTTTACCACCGGCCTCGGCACACCCACGGGCAACCCGATTGCGCCGGTCATCAAAATCGCCACCAATACGCCGCTTTTCCAAAAAATGCCCGACATCATCGACCTCGACACCGGCAGCGTTATTGCCGGCGAAGAAACCATCGAACAAGCCGGCGAACGTATCCTCGACTTCACGGTGCGTGTGGCTTCGGGCGAGGTGCTGCCCAAGGCTGTGTTGCTGGGGCAGGATGATTTTATTGTTTGGAAGCGGGGAGTGAGTCTTTAAGAATCTGTAAAACCCACAAGAGCACTTTTTTGCAAAAATTGAAATGAATTCCAAAGGCCGTGAAAAATTAACAGTCTATGGATCAGTTATCAAAAAAATACCTGAACGGCAGGCCGGAAGCGACCTTGTTGTCCCTGCCGGAAAAAGTGCTCCAGTTTGGCACCGGCGTTTTGCTGCGCGGTTTGCCCGATTACTTCATCGACAAGGCAAACCGGCAGGGAATATTTAATGGCCGGGTGGTGGTGGTTAAATCCACGGATGCGGGCGACGTGGATGTTTTCACGAAACAGGACAATTTGTATACGCTCTGCATCCGGGGTATTGAAAATGGCTTGCCGGTGTCTGAAAATATCATTTCCACCGCCATCAGCCGGGTATTGTCCGCCGGTCGTCAATGGCAGGACGTGCTGGACTGCGCAGCCAATCCCAACCTTCAGATTGTCATCTCCAACACCACCGAGATCGGCATCCGGTTGGTCGGTGAGGATGTGCGACAGTCACCGCCCGCATCGTTTCCGGGCAAACTGCTGGCTTTTTTACTCGAACGGTACCGCGTTTTTCATGGCGACCTTTCGAAAGGCGTGGTAATAATTCCTACCGAGTTGTTGCCGCAAAACGGGGCTTTGCTCAAATCCATCGTACTCGAACTGACCCACCTGAACAATCTCGAATACGGCTTTACCGAATGGCTGGAAAATGCCTGTACTTTTTGCAATTCGCTGGTGGACCGCATCGTGCCCGGCCATCCATCTGCCGAAAAAACAGCCGCATTTCAGGAAGCACTCGGCTATTACGACAACTTGCTGACTGTCAGCGAGCCCTACGCACTTTGGGCTATCGAAGGGGACGAGCGCGTGGCCGAAGTATTATCGTTCCAGAAAGCCTGCCCGGGCGAGGTCGTCGTAGCAACAGACATCGACCATTACCGCGAACGCAAACTCCGCCTGCTCAACGGCACTCACACGCTGAGCTGCGGGCTGGCGCATCTGGCCGGTTTCAAAACCGTGAACGAAGCGATGGCCGACGCAGAAATGTCGGCATTTGTGGAACAATTGATGCTCGGCGAAATCGCCCCGGCCATCCCCTACCTTATGCCGCCCGGCGACGTCGAACATTTTGGCCGGCAGGTACTGGATCGCTTCCGCAACCCCTTCGTGGAACACCGCTGGTTGAGCATCACCGTGCAATATGCCGCCAAAATGCGGATGCGCAATGTGCCGGTTTTGCTCGAACATTATCGAAAAAACGACGGCGTCCCGGTTTGTTTCGCATTGGGGTTTGCCGCATTTTTGTGCTTTTACCACCAACCGGACCATCCTGTTGAGGACGATCATGCAGCCCGTTTTATTGAAAAATGGAAGACAGGATCAATAGAACAAATAACCGGGGACATGCTCTCGGACAGCGAATTTTGGGGCGCCGACCTGAGAGCGTTGCCCGGATTTGAAAATCAGGTTTGCGAATTCGTTGCCGACATTCTGGAAAAAGGCGCTCGCCGGGTTTTACACGAATTAATGATAAAAAATGAAACCATTTCTCGACCAACATTTTTTGCTCCATACAAAGGCAGCGCAGCGACTCTATCATGAATACGCTGCGCCCATGCCGATCATCGATTATCACAATCATTTGCCGCCGCAACAAATCGCGGAAGATCACCGGTTTGATAATCTGACCCAGGTCTGGCTCTATGGCGATCACTACAAATGGCGGGCCATGCGGGCGCACGGCATTCCGGAAGACTACTGCACGGGCAGCGCAGGCGACTGGGAAAAATTTGAAAAATGGGCGGACACCGTGCCCTACACGCTGCGCAATCCGCTGTACCACTGGACGCACCTCGAACTGCAACGGTATTTCGGCATCGACGAAATACTCAGCGCCAAAACCGCGCGGGCCGTATACGATCAGGCTGGTGAAATGCTTCGCCGCCCGGAATTTTCCGTGCGTAATTTGCTTCGCAAAATGCATGTCCGGGTGCTCTGCACCACCGACGACCCCACGGATTCACTCGAATGGCATCGCCAGATCGCCGCCGATCCGACAATGGGTTTCCAGGTGCTGCCCGCCTACCGCCCCGATAAGGCGATGGCAGTGGAAAATCCGGCCACCTTTAATGCGTGGACCGATAAACTCGCGGATATTGTCAACACGCACATTGCTACCTACGACGACTTTTTGCAGGCACTGAAAAACCGCCATGATTTTTTTGCAAAAAACGGCTGCCGCCTGAGCGACCACGGTTTGGAGCAAATGTTCGTGGAACCATACACATTGCCGGAAATCAACAATATTTTCCAAAAAATACGAGGCGGACAAGACCTTGAGACGCCCGAAATGTGGAAAATAAAAAGCGACCTGCTCTACGAATTCGCCCTCTTGGACGCCGAAAAAGGATGGGTGCAACAATTCCATCTCGGCGCCCTGCGCAACAACAATTCCCGCGCATTGCGGCAACTCGGCCCTGATACGGGCTGGGACAGCATTGGTGACTTCCGGCAGGGGCAGGCACTGGCGCGTTTCCTCGACCGGCTCGATTCGGAAAACCGGCTGACTAAAACCATTATCTACAACCTCAATCCCGCCGACAACGAACTCATGGCCACCATGATCGGCAATTTCAACGACGGCTCCGCACCCGGAAAAATCCAGTTCGGTTCAGCGTGGTGGTTTTTGGATCAAAAAGACGGGATGGAAAAACAACTCAACGCCCTGTCGAATATGGGCATGCTCAGCCATTTCGTCGGTATGCTGACCGATTCGCGGTCGTTCCTTTCCTTCCCCCGCCATGAATATTTCCGCCGCACCCTGTGTAATTTGTTTGGCCGGGAAATAGAAAACGGCGAACTTCCCGATCATTTTGAATGGATAGGCGAAATAGTGGGCAACATTTGCTACCGCAATGCGAGCCGGTATTTCGGATTTTCAAACCACCCACAAGCGTCTGAAAAGGCATGGCAAGCGTCGTTACATTTGGAGAAATCATGATGCGCCTGACCGCTCCCGGTCAGCAACGGTTTTCACAGGCATCGAGCCTTGGCATCACCTACGGTGGCGGCGAGGCCAATGTGGCGGCGGCACTGGCGCAAATGGGTGTTTCGGCGGCACACGTCACTGTATTTCCGGATAACGACTTGGGACGGGCCGCAGCGGCATTTTTTCAAAAATCGGGCATCGATACGCGTGCTATGCTGTACGGTCCGGGCCGACTGGGTTTGTATTTCATGGAAGTGGGCGCCGGCATCCGGCCAAGCCGCATCGTATACGACCGCTACGATTCTGCGTTTGCCCGGCTCGACCCGGCGGCTTTTGACTGGGAAAAGATACTGGCCGGCACGCGCTGGTTTCACTGGACGGGCATCACGCCCGCAGTTTCTGCTGCTGCTGCTGCTGCCTGTGCAGCGGCAATAGACACTGCCCGCCGGCTTGGCATCACCGTCAGCGCCGACGTCAACTATCGCCGGGTGTTGTGGCAATACGGCAAAAAGGCTTCGGAAGTGATGCCCCCGCTGGTGGAAAATTGCGATGCAGTGGTATGCACACAAGGCGACGCGGCGGATATTTTCAGCATACAATCAACTGATTTTCAGGACATGGCGCGACAAATGAAAGCGCGCTTTCCCAATTTGAAACAAATCATCGCCACGCGTCGCGATACCCTTAGCGCCAATCACAATCGCCTGACGGGGCTTTGTTATGACGGCAACAACTACCACGAATCGCCCACCTTCGATCTGAACCCGATCGTGGACCGGATCGGCGGAGGCGACGCTTTTATGGCGGGATACATATACGGATCATTACATGACAAAAACCTTTCCCATACCCTGACTTTTGCCACCGCTGCCGCTGCTTTAAAGCATACCATAGAAGGAGATTTCAACCTGGTAACGGCTGCCGAAGTGGAGCAAGTGATGCAGGGCGACGTCTCCGGACGTCTGCTGCGCTAATATATCATTCATCATTCATCATTCTCAAAGTGCTCGAACAACTCAAATCCTCGCCCGTAGTCCCGGTTTTTTTTCACGCCGACGCGGAATATTCAAAGCAAATTGTACAAGCCTGTTATCAGGGCGGCCTTCGTTTTTTTGAATTCACCAACAGGGGTAAAGAGGCGTTCGACGTGTTTGTGGCATTGCAAAAATTTGTTCGGGTGCAGTGCCCCGGCCTTTCGCTGGGCATCGGTACCATTTATGTTGCAGCCGACGCAGAGCGTTTCATCGCAGCGGGGGCCGATTTTGTGGTGCAACCGGTGACTACGGAAGAAGTGGCTGCCGTGTGTCGCGCACACGGTAAACCCTGGATACCCGGCGCTATGACGCTCAATGAGATCTGGTCGGCCTGGCAAATGGGCGCCACCGCCGTAAAGGTTTTCCCCGGCAATCTGGTGGGCCCCGATTACATCCGCGCGCTGCGCGGCCCCATGCCCGACATTCCGCTTATGGTGACCGGCGGAGTAGAGCCCACGCCAGAAAGCATCGGGGCCTGGCTCGGCGCCGGCGTACAGGCCGTTGGTATTGGCTCTCAACTTTTTAAAGGCGATTTTTCGGGAAATTTCCCGGCACTGGCCCGGCGCATATCGGGGCTGCTGGAGGCGATACGATCTCCGGCATCTGCTTAATTTGTATTCAGAACCTATCCGAAAACATCTTCGACCACATGCAACAAACAATTGGAAAATACCGCTGGACGGTGGTAGCGTTGCTTTTTTTTGCCACGACTATCAATTACCTCGACCGCCAGGTGATCAGCCTGCTCAAACCCACGCTCGAAAAAGAGTTCTCCTGGTCGGAAACCGACTACGGCAACATCGTCATGGCGTTTTCGGCTGCCTACGCGCTGGGCATGCTGATTTTCGGGCGGATCATCGACCGGATCGGCACAAAATCGGGTTATATCATTGCTATTGTCACCTGGAGTATTGCGGCCATCGGCCACGCATTTGCCAAAAGTACCTTTGGCTTTGGCGTAGCCCGTGCCGCGCTTGGACTCGGCGAATCCGGGAATTTTCCGGCGGCCATCAAGATCGTGGCCGAATGGTTTCCCAAAAAAGAACGGGCCTTGGCCACGGGTATTTTCAACTCCGGGACCAATATCGGGGCAGTGGTGGCGCCCATTATGGTGCCCTGGTTATTGGGGTTGTGGGGCTGGCAGGAAGCCTTTATTATCACCGGCGCGATCGGTTTTATCTGGCTGATATTCTGGTGGATATTTTATGAAATCCCGGCCAGACACAAACGGCTTTCCAAACCGGAATTCGAGTACATCCACAGCGATAATGAAGAAATATCCGACGGAACCGAACCGCCGGTCAAGTGGACGAAACTGTTCAGCATCCGGCAGACCTGGGCGTTTTTTTTCGGAAAAATGCTGACAGACCCGATTTGGTGGTTTTTCCTCTTCTGGCTGCCTTCCTATTTTTCTACCACTTTCAACATTGATTTAAAAAAACCCAGCCTCGAACTGGTTGTTGTGTACACCGCCACCACCATCGGCAGCATCGGGGGCGGGTATTTATCGGGTTATTTCATCCGGCTGGGCTGGCCGGTATTCCGCGCCCGCAAAACGGCCATGCTGATTTTTGCGCTGTGTGTAGTCCCCATTGTCCTGGCCCAATACGCTACCAACGTGTGGGCTGCGGTCGGGTTGATCAGTCTGGCTGCATCGGCCCACCAGGCATGGAGCGCCAATATTTTCACCACCGCTTCGGATATGTTTCCGAAAAAAGCCGTCAGTTCCATCGTCGGCATAGGCGGAATGGCCGGGGCTGTTGGCGGCATTTTGTTTCCCATGTTTGTCGGGCGGCTGCTCGATGCCTATAAAACCGCCGGCAACATCGGCGCCGGGTACAACCTGCTGTTTGTCATTTGTGGTTGCGCGTATCTGTTAGCCTGGGGAATCATGCATTTGTTTACACCGAGAATGGAAAAAGTAGAAGTGTGATGAAGCAAGTGACTTTTCGGAATTATACGCTTTGTGGAAATAAAAACCAACTTTTCAATATTTGCGCACAAAGCGATAGGTTTGGCCTGCCAAACACACGGACCAACTATTAATTTCCACCATGTTCCATCTGCACAACAAAACCGCCGCCGTTACCGGCTCCGCCAGCGGCATCGGCAAGGCCATTGCCGAACTCTTTGCCCGCCGGGGCGCCACCGTTCACCTGCTCGACCGCGACGCCGACGGCATCGAAAAAATTGCTGAAACGCTCCGGGCAGTAGGTTGTTCGGCACACGCCCATGCCTGCGATGTGGCCGATTTTGCAAGCGTGCAGGCAGTTTTTTCCAACATCGGCCCGCTGCACATCCTGGTCAATAACGCGGGTGTGGCCCACATCGGCACGGCTGAAAACACCGGCCCCGAAGATTTCGAGCGTGTGTTTTCGGTCAACGTGCGCGGCGTGTACCACTGCCTGCACGCTGCGATTCCAAAAATACGCGAAGCGGGCGGCGGAGCCATTCTCAACATGGCGTCCGTCGTGGCCTGGGTAGGTCTCCCCGACCGTTTTGCCTACACAATGAGCAAAGGCGCGGTGGCGGCCATGACGCTTTCTGTGGCCAAAGACTTTTTGAAGGACAATATCCGCTGCAACAGCATTTCGCCGGCGCGGGTGCACACGCCGTTTGTGGACGGTTACTTGGCCAAAAACTATCCGGGGCACGAAGCCGAAATGTTTGAAAAACTCTCCAAAACCCAGCCCATTGGCCGCATGGGTACCGTAGACGAAGTAGCGGCGCTGGCCCTGTTTCTTTGTTCGGGCGAAGCAGCCTTCATCACCGGTTGCGATTACCCGCTCGACGGCGGCTTTATCAAACTAAACAACTGATTATCATGAAACTGATACGTTTCGGCGAAGCCGGAAAAGAGCAACCCGGCATCCTCGGCGCCGCCGGCGAGCGCCGCAGTGTGGCGCATTTTTTTCGCGATTTTGATGAAATTTTTTTTGAAAACGACGGCATCGCCCGGCTGCGGGAGGTATTGGCAAACAACCCCGATTTGCCGGCAGTGCCTGCGGCAACTCGCTGGGCATCGCCCGTGGCCCGCCCTTCCAAAATCGTGTGCGCAGGACTCAACTACGCCGACCATGCCCGCGAAACGGGGGCGCCCATCCCGGCGGAGCCGGTGCTGTTTCTGAAAAGCACGACTGCCTTGTGCGGCCCCTTCGACCCGGTCATCATTCCGCCGGGCAGTGTCAAAACCGACTGGGAAGTAGAAATTGCCGTCGTCATCGGGCGCACCATGCGCCACGTACCGGAGGAAAAGGCGGCGGCGCACATCGCGGGTTTTTGCCTGCACAACGACCTCAGCGAGCGCGAATACCAACTCGAACGCGGCGGCCAGTGGGACAAAGGCAAAGGCTGCGATACGTTCGCGCCGCTCGGCCCCTGGCTCGCAACGCCCGACGAAATCGCCGACGCCGACAACATCCGCCTCTGGCTGACGGTCAACGGTGAAAAGCGGCAGGACAGCAGTACGCAGCAATTCGTGTTTAAAGTTCCTTTTCTGATCAGTTACATCAGTCGCTTTATGACGCTTTTGCCGGGCGATGTGGTTTCCACGGGCACGCCGCCGGGCGTTGGTCTGGGCATGAATCCGCCGGTGTACCTCCGCCCGGGCGATGTGATGGAGTTGGGCGCCGAGGGGCTGGGGGTGTCGAAGCAGGTGTGCGTGGCTGCTGAGGTAGCTAATCTTAGGGCATTATGACTACTCCGGCGATTCCCGGTCTGTAAGAGGTGTCATCTTTTGAGGCACGAAAAAGGTGACATCTCGGCTTGTTTTTGAGATGTCACCCACTCCTTCGTCGTGGATGACACCTCAAAAACCGCAATGCCCCTTCAAGCCGAGAATCGCTGTGGCTACTCATTTTGATTTACGATTATCCCGGCCAAACATCGGGACAGGCCATGAATGCAATTTTGATATCCTGTAGAGTTGATAAGCATGCAATTTTTTACAATAATGAATAAAATCCTTCTCCTCCCGGCAGCCTTGTTGCTGCTCATTTCCTGCAAAAACACCCCAAACCCAAAGGAAAATGCCAATGCCCCCACTGCCCCACCCGCCAAAGGCTCATTCGCGTACGACCTCGATTTTCTGAAAAAGCATACCGAAACGCTGTTGCTGTTATCGCCCGATGTGGAAGGCGCGCAAATCGCCGTCGCACCCGGGTATCAGGGACGGGTAATGACGAGCACTGCCGCCGGCGGAGGAGGAAACAGTTACGGCTGGCTCAACTATTCACTCATCAGCGGCGAAAAAGGGTACCAACCCCACATCAATGCCTGGGGCGGTGAAGATCGTTTTTGGATTGCTCCGGAAGGCGGCCAGTTCTCCGTTTTTTTCCAAAAAGGCGCAGCATTTGATTTCGATCACTGGCAGACACCGGGGCTGATCGACACCGCTCGTTTCGAACTCGTCGATGAAGATAAATCGCACGTGGTTTTCAACAAAAAAGCATCTTTGGAAAATTACTCCGGCACGCGATTCGACCTCGACATCACGCGCAAAGTGTCGGTTTTGGGGAAAAACGATGTCATCAAGTTTCTGAATGTCAGTGATTTAAGCGGGCTTAAATACGTCGGCTTTGAAACCACAAACACCCTTATCAACGTCGGCGCCGATTGGAAAAAAGACCGGGGCACCCTCGGCATCTGGATACTCGGGATGTTCACTCCTTCCGATAAAACGACCGTCGTGACGCCGTTTTCCAAAGCCCGTTCGTCCAAACTGCTGCTCACCGACGACTATTTCGGAAAAGTGCCCGCCGAACGTTTAGCCGTCGCCGACTCGACGGTGTTTTTCCGGGGCGACGGCAAATTGCGGAGTAAAATCGGCATCGCCCCTGCCTCGGCCAAACCTGTCGCGGGCAGTTTTGACGCCGAAAAAGGCATCCTGACCATCGTACAGTTCGACCTCGACCCGGCAGGCGACTACCTCAAATCCACGTGGAAACGGCACGCTGAACCGTACAAAGGAGATGCCTTCAACTCCTATAATGACGGCCCGGTAGCAGACGGCGCCCAGTTGGGGCCTTTTTACGAACTCGAATCCACCTCGCCGGCGCCGGCGCTGAAATCGGGTGAAAAATTGGTGCACCGGCACCGGACCTTCCACTTTGAAGGCGGGCGGGATGCACTGGACAGGTTGGCAAAGGCTGTTCTGGGCGTGGGTCTGTCACAAATTGAAACGGCGCTGAAGTAAATTACTGCCGCCACAACTTTTCATTCATCTTTTTCAATTGTCCGGCAGGCATTTTTATCACCTTGCGGTCGTAGGTCATCAGGCCGTTGACCTCGATCTCCACATCCGACACCTGCGTGTAAATAGCCCCGGAAAGCCCTTTGGGAATAAACCCTTCGATCATGTCCACGAATTTGCTGTACTCCGCGAGCAGCGCATCGGCATTTTCAAAACTCTGGTACCCCCAATTGGCTTTGACCTGCCAGGTATGGCCTTCGAGCGGCAGCCCGAGCCCGCCGAACTCGCCCAGCACCATCGCTCTTTTTTGCCCGAAAATATCGGCCCGATGCAAGACGGGCGGCGGGTAATTGTGGTAGTCGTGGATATGCCCCGTCAGGAAAAAATTGCCGCCGCTGGCACAGTTGACCAAACGGCTTTTGTCGTAATCCATCAGCCAACCGGTGATTTCCACCGTTTTGAATTGCCCCCATGCCTCGTTGAACGGCACCCAAACCACGATACTGGGGAAAAAGCGGCAAGCATCCACCATTTCTTTCAGTTCGTTTTTGTAGATCGACTCCGATTCCGGCGTGCGGATTTTATCTACGGGTTCCAGTGCAGGATTCGTCACCCAGGCGTCGTTTCGCGCCATGTCGCCGCTGGGCATATCCTGCCAAACCAGCATCCCGATCCGGTCGCAGTGATAGTACCAACGGGCGGGTTCCACCTTGACGTGTTTGCGCAAGAGATTGAAACCCATTTGTTTGCATTGCCTGATGTCGTATTGGAGGCCTTCGTCGGTGGCGGCGGTGTATAAGCCGTCGGGCCACCAACCCTGGTCGAGCAGGCCGTACTGGAACAGGAATTGGTTGTTGAGCATCAGCCGCTGCACGCCGTTCTTATCGGGCGCCAGAGAGATTTTACGCATGGCAGCGTAACTGTTCACCTCGTCGAGCACCTTACCATTTCGCAGCACCTGGATGTTCAGATCGTACAAAAACGGCTGTTCGGGCGACCAGTATTTTGCATTGTTCAGGGTCAGTACGGCACTGGAACCGGCAGGAACGGTTTGTTCGGCCACCGTTTTTCCGGCGTCGCCGACCTTGATTCTTAAGACATCGTCTTTTGTGAAATCCGAAACGGTGGTTCCGACGGTCAGCATATTGTGGTCGATGTCTGGCTGCGGAAGGACGGATTGGATGTGCGTCGCCGGTACGGGTTCGAGCCAGACGGTTTGCCAGATGCCCGTCACCGGGGTGTACCAGATGCTGCCGGGTGTTTTGACTTGTTTGCCCCTGGGCTGGGGGCCTTCGTCGGATGGGTCCCACACCCGGACAACCAATTCCTGTTGACCTTTTTTCAAAAACGGCGTGATGTCCAGAGAAAAAGGCGTGTATCCGCCCTGGTGTTTGCCCGCCTCCCGGCCATTGATCCAAACGGTGCATTGCCAGTCCACTGCCCCGAAATGCAGCAACAACCTGTTGTCATTCAGGTTTTCAGGCAGTTCGAACGTTCTTTTATACCACAACTGATTGTCTTTGCCGACCACCTTCCCCACACCGGAAAGGGCGGATTCGACCGCAAAGGGCACCAATATTTTTCCGTCAAAAACAGCCGGTTGCGGATCGCTGACAGGCTTGATGGCATAATCCCACAGGCCGTTCAGGTTGACCCAGGTGCTGCGTTGCATCTGCGGTCGCGGATACTCGGGTAAGGGCTGAGCGGGATCGACGGCAGCAGCCCACGGGGTGAGTATTTTGTCGCCGGCTGGTTTCCAGGCGGGTTGGCCGAAGGTATTGCCCGCAAGCGAGCAAAGGAGGCCAATGAAAAGAAAATGCAATTTGGATATCATGTCGGTGATCGTTTTAACAATGGGAAGTCCTTATCGCAGGATTAAAAGAACAAATCCAAGCCGCACCAGCACATTCCAATGAAAACTGGTTCTTTCTCCGCTTCGGCCGGCCCTGAGCAAAGAAATGAACGTGGCGATTGCAGCGATTACGCTGAGTATCAGACCGGTATATAGCATTTCCCGTCCGCCGGGCCAGGATTCAGCGGTGAATATACCGCCTGTCAAAAAGAAAGAAATTGAAATCCCTACTCCGAAGGCGCCCAAAATCTGCTGCCGGCCCCTGGCGCCGGTCACTAAAAAAGTGAGCAGGAAGTAAAACGATGCCAGCATGGTAAAAGACAAAATAAGCATTTCACTGCCACCCTCCCAGGACTCCAATTTGAAGAGCAGTGCGATCGCGCAAATTAACCAGAGCCCTATTTCGATGGCGACGGCGATGCGCCGAAGCCATTTATAAGCAGGTTTATCTCCGGATGGCGGAGGCAGGGGAGCGTCGAGCATGGTTTTATTTTGTGTCATGTCAGATTGTAGATAGTGATTTACACGAATCAGGGTTGAATCTCGACTTTGGAAATTGAGCATTTGCACACGAGACGTAGATCACAAGTCAAAGTTTCGACAGGATAACGCGATTTACAAGCGTTAGAGTTTTTTTGACAGGATTACAGGATTTGCAGGATGGAGAGGGGTTTCAAAATCCTGTAATCCTGTAATCCTGTCAAAAACAACACTTGTAAGACAGCCTCTTGGCCCGGCTTTCAATCCACCTTTTTAACCTGTAACATTAGTGGATTAAATACCAAACCCAACCTTCCGCCGGAATCCTTACATGCAATTTAACCTCATAATTCCGATTGATTTTCATTAACCCTTCTTCATACAATACCGGATTAAAAATTACGGCAGTTTCTTGCAATCCGGTGTAGTAAAGCGGAACACGAATGATGCGGTCGATGGTTGTTTTCAAAGGATTGTACAACAGCAAAAACCCCTTGATTTCCAATGCGGGATTGACGTGCAGGATACCGTCCCAATCGCGCCCGTCGGGCCGGCGGAGGTGAATGATGTCCGAATTCAGGATGTCGCGGTATCGTTTGTACCAGGTGATAGTGCGCTGCACCATTGTTTTGGTTTCCTCCGTGTCGTACAGGCGCGGGCCGCGGTAGCAAGCCTGCACACCTGCCCCGTAATACTGCACCATCAGTTGTTCGTAATCAGCAAGGTGTTCGTGCAAAGGTTCGAGCACGGCCTCCGGACCGCCGCCCTGGTAGCGCGTGAGCGGCACAAATCCCCAGCCCATGGAGGGTGTTTTTTCCCAGGTGCCGTCGTAGATATTCTGGCGGTTGAGGATTTTTTGCTGTTCGCGGGAAAGCGAAAAATTGACCTCCCGGTAGCCGATGGCGATCTTGTTGGTGCCGTCGAGAAAATACCAGTCGGGGGCGTTGACGTAAATGCCGTTTTCGTTGCACCAATGGTAGAGGTTTTTTTGCATTTCCATTTGCCGCCATTGACTGTCGTCGAGGTTTTTGTGGCCGGGGTGCGTGGTCGAAGCGCACACGTCGCCGGGATACGGCCCGTCGTTTTCAAAAATATCGAAGCCCGTTTCGCGCATGAAAAACCGCAGTTTTTCCGAAAAAGCGATGCCCCAGCGACTACCGAAACAAGGCGCATTGCCAAAAAACGCCCCACCCGGCCGGCCGGTTTTCGGGTCGATCACGTCGTCTTCATCACTGATCCGGCGGCTGCTGAACAGGGCGTAACTACCCAGCAGGATGTTTTTGGAGTGGGCGTAATCGGCCAGCGATTTCCAGCGCCGGATGTTCGCCGCCACGGTGTCTTCCATGTTGCAATGGCTGCCGAAACTGAGGATAATGCCCTCATAACCAGTCTCCGCGCACTGATCCACAACGTCGCGCACCTGCTGATCGTTTTGGCTGATGAGGTGCATAAAAATAGGATTTTGGGTCGTCCAGGGAGCAAGTGTGCGGTACATCTGCCGGATGGCGAGTCCCCGGCGTTCGCGGTCGTAACTGTCCATAAGCAGTTCGCAGGTGCGCACCGAGCGGTACGTTTCGCCGGGCTGCAACCCGATGCCCGGCGATTTTTCCGGGTAAATTTCCAGCACACAGGGCGTTTCGTAATTGTAATTGACCTGTGAGGTGTACGACGAATCGGTTTTCCAGTGGGTCGTCTGGTCGGAGATGTCATACCGCATGGCGTTGTTGAATGCGAAATTGGTTTCCACATACAATCCGTGCTGCTTTTTCATCTGTTCGGGCTTGCCGACGACCGCGCTTTCTTCCTCCACAAAAGCCAGGATTTCATGCACGGTGCGGTCCAGTTTGAACACTTTTGTGCCGGTATTTTCCACCGACATCCATTTTACCACAAGCGGAAGACCGTCGTACAGTTCGTACACGACCCGGACGTTCAACCCTGCAATTGCCGTTGCGGTGGCTTTGTAATGAAAAATCAATGTTTTACCAGTTGGTTGCCGGGCGTTCATGACCCAGGTTTTGGGTTTCCAGTTCAGAAAAGGCTTCAAAGGTTCGGACTCGATATTGATCAACTGAAAATCAGTTGATTGTGCCGAAAACCCGTCCAGCCATTCGGGGAGCAGGTAGGCTTTTTCCGTCTGGCCTTTGAGTCCGCCGATGAGATAGGTTTTACCATCCACGGTGATGCGCGCTTCCGGAGAAAGCGCGCGGAGCAGTTGCTGGCCGTTCGACAGGTTTTTGAAATCAGTACAAGCCACTCCGGGTACGACGCGGAAGGTGCGTTTGAGCAGGCCGTTGTATAAAATCACGTCTTTGTCGTCGGCGCTCCGGTAAATTTCCGCTTTTTGGGTGCAAGGTTTGACAAGCCAGTCATCGGGGATTTGCTGTGCCAGGCGCTCTTCCCAAATCGGGAATGTTGCGGGGATTTGAGCACGCGTTACCTGAACAATTGACACGCAACCCAGAAAAAAGAATTTTATTCTTGTCATGAGCATCAGCAAAGAAATTATTTTGCGGTAAATATATAAGATGCCATCCGCTACCGGCAATTAAACCGCAACTTGTATTTATGCAGCGGCAAACCAAAGCATGACCATGACACTCGACGCTCACCAGCATTTCTGGCAATTCGATCCGATCCGCGACGCGTGGATTTCAGAAAACATGTCGGTGATCCGGCGCGACTTTTTGCCCGCCGACCTGGCGCCCGTGCTGCATCAAAACGAAATGGACGGCTGCGTGGCCGTTCAGGCCGACCAATCGGAAACCGAAACCCGGTTTTTGCTCGAACTTGCCGCTCAAAACGACTTCATCAAAGCCGTTGTCGGTTGGGTCGATTTGCGGGCAGATAACGTCGAAAAGCGATTGGAATACTGGTCGCAATTCCCGTTGTTGCACGGATTTCGGCACATTTTGCAGGGAGAAAAACCCGGGTTTATGCTCGACCCCGCATTTTTACGCGGTATCGGGGTCTTGGGAAAAAAAGGTTACACTTATGATATCCTGGTTTTCCCCCGGCATCTGCGGGCGGTGCGTCAGTTTTTACAACAATTTGAAAATCAGAAATTTATCCTCGACCATATTGCCAAACCATATATTCGCCGAGGGCTGATCACACAATGGGGAAAAGACATCCGTGCGCTTGCGCGCCACCCAAACCTGTATTGCAAAGTTTCGGGCTTAGTCACCGAAGCCAACTGGCAGGGCTGGAAGCCGGGCGACTTCAAGCCTTATCTCGACGTGGTATTTGAGGCTTTTGGCAGCGGGCGGGTGGTGTACGGTTCCGATTGGCCGGTGTGCCTGCTGGCGGCAGATTACGCGGAGCAAAAAGCGTTGCTGGAGAAATATTTAACAACATTTTCCCCGTCGGAACAAGTCGCGTTTTGGGGTGACAATGGCGCTGGGTTTTACTCTATTAAATAACCAGTTAACCAACCACCAATCAATCAGTCACCAGTCACCAACCAACCAATCAACCAGTCACCAGTCAACTAATCACCAATCAACCAGTCACCATCCATGGATTTACTGTTCAACGATAAAATCATCCTCGTCTCCGGCGGCGCAAAAGGCATCGGCTTAGGCATTTGCAGGGCACTCGCAGCCGAGGGCGCCGTGCCGGTCATCGCCGGCCGAAACGAAACGGACAATCGGACCGCTATCGAAGTCATCCGGAGCGAAGGCGGGCGGGCGCATGCTTTCAGCGCCGAATTGTCGGATCCGGAAGCATGCCGTCGGGTTGTATCTGAAGTGCTGGCACAGTTCGGCCGGCTCGACGGACTGGTCAATAATGCCGGGGCCAACGACGGCGTGGGTCTGGAGAACGGAAGCTATGAGCGATTTGTGGCCTCCCTGCACCAAAACCTGATCCATTATTACCTGTTGGCCCACTGCGCTTTGCCGGCCCTGAAAGCAAGCAGGGGGGCAATTGTGAACATCAGTTCGAAGACAGCCGAAACCGGGCAGGGCGGCACTTCGGCCTACGCCGCTGCCAACGGCGGCCGCAACGCCCTCACCCGCGAATGGGCGGTCGAATTGTTGCCGTACGGCATACGTGTCAATGCCGTCATTGTCGCGGAGTGCTGGACGCCTTTATACGAGCGCTGGATCCGGACCCTGCCCAACCCTGTGGAAAAACGCCGCGAAATAGAAAGCCGTATCCCACTCGGCCAGCGCATGACAACTCCGGAAGAAATCGGCGCAACAGTGGCTTTTTTGCTGTCGGAAAAATCGAGCCACACCACCGGTCAACTGATCCATGTAGACGGCGGATACGTGCACCTCGACCGGGCGATTTGAACATGCGTGCCCGCTAATCTCCAGCGAGTGCGCGATACAACCTTTTTTTATTACACATTAAATCAACTTACACTACTACACCGCTATGGCATTCAAAATATACAGCACGAAAAACGGCATTCTGATCGAATCCGGACAAGGCAGTTTCCGCCTGGAAAATGCGGATTGGGATACATTCATCAATGACGACGATTTGTTTTTAAAATTGAATACACTTGCGGAGAAGGCGGTGTTCGATCTATCTCCTTTGTCACCCGCCGAATGGTTGAAGCCCGCAAATAAACAGGAGATCTGGGCTGCCGGGGTGACATATTTCAACAGCAAACTCGCCCGGCAGGAAGAGTCGGCTGCGGCTGGCGGGGGTGATTTTTATGCCCGGGTATATGCGGCGGAACGCCCCGAACTGTTTTTCAAATCAACTGCTTCCCGTTGCGCAGGGCCGGGCGGCCATGTCCGCATCCGGCGCGATTCCACGTGGGATGTGCCGGAACCTGAATTAACCCTGTTCGTGACATCATCGGGGAAAATTGTCGCTTATACGATTGGCAACGACATGAGTTCGCGGAGCATTGAAGGGGAAAACCCTTTGTACTTGCCGCAGGCAAAAACCTACGACGGGTGCGTTTCGTTAGGTCCCTGTTTATGGGTGAGCCAAAGCCCGGTTTCGCCCGACACTGAAATACAATTGGTTGTCGGGCGCGAAGGACGCAGCGTATTTGAAGGAAAAACATCCGTCGGTCAAATGAAGCGAAAGCCGGACGAACTGGTCGCCTGGCTTTTCCGCGAAATGTCGTTTCCCGACGGGTGCTTTTTAATGACCGGTACGGGCATCATCCCGCCAAAGGAATTCAGCCTGCGTACAGGCGATGAAATCCGGATAAGCATCGATCCTATCGGGATTTTATCGAATTCAGTGCGCTAAGGAGGCGTTCCGTGCGTATGCTATGCCTTATCTTTTACGTATGGATAAAGGCGAAACGCAGAAAGTAGACGGTGGCAATTCAATTATTCTTTTAAAAAAGTTATTTTTATGATTCGAATGGAACAAACCATGCGTTGGTTCGGCCCCAACGATCCGGTAAGTCTGGCCGACATTCGCCAGGCCGGCTGCACGGGTGTAGTTACAGCACTACACCATATCGCATACGGAGATATTTGGCCGGTAGATGAAATCGAAAAACGCAAAAAAATGGTGGAAGCCGCCGGCATGAGTTGGACGGTCATCGAAAGCCTGCCCATACACGACGACATCAAACGCCAAACCGGGAATTGGCCGCAATACATCGAAAATTACAAGGAAAGCCTGCGCAATGTCGCGGCCTGCGGCTTGAAAGTAGTGACCTACAATTTTATGCCGGTGCTCGACTGGCTGCGCACCGACCCTGCTTATGAACTGCCCGACGGTAGTCGCGCCCTGCGTTTTGAAAAATCGGCATTTATTGCCTTCGACCTCTTTTTGCTCAAACGCCCCGGCGCTGAAACCGACTATACCGTCGCTGAAATTCGCGCTGCCGAAACGCGTTTTGCAGCCATGTCCAATACCGAAAAAGAAACCCTGTTCCGCAACATATTGCTCGGATTACCGGGCATAGACGAGTCATTCACCCCTGCCCAGGTGCTCGATGCCCTTCAAACCTACGCACACATCGATGCCGCCGCTTTGAAGAAACACCTCGTTGATTTTCTTCGGGAAATAGCCCCGGTTGCGGAGGAATCAGGCGTAAAAATGGCGATCCACCCCGACGATCCGCCTTATCCGGTGTTGGGACTGCCGCGCGTGGTGAGCACCGGGCAGGACGTGCGCGAATTGCTGGCTGCCGTGCCTTCACCCGCCAACGGCCTTTGTTTTTGCACCGGCTCGTTCGGCGCCCGGCGCGACAATGATGTTGTGGAAATGTTCAGGCAGTTCGGCGAACGTGTTTATTTTTTGCATCTGCGCAACACAAAATCGGACGACGAAGGCAATTTTTTTGAAGCCGACCACCTCGATGGCGATACCGAAATGGCATCGATAGTCGAAGAAGTGCTCCGGTTGATGCAGCGCAGCGGTCGTTCCATTCCCATGCGCCCCGACCATGGCCACCAAATGCTGGATGATCTGCACAAAAAAACGTATCCCGGGTATTCCGCCATAGGCCGTTTGCGGGGTTTGGCCGAATTGCGGGGACTTGAATTGGGTTTGTCAAAGCATATTCAGATATACTAAAAATCGTCCGACAGCGCATGAATCTTTTGCTACGACCCACTTCCCTTCAGATTCTTTTCCTGTCGGTTGCATTCAATCTGCCTGCGCTTGCTGCCCATGGGCCGACAATCCGCAGGGCGCCAATTTGTATAATAAGGATGGTTTACCGGCCTCTCCTTTCAGGACGGATGCGTGGGAAAAATAAAACATGTTGCTACTTTTACCCGCTAATTTTTACTAAAATAACCGTACCATGAAAGTTGAATGGACCGGCGTATACCCCGCCGTCACGACCAAATTTACCCACGACGACGCCCTCGACCTCCAAATGTTCGGCCTGAACCTCGACGCCCAGTTGGCCGCAGGCGTAGAAGGCATCATTCTTGGCGGCACACTCGGCGAATCCAGTACGCTGACAGACAGCGAGAAAGACCGGCTCCTGGAATATACGCTGGAAAAAACTGCCGGTCGGGCGCCCGTCATTCTCAATATTGCCGAAGGCTCCACGCACAATGCCATCGCAGCGGCCCGGCGTGCCGAATCGCTCGGCGCCGACGGATTGATGGTGCTCCCGCCCATGCGTTACAAAACCGACCACCGCGAGACGGTCGCCTGGTTTCGCGCCATCGCCGATGCAACTCCGCTGCCCATCATGGTGTACAACAACCCGGTGGACTACAAGACGGAAGTTACCTTATCCATGTTCGGGGAATTGCTCAAGCACCCTCATATTCAGGCAGTAAAAGAATCCACGCGCGATGTGTCCAATGTGACGCGGCTGCGCAACGCTTTCGGCGATCGCCTAAAGATCCTGTGCGGCGTGGACACCCTGGCGATGGAAGAATTGCTCATGGGCGCCGACGGCTGGGTGGCGGGCCTGGTTTGCGCTTTTCCTGCTGAAACGGTGGCTGTTTACAACCTCGTAAAAGCCGATTGGGTGGAGGAAGCACTCGCGATTTATCGCTGGTTTTTGCCCCTGCTGGAGTTGGATATTCATCCGAAACTCGTGCAATACATCAAACTGGCGGAGCAAATGACGGGCATCGGTACGGAACATGTACGGGCGCCGCGCCTGCCCCTGGCGGGCGAAGAGCGGGAGCGCATTTTTAAAATTATCGAAGAGGGATTGCAGACAAGACCGGAATTGCCGGCCATTGTGATTTGATTTCCTTTATTTTTGTGTCTTCAAACCGGTTGTATGCATAGACAGGCGAAAGAACACACGCTGTACCCGATTTTTAATTTTTATGAATCCATCCGCAGTGATCCGGGTTATTTCCGGCAACTGGCATACGACGATCTGTTAATGACGGAATACACCTGTCCGCTGAAAGGCCGGATGCAGGCCGTTTGGTCGCAACACAACTACGTCGTTTATGTATTGGAAGGGAAAAAGATATGGCATACTGCTGAAGGGCCCCATGATTTGGTCAAAGACGCCTGTATCTTCGTCCGCAAGGGAGCAAATATTGTAGAGCAGTTTTTTGATGCGGAATTTTGCGTATTGATTTTTTTCGTGTCGGATGATTTCATCCGTGAAACGCTGCGTCTCCGCGCTTATGATATGCCAAAAAACAGGGAAAAATACCCTTCTGTGATGCCGGTGCATACCGATGTATCCCTTGCGATTTTTATGCAGTCGATGCTCCCTTATTTTTCCAAAAACCCGCAACCGGATAAATCCTTGCTGGAGGTTAAATTCCGGGAATTGCTACTGAACATCGCCGGCAACCGGAACAATCAGGAAATCCTGAATTATTTTTGTTCGCTGCTGCACGAGCCTGCCGCCGTTACCCTTCAGAAAATTATGGAGGACAATTTTTCCTACAACCTCAAACTGGAAGAATATGCCCAACTCTGCAACCGCAGCCTTTCCGCGTTCAAACGCGATTTTTTAAAAAACTACGGTATCCCTCCCGGCAAATGGCTGCTCGAACGTCGCCTGGCACATGCCAAACTGCTGCTGCTGAACTCAAACACACCTGTCAGTGAAGTCGCTTACGACAGCGGTTTTGAAAATCTTTCTCATTTCAGCCGGGCTTTTCGGGAGCATTTCGGTGCGCCGCCCATCTCGTTTCGGCAAATGGCGCGCGATTAACTGACCCCAATTTCAGGTATGACTGTGCGCCCATTAACACGACGGTTTTTGCCCATACGGGGGGAGATGGCGTTCATTACGGCATATTGGAAGTGTCAAATTCGATTCGACCAGTAGTTATGACAGTTCCCATGAATTTTGGAGATTCTATCGAAGATTACAATTGCATACTTGGAGAAAATTTGAACGAATTTTTGTCATTAGGATATTACAATGGCTGGTTTCCTTTGGAGCAGATATGTTATGATAACGAATGGGCGATAAAATTTTATCAGGGCGAAAACCTCGAACCTGAACATACAAGAGCGGGAGACATTCAATTTCTAAAAAAAATGAGAACAAAACTTGGGTATGCCCACATCCCTCTGAATAACGATAGGCTAAAAGAATTGGAAGACCTCTACTTTGACAAACTTCTTTTCAAGAAAGAGTTTATCGAAAAGTATCCAAAGAGATGAACGAGGTTAGACAATAGCCAACCAAAACTTGAACCTTTTAGCAAAAAACCTGAACTTTTTAGCAAAACAGACTCCGGCGCGACTCCCTCACCTTTGTGTCATCATTTACTACAAAATTTTTAACCACATGATGACACAACAAGCAGTGCCCGTCGCCTTTTCAGGCAGTATTCCGCCGAATTATGATAATTTCCTTGGCCCGCTCTTTTTCGAACCGTTTGCAACCGATATCGCTCAACGATTGCACCACCTTCGGCCCACAGCCCTGCTCGAAGTTGCAGCAGGCACCGGCCGTGTGACCAGGCACCTGCCGGGTGTGTTGCCTGACGGTGCGAAAATTGTTGCGACCGATATTAATCCGGCGATGGTAGAATTTGCCAGAAAAAATTTACCGGCGGATACAACAATTGAATGGGATGTAGCAGATGCCGTAGCGTTACCCTACCCGGACAGCCAGTTCGACTGCATCGTGAGCCAGTTCGGTGTAATGTTCTACAGCGACCGGGAAAAAGCCTACAATGAGGCATTTCGCGTCCTCCAACCCGGCGGCGTTTTCCTTTTCAATGCCTGGGACCACATTCACCGCAACCCGGCTGCCCGGCTGACCGACGAGGTGCTGGAGCATTTTTTCCCAGTGAATACGCCTGCTTTTTACAAAATTCCTTTTTCCTACCACGACGCCAACCAAATCCGCCGCGAACTCGAATCGGCAGGTTTTGAAATCGCTTCTATGCAGTTACTCCAACGGACAGGCCACGCCGCTACCGCCGAAGACGCTGCTCGCGGGCTACTGGAAGGTACGCCTGCCTATACAGCGATTGTAGAGCGCGACGCAGCACTGCTGCCGATTCTTAAAAAGACCCTGGCAGATGACCTCGCTACGTTGTTCGGGAAGGAGGATTTGCACGTACCGCTACAGGCCAGAATCGTCATGGCAGTAAAGAAGTAAAACACTGACGCTTGGAAAAACGTTAAATTTTATCAAAATTTACTGAAAATCAAATTTTTGCAAAATCACAGCGTATCTTTGTGCCGGCGCGTTGCCATATCATCATTTTTTTTCAATTTTTTTTCAATGAATACTGGAACAGTAAAGTTCTTCAATGAGTCCAAAGGTTTTGGCTTCATCGTTGACAACTCCTCAAAAGAGGAAATTTTCGTGCACGTCACTGGTTTGATCGACAACATCCGCGAGGGCGATGTCGTCACCTACAGCACCGCGCGCGGCAAAAAAGGCATGAACGCAGTAGATGTCAAGATCGCTTAATCGCATCTGACGCTAAGATTCATACTATGCAAACCTCCGGCAGAAAACTGCCGGAGGTTTTTTATTTACAATTGCTTCCTACCTTTGCGCCCTCGCCCGCCGATGTATTAACGAAGGTGCGGCTTCAAAAATCAGCCTCGCCCGCCATAGCTTTGGCGAAGGCGGGTCTCACGACCTCTCACGTCTCTCACACAATGGACATCACCGTCGAAACCGCAAAAAGCCTCGGCCTCACTGCCGATGAATTTGAAAAAATAAAAGAGATTTTGGGCAGGGCGCCCAATTTCACCGAGCTCAGCATCTACTCCGTGATGTGGAGCGAGCACTGCTCCTACAAAAACTCCATCCTGCAACTCAAAACCCTTCCCCGCAGCGGCAAACGCCTGCTCGTAGGTGCGGGTGAAGAAAACGCCGGTCTTGTCGACATCGGCGACGACCTGGGTTGCGTTTTCAAAATCGAAAGCCATAATCACCCTTCCGCCATCGAACCCTACCAGGGCGCCGCAACCGGTGTGGGCGGCATCCACCGCGACATTTTTACCATGGGCGCACGCCCCATCGCATCGCTCAACAGCCTGCGCTTCGGCCCGCCCGACAACCCGCGCATGCGCCGGCTCGTCACAGGCGTGGTAAAGGGTATCGGTGACTACGGCAACTGCTTCGGCGTGCCGACGGTGGGCGGCGAAGTCTATTTCATGCCTTGCTACCACCACGATATTCTGGTCAACGCCATGTCTGCCGGCATTGTAAAGGCCGGCGAAACCGTTAGTGCGACGGCAGGTGGACCGGGGAACCCGGTGTTCATTGTCGGTTCCGCTACCGGCAAGGACGGTATCCACGGTGCGACGTTCGCTTCGGCCGATCTTTCGGAAGATTCGCACGAAGATTTGCCCGCCGTGCAGGTAGGCGACCCGTTCCAGGAGAAACTGCTGCTCGAAGCGAGTCTCGAAGCCATCCAGACCGGCGCCCTCGTGGGCATGCAGGACATGGGCGCAGCAGGCATCACCTGCTCTACTTCCGAGATGAGCGCAAAAGCGGGCTGCGGCATGCGCATCGACCTTTCAAAAGTGCCCACCCGGCAGGCAAACATGAAGGACTGGGAAATCCTGCTGTCCGAAAGCCAGGAGCGCATGCTCATCGTCTGCAAACCCGGACAGGAAAATAAAATCAAAGCGGTTTTTGAAAAGTGGGACCTGCCCTGCGAACGGATCGGCGAGACAACTTCCGGTGGTCGTCTGGAATACTTTTACCACGGTGAGAAAGTCGCGGACGTGCCTGCCGAAACGCTGGTGCTGGGCGGCGGCGCACCCGTTTACGTGCGGGAGCAAAAAGCACCCGCCTACCTGAAAAAGATCGGCGCTTTTCTGATTGACAAAATAAAGCAGCCGGCCAGTTACAAAGCCGCTGCCAAAAAACTCTGGAACTCGCCCAACCTGGCGTCCAAAAACTGGATCACACAGCAATACGACAGCATGGTGCGCACCGGCACCATGACCACCAACCGGCCCAGCGACGCGGCCGTCGTATACGTGAAAGGCACTAAAAAAGCAATCGCCCTCACCACCGATTGCAACTCCGCCTACGTCTATGCCGATCCACGCAAAGGCAGTATGATTGCCGTGGCGGAAGCCGCACGAAATATCGTGTGCGCAGGCGGCGAGCCGGTGGCCATCACCAACTGCCTCAATTTCGGCAATCCGTACAACCCTGAGGTATATTACCAGTTTGCACAGGCCATCAAAGGCATGGGCGATGCCTGCCGCAGGTTCGAAACCCCCGTCACGGGCGGCAACGTCAGTTTTTACAACCAATACAGCCACAAAGGGAAAACCATACCTGTCTACCCCACACCGACCATCGGGATGTTGGGCATACTCGACGACTACGAACAAATGATGACCCTCGACTTCAAAAATGAGGGCGACCGGATTTACCTCGTCGGTACGAGCCGCAACGACCTCGGCAGCAGCGAGTATCTGCGCGGGGTGTTGAAAAAAGAACACAGCCCCTGTCCGCATTTCGACCTGGAGGAAGAGTTTGCAATGCAGGAGGTCGTTAAAAAAGTCATTAAGGGACATTTGGCCGAATCGGTGCACGATGTATCGGACGGCGGGGTCATCACTGCATTGCTGGAAAGCGCCATGCCGCGGGGGTTGGGTTTCGAGGTAACGTCGAACCCGCAAATCCGCAAAGACGCCTGGCTCTTCGGGGAGGCACAAAGTCGGGTGATTGTCACGGTGCGGACAGAACAAGCCGCCGCATTTGAGCGTTTGTTAAAGTCTGAAAAAGCGCCGTTTGAAGTGCTTGGAACGGTTGCCGGTCGGAAAGTGACGGTAGACGGCGAGGACTGGGGCAACGTTTCGGCGTGGAAACGCACCTATGACACGGTTTTGGAAAAAATGATGGAAGGTTAGGCATCTACGTGAAACTCTGATAAGACTCAAAAATGGTTTATTTTTGCCGAAAAATTATTGATTATGCAACACTATGTTCTGACACTTAAAGACGACAGCAAACGAGAATTCCTGTTGGAATTGTTGTCGCGCCTGGAGTTTGTGGAGATAAAAATGCAGAAACCAATCAAAGCAGAAAACGGCAAAAAAATCGCTTCTGAATCATCATCCGTTTCCATCAAACGCGGCTCAGCAAAAGGGCTTATTGGTTATGTTCCTGATAATTTTAACGAGCCTTTGGAAGATTTCAAGGACTATATATAAACCTCATGGATATTTTGCTTGATACCCACATTCTTCTTTGGCATTTAGAGGGAGATTCAAGATTGAAATCCGCAAAAAGTACCTTGATAGAAGATCCGAAATAAAATATACGTCAGCATTGCTTCTCTCTGGGAAATAGCCATCAAACGCAGCATTGGTAAATTACCCAAAGGCCTTCCCTTGGATAAAATGATTCCCACTCCAATGATGTTACTCCCCTCAAATCAATCATCTTGATCTAATAGAGACTCTTCCGTTCCATCATCGCGACCCTTTTGATCGAGTAATTATTGGGCAAGGGATCGTAGAGTTTTGCTTTATAATGACTGATGACCCTCATTTCAAATCCTACCCAGTTAAATTAATTTGAAAATCGCACATTTTTTCCCGCTTTTAAATTGAAATTCAACTGTTTATGAAAAAAATAAAATCACTCGTCCTGCTCTTCGTGCTGCCTGTTTTTGCAGTCTTCTACGCCTGCAACGGACAAGGCGGCCATGCCATCAAAGGCACTATCACCAATGCAGCCAACCTCGAGGTGCTGCTCGAACAAGCCAATTTTGACCGTACGAACACAGCTCTGGGAAAAGCCACCTGCGACGCCAAAGGCAATTTTGAGATCAAATCGGAAAAACCCTGGGACCAGGGGCTTTATCGCATGACCATCGGCGCCAAACGCCTCTTTTTCGTGCTCGACGGCACGGAAAACACGGTGGAAATCAAAGGCGATCTTAGCACCATCGACCGGCTCGAAGTGGAGGTAAAAGGTTCGGAAACGTTTACCTGTTATGCCAACATCGTAAGAGACGCGTTTAAAAATCAGTTCAAAACGCCGGAAGAAGCAAAGGCTGCCATTGCCAAAGGTTGCAACCCCTTCATGAAGGCGATCCTGACCTCTTCGTTCCTCGGCAACAGCGCAGGGTCTTTCCTGGATGATTTCAAAGCGGCCTCTACAGCTTTGACCGCCTACATGCCCGATACCAAATATGCGACCGATTACGCCAATATGGTCAACCAGCTGCAAACGCAGTTGTCGCAGCAAAAAGCGGGTGAAACCATCATGGTCGGCCAGCCTGCCCCCGACATCAGCCTGCCCGGCCCCGACGGCAAGGTGCGCTCGTTGTCGGCGATGAAAGGTAAAATTGTATTGCTTGATTTCTGGGCTTCCTGGTGCGGCCCCTGCCGCCGCGCCAATCCGCACGTGGTGGAAGTGTACAACAAATACAAAGACAAAGGCTTCGACGTGTTCAGCGTGTCGCTCGACAAACAGGACGGCAAAGAAAAATGGATGGAAGCCATCAAAAAGGACGGCCTCGTGTGGGACAATCACGTGAGCGACCTGCAATACTGGAACAGTGCTCCGGCAGCCACTTATGGTGTGCGGGGCATTCCCAAAACATTCCTGATCGGTCGCGACGGTAAGATTTTATCCATCGACCCCCGGCAAAACCTCGAACAGGAATTGATGAAGGTTCTTTGAGCCCGATAGTTCGGGTATAGGAACATGATTTTTTCCGTTCCGGGACCTTTGGAGTCAATTGGGGATGGCCGTTTCAACGGTTTAGGAGATGAATTGAATGCCGAAAGGCGAATACATGAAAAACGATTGACGATGTAACACGCTGCGCCTGGGTTCGGCAGATACGCGCGGAAAACATCGTATCTCGTATTTCATGTATTCGCCTTTCGGCATTCATACAAGATTCATGTTCATATTTCCATTTGTAAAAAATTTAAACGATTCGTTAAACCACCCATAGCTATTTTCGTCCAAGCAAGTGATTTCACACAAACAATCTTGCGAAAATGGCATCACTCTCTCCTTTACAAGGCTTCATGGGTACCCGCCGCGCTGCGCACCTGCTGCGCCGCGTGAGTTACCGTTACACAAAAGCCAAAGTGGACCTTATGGCCGGGCAGTCGGCGACGGAAGCTCTGAATGCGCTGCTGACGCTCCAGCCGCTCCAACTGGATCAACCGGTGTACAGCAACAACAACGCCACACCGCCGGTTACCTGGGTTAACCCGCCCGGCACCCCGCTTCCTGCCGGCACCCAGGATTTTATGATGCGCCCCTACCTCCGGGGGTGGTGGATCAACGAGGCTTTGCACGATAACGGCATCGGCCACAAAATGGCCTTTTTCTTTCATCAGTACATGGTGACTACAATCGTTGGCACCGGAACGACGGCATCATATTTCGATTATCTCGCGCTGTTGCGTTGGGGTGCACTGGGCAATTTCAAAAAACTGGCGACCAAGATAGTAATGGACAACACCATGCTCCGCTACCTGAACAACAACGAGAACACGGCGCTCAATCCGAACGAGAACTTCGCCCGCGAGTTCCTCGAACTTTTTACCATCGGGAAAGGCCCGCAAATCGGCCCCGGTGACTACACCAACTATACGGAAGACGATATCGTGGCGGCAGCGCGCGTATTGACCGGCTTCCGGGCACAGGGCAACCGTTCCACCATAGATGCTGAAACGGGAATCCCCCGGGGCATCACCCTGTTCGGTCAACACGATACGGGAAGCAAGGTGTTCAGCAGCAAGTTCCAGAACACGATCATCGCAGGAGCGAGCAATGCGGCCGGAATGATGACTGAATTGAACGCATTTGTAAATATGATCTTTGCACAACCTGAAACGGCCAAAAACCTGTGCCGCAGGCTGTATCACTATTTTATCTACCGCGAAATCACCGACGAAATCGAAAACGACATCATCGTTCCACTTTCCAACACACTTGTTTCCAACAACTTCGAGATAAAACCCGTGCTCCAACAACTGCTGGCAAGCGAACATTGCTTCGATGCCGACGACTCGAACATCACCGACGAAATCGTGGGCGGCATGATCAAATCGCCGCTCGAACTGGCGCTGCAATCCATCTCCTTCTTCAACATCCCGATCCCTGACCCAATGACGCAGCCGCAGACGCACTATCGTGCTTTTTACGAGCAGGCACTGCTCTTCAGGATGTTCGGCGCCGCCAATCTTCCTATTTTTATGCCATCCGACGTGGCCGGGTACCCGGGTTTGTACGCCGACCCCGATTTCAGCCGCCAGTGGTTCAATTCGAGCACCATCATCGCCCGCTACAAAGTGCCGGCTATGCTGCTCACCGGAACCCGGCAGTTCGGCGGCGGCAACCCGAACATTCCCATCGGTATCAAACTGAACATAGCGACCTGGGTAAAAAACAGCGGCTTTTTCAGCGATCCTTCCGATCCTTATGTGCTGGTGGAGGAATTACTCCAATACATGCTGCCCGAAGAAGTGGACAACGACCGGTTTACTTATTTCTATATCTCGGTCTTCCTCAACCAGTTACCTCCTGCCGACTGGACTTACGAATGGCAGAACTATTTGACAACCAACGACGCGGCGGAAGTAACCATCGCGCTCGAACGGCTGGTGAATGCGGTAATGTATTCGCCGGAATATCAGACGTTTTGAGGCATGCAAGTACCCCGGAAGTCCGTTCCGGGGAAATCAACGCCTGGCATCATCCCGGAACGGACTTCCGGGGTACATTTCAACAGCAATTATGAAACGCAGAAATTTTCTCAAAATATTTCCTGCCGCGGGCGTAACGCCGTTCGTGGTCAACGGCCACCCGCTGCGGCCATTCGCCAACAGCAAGATGGCACGAATCCTTTCCTCCTGTGAAGGTGTGGAAGACCGTGTGCTCGTGCTCATCCAACTCAAGGGCGGCAACGACGGGGTGAATACCCTCATCCCGCTCAACCAGTACGATAAATACGCCAACCTGCGCCCGTCCATCAAAATTCCGGAAACCGGCCTGATCAACGTCGACTCGACGCTGGGCAACAACGAGCAGGTGGGTTTGCATCCTTCGCTGCCTTCCGTAAAGGCATTGTACGACCAGGGGAAAGTTGCCATTGTGCAGGGTGTCGGTTATCAGAACATGAATCAATCGCACTTCAAAGGCACCGACCTCTGGCTTTCCGGCGGCGACAGTACTCCGGACAACTATAATATCCCTTCCGGCTGGATGGGCCGGTCGCTGCAGGCGTTTTACCCCGATGTCATCGGCGTACCTACTGCGGAAATGCCCGATCCGCTCGGCATTCAGATCGGCGACTCCAGTCCTTCGCTCGGTTTTCACACGGAGACGGAGCACCAAAACGTGATCAATCTAAGCGGGCAGGACGCGTCCGGTTTTTATTCGCTGATACAGACCATCGGCGGCGCGCCCATCCTCAACATTCCGAATTCACATCAGGGCGAGGAACTTGCGTTCATTATGGGCGTGGAACAAAGCACCAGCTTGTACGCCCAACGCATTACCGAAGTTTTCAATGCCGGGTCGAATTCGATCAGTAGCTACCCCACCGACACCGCACTGGCCAACCAACTCAAAACCATCGCCCGGTTGATCAAAGGCGGCTGCAAAACCAAAATTTACCTTTGCCAATTGGGCGGTTTCGATACGCACAGCGCGCAAATCCTGAACGGCATGCCCACCACAGGCGACCATGCCGATCTCCTGGCAGGTCTTGCGTCTTCAGTAAAAACCTTTATGGACGACCTCGAAGGGCTGGGGCTGGCCGATCAGGTGGTGGCCTGCACCTTCTCCGAATTTGGCCGCTGCGCCCGCGAGAACGGCTCCGACGGCACCGACCATGGCACCCTTGCGCCGATGTTCATTTTTGGAAAAAATATCGACGCCGGCGTACACGGTACCAATGTCAATCTCTCGAACCTGACCGACGACGGACAATTGCAGGGCGTGCAGCACGACTACCGCCAGGTATTCGCCACCTTGTTGCAGGACTGGCTCGGCGCAAGCGAAGACGTGTTGGTGGATGCCATGTTTGAAGGCTACACCAAAGTACCATTTGTGGACGCCGCCGCTGTGGTCACCCCGGATTGTTATCTGCCGCAGACAACCGGCGTATTCGACGTACCGGGTCGCCCGAAACCACTCACCGTGTTCCCGAACCCCGCTTCCATTGCCACGGAGGTCACCTTCCAGAGCGAGGTTGCCTTCGATGCGCGGCTCACCCTGCACAGTCTCGGCGGCGGCTTGGTGACGGCGATGAACGTGCGTGTGGAGCCGGGGCCTAATATGTTCTACATCGACGTGGCATCGCTGCCCGCAGCGCCGTATTTCGTTCGTTTGGAAAATAAAAATACAGGCGCGGCGAATGTGGCGAAACTGAGCGTGGCGCGGTAATCGATTGATTGTCAATTATTGAATGCCGAACGGCGGTTACATGAAATACGATTGACGATGTGGGGCGTTGCGTCCAATATCAGGGCAACGCGAGGAAAACATCGTCAATCGTCAATCATGTAATCGCCTTTCGGCATTCAAAAAGAGTCATCCCGGATTTTCCAGGAAAAATGACCTAAGTGTGGCCATCCCCAAAATTCAACCCACCTTTTGCGGCGAAGGCGCATTGGGTTACCACACATATAGTTTCTCCATTCACGGATTTTCATACCACTTGTCCTCAAAACCCCCGTTTTGTTCAGCAGGTTCTTTATGCCGCAAGGCAATCACGACCTGCCAGATCACCAGAACAGGAACAAGTGCCATACCCGTGAGCGCCAGCGTGGGCTGTATTTTCGTCAATACCAACAAGGCGAGCAGTGCGACGAATATCAGGAGAATAGCATGCTGAAGTTTCATAGGTACTGAATTGAACTATTATAACACGGGCGTTCGGAGAATGGTTTTACGGCCTGCCGGTTCAACTTGTTAGCAGGTTAGGCTTTTATTTTGTCATTCTCCGCCCTAAGTGCGCGTACACAACGAGACTGCCCTTTTAGAGCGGACAGTTTCCTACAGAATGACAAACGTAGATTACACCTAAACACAATACCTGATGGCGGTGGCCAGAAAACATCCCGAAGTCACAGGACGGCGACTTACCGTGCAGCACGGCGGAATCATTTTCCGGCACTCACCGACGCAACGGGTGGATCGAAAGGCGGCGACAACAGATCGGACGTCTCCTGGTAGCAACGAAACAGGTCGGCGATAAAATGAAGCCGGTCGTAGAGGTTGGCCCAATCGACAGTGCCTGTATCCTTCAAACTGTCGCACCAACCAGTTACTTGAATTTTTAGTAACTGCTTATCAACCCAACCCCCGGCCCCTCCCCCAAATGGGAGGGAAGTTGCGCTCGCGGAACGCTCTACGTCTCCCCTCCCGTTGGGGGAGGGGTCGGGGGTGGGGTTGCACAAAATGCTGGTCAACCCTTCCCAATCATTTGTATATTCGTTGCATCGGGCAAAAAAAAGAATTGCCTATCCGTTGCATGGAACGAACAGGAAATTGGTTTTAAGCATTGATAATCAATTGCTTGCGACTTGAACTCGGCGAAATACCGAAAGCTTCGAGGTAGGGCTTTGAAAAATGCGCCGGGTCCTTGTAGCCGACTTGCCAGGCCACTTCGGAGACGCTGAGGTCGGTGGTTTCCAGCAGGGTTTTGGCTTTATTCAGGCGGTAGGAACGGATAAAATCGGAGGGCGAAGTATCGCTCACTGCCTGCATTTTGCGGAAGAGTTGGGAACGACTCATGATGGAATGATTTAGATCGTGCAACAAAAATTATCGACTTAAAGCGAGTGATAAATTTTTATTGCTCGCTTTATCTGCCTATTTTTGCCCACATAAAGCGAGTAATCATGCAACAATCAATGCTGATAGGCAGGGAAAAAGAAGTCGCTACCCTTCGAGCCCTTTTGGTTACAGGTGAAGCCGAGTTAGTATCTGTCATTGGCCGTAGGCGGGTAGGTAAAACATTTTTGGTGCAATCGGTATATGCGGGACGGATCGCGTTCGAAATCACGGGCATTCAAAATTCCTCCATCAGGGAACAGTTGGAAAATTTCTCTATCGCGCTGAACCTGTACTCCAGGTCGCCGTTGCCCGTACAAAGCCCTAAATCCTGGCTGGAAGCGTTCCGGCTGCTCATCCTCTTCTTGGAAAGTACGGCCGGCCCGCAAAAACGGGTCGTTTTTTTTGACGAAATGCCCTGGCTGGCGACCCACCGCTCGGGTTTTCTCAATGCATTCGGTTTTTTTTGGAACAGTTGGGCTGTTAAAAACAACATCGTAGTGGTAATATGCGGCTCTGCGGCTTCCTGGATGATACAAAAAGTGGTACACAACAAAGGCGGACTATACAACAGAATCACCAAGCGCATCCAACTACGACCATTTTCGCTTTACGAGACCGAACTCTTTCTGCAAAAAAAAGGCTTGAATCTGAACCGCTACCAAATCACAGAACTCTACATGGCCATGGGCGGCATAGCCCATTATTTGAAAGAAGTTCAAAATGGCGAAAGTGCAGCCCAGAACATAGACCGCATTTGTTTCGACCCCGAAGGTCCCTTGTACGATGAATTCGGGCAACTCTACCCATCGCTTTTCGACCATTCAGAAAATCATATCGCGGTGGTGCGGGCATTATCAGCCAAATGGTCGGGGCTTTCCAGAGCAGAGATCATTGACCGCACCGGGATTTCCAACGGCGGGGGATTGAGCAAAACGCTGGAAGAACTGCAACATTCCGGCTTTATCGCCGAGTACTTGCCTTTTGGTCGCGTAAAACGGGAGTCCCTTTACCGGCTGACGGATGAGTATTCCCTGTTTTACCTGAAATTTATCGAAACCATGAGCCGGGAAGGTGCGGGGGTGTGGAATACCTTCCAGCAAAAGCCGGGTTACCGTGCCTGGAGCGGTTATGCTTTTGAAAATATCTGCCTCAAACACCTGCCCGAAATAAAAAAAGCCCTCGGAATTTCGGGTATCTATTCCAGCTCTTCGGCATTTTACCACAAAGGGACAGGCGGGATGGACGGCTTTCAGATTGATCTTTTAATTGACCGCGACGATCGGATAATTAACCTCTGCGAAATCAAATGGGCCGCCGCCGAATTTATCATCACGAAGTCCTATTCAGCCGAATTGAGAAAAAAAATCGCCCTGTTCAAGCACTATTCAAAAACAAAAAAACAAGTCTTTCTAACGTTTATCAGCACTTATGGAATCCTGCCCAACGAGCACAGTCTCGGTCTGGTTGACAAAGAACTCCGCTTGGGCGATCTCTTTGGGAGCAGTAAATCAGAATAACATAAAGATCAATCAATTGCGCGTCGCGCTTGGCGAAATGCCGCATGTTTCGAGGCAGGACTTTGAAAAATGCGCCACGTCCTTGTAGCCTATTTCCAGGCGCACCAACAATTCCTCTTTGTCGAAAGGCTTGGTCAGGTAGGCATCTGCGCCGCGTTTCAGACCCGTGATTTTGGAAGCGGCATCGGCTTTGGCCGTCAGCAGGATGATGGGGATATGGCTGGTACGCTCGTCGTTTTTCAAAGTGTCGCACACCTGGTAGCCGTCTTTTTCCGGCATCATCACGTCGCTGACGATGAGGTCGGGGATGTTTTCGAGGGCTTTTTCGATGCCGATTTTGCCGTTGTAGGCCACGTCGAGTTGGTACAACCCTTCGAGGCAGGATTTGAGATAGGCAACCACGTCGGGGTTGTCTTCGATGATCAGAAGTTGGGGAAGATTGGAGTTAGGAGTTATGAGTGATGAGTTATCGGGCGAGGTGAGGGGGTGGCTTACTGCCGTAGTGAGGGGGTGACTCAAAGTCACCCCCTCACTTGCCGGGGCGTCGCTTGCCGGGGCATTTCGGGTCACTGGCAGGCTGACCTTGAACGTCGAACCCTTTCCTAAATCACTTTCCACGCTGATTTCCCCTCCCATGACATGAACCAACTCCAGCGTATGCGCCAGCCCGATGCCTGTGCCCTCACCCTCGCGGGTATGCGAGCCGTCGACCTGGTAAAAACGGTCGAAAATATGTGGCAGGTCCTTTTCCGAAATGCCGATGCCGGTGTCCGAGACGGTGATGTGGATTTGTGGATTTGAGGATTTGTTGATTTGGTCCGCCCTGACCGAAACCTGCACTTCGCCGCCGGAGGGCGTGAATTTGACGGCATTGGAAATCAGGTTGGTCAGCACCTGTTTGATTTGTTCGGGGTCGTAGTCCATCTCTAATGATTCCAGCGTGGTGAAAAAACGCAGGGATAAGTTCTTGTGGTTGGCATAAGAGTGGAACGACTCGGTCACATAGCGCAGGTAGGGCACGATATCGTCCCGTTGCAGATGGAGTTGGAAAGACTTGTTTTCCAATTTGGACAGGTCGAGCAACTGGTTGATGAGGCGTAGCAGGTTTTGACCGTTGGTTTCGATGAGGCGGGCGCCTTCGTCGGGGTATTTTTTGGGTTCGCTCCTGATTTGGCCCACCATGCCGAGAATGACCGTGAGCGGGGTGCGGAATTCGTGGGTGAGGTTGGTGTAGAGGCGGGTTTTGAAATGGTCGAGTTCTTTCAGTTTTTCCGCTCCCAATTTTTCCACTTTCAGGTTGGATTTCAAGATTTGGCGGTTGAGCTCGTAGCGCCGGAAGAGGTAGAGCAAGGCCCCCGCCAGCAGTGCGTACAGCGTGTGCGCCCACCAGGTGGCCCACCAGGGCGGGTATACCACGACCCTCACCGCCAGTTCATTGGGATGCCAGTGGCCGTGGCTGTCGCATGCTTTCACCCGGAAAACATAGTCCCCGGCGGGCAGGCTGTTGAAGCGGGTAAAATTGAATTTGGAAGGCGCCGACCAGCCGTCTTTATAGCCTTCCATTTTATAACTGTACAGTATCTCTTTCGGATTGCTGTAGTCGGTCAGTACGTATTCAAAGGTATACGACCAATCCCAATGGTGGAGCCGGATTTCGGGTTGCGCGGCAAACCGGATTTCCCGCAGGATGGTATCCCGGCGCTCGTCGGTGTATTCAAAAGAAGTCAACACCATTTGGGCGCCCTTTGCCTGGTTTCGGTCGGCGCCCATCAGGGTTTCCGGGAAAAATGTATTGACCCCTCGCATCCCGCCAAATACCATCCGGCCATCGCGGGTTTTGAAATACGACTTGCGGTTAAATTCGTTGGACGACAGGCCGTCTTCTTCAAAAAAATTGATAAACGTACCGGTGGGAAGCGGTGGAGTTTGCCGTCGTTCACCAACCAGATAAACCCCTGGTCGTCCTGCGCAACGGATGAGGTGTTGTTGCCTGCCAGTCCGTCCGCCGTGGCAAAAAACTCGAACCGGGCCTTTTGTGCCACGAGACAAAAGGGGAGAAACAGCAGCAAAACGTATGTGGGCAATGTTTTCAGCATTTCGGTTCTCCAAACCGGCGTTTGTTTGGGCAGTACTCAATAGACGGTGCAAGATGCGGCAAAATCAACGATACTAAGTAGAAAATTAGCAACCAGCACCCGGACGAACCGCAGCCGCCCAACCTTAGAAATCTGTCGCCTACCTTTGCCGGCGCGGCCATTCCTGTTGGCCGGTGAACGATGTAAATTATGATTGAAAACAAATGGCTGGAAATCGCCCTCTACCCGGGCTGCGTACAGGGCTTTTTCCTGACGTATTTACTGTGGCAGAAAAAAGAAGCCAACCGCGAGGCGATCCGATATTTCATCGCCTTGTTGCTGACAATCTCTGTTTTGATGCTGTTGCGGGTCACTTACCAGCCGGCCTTTTTCAAGAAATTTGCGGAAATTATTTTGCTGCCGGATGTCATATTGTTCCTGACCGGACCTTTCGTGTATTTGTTCACGCGCGCCCTGTTGCGGCTCGACTCCCTGCCGTCATCCCGTCTGTATACTCATTTTATTCCTGCGGCAGTCCATGTGTTGGTAGTGAACTCGTTTTTGGGGCTGCATTTGAAAGGAATATTGAATTACCTGAGCATACGCCAGATAATTTTAGGGTTCAACCTCATTGAATTGGCAGCCCTGTTGAGCTTTGGCGTTTATATCGCGTGGAGTCTCCGGACATACCAAAAGTATCGCACAGAATTTTACGAAAAATACGCAGCGCCGTTTGTAGGGGATTTTTTGCGTTCCTTTTTTATTGTATGCTTTGCGCTACTCGTTTTTTGGTTTGCCGGGCTTGTAGTCAAAATCGTGCGCGGCAAGCCTGACTATTCCATCTACACCCTTTTTTGGGTGCTGGTGGTAGCGGCTATCTATTTTTTGGCCTATAAAGTATGGGCCACGCCTGCGATACTCCATTTGCCAAAAGTATTGGAACAAGAAAATGACTTGCGGGAAGGAGCGCCGGTTTCTGAATCGGACATCGCGGCGCTGCAACAATTTATGGAAGCAGAGAAACCCTACTTAAACGCGGAAATAAAAATCGGCGACCTTGCCGATGCCCTGCGCTTGCCCAAACACCAACTCTCCAAAATCATCAATCAGGGGTTTCAAAAAAACTTTTTCGATTTTATCAACGGTTACCGGGTGCGGGCTTTTATTCGTTCGCGCAACGATGCCCGTCTGCAACATTTGAACACATTGGAACTGGCTTACCAGTCGGGTTTCAACTCAAAATCTGCCTTCAACCGCGCGTTTTTGAAAGAAACAGGCCGAAGCCCGCGCGATTTTTTCTCTACCGCCGACAAGTCTGTTGAATTGCGCTGACGCAAATACAGCGCAATTTTTTTTTCGACCCACTTTGCAAAATGGGGCGACCGGTCCGTGCCTCGTCTGTTTTTTTGCTGCTGTTTTTTTCACCAAACAAATAACACAAGTTATGAAAAACATGACCGCCACCTTGTTGGCTGTTTGCGTCAGCCTTGCATCGCTTCCTGCCCAAACCGTCACCACCATTACCACCACTGCTTCCAAAATTGACGACGACATCATATTCGATGCCGCAGGCAATCTCTTTGGCTCCAACTATGTCGGCTCGAAAGTGTACAGGATGACGCCGGATGGAGTGGAAAGTGTTTTTGCAAGCGGGTTCGGCAGCCCCAACGGCTTGGCCTTCAACGACGACGGCACCCTGATAATGGCCGACAACACTGCCAACAGACTCTACAAGATTTTCCCCGACGGCAGCAAAGAGGTATTCGTTGATTCGCTGCAAGGGCCTTCGGGCGTCATCCGGCAGAAAAACAGCGACACGCTGCTCGTGACCAGCTACAGCAATATGCACAAAATCTGGAAGGTCGCGCCTGATGGCTCTGTAAGCACATTTCTCACCCACCCGCAATTCAACGGGCCGGTCGGGATGTGCTACGACGACAGTATGAACCTGTATATCGCCAATTTCAGCGACCGCAAAATTTTTAAAATGACACCCGATGGGCAAGTCACTTTTTTCACACAACCACCTTTGGGTCAATTCATTGGGTTTCTTGCCTACACCAAGGGCTCACTCTATGCAACAGCGATGGAGGCGCACAAGATTTACAAAATTGACCTCGAAGGCAATTACGCTGTGTGGCTGGGCTCTACCGTCGGCACACTCGACGGCGACGCTTCTGTTGCCAAGTTCAACCGGCCCAACGGCATCCGGCCATCCTCTACCGGCGATACGTTGTATGTGTCGGATTTTGGGAGCAAAAGGGTTCGGATGATTACCAATCTCGACGGCACCTCGGCTACCAGGGAACTGATGCCGGAATGGAAGGTTATGGTCTCTCCCAACCCATTGGCGAGCACTGTCCAAATCACTTTTGAACTGCCCGATGCCACCAACATGAGCATCGGATTCTACGACGAGCAGGGGCATTTGGTGCGGTCTGTTTTGGAAAACGAAAGGCTGGCGCAGGGGACGCACCAGTATTTGCTTGCCCGCCATAGCCTTTCCGCCGGTGTCTATTTTTTGTACTTCCAATCTTCCAATGGGCGCTTTTTGGCAAAAAAAGTGGTGGTGCAGGGGTGAGGTACTGAACGATTTTTCTGTGCAATTGCTCTATGGGATGGACATGGTTTGTTTTTTAGGCATAAAACTGCGAACTATGTCCATCCTGTCGAAAAGACGATTTTATGCGAATCCTGTGAAGGTCGGATAGAAAAAACACCTAACTTTCCACTGAAAAACAAAGCAGCCACTTACGCTTTTGGTCATTAATTCCATTGCGATGAGAAAAACAACCCTTTTTATCGTTTGTGTGCTGACCAACTACACACTATCTTATGCACAACAAGTCCCGATTTTGGGCTATTCCATCGACGGCAATCAGCAGGTGCGTATTACGGTCGCCTCTACGGAAGACCACTATTATGTTTTGCACGTGCGCCACGACCCTGCGGGTGCTTTTGAGCAGGCGTGCGCCATTTCCATCGGAGAAAATGGCACGACGACCCTGACGGAACCTTTGTCCGCTTATCCAATCGGGCATTACAAGGTCACGGAACACCTGATAAGCAACCCTGCCGACACGGATATGGACGGGCTGGATGACATGGTGGAGTTCGCCGATTTGATGACGAAAAGCCCTCTGAATGCGGCGCCTTCCATTGATTTCCACGATGGCGTCGTTTGTATCCCGGACCGATTGACATTCAAAAAACTTTCATACCAGGAGGCGTCCGGAAACCCAAACCCGGGTTTAGACAACCTGGAAGTGCTCAAATTTTATATGACGGACCGGGAGTCGCCCGAACCCAAACTCTATTTCGTCAACAGCAATACGCATAGTCTGCACACGCAGTTTGCCGGTGCAGTGGGCCTTTACAATAACGGCACCCTGATGACGGGTACCATCGCCTTTCATCCCTTTGTCGTTTCCCCAGGCGGCGCCCTCGGTACCTACCGCTTCTTTTTCCAACCCAACAACTCTTTTTCTTTTGCCTACGTGCAAAAAGCGACGGAACTGCTGGCGGCCAATTTGCCATTCCTGAAAAACAACCTCTGTTATTATCCATTAGCACAGGTGGGCTTGCCGCTTTATTTTCAGGAACAGGCAAAATACGATGCGTCGCGGATGTGCGTCCTTTTTGAGGCCGATTTGTACGCCGATGTCGACTACTTAGCCTTGCATGTTTCGGAAGGCTACGGTCTTTTGCGGGTTATGAATATCAATGACATGCCGGGCTCGCGGGATGTGGTTTTGTATGAGGCCTTGCCCAATGAACTGCCCCGCGTGGGCGGCATCATCACCACAGTGATGCAAACGCCGCTTTCTCATGTCAATCTTCGCGCTATCCAGGATAATGTGCCCAACGCCTTTATCCGCAATGCCTTGCAGCAACCCGGCATCGATACACTGATTGGAAAATATGTCTATTACAAAGCGGAACAAGCGGGTTATACGATCCGGCAGGCGACGCAACAGGAAGTGGATGACTTTTACGAATCCATCCGGCCGGCGGAAAGCCAGATACCGATCCGGGATTTGTCAAAGACCAAAATAGAGCCGTTGGACAGCATCTCGTTTGCGGAATCGGCGAGTTTCGGGGTGAAATGCGCCAACGTGGCCACGATGCGCACCTTTGGCTTTCCCGAAGGCACAATTCCCGACGGCTATGGCATTCCCTTTTATTTTTACGATGAGTTTATGAAATACAACGGCTTTTATACCCGGGCACAGAATATGTTCGCTGATGCAGGTTTTCAATCGAATGTAAATGTTCGGGTACAGCGGTTGACAGATTTTAGAAAAGACATAAAAGATGGCGCGATGCCGCTGTGGATGATGAACGAACTGACGGCCATGCAGCAATCTTTTCCGGCCGGCACATCGATCCGTTGCCGCTCGAGCACCAATAATGAAGATTTGCCGGGGTTCAGCGGGGCCGGATTATATGACTCCAAAACGCAGCACCCCGACGAAGGGCATATTTCAAAATCCATCAAACAAGTCTATGCGAGTATGTGGAATTTCCGGGCTTTCGAGGAGCGTGAATTTTATCGTATCGACCATTCTATTGCCGCGATGGGTGTTTTGGTGCACCCAAACCATGAAAACGAAAAAGCCAACGGCGTCGGCGTGAGCACAGACCCGATTTATCAGACTGAAGGCACGTTTTATTTGAACACGCAGCTCGGCGAAGATTTGGTGACGAACCCGAATGCGCTGTCCATTCCGGAAGAAATACTGTTGGATGCCATTTCCGTCACGAACGATGATTATTTTGTGATGAACCCATCCAATCAGGTGCCGATGGATACTTTGATCATGAAAGAAATTTACCTGGACCAGATGCGGGTATTTTTAAACACCATTCATGATGAATTTCAAGTGTTGTACAATGCCGTGGGCAAGGAAGGTTTTGCGATGGAAATCGAGTATAAAATCAATGCGGAGGGTCAATTGACCATCAAACAGGCGCGCCCCTGGGCTTCGTATTGGGCTGGAAACAGCCCGCCGGCCGATAGCAGCGGCACAGCGATTGGCCTGACCGCCTATCCCAATCCGTTCAGTGATGTCCTCCACCTGGAATGTGACTGCGAAACGGAAATGACCATCGCGATCTATAACCTGATGGGGCAGAAAGTAGCCGACGCAAAGGTGGATTTCCGCAAAAGCCACCGGGAACTCCTCCTGGAGCAATTAGGAACAGGTGTGTATTTCCTGCAAGGTTCTGATAAAACGGGTGGACAGTATTTTTTCGGAAAATTGATGAAAATGAAATAAGGCGATATCCGGCAAAAATAGTCGGTGGTATCGGTGGTGTCAGTCAGTTCGGTGTTCTCATCCTGTCAATGCGTAACGTGAAATGCTTTAATCAAAAATACGAACTCAGCCCAAACTGCCAGCCCGCCGTCTGTGCCGGCGGATTGCCCAGCATATCGCGTTTCCATTCGAAACGGTAATTCAGGCGAAGCACCGTTTGCGCCGTCGGGCGAAAACTGACGCCCGGCACTACTGCCTTGAAGTCATTTGCGATGTTGCCGCCCGTTTCGTCGAATGTGCCCGCATTCCAGTCTACGTACTCTAATCTGCAAACCACGTTAAATACGGCTTTTTCCCAGCCCAATATCTTTTTTCTCAAAACCGGCTGCACAATGTCGAGGAAGCCTCCATGCTGGCGCTCACCGTATTGTTGCGTGTAGGTATCCGGCACGTCCACTTGCACCCAGGCCCATTCGCCGGTAATTTTTGTTCCAATGCTTGGCAAAGCGGTGTTCCAGTCCACCGCCCAGGTATGCACCCGGCGTTTTTGGTCGAACGCAAGGCCGTCCTCCTGAAATTTGTTATAGACCCCGCCCATGTATGAGAGGCCGATTTCGCCGGTCTTTTGCCGGTTGACGCTTGCTTTTACCGTGTAAAGTGGCTGTCCGTTGAAACTTTCCTCGAAACGCTCGCCATTGGCCTTGGCAGCCGGCAGCGAAGTGCGGTTGTCCGGGTTGTCGATGATGCTGTCGTCGAAACCGTTGGTCAGGTAAGCCTCGTAACCGAGCGTCCAGGGGCCTGTGAAGAATTTTCCGTAGAGCCCGAAACCGACGTTCGACCAGGTGGCGGGCAACATTTGGGTGGCCGAAACAGGCCGGCTGATGAAATCCCATTTCGGCCCGTCGTGATTTTGGTTGAATGCGCCGATGGGGTTCATCACCACGCCGCCGCGCAGGTTGAGCGCAGAGTTGAATTGGATGTCCACAGAAGCGAATTCAATGTTGATCTCGCGCCCGCCTTCTTCAAACTCTATTTCGGTCAAAAACTTGATGCGGTTGGCGATGGTGGACGACATGAACATGGTGAGCCGTGGCAATTGGAACGACAGTCCTTCCGACACGCCGTCCGTTGAAAACCAGGCTGTATTGGCCTCCACATAGCCGCCGAGCGCGATGGGCGTTTTGCCCATTTGCAGAAAAGGACGGTCGTACACGGCATCCATGTTCATTTTTGGGGGAACGGAATCTGCCGGTTCCGATTCGAGGCGTTGCAGCCACGCGCTGTCGGTTTGGGCGGCGGCGTTTTGAAAGAAAAAAAGCAGTGCGAACGTGACGGGAATGAATGTTTCAAGCCACCAAAATATAGACAAACGTTTCATCTTGTTCAGTTTTAAATGTTTTGAGCGGTCGTTCAGCGGGGCCTTCGAGCAACGCGCCGTCAGTGCTGAATTCGCTGCCGTGGCAGGGACACTTATAGCGGCTGCCCTGCACTTCCACTTCGCAACTCTGGTGTGTGCAGCGCATCAGGCAGGCGGTGTAGTCGTCGCCTTTTTTGTATAGACAGATTGGGAATCCTGCGCCGACAGGTTTCACGAAAACGTAGGCGCGTTCCTGCACTTCTTCTTTTTTCAGGTATTGAAACTCCGATTTCCGGACGCTGATTTTGTTTCCTTCTACTGTTAGTTGCGCGTAGTAGGCGCTGCTACAGCTTTCGCCCAACAAAGCTGCGATACAAAACCCGCTTCCGGCTGCGATAAATGCTCTCCTGTTCATGGTGTCAAAGCGATTCTAAAAAGCTTAATAATTCGGCTTTTTGGCCGGCATTCAATTGTTTGTATGCCTCCCGGCTTTGACTACCTTCGCCGCCGTGCAGCAAAATAGCCCCCTCGATGCTGAGCGCCCTACCGTCGTGCAACAAGTAATATTGACCGCCTTGTGAATTTTTGGAAAGACCCAGGCCCCAGAGCGGAGGGGTACGCCATTCGCCGGTTTTTGCCGAGCCTTCCGTGTAGCCGTCGTCCAGTTCCGCACCCATGTCGTGCAGCAGCAAGTCGGTGTAGGGATAAATGTCACGATAAGCGAGCGGCGCAATGGGCGAGTCGCCCGTGCGCATCGTCGGGCGGTGGCATTTGGCACAGCCGGTCTGCCCGAACAATATCTTGCCTGCTGCTATTTGTGTATTGTCTTCGTCGCGGGCAATGGGCGCTTTGAGCGTACGCAGGTAAAACACCACATCATGAACGGTCTGATTGCTTACCTCCGGATCTATTTCCTCACCGGTGTAGGTGTCGAAGGGCGCAAAAGTAGAAGTGATGCCAATGTCCTGATTGTAGGCATTGGCAGTTTGTTGCAAGAGGTCGTAAACAGCGGCCTTTTTACCAAAACGCCCGATGTAACGGCCATTCTGCGTCACGGCATCGGGCCGAGGCGTCAGGAAAACAGGCAACAAAACCCAGTTGGGCCTGCCGGAGATACCGTCGCCATCCACATCGTCGGGGTCTGCAAAGGCAAGAATGTCGGCGTCGGGCACTATTTCCAACAAACCGAGGCCGGTATTGGCGGGTGGGAGCAGCCGGGCGGAGGGTGCACCGTCAGGGATTTGTTCCGGGGTGAAGCCGGGCAGGGCGCGGTGCTGGAGCTGCGGTCCTCCAAGATGGAGAAATTGATTGCCTGATTCGTCCCATTGTCCAAAACGAGTCAACGTGGTAAAAGGGTGACCTTTGCCATCGCCGGCGTGGCAACTGCCGCAACTGGTGGCGACGAACAGCGGCCCAAGCCCCGTGGCAGCGGTAAAAACATCGTCGTTGAAGGCGATATCGCCGGCCTGAAAACGTTGTTGCTGCTCACCGGTTAATCCTTCTACCGGGCCGTCGAGCAAGTCCGGTTCTTCCGGCGTGGGTGGGGCGGTTTTTTCACAAGCAGTAAAAAAAACGACGGATATAAAAAGGAGCGCAATTATTTTTCGCATACCAAAATTCAATTTTTAGGCTAATCTAAAAATTGAAACAAAGGTAGTTTGAAAATTTCCGAATATGCAAGTGGTTGTGGCGGATTTTGCAAAAAAAATTCCCCGGCATCGGATGAATGCCGGGGAATTGGTGCTTTCCGCGCTTTTTGCCCTCTCAGAACACTTCGCTCACTTCCAATTCGAAATCAGGGAGTACCGAGGACTGGATTTTGCCTTCTTCTTCGGCAAATGAGAATAAGCGATAGCGGTTGTTTTCCATTCTGTAGACCTCGATGCTGCGATTTTGAGGGTCGGCGATCCAGTATTCGCGGACGGCGAACTGCTCGTAAATGTCTTTTTTGTCGCCCCGGTCTTTGCCTGTCGTGCCTTTAGAGAGGATTTCGACGATTAAATCCGGCGCCCCTACGATGCCGTTGTTTTCCCGAATGACAAAGTCGCGCTCATGGGTCACGAACAGGATATCGGGTTGGATACCGGCGTTTTCCTCGTCCAGATACACGTCGTAAGGGGCATGGAAAAGTTGGCCGATCTTTTTTTCGAGATTGTAAATCCCGATTCGAAGAAAAAGGTTGGTAGATGCCCTTTGGTGAGGGGTGTTCGGTGATGCGCGTTTCACGATTTCGCCGTTGATGAGTTCGTAAATGGAGGTATCTCCTTCCGGTATCTCCATTTCCTGAAACTCGGGATATTTTGTTTTTTTTGCTAAAACTCCCATTGTTGCCAATGTTGCGCCCAAGATGCCGGGCTGTGAAATGCTTAGGCAAAAATAAGCCGAATTTCTTAAAAACCGTTTTCAAAAGCCCGGCTAAGCCTGTAAAACCGTTAAAACGGTTTGATATCTTACGCTTTTTGCATTTCCCACGATTAAAATCGTAGGTTGATCCCGAGAATTCGGGGTGGGATAACTCATGTTTACGCCGCCTGTTGAAACAAACTCATTTGCCCGTTGTGTAAAAAAGTATCGAGCAGGCGGGCGTAACGCAGTTTGTCCTTGCTGTTGGTGCGCAGGGCGATCAGTTTGGCCAATTCAAGCGTGAGGAAAAAGTCCTCGATGGGTTCGCCGGGCCGGGGGCGTTTGGCAAAATCGCGATAAGGCTGCGGGCGGCGGATGCCGTCGGCGAACTCATATGCGTCGCGGAGCCAGCGGCGCACCAGGGCGCCATATTGGCGGGTGGGCAATTTGAGGGCAGCGTGAAGGTTGGAGGCGGTGACGACTTTGGTGCCGTGTTTACTTTCAAATACTTCGAGTTTCATAAGACACTCGTTTAGATGCTGTTAATGTTTTTGTTTCAAACACGATACAAAAATAAACAAGTTGTTTTTAAAAACAAATAATTGGGTAAATTTTTTTTGAAAAATTTTTTGTTTTTAAAAGTAAAACCTTGAAAAACAGCAGTTTATCGCCAATAAGTCTTAAACAAAAAATACGCTTGGCCACTTAAAAAACCCACCTTACATTTGCCCCTGCTTTCCGCTCGCTGCTAACACCACATAGCGACAATCATTTCCCTAATCACATTATCCGTATGCTTTTGCCCTTTTGACGCGTCGCGTCGTTGGGGCAAAGTCTTGTACGACGGATTTCTAAATCCGTCGTTGCTCCCGCACGTTTCGACGGATTTGGAAATCCGTCGTACAACATTTCAACACATCAACAACAAACACATGGCTCTCCTCCCCATCGGCATCGACGACATGGCTTTTTATGTGCCGAAAATCTACCTCGACATTCAGGCGCTGGCCGAACGGCGCAATATCCCTTATGAAAAACTCTCCCAGGGGCTCGGCCTGTACAAAATGGCCGTCTGCGATACGCACGAAGACGCGGCCACCATGGCCGCCGAAGCGGTAGCTGAACTCATCGAACGCAACAACCTCGACCCGCGCCGCATCGGGCGCATTTACCTCGGCACCGAAAGCGCGCTCGACATGGCCAAACCCACCGGCACTTATGCAGTTGAAATGCTCGCGCAGCGCTTTTCCAGTCGGTATGGAGGTGATTGTTTTCGTCACTGCGACGTGCTGGACATGACCTTTGCCTGTATCGGTGCTACCGATGCGTTGCAAAATACGCTCGACTGGGTGGCGACCGACCGCGAACATATCGGGATCGTAGTGGCCAGCGACATCGCCAAATATGAACTCGGCTCCACCGGCGAATACACACAGGGCGCCGGCGCCGTGGCGATGCTGGTGAAGTGGAACCCGCGCCTCCTGGTCGTTAGGCGGCTATTTGGCGTGGCGATGGAAAGTGTACATGATTTTTACAAGCCGCGCCGGGAGCGGTTTTCGGAGACGCCGGTGTTCGACGGTCAGTTTTCCAACCTGTGTTACCAAAATCGCATGGCCGAGGCGCTCGACGATTTTCGCCGCCGGGCAGTGGCGGCCAGGGTTTTCCGTGCCGACCAGTACCGGGCTCTGTCGGAGCGTTGGGCGCGGATGATTTTTCATTTGCCCTACGCTTTTCACGCGAAGCGGATGTACGTGGAGCGTTTTGTAGAAGAGAGAAAGGAAAAAGGAGCATGGACAAAGGATATGGAGCAATTTGGCTTCGTGGAGCCAATTCCAACGCAGTTCGCCGAACGCAAGGCGCTTGAAAAAGCCTTTGCAGCGTTTTTGAAAACCGTCAGTGAATCAACACTTTATCGCCGTTTTGTTTCGGCAAAATTAGAAAAAGCCCAGCGTGCCAGCCAGGACACGGGCAATCTGTACACGGCTTCCATTTTCCTGGCGCTGATGAGTTCGCTCGAAAGTGATGCTACCGAAAGCCGTAACCTCGCGGGCAAACGACTTGGTTTCGTCGCATACGGTTCCGGATCAAAAGCCAAGGTATTCGAAGCGGTGGTTCAAAAAGATTGGAGCGAGATCGCACGGCATTTTCGGGTCTTTGAAAAACTGCGACGTCGCAGGGCTATCGACTATGATCAGTACGAACTACTGCACACGGGACAGCAACAAGGTCCTGTGTTCGCCGAAGCGGGACGCTGGGGTCTCGAAAAAGTCGGGCACGAAGGAGTGACCCTCGGAGCGCGGTATTACGCGGCATTCTGACGGCGGCGCTCCGTGATCCGGTCGGTAACCGGTTTCCAAAGCCCTTTCGCAGCCGATAGAAACGCGAGGGGCATGGCTGCAACCGGCATTTCCTGCGGTACTACATTCCAAAAAACCAGGGTCAGCAAAGCGAGCGCACCGGCAACAATAAAATATTGTCTTACCCATCCGCCCCGATGGCTGCGCCAAAAAACAAACAGGTGGGTTGGCAATGCCCACAGCAGGTTGAAGTTTATTTTCGTGGACGAGTGGTCGGTGGCAAACCAGAGCAGCGCCAGTATCAGCCCCGCTGTGCCCAGCACGAACCAGAACAGCGTGTCGAAAATCCGTTCGGTATACCTGTTGAGCATACTAAGTAAGCCAAGCAATGCAACAAGACACATCACCCAAAACGGGCGCTCGAAAAAACCGGGCTGATAGGGCACTGCAGGAAACGCCATCTCAGGGATATGCCGCTCGGATTGTATCAACGCAGTCGTGTCGTCGATACGGGCTGTGGCGAACATATCGTGCACGTGGTCGGGGAGGAACATAAAATCTCTTGCCAGCGCCCGGCGGTCGGCTGCGTAACCGAGACCGAGGTTCATACCAAAGTGCGTCCAGGGTTGGCTCACCATATTCGGGCGCAGGAGTTGGCGCATGGTTGTCCCCATAGCAAGTCGGCTGCTGTCCCATAATATTGGCTGCCCGAATGTCTTTTCCACTATATCGCGGATGCGGGTGGCGCAGTTGTCGTAGAAAAAATCGTATTTGTAAAAGCGGTTTTCCTCTTTTGCATTTTCCTGCAACAGGTTGAAAAGACCCTGTTTTTGTTCCTTCGTCAGGTTCAGTACCTGCTCTGTCATGGCGCGCCGGTCGCGCAGGTTACCGCGTTCGAACCCCTTGTAAGATTCGATATCGAGAAAATAGAGGAGTTTTCCCCGGCAAAATTTGAGGACAAAGTTCGGTTGTTCGAAGTCGAATGTGCCATAGTTGTAGCAGCGGTCGAGGCGATTCGCGGGGTCGAACACCCGAATGGCGCTGTGGCCGAAAGTGCTGTATAAAAATTCACCCGGCGCCACGGTCATCAGGCTGACGCGGGCGCTGTCCGAAAGCGGTACCGGATTTTGTGCAACTGATTTTCCGGCAACAAGGAGGAAAGCGAGTAGAACGAGGTGCTTCATAGCGCGTTTTTTGCAGCGGCGAAGGTCGAAAAAAGGTTTCAAAGTATCAGGGTTTCAAGGTTTCAGGGTTATTGATTATAGTATCTGAAATGCCAGGCAGAAGCACAACCCTGAAACCCTGAAACCTATAACAAATTCCAAACCCATGTAACAAGCAGCGCAGCCAATTTCCATATCCCCCAGATCAGGACGCCGAACAGGACAAAAAACAAGATACCCAGCAGTGTAAGCGACCATTTGGCACTGGGTCGCGATTTACCGTCGGCATAGTATTTTTTCAAAAGTTCCACGTTGCGGCGATTGGCTTTATAACCAAAATCGAACAGATCGCCCGCCACGGGAATGACCCCCATGATCGCATCGAAAGCGAAATTGCCCATCATGCGCAGCATCAGGAGCGGTCCTGCGCCGCGTTTAATCATGGTACGCATGAGTATGCCCGAAACGATAAAACCCGCCATGTCGCCCACATACGGGATCAGACCGATAATACCGTCCAAACCGAAACGTATCTCCGTGCCGGGGATGCGGAAGCGGTTGTCGAGCAGCGACGCGAGGGCGTCGAGGCGGGCGAGATCGGGGTCGGCAACCGGTGGCGGGTTTTCATTTGTTGTTGATTGATCGTTCATTTCACTTTCAGTACCTGCCCGAGTTTAATATTCCCGTCTTTCAGATTGTTGAGTTGCAACAAGGTGGCGACACTGGTATTGTACTTTTTGGCAATGTTGGTCAAAGTATCGCCTTTGACGACGATGTGGGTGCCGGGCGCAGCGACGGGTGTTGCCGGTGGATTTGTTTGTGGCGCCGCCGGATTCGAAGGCGTCACCCATGGATTCGGTTCTGTGGTCGCCGGAGTCGGTGGCGCTACCCACGGATTCGATTGTGTTGAAGTTGGATTCGATTGTGTTGTCGCCGGATTCGATTGTGCCGCCGGATTCGGTTGTGTTGTTACCGGTTCCGGTTGTGCCGCCGGATTCGGTTGTGTACCCCACGGATCCGGCTGTGTTGTCGCCGGGCTCGTTGTCGGATTGGTATAAACCGGCGGATTACCTGTACTTCCGGTCAAAGCCGGAACAGGTGCGGTGACCGCCGGTGTTGTCTGGGCAGCAGGCGTCGGCGCGGGTGGCGGCGGCGTAGCATTGGCAGCGCCGGCACTGATCTCTTCGAGCAAGTCGTCATCATTAGGCGTCATGGACTCAGTGTGGGGGGCGACGGGCCATCCGGATGTGACGGCTGCTGCTGCTCCTGCTGTTGCCACCACGGCATTTTCGTCGCGCAGGGCCACCGGGTCATTGACGGCGCGTTTGCTGTTCAGGTTGATACGCACCCCTTCGGCAGGTTCCTGGCCGCGGCTCATGCCGTTGCGCTCCAGCAGTTTGTTGAGTTTCACCCCGTATAATTGAGAAATATCGAACATCGTTTGGTTGGAGGCCACGACGTGCTCGTTGGCAGTACTGCCGCTCCACTTGTCTTTTTTGGCATTGATAAAAACACGGGTGTTGGCTTTGAGTTTCTGAATGGGGGTGTAACCGCGGTCATTGTAGTCGGCTACTTTGTCCGGACTGAGCCGGTAAGCCTTTGCAATATCGGAAATCGACTCTCCCTCCCGCGAGGTCACTACTTTTACGTTGTTGATCTTTCCCACCCGGTTGGTGGCTGTTTGAAGCGGGACATCAGCGCCGGTCGCACTGGCCGCAGCGCCAGCTGCAACAGCTTCCGGCGGCACACTGGAATGGTTGCCAGGCACATCGTATTCATAAAGCTGATACCTTTCGATGATATCGATCAGTTTATCGGCATACGTGTTGGAAGTAGAGTAACCGGAGGATTGCAAACCACGCGCCCAACCTTTGTAGTCGGTTGGGTCCAATTTGAACAAAAAGCCGTACCGCTGCTCTTTTTTGGGGTCACGAAGAAACTGGGCGTGATCCATATAACTCTCTTCCACTTTTTCATATTTGCGGAAACACGACTCTTTCAGGTTGCCTTTTTCGTCGCGGTCGTCGTCTTTTTTCATGTACGTTTTACCTGTCCAGTTGTTGCCGCATTTGACGCCGAAGTGGTTGTTGGCGTTTTTGGCGAGTTCGCTGGTGCCTGCGCCGCTTTCTAAGATTCCCTGGGAAAGCGTGATGCTGGCAGGCACTCCCGAGCGTTGCATATTCAGCATGGCAGCGGTTTGGTACTGATCGGTATATACCTGGTTGCGGTCGGAGCTGGCGCCGGCAGTGGACTTGGCAGCAACGGGAGCGGGTGCGGGTTCCGGCGTTTTTTTAAACAGGCTGCAGGAAGTTATAAACAGGGCAGCAAAAAACAGAAAAGAGAGAAAACGCATCATAATGTAACGGTTGTTGAGTTTTGGAATTCAAATGAACGGTCAAATGTAAAACGCGTTTGCTGAAAATCTATTCTGAAAAAAACAGAGATTCAGGTTTCATTAAACCGGAACGGCGGCCTCTCGTTAGCGGGGCCGCCGTTCTGGCGATGATATTTCAAAAAATGATTATTTCAGAATAAAATTATACTCGATCCAGCCGCATTGTGTCTCTTCGGCACTGGAATCCGCTGCAAACTTGCATTGAAGCGCCGCAGAGGTCGCCGCCGATCTGAGCGAAGCATCCGTCGTGGTGGATCCCGATTGTGTGGGTTCGGCGCTAACCACTTTCCCATCCTTGTTGACGCATACTTTCACACGAACCGTTCCCTGTTTGTTCGAAGTATAAGACGCTTTTGCGAGGCTCAGTACTTTGCGTCCGTCGAGGCCGCCACCCACGGAGGCGCCGGTGCCGCCGCCCGACCCGCCACCTGAGCCGCCACCCGAACCCGGGGTTTGTCCGAAGGGATTGCTGCCCGTACCGCCCGGGGCGCCCTGGTTGCCGGGTTTACCGCCGCCGCCGCTGCCCTGGCCGGTGCCGCCCGTGCCCAAACCGGCATTCTTGATTTTATCCTTTCTTGCTTGTTCAACTCGGGCTTTTTCTGCCGCCGCCGCTTGCGCCTGCCGCTGCTTCTCGCGCTCGGCAGCAGCAATCCGGTCTTGCTCTTCCTGTTTTTTCCTGGCTTCTTCCTGCTGCTGGCGGCGCAGTGCCGCTACTTCCGGGTCTTCTGTCGTCGGAGTATTGGTGGGCGTTTGCGCCTTTACCGGCGGTGCAGGCGTAGGTTTGGGGTCTGAGGGCGGTGCCTCGGCAACTTCCTCCGCTTCCTCTACATCGGTTGGTTCGCCGGTGGGAGCCGGGGTACTGTTCATGCCCTGGTCGGGCTCTCCTTCCGCTGCGTCGTCGCCGCCGCCGCCCCAGTCGGAGGTCTCGATATTGATGTAGGTAGGCAACGGCTCGATCACCTTTTCGGGCGCGGCGAATTTGTAAAACATCAGTATCGCCAGAAACCCCAAATGGAGCATCACGCTCATGAGCACCGCTTTCGTGCGGTCTTCGTCTCTGTGAACAATGGCTTTCATATCAAATGAATATTTGTAGTTTTAAGTGGCAGATGAATATGGACAACCGGATTACATAAAAAGTTGATAAAGGTTTATGAAAGTTGATATTCTGACCCCAATGATGTCAAATTCTGCATTTTCCGTATCGAAAATAAACCTATATCAACCCTTATCAACCTTATTTTGTGGCAGTATCGAATTGCTGCTTATTTCCCGCCCGCCGGCTTCGTTGCTGCGTCTTCCGCCAGTTGGCTCGTCGCCAAAATCGTTTTCACCTTCAGTTTGTTGGCGATGTCCAGCACAAACACGACATCCTCGATAGGCACGCCTTGTTCGGCAGCGATCGTGATGGTCACTTTCGTGGGGTCTTTGTCTTCAGCCTTTACGCGCGACGACAAGGTAGCCAGCAATGCCTGTTTGCTTATGATACTGTTGCCGAGGTAAAACTGGCCGCTTTTTTTTATCGAAACACCCAGCGGGGTGGAAGCAATCGGGGAAGAAGAACTGCTCGAAGGCAGTTGCAATTGCAGCGAATTGGTAGTGACGAAGTTGGAGGTCAGCATGAAAAACATCAGCAAAAGAAAGATGACGTCGATCATGGCTGCCAGGCTGAACTCCGGCTCTACTCGTTGTCTTCTTTTAAGTCCCATTTATCGTTGAGTTAGTTGAAATGAGTTGAAATGGTTGAATGTGGTTGAATGTGGTTGAATGTGGTTGAAATGGTTAGGTTTGGAGGAGTTCTAATAACAATATTCAACCATTTTCAACTAAATTCAACCATTTTCAACTGTATTTACCGTGAAGGCTCTTGCAGCAAGTCCATAAACTGCATGGCGGTGTTTTCCATTTTGAAAATCACCTGGTCGAGTTTGGACACGAGCAAGTTGTAGCCCGCCATTGCAATGATCGAAACGAACAAGCCGAAGGCGGTGGCCGTGAGGGCGTGGTAGATACCGTCGGACAGTGTTTTGGCAGTGATGGCGCCTTCGGCGTTGGCCATCGCCTGGAAAGCAATGATAAGACCCACCACCGTGCCCAACAGACCGATCATCGGTGCGATGCCGGAGATAGAAGCCAAAGTAGAGAGGTTCTTCTCGAGTTTGAGGAGTTCGAGGTTACCCACATTTTCAATGGACTTGTTGATGTCGTCCAGCGGTTTGCCGATGCGGTCGAGTCCTTTTTCCACCATCCGGGCCATGGGCGCATCCACACTCTGGCACAATGCCTTGGCAGCCTGCAGGTTGCCGTTCTCTACACTGTTGCGGATGCTGTTCATGAAGTTTTGATCCACCTGACCGGCGCGGCTGAGTGTCAGGTAGCGCTCCACGATGATGTAGACTGCATAAATGGACATCAGGGTCAAAACACCGATAACGGCTTTCCCGGAGGCGCTGCTACCGGTTATAATATCGAACAAGCTCTGCGATTCGGCCGGCGTTGCAGCCGTAGTAGTACCTGGTTTGACGGGTGGCGTTGCCTGCAGGAAGAAGAAAGCAGTCAGAAAGGCGTTAAGTATCATATTAAGCGTTGCTGTTAGTTGGTGAAACCGATTGTTTTCTTTTTGCGATTGCGAACGCCAAAAGTAGCGCATTTTGTATTCGGCCAAATTTTTTCGCAAACATTTTTCGGATTTCCGCTCCTGTTTTGGCAGGAAAATGACAAATATCAAAGACTGAAAATGAAAGTGTTAGCAAAAAAGGCCTTTGGTAACGCCGTTTAAAGCCCCTCCCAAATAATCAGTTTTAAAATTGTGTGAAAATTATTTTTGGCACTTTGCAGTCTTGCGAGCCGCCGCCCGGTTTAATGTCCATTAATGTGGGCCGGGCAGGTATAAGCAGCAGCATCAAACGTACCTTTGCCAATCAAACTTTTTCAGATGAATTCAAAGACTATTCTTTTCGGCGCTCTTTTTTCGCTTGCTGCCTGTGGTGGAGATGCACCCAAAACCGGCAATGATCCGACCGCTGCCCCACCCTCCCCTGCTGATTCGGATACCCGCCCAATTGTCTGGCTGGAAGGTATTTATGCAACTTCCAGCTCGCCGGCCCATGAAGTGTACGATCTCTTCGACGATGATCCCGAAACCGGCTGGCAAACCCGGGAAGGCACTGGCCCCGACGAAGGCATCATGTTGTATTTTCCCAATGCAATGCCCCTTCACGCAGTGCTGGTGGTACCGGAGGATGGCAGTTTTCAGGGAGAACATGCTTTTTTCCAAACCTACGTAAACGGTGCATTGGCAGCGGGCGGCAAACCCGGAGATACGATTGTATTGAAAGAAAAGAAATTAGTCAAATCGCTCTACATCCGGTTTGTACATACGGGCCTGGAGCAAATTGCCAAACGCGACAAAGACGGCGCGGCAGTAGCAATCGAAACCTATCCTTCCAATGCATATATCGGGATAAAAGCACTCAGTATTTTCAACGACAAAGGTGAGCCGTTGCGCCTCGTCCCGCCGAAACGGGTGAACGGCTCTCTTTCGGCGTCTTCCACGCTGGAGCCGGCAAACGCCTACAGCCCGGGCAACCTGTTCGACGCGCGCAAGGAATTTGTATGGGTGGAAGGCAACAAAACATCTGCCGGTGCCGGCGAAACCCTGCGCTTCGGGTTCGAAGAGCCGGTAAACATCACGGCTATTCAAATCTGGAACGGCTACCAACGCTCCGACGAGCACTTCGCAGCCAATGCCCGGGTCCGCAATTTTGAATTCGGTCTGAAAGACAGTACCACTGCCACTTATACATTGCGCGATACGAAGGCCGGGCAAAAAATCGGACTTGCCACCGCAGTCAATGGGCAGGAGTTTGAACTGAAAATTAAAAGCGTTTACCCCGGAAGCAGATACAAGGATTTGGCTATCAGCGATTTGGTATTTTTCGACGGCGAACGGCCTTTTGTGCTCGCTTCCAAACTGCCGCAGCAACAACAGGCGGCTTTGCGCAATAAAACCGGAAGTTCGCCGCTCACCCACATCTTCAACCGGCGCATCAGCAACTCGGTGGATGAAGCGGGAGTGACAACCCAACAATCACTCATCCTGCGTTCCGACGGCACTTTTGTATTTTACAGCAACGATATTATGCCCGACGGCACCGAAAGCCAAACCCTCGCCGACGGCAACTGGGAAATGGTGTCGGCCGACGCTGCCAATTTTGTCATCAGGGTGTTTGGCAAATGGAACAATGTCTCGGATTTTGCCGACTACTATCGGGGCAAATCGACCCAGAATGTCACCCGCATTTTCAGCGACGAACTGGTCACCGACGGCAACATCGTACGTGGAAAGAAGGTGATCGGGACGTTTTATGTGCGATGAAGGGGGGGGGCACGGTAGAAGGCAGAGGGTAGACGGTAGAGGGTTTACCCGCCGAAGCCTTGGCGAAGGCGGGTAGATTGACTTTTTCTGCAACTGAATCACTTAATTCAACCAAGCACATTTTGATGCCCGGTGTCTGTTTGTCCAGGATTTCAGGATGGCGTTTTTGGGCTGTGGGGCTTGCGCTGGCCCTGGCATCGGCCCTGCTGCGTTTTGTGGCGCTGTCGCAAACGCCCTTTGCCAACGGCTGGGACAGTTATTTTTACCTGGTGCAACTGAAATCGCTGGAAGAAACCGGCAGCATGCACTCGCCGGAAGCATCTTTGATCTATCCCTATTTGCAACTTTTTTACAGGCTCACCGGCGATTACGTGTCGGGCATGAAAACGGGAACAGCAGTTTTAGCAGGCACTTTCACCGCAGTCGTTTATTGGTTTGCCCTGAACCGTGTTCACAAACCGTCTTTTGTTTGGGGGCCTGTGGCACTTGCCTCCTGGACGATCTTCTCTCCCCAACTGACTTATTTCGCAGCCCAATACCCCAAAAACCTGCTGGGATTGGTGCTGTTGGTAGCATTGATCGGCAGTCTCGAATCTCTTAGACTTTCCAGGTTTGCAAAACCTGGAAAGTCTTGGCCTACAGGAAGATACAGGTCATGGCTCATGATATTATTACTCCTGATAATCAACTACTTTGCCCACCGGTTTACATTCGTACTGGCAGTGATTTATCTGGTGTTTTGGCTGGTATTCAGTGTAAAAATTTCGTTACTCAAAACAGTTTTTTTCCGGAAAACCCTGCTTGCCGCCGCAGTTGCGCTCGCCCTGTTGCTGGCGGCCGGCCGGATTTTTCCCGGCCTCTTTCTTTTTGTCGATTTTGAACGGCTGACAGGTGCTTTCATGTGGCCGCCGCAGTTCGCACCGTATTCGTTTGTGCGGCTATTCGGATTGGAACGCATCACAGGCTGGTGGCTGGCTGAAGTTGTGTTGGTTGTTGGTTGCTGGTTGCTGGTTGCTGGTTGCTGGTTATCGGTTGTCGGTTGTCGGTTATCGGTTGTCGGTTATCGGTTGTCGGCTAGAACAAGGAAGGACAATCCCCAATCCCTAATCCCTAATCCTCAATCCCCAATCCCCCTTTTCCTCTTTTGCACCCTCCTTTTGTTCCCGTTTTTGGAATGGTCGTTCACAGGCATTGCATGGCGTCTTTTTCTCGTGTTTGTGCTGCTTACCCCGCTTTTGGTAATTGATTTTCAATTTGCTGAATGGAGGCGAAGCGGCTTGATTTTTGCGGCCCTTTTACTTTGCTGTTCCTTGTTTTCCTGGAAAAGTTACACCCCGAAAATGCACGACCCCGACTATGCGCAGTTTGCAGCCGTAACAGCGCGGGCTCAACAAATATTAACAGAAAAAAAACCAGATCTGGTCATTGCGCACAATGCGTTGGCGGAATTTTTTACGTTTACCACGAATATCGATGCGATGCCCTGGCTACCGGAATACGCACTGGACTCGAGTCGGCTTTGGCGTATCGCAACCGGTATACAATTGCAGTCGTTAAAATATTATGCCGGCAAAGACTATGCAACGACCATCGAACCGCTCGGTTTTCGCTATTACCTGTTGCCGGAGTATGCCTGGCAAGCAGCGCTGCGGCAGGCAAAATCAGAAAACGACGACGTTTTTTTGGCCGATACCGGCGATTGGAGGAACCCTTCAAAGCAACGGCCGGTTTGGTTACTACGTAGAAAAAGAGGGTATTAGTCATTGCAAAACTCGTATATTCGACCGTTTCTTTTAAAAAACCTGCCGTTTCCTTGATGGTATCGGAATTTCATGTACCTTTGACACTATCTTACGCACACCTTAAACTGTCACCGTCTTATGATTTTTCCTTTTGGCAAAAAGAAAGACAACAATGCCGGCAACGATCAGGACAAGAAAAAGTCCTCGCTCGACGACATTGAAGCCGACCTCACTGTGCTCGATAAAGACGAGATGAACAAAGTGGAGGGCGGTAAAACGAACAATTCGTTCGGCGGCCTTGGCGATCTCCGCGATAGCCTCGGCAGCACCATTCCTTTGTAATCAAAACACCTCCCATACTTCGGAAGCCTTCTGTCGCCGCGAGCGGCAGAAGGCTTTTACTTTTGCCGGACGATAGATACGGTAGACGGTAGACGGTGGACGGTAGACGGTGGAGGGTGGAGGGTAGAAGGTAGACGGTAGACGGCGTAGAGTTGACAAAAATACTATGTACGATGTGCCATCCACCGTCTATCGTCCACCGTCTACCTTCTACCCTCCACCCTCCACCTTCTACCTTCTACCTTCTACCGTATGACAGAAATTTTACAGCGCCTGTGGGAAGGGCTGCTCGCAACCACCCCGCTCGAATTCATCGCCGTTTTCTTCGGCATTGCCAGCGTGTTGTTTTCCCGGAAGGAAAACATCTGGGTCTACCCGACCGGCATCGTCAACACTACGATTTACATTTATCTGAGCATCATCGCGGGCCTGTACGCCGAGGCGGGGGTCAATTTTTATTACACCGTGATGAGTATCATCGGCTGGGTGTTGTGGGCGCAAAAACGGGAAGGTGAAAAGGTATTGCACATCACCCGCTCCAGCCTGCGGGAATGGTCGATCGCGCTGATTTTCTTTGGATTGTGCTGGGCAGTTTTGTATTTCGTCCTGCATAAATTCACCGACAGCACGGTACCCATTGCCGACGGGTTCGCATCTGCAGCAGCCTATACCGGCATGTGGCTCATGGCTCGCAAAAAGTTGGAAAACTGGCTGTGGTGGACCGCAACCAACATCGCCTCCATCCCGCTCTACTTCATTAAAGGATACGTTTTTACAAGTTTTCAATACCTCGTGTTTCTCGTGCTGGCCATCCTGGGATACATCGAGTGGAAGAAAAAATTGAAGTTTCAAGGTTAAAGGGTTACAAGGTTGCAGGGTTACAAGGTTGCACGGTTGCAGGGTTGCAAGGTTGCCACCAACCCTGCAACCTTGAAACCTTGTAACCCTGAAACCCTTTAACCCTTCAAAAGCATGAGCGTGAGCCAATAAAACGGCAGTGCAAAAATAAACGCATCGAAGCGGTCGAGCAAACCGCCGTGACCAGGCAGGAGGTTGCCGGAGTCTTTCACCCCCACGCTGCGTTTGAGCATGCTCTCCACAAGATCGCCGAGGGTGCCGAACACGGCGGCTACCGCACCCAACGCGATCCATTGCGTCACGGTGAAGTCATCGATCAGGAAAGACAAACCCCAGGCAATGAGCACAGTACACAGACCGCCGCCGATGGTGCCTTCCCAGGTTTTTTTGGGCGAAATGCGCTCGAAGAGTTTTCGTCTGCCGAGTTGGGAACCGACGAAATAGGCCATTGTGTCGTTGGTCCAGATGAGGAGGAGCAAACCGAAAACGCGCCACGGGAAATAAATAAAATCAGGTGTTCCTGACTGGCACCAACCTGTACGATAAGTAGCTACACTCGAAAGTAAAATTACAGGCAGGGCAATATAACCCAATACCAATTGATAAAGCCCAATATTGCGAAATGGGTATTTTCCTTCCAGAAACAATTCTAATAAAGCAGCTGCCCCAAATATTGGAATGAAAAGTATCATAAATGCACCCGCGAATGATTTTAACTGCCAAAATCCCAGATTGTCACCGGCAAAAAGTGCAAAAAATGAAACGGCCAGCAAACAACCTAAGACTTGGCGAAGCAGACGAAATCGTTCCTCATCAATCAAAAGCAGGCGAAACAATTCCCACGCACAACCCGCAGTGATAATTGCAAACAAAGTAAAAAACGTGTATTTTCCTCCAAATATCCCCCCCAGCATAGCAGCACCAAATAAGACGGCAGTAATGACGCGTTGTTTCATCTAAGTCGTTGATTTAAAAGAAAATGGGTTACCTCTAAACACAATCGTAAATCGTAAATCGTAAATCGTAAATCGTAAATCGTAAATCGTAAATCCTTATTCCCTGCCATCCACAATCCGCTCCCACAATTTCTGAAATGATTCCTCACTGCCTTTTACACTGCTGCGGTTTTTGTTGTTTTGTTTGGCATCCCACTCGCCTTTTTCATTTTTAAATAGCAAAAACGGGAAAACGTAATTGCTGCCGCGAATGGAATCACCCAACAACCCGAAGCGCAGGTCGTTCACCTGCAGGGTGTCGCCGTTGTAAGGCGTCACGTTGTAATAACCGTCGGAAAACCAGCGCAGAAAACGCAGCGCACGATCGTCCGGCGGAATACGGTCGAGCAGGTGATGATTTTTTGGCAAAATGGAGATTGGGACGTACTCTTTTCCGGCATCGTTGAACCCATACAGACCGAAGTAAAAAGCCGTATCACCTTCCGCCACACCGCTCCAGACGATGTTGTTAAAAATCGTTGGATTGGTCATAAAACGTTGATAATGAATACCGCGCTCTGCAAGCGTTTGTTTGAAAATGCGATCTGCGTCCACTTTGTGCCGGGTCGCATAGATCCCGACGTAACCTACAAACCACGCAACGCCCGTCCATGCAAGCACTGCCCGCATCGGTACCGTTTTTACAAAACGCGCGGCCAGGATCAGGAAAATGCCAAAAGGGATCGTCGCGAGCGGGTCCACTACAGAAATGGTGTTCCATTGCACGCGAAAATCGCTGAACGGTTGCCATATCTGCGTGCCGAAATTGGTGCAACAATCGAGGATCGGATGGGTGAAAATGCTCCAGAAAAACAGCCAAACCCAAGTCATGTAGGGCGCTTCCACCAGTGCGAGGTCGCGCCGCCAATAGTCGTTCCACAGTTTTTTGACAAACCACGCGCCCAGCGCCAGCGTCGGCACCATCACGTACCAGCTCAGTCCTTCTCCCATCATCACCGGGATAAAATTGATGGCTGCCGCCGCGCCGAAAAAGAACAGCAGCCAAATCACCATCGCCCAGAGTTTGTACCCTCGTAATCGGTACACGTTGTTGTGGTAAAACCACTGCGTCAACTTTGCCAGGCCCCAGGGAGCGAGGGCAGCAAACAGGAACGAATGCATAAATCCCCGGTGAAACGACGTGGCCGTGATCTCATCGCAAAAAAAAGTGGCGAACACGTCGAGGTCGGGGATCGTGCCGCCCACCGCGCCCCACAATATGGCCCGGTTGCCGAGTTTTTTGCCCGCCACCACTTCGCCGCAAGCGGCGCCGAGTACGATTTGAGTGAGAGAATCCATTGATGTTGAGATTGTTGAGGGGTTGAGGTTGTTGAGAAGTTGAGATTGTTGAGGGGTTGAGGGGTTGAGGGGTTGAGAGGGGGTTCGTTCAAAAATCTGTGTAAAACTTTTCAAATAATTGATTTTGAGCACTTTAAGCCTTTTAGTTAAAACTTTGAAGGCTCTCTAAAGAAGTGAGTTCTTTCTTCGCATCTCCTCAACCTCTCAACCCCTCAACCCCTCAACTATTTTTTCTTCAGCATTGCGCGTTGAAACACCGAAAACGGATAGGTTTTCACCTCCGGGATTTCTTCTTCGCCTTGTTTGGTATTGCCTGTGGTGCTTGCTGCCGTTTCGGAGCCGGAGATCACCTCGAACACCATCGTGTCGTCGCCGGTTTTTTCATACGTGCACAAAATCCGGCTGCCCTGCACTGTGAACCAGCACAGCAACTTCGGTCCGTACAGGTAACTTTCCATCATGATCGAGTTCTTTTCGTCTACTTTCCAGGTGCCTTTTTCGGGCGCTACGGGTACCAGTTCGTAAGGCCGCCAGTCCTGTTCTTTGGAGCCGTAAATCAGGCCGAAAGTGTAGCGCCCCTCTTTGGAGGTGTCGATTTTGTGGATTTCAAGGGTCATTTCTACCGACTGCACTTTTCCTTTGCCGTTAAAAATATCGAGTGTACCCTGCCAATTGCCCTGCCAGGCAGCGGGAAAGGATTCGGGCTTTTCCGCAGCAGGTGCTGTGGAAGTTACCTGGGCCGGCAAGGCTTTGAAAATCAGCAAAAAAACAAAGAAAAAAATATTGCGCATGACAAATGGTTGAGATCAGGCGGCAAATGTACTAAACAGGACGTTCTCAACCGTGCGACCCAAAAGCGGCAATTGAATAAATTGAGGCTCATGTTCCCAAAATGCTGAACATCGTACCTAACTTTCCGAAAGTTGTCAGCGCGTTGGGAACATAAGCCTAATTTGAATTACTGTCCGGATGCCTTGTCTTTGTGATGTCATCCAAAAATAACCTACTTTTCGCCGGAAATAGTTGGTCATTAAGGTCATTGAAGTCATTTTGTCGGCAACATGAAAACTGAATGACCTTAATGACTCTTAATGACTTCAATGACCTTAATGACTCTTAATGACAACGATATGCAATTACCATCCCTTGGTTTTATCCTGAATGCTGTTATACACGTTAGTCGCCGCTTCCCCGGCACGATGCTTTGCGCTTACGTCGGTGTGGGTGCGCTGTTCGCCCTGGTTGAACGGGACAGCGAAGAACGGATTTGGGCGCCGTTGTGGATGGTATGCCAATTAGGCCTGCCGCTTTTGACCGGCATTGTAACCTTCTCGGAATCAAAGGGTTGGGATGAAATACGCGGCTGGGGGCTGCAAGCGCTGGGATTGGCAGCATTGACGGGGTATTACTTTTTGCTCAATCCCGACGCGCCCGGTTTCGAGCATATAGCGGTGCCGCAGTACCTGACTTTATTGGTGGTAACACATTTGTTTGTTGCCGTCGGGCCATACCTGAACCGCAGTTCGGTGCGCGATTTTTGGGAATATAATCGCGAGTTGTTTGCCAATATTATAATAGGCGGGGTGTTCACATTCATCCTTTATGCCGGCCTGGCGCTGGCAATTCTGGCCGTGGACCAGTTGTTCGATCTCAATCTGCAGGAACGGATATACATGCGCTTGTTTTTCCTGCTCGCAGGCATATTCAACACCACCTATTTTCTTTTTCATTTTCCCGCAAAATACGAATTCGCAGCCACCGACGCTGGCTACAACGCCGTTTTTAAAAACCTCTGCAAATACATCCTCATCCCGATCGTAGGACTGTATTTCCTGATCCTGTACACCTACGGCGGAAAAATCATCGCTACCTGGAGTCTGCCAAAAGGCTGGGTAAGTTCGCTGGTGCTCGGTTTTTCGGTTGCGGGGATTTTCACTTATCTGCTGAATTTTTACTTGCCCGAGCACGACGACTCGACGTGGGTACGCGGTTACCGCAAATGGTTTTGGTGGGTGCTGCTGCCGCTCACGGTACTGCTTTTTATAGCAATTGGCAAACGTATCGGCGACTACGGCGTCACGGAACCGCGGTTCCTGGTGGCACACCTCGGTGTGTGGCTCGCTGCGGCTTGCCTGTATTTTTTATTCTCTAAAAACGACAACATCAAATACATCCCCATTTCGCTGGGCTTGTTTGCGCTGGTTTTTGCTTTCGGGCCTTTCAGCGCTTTCAAAGTTGCCGAACGCAGCCAGGTCGGGATTTTGAAAAGTTTATTGGAAAAAAACGGTCGCTGGAAAGACGGGCGGTTGGTGCAGGGCACTTCTGAAATATCAAAAGAGGAAGTCGAGCAGATCACCTCGGCGCTCAATTTTCTGGAACGCCGCGATGCGCTCGGCCGCATGGCATGGCTGCCGATGCCGGTGGACAGTTTTCCGAAGGCCGATTATACTTATAACGCAGCGGGCCGGATTGCCGATTGGGCAGGGTTGCGGAGTACCAAATTAGAAAAAGAAAGCAATCACCTGAACGTCAACGGTTCAAATGAAGACAGACCGGTCGACGTGCAGGGTTTCGGGTCTTTTTATACGCTCGAATTACATGCCCGGAACAAGGAGAAGCCCGAAAACGGCTATTATTTCTCGATTTCCGAAAATCAGCAATTTCTCGAGTGGAAGCAGGTGCAGGCAGGCAAAGTAAGCATCATTGAATCGTATGATTTGCGGCCTGTCATGCGCAAATGGTACACCGAGGGTGAAAATAACTTCCTGTACCTGTCGCCCGACAAGGCCGTTTTCGACCTTACAGGCAGCAAAGGAACGCTGCGCATATCGCTGCGAAACGCCGATTTAAGAAAGGAGGAGGACGACATCCAACTGCGGCAACTAAGTTGCTATCTGTTTTTGAAAAAGAAATAAACGGCTCCAGCAAACCGATAACCAATCTATTTCCCCGTCACATTCATCGCCCGCTCCAGCCCGATGGTAACAAACGTTTTAATCACTTCCACAGCCTTTTCCAGGATATGCGGGAGTTCGGCTTTTTCGTCTTCCGTCCATTTGCCCAGCACGTAGTTGACCTGTTTGCCTTTTGAAAAATTGTCGCCGATACCGATGCGCAACCGCGGGTAGGCGTCGGTGCCGAGCATTTCCTGAATGCTTTTCAGACCGTTGTGGCCGCCGTCGGAGCCTTTGGCGCGGAGGCGCTGCTTACCAAACACGAGGTTGAGATCGTCGAGCACGACCAGGCTGTTTTCCACCGGGATTTTTTCCTTTTGCAGCCAATAACGAACGGCTTTGCCGCTGACGTTCATATACGTGTTTGGCTTCAACAAAATCAGGGTGCGGCCTTTAAATTTCACTTCAGCCAAATCGCCGTGATGGTCGCCCCGCCACGAGCCGTCCAGGTTTTTACAAAGAAAATCCGCGACCTCGAAGCCGATGTTGTGGCGCGTGCCTTCGTATTCGTATCCAATGTTGCCGAGGCCGGTGATGAGGTATTTCATGTCGGTAATAGAATAGCGGTTTGTTTCCGGGGTTCACACTTCGGGTGAGAACAATTTTTCCGCAAAAGTAGAGAATGTCCGTTGTCTGCTCAAAAAACTGAGCGAAATGCAGACCTTTGCGCCGCCTTTTTAAGCACTCAAACATTCACATTCGAACACAAAGGCTATGCGCACGCTGATATTGATACTTATTTCAGGCATCACGCTGTTTTTTGCATGTACGAACACCACTGAAAACAAAACAACCGGCGCCAACTCTGTATTGCCGCATGGTACTGTCTCCACCAACGTCAATATCTCCAACCTGAATTGCTGGGTGGAAGAGGGGCAATTTTTTGTTATCGGTATTTGCAACAACGATGCGCATGAATGGCAAAAAATATGGCTGGCGATGACACCCTTAGACGCCGAAGGCCGGCCGATGAAAGTGAACGGCGATAGCAGCGGCGTGTTTGTCACCTTCTCCGATGCCGTTCCACCCCGCGGTCGCACTTCGTTTTTTGCCAGCTGGCCCCTTTCGGCATTCCCGGCCCCCCCCGACTCCTGTATCGTGAAAGGCGCCGCTGCATTACCCCTGACAGCAGGCCCCATCCTCATTGCCCGCGAACAAAGCGGTGTAAAAATGCTGGTGCCTGAAAAACCTGGCGACACCACTCAATTGGAAAGAGCCTGGCTGGTGAACGTGGTGGTCGAAAACCCGCTCGACATGATGTCCGCGCATCCAAAGGTGGAAATGTTGCTCTACGGCAATGATAACAGGCTTTGGTTCGCTTCTGTACTCGATCCTGAAGATGAGCAGCAAAAACAATACGTGAAGGCCGAACGGAACGGACCGATGGAGCCGAAAGAAAGGCGGCGCATCGGCACCAACGTTTATTACGACGATCTGCCGAAAGCGCTGAAGGAGCAGAAAATCGGCAGAGTTGAGTTTTTGGCGTTCGAGGCACGGAAATAACTTTTACCCTTTCTTCAACAACCTTCCTGCCAACCGCCGCGCCTCCTGCTTCGGACTTTTCCACCACTGCGCCGATAACACGGGCACCGCTTCAATTTTGTTGCGGCGGAAGTAGTTTTTCATTTTTTCTTCCCATTCGTAGGACGGCATGCCCGATCTGGCCATTACACCGTCGAAGAAAAGAACACTGCTGTGCTCCTTTTCGCTTTTGGCTTGCAAAAATAAAGGAACGCGCACCCCGGCTGCCGTCGCGTTGCGGCGCATCTGGCTTGCCTCGAAATACGGCCGCAGTGCAAATTCCACCTCTTCCATAAAGGTCGAGAAAGGAAAGAACGAGTCCTTGTAATGCAGCAATTGTTTCATTTTTTGCAATTGCTCTTCAGCGGCTTCGTTCTCGCCGCGCTGGAGGTGATCGGCAAAAGTGACAAGCAGCGAAAGAATACAGGTGCCGAGGAAGTTTTTGTCGGCAGCCAGCACGGCGTACAACCCTGCCGGGATCGAATGCGCAATGAATATTTTTTGCGTGGCGCGCGTCAGCACGATATGCAGTTGGTTGAGCCCCAACTGGTCGTTCCAAAAATGCAGGTCGCGGGAGAGCGCCCCCTGTGTATTGGTGGTGCCGTGCACGAGTGAAATGAGTAGGATATCGACGTGCTGACCCTGCAATTCGGCAAACTGGTACACTCCAAGGCCGCTCAACAGCATCTGCTGGATTTTTTCAAAACCCGGCTGTTTGCGCTGCCGGATTTTGAGCAATTGCCCTGCGATGAGGTCGCGTTGTTCGACCGTAGCGCAGGCGATACCCACCACCGGATAGGTACTGCGCGCAGAAGTAGGTTCTATCACATTGAGCCAGTCGATGATCTGGCGCGCTTCCGCTTCGTTGGTACGGGTGGTTTCGTCGTAGCGGCCTTCCACGTTGGCGACCACAGTAGCTTCGCGGGCACTACGCCCCGACGGCATCCGCTTGTAAGGCGTATCGAAAGCGATTTTGTTGAAGCGCACCCATTCTTCGGGACTGTCCTGGTGTTGGTATTCGAGGTGATGGGTTTTCGCGCCGATACCTTTGCAGAATTCGAGAAAGTCATCCTGGGCCTGCGGTGTCATATCCTGTTTCGAATCGCCCAACACGACAAGGTTTTTGGACATTTCAAACAGGTGGTAACACTCCTGCTTGGGTATATTATGCGCTTCGTCGACGAGCACCAGATCGAAGGTCATGCCCGAAAGTTGAACCACGTCGAGTGCAACCTGCGGCGTCACGAGCAGCACCGGCAGGGTCTCCGTCAGCGTATGGATGTGTTTCTGGAATATCTCTTCGGGTTTTTGCGTTGCGGACAAGGTGCGGTTGTCTTTTCCGAACCAGTTTTTGAACGCCTTGCCGTCGACCGATTTCAAGCCGCGCAATGCCTTGTTTTTCCGGTTTTGCCACAAAGCACTGATCTGGTAGGGCAACAGTTGGCGCAATTCGCGCAGGTTGGCACTGAAATTATCCAGCGTATCCTCGTCCCATACCATGCCGGGATTGAACTCATTTTGCAACAGGTGGTGCAGGTACCAGCTTTCAAACGCTGCAAGCCAGTTGTTCGGCTTGATTTTGCAGAGTGCACGCACGACTTTTTGCTCCACAGGGCGCAAGTTGAGCCAGTGTTTCTGCCAGATGTGGAAATCCTCAAAGTCGCGAAGGTAAAACTGAGTGTCTTCCAACTGAGCGATCACATCTTCCAGAAATTCCTGGCGTTTGGGGATGGTCAGCATTTCGTGTTTCAATGCTTCTTCATACAGGCCCGTGGCGTTGAATTCCTCCAGAAACACGTCCATCGCATATTCTAATTCTTTGACCTGCTCCCTGAAGTCGAGATCGGCCTGGATACTTTTGCCGTTGAGGCGGCGCACATCGTCCCGCACGACCGAAGGGATGCGCTTGCGCCACATCCGCAGCGACGCTTCAAAATCTTTGGTGAGCTCCGATATTTTTTTGATGTTTTTACTGTCAAAATACGACGGAAAGTCGAATTCGAAATGCTTGCGCAGCGCATAAGTGCGACGCATTTCGTCGAAGGTCACGCCGATTTTTTCTTTGGCCGCCACAATTTCCTTGTAGCGGTCGCTGAACACGCCATAGAGTTTTTCCGCGGCGGATATGGGTTTTTCAAAGTCGCTGCCGAACCTGTTCACACCGTCTTCGAGCCCGTCGCGGATACGCTTCACAAAGACCGCCAGTTCGGAATAATATTGTTCGTAGTGGTCGAGCAGACTCTCCGAATAGTCGTTGGTTTTGGAAATATACCGGTGGTGCAGGGCGGTCGCCTTTCCCAACATTGCTTTCACCAAACCTTCCGTCCATGCCAAACCTTTGGTTGCGTCCTGTTGAAGAAACACCGTATTGTTGAGCCGCACAAGCGGGTGCGAAAGCGTGGGAAAACGGCGGAACAGCGGTTCGCTGGCATATATCGCCTCGATAATTCCGTTGTATTCCTGTTTTGAAAACTCAAAGTCCTGTGGTTGCAAATGACTGAGCAACAATTCTTTGCCCTCCATACGATTGGCGCGCAGGTATTTCCCGACGGTCTCCGAAAAGGTCAGGTCTCCAAACAACGGGGCATGCAACTCTTCCCAGGCGTCGTCGAGTTTGCGTTGTTCGCGCACCGTTTTGTTCTGCACCGCTTTGAACAATTCCTCGTCGTAGAGCGCCTTGTTTTTATTTTCCGAAGCGGCGCGCAGCATATCGGCCAGCATGAGTTGGTCGCCTGCGATGTCGCGCAATACAAAAGATACGTCGCCAAACCCTTTTTCCAGCAAGAACTTCTGCGCCCGCCGCAATGCATTGATACTCTTGGACACCACGAGGCATTTTTTGCCATGCGACAACGCATTCATGACGATCGCCGAGATCAGGTACGTTTTGCCCGAACCCGACGAGCCTTCCACTACGGTGAGCGCATTGTGCTGAACGGCGGACAATACCGAACGCTGCGAGGGGTCGAGCGGCAACATCGTGAACGTATGTTTCCAATCCGCAGCGTCGGCGGGCAGGTCGGGGGCGACCGTAGGAGGCGTCGTGACGGTGGTGCGGGGCAGCGTGGGGAATATACCTGCCACCGCCGACCACATCAGGCGGCCTTCGGTGATAATGCTTTTGGTGGCGCCGTTGGTCGGGAACGACTGAATGCTGAGCGGCAAACCTTCTTCGGCCAGCCCGAGCATCAGGCGGACGCCCTCGCACAGATCATCGAACGCCTTGGAATTAAAACTTTTGCCCTCTGCCAGTTGCTGCGCCCGGCGGGAAAAATCGGTACCGTTCAAAGCGTCGAGCAGGTGAAAAAGCGGGTAATTCGGCACCACGAAATGTCCATCGTTGCGCTGGAACGACCACGAGTCAACTTGCTGGGAATGCGGCTCCAGGGAGAATTGCCAGACAAACAGGGGAGCCGCCACATTGTAGCCGCCAATATGCGCCATGACGAAGGGATAACCGATGCCCAGATTTTTCGTACCAAACACTTTTTCGCGGTTGCGGGCTTCGAAATAAAAGTGGTTGAGCCACTCGCCGGCGGGGAAATTGGCCTGCACCAGGAAATCAAACTTTCGCCCTTCCACCAGCTCGTGCACGCAGCGGATCGCCAAATCGGCATCGATGGCCGTAAGGTCGGCCTTGACCGGCTCGTTCGGCAGGGCGGAAAGCCATTCGAGGGCTTCGCCGCTATAGGATGGGGCAGCTATGGATTGCATTTCGGAAGTCGTCGTGGCAGGAATTTCAAAATCAGACATATTATCGCGTTTGGTTTCCAGTCAATTGTGCGTTGCAAAAGAACGAATTTTGTAGGAATTTGAAATAATTTGTTGGCGGATTTCGGTTATTTTTGCTGTGTCAACTATTTTAAAATGCTAATCGATACCCTGGTACGCCGATTTTACTTCTGTACCGCCAGCTAAAGCAGCCGGTACAGGGCAGCCGGGAAAGAATATAAAAACCCTTGTAATAATTTTCCACCGAACATATTATCTTTGCGCCGGCGCCGGGCGACCAGCTCCTGCAAAACCTCCCCAGGGCGGAAACGCAGCAAGGATATGTGGTCGTAGCGGTGTGTCTGGCGCTTTTTTTGTTTTCCGGGAATGCGATTTGCGAAGGGGGCAGGCGATAAATTTTTNNCTTCGCAAATCGCATTTACAAGGTTGGGTTGACCACCTGTTTTCAACTGCCCGTCCGCCCCCCTTGACCTGTCCACGTTTCATATTGATATATTCACGTTTAAAAACTGTAAATGCGTTTGTTGAGCGGGTTAGCGTAAAAAGTTTTTAGAAAAAAAACTTTTTACGCTAACCCGCTCAACAAACGCATTCCCCTGTCCACAATATGCTTTTCTTCATTGACACTGCCAACCTCGACCACATCCGCGAAGCCTCCGAACTGGGCATCCTCGACGGCGTTACGACCAACCCTTCGCTCATGGCCAAGGAGGGTATTTCGGGCGAAAAAAACATCCTGCGGCACTACCGCACCATCTGCGAAATTGTAGGTGACGAGCGCGACGTGAGTGCGGAAGTTATTTCCACCGACTTCAAAGGTATCGTCGCCGAAGGCAAAAAACTCGCGGAGATCCACCCGAACATCGTTGTGAAAGTGCCGATGATCAAGGACGGTGTAAAAGCGCTCGCACATTTCACCGAAATCGGCATCAAGACCAACTGCACCCTCATCTTTTCCGCCGGCCAAGCCATCCTGGCTGCCAAAGCCGGCGCTACTTACCTCTCTCCGTTTATCGGCCGCATCGACGATATCAACTGGGACGGCATCGCGCTCATCCGCGAGATCAACAAGATATACGAAATACAAGGCTACGAAACGGCGATCCTGGCCGCCAGTATCCGCAGCCCGCTCCATATCGTACAGGCCGCCAAGGCCGGCGCCGATGTGGTCACCTGCCCGCTATCGGCCATCATGGGTTTGTTCAACCACCCCCTGACAGATATCGGCCTCGAGAAATTTCTTGCGGATTATCAGAAGGTGAATGGGTAGACGGTAGACGGTGGACGGTGGAAAAAATTGGAAAAATGTAACGGTTGTAACTTTCTTTTGGGGATACGCAATTGAAATTTGCACCAAAATTATCTTCACGGCTCACCCTCTCACATCTCTCACCCTCTCACCTATGAGACACTGGCTCACAAAATGGACGGTTTGGGAATACCTACCCTGGTGGCTGGCCAACGTGCCGATGTACGGCTTCTGGCTGTGGTTTGCGGCACGGGCACGGCACCTTGCTTTTTTCTCCAATGTGAACCCCGATATTCCTTTGGGTGGGGCGCTGGGCGAGTCGAAACACGATATTCTACAATTGTTGCCGGCAGAAATAGTGCCCAAAACACTCTTGGTGCGTGGCGGCGAATCGTTTGAAAACGTGGCGCTTGCGCTGGAACAATCCGGTATCGGTTATCCGCTCATCGCAAAACCCGACGTGGGGGAGCGCGGATTTTTGGTAAAAAAAATAACGACGCCAACGGAGTTAAGACAACACCTCGAGCGTTTTCCGGTGAAATTCATCATCCAGGAATTTCTGACCCTGCCGGTAGAGATGACCGTGTTGTTCCATCGCTTCCCGGGCGATCACGGCGTTTCAAATCGAAAAGCCGACCGGCAGCCGGCGCTACGGCCCGCATTTGGCATCACTTCCGTTTGTGTCAAAGAATTTCTAACGGTGCAGGGCGACGGCGTTTCGAGCGTGCGGGAACTGATGCGACACCATGCAAGAGCGGCTTTTCAGGTAGAACGATTTGGGGTGGAATTTCCCGAAGTGCTCGACAAGATTCCCGCCGAAGGCGAAACGATGCTGCTCGAACCCATCGGCAACCACTGCCGTGGCACCAAATTTCTGAACGGCAATCATCTGATAGACAAAGCATTGTTGACTGCGTTCGAACAGGTTTGCGCACGTATGCCGGGTGTGCTCTATGGCCGCTTCGATCTGAAATGTGAAGGTGAAGACGCGCTGCGGCGCGGCGAATTCAAAGTCATGGAACTCAACGGCGTGTTCGGTGAGCCGGCGCACGTATACGACCCCTCCTTCGGGATGTGGCGGGCTTATCGAGATTTCTACCGCCATTGGCGGTTGTTGTTCGACCTGCACCGGACACAACGACGCAGGGGCATTCAACCCACGCCGCATGGAGAAGCCTGGCGATTCATACGGCAATATTTTCGCTACAAAAAGGCGCTGGAAGCGTACCTTTGCGCCTCACCAATTTTTTATCAATGGATATTGCAGTAAACAAGGTAGTGTCCGTACACTACACCCTGACCGAAGGGACACCCGAAGGACAACTTGTGGAAACTACCAACGGTGGCGAACCGCTTGTGTTTATTTACGGAATAGGGATGATGATCCCTGATTTTGAGAAAAATCTGTCCGGGATGAAAACCGGCGACAAGTTTGCATTCGGCATACCGGCTGCCAGCGCATACGGCCTGTACGATGACTCGGCACTCGTGGAAGTGCCTAAAAATATGTTCGAAATGGATGGCAAGATTCCCGACGGCCTGCTCGAGGTCGGCAATATGCTGCCGCTCACCGACCAAAACGGCAACCACTTCCAGGGGATGGTAGCCTGGATCGGACTGGATAAAGTGAAAATTGATTTCAACCACCCGATGGCCGGCGTCGACCTGTATTTCACCGGCCACGTTGAAAACGTGCGCGAAGCCGACCCGGCGGAACTGGAGCATGGGCACGTACACGGTGCAGGCGGGCATCATCATTGAAAATTAAGTAATTAGAAGTCATTAAGAGTCATTAAGAGTCATTAACAGGGGTCATTAAGGTCATTCAGCAGTATTTTTTATATGCCACGAATGACTTTAATGACCCCTAATGACTTTTATAAAAGTCCTTACTTACTTTTGCCGCCTTACAAAACAAACAAACAATGAATGCGCAGAGCAGCCATCATGGATACCATCGCCTTTCGACAGCGGGGCTTCTCATTACATTAGGGATCATTTTCGGCGATATCGGCACTTCACCGCTTTATGTGATGAAAGCCATTGTAGGTGAAGGAAACATCATCGACCGAATGACGGTATTGGGTGGCGTTTCGCTGGTATTCTGGACGCTGACGCTGCAAACGACCGTGAAGTACGTGCTGCTTACGCTTCGTGCCGACAACAACGGTGAAGGCGGCATTTTTTCACTTTATACGCTGGTGCGCCGGCGCCAGAAATGGCTGCTTTACGCGGCAATTCTCGGCGGAGCGGCTATGATCTCCGACGGCATGATCACGCCCCCCATTTCGGTTTCTTCGGCAATAGAAGGCTTGGAATTAAAATATCCGGGTATCCCGACCATGACGATCACCATCGCCATTATTTCGGTATTGTTTTTTGTGCAAAGATTCGGTACGGCGGCAGTGGGCAAAAGTTTCGGCCCCATCATGTTCATTTGGTTTTCAGTGCTGGCAGTGATGGGGCTTATGAATATCAGCCACGACCTGGAAGTGCTGGCGGCACTCAGTCCGCACTATGGTATTGAATTGTTGATGTCACATCCGAAAGGTATCTTCATCCTGGGCGCGGTGTTCCTTTGTACCACCGGAGCAGAGGCGTTGTACGCGGATTTGGGACACTGCGGCCGCCAGAACATCCAGGTGAGTTGGATCTTTGTAAAAATTTGCTTGGTTATCAATTATTTGGGTCAGGCCGCCTGGCTGTTGCACCATCAGGGGCAACATTTGGATGAAAATCCGTTTTACGGCATGATGCCGCATTGGTTCCTCTGGCCGGGCATCATCATCGCTACACTGGCGGCCATTATCGCCAGCCAGGCGCTGATATCGGGGTCGTTCACATTGGTATCGGAAGCGATCCGGCTGGGACTTTTGCCCAAAATGACGGTCAAGTTTCCCACCAATATGAAAGGCCAGATTTATATACCTGCGGTCAATACCTTTCTGTGGCTCGGTTGTATCGGCGTGGTGCTGCTGTTCGAAAACAGCAGCAAAATGGAAGCCGCGTATGGTCTCGCCATCGTGCTGGCCATGCTCTGCACCACGATTTTGCTTTCCAACTGGCTGGTGGTCAAAAGGATCAACTCTGCCATCGTGTGGCTGATGTTGATTTTTTACTTAGTGCTCGAAGGGTTGTTCCTCGTCGCCAACGGTGCAAAATTCCACGAAGGCGGCTATGCGACCGTGCTGATGGCCGGGATGCTGGCCGGAGTGATGATCCTCTGGGTAAAAGCCAAACGCATCCGCCAACGCTACTCCGACGAAGTCAAGATCAGAGATTTTCTCGACCAGATCATATCGCTCAGCAACGACGACGACATACCCAAATACGCTACCAACCTGGTTTACCTGAGCGGCGCCAAAAACCCGAAAAACGTGGAAGACCGGATCTTGTATTCCATCCTGCAAACCCAGCCCAAACGCGCCGACGTGTACTGGTTCGTGCACATCGAAACGACCGACGAACCTTACACCATGGAATACGAGGTGAACACCATCGCCTCCGACGACGTGTACAAGGTGAATTTCCGGCTCGGTTTCAGGGTGCAGCAGCGCATGAACCTGTTCATGAAAAAAGTGGTGGAAGACCTTGTCGAAAACGAAGAACTAACCGTCTATTCGCGCTATCATACGACCTCCAGTATTTACCCGACCGGCGATTTCCGGTTTGTGCTGATGCAAGAGTTCTTAAGCAATGAGAACGAACTGCCCTGGCCCGAACAATTAATCATGTCTATCTACCTCACCGTAAAAGGGTGGGTATCGTCGCCCAAAAACTGGTTCGGTCTCGACAGCGATTCGGTCGATGTGGAAAAGGCGCCGCTCGTGCTTCAGCCGGTCAAGGAAGTCAACCTCAAGCGCTTGAATCACGGGCGAAAAGAAGGGGGATAGTTATGTCATTAGGGGTTATTAAAAGTCATTTGCAGCATTATAAACCCTTATCAACTTTTATCAACCCAACATCACCCCTGAAACGTAAAAGTATAATTCGCCCAAAAATTCCATAGCGTCACCACGCCCGTTGCGATGAGTTTGGAAGTATAAAACTTGACGCCCATACGTTCGTTGAGCAGGTAGATGATGCCGTTGTTGATGCCCAGCCCGACCAAAGAGGCAAGGAGAAACTTGGAAAACTGCATGGCGACCGCCGGATCCTCGCTGTGAAAGGTCCATACGCGATTCAACGTATAATTGCTCACCACTGCACACAGGAATCCGGTGCTGTTGGCGACGTATTTATTGAAGCGTAATTTTTCCTTACACAGCCAGGTGATCCCGAAATCTACTCCCACACCCGTGGCGCCGACAATCCCGAATTTGATAAATTTGATAAATAACTCGCTCATGGTGTTTCGCTTACGTGTATCTTAGGTGTGGCATGAATTTCAACGGGGAATTTTTTTAGAAAAAATTCCCCGTTGAAATTCATGCCACACCTACGCCATTATTTTCCCTGAAAATTCGCTTTGCGTTTTTCCACAAATGCAGCCGCACCCTCCAGAAAATCCTCCGTGCCGCAACACTCGCCGAAGGCATCCACTTCTTTCCAGAAACCGTCCATGCCATCTTCGTAATAAGCGTTCACACTCTCGATGATTTTGGCAATGGCGAGGGGAGCCTTCGTGGCAATTTTTTCGATCAGTTCTTTGGCTTTCGCCACTTCTGCTCCGGCAGGCACGACGTAGTTCACCAATCCCAGCCGGTGCGCTTCTTCCGCCCCGATCATATCGGCAGTCATCAGCAGTTCCATCGCTTTCGTTTTGCCGATGTATTGTATCAGGCGCTGGGTACCGCCGTAGCCGGGAATGAGGCCGAGGTTGACTTCCGGCTGGCCGAATTTTGCCTTCTCGCCCGCCACGCGCAAGTGGCAAGCCATCGCCAGTTCGCAGCCGCCGCCGAGCGCGAAACCGTTGACAGCCGCCACGACGGGCTTCGGAAAGCGCTCGATAAGAAAAAAAACGTCCTGTCCGCGTTTGGCCATTTGCATGCCTTCAGGAGCGCTCAGACTGCTGAACTCGGTGATGTCGGCGCCTGCGACAAAGGCTTTTTCGCCGGCCCCGGTGAGCACCACGCCTTTCAGCCCTTCCGTTTCATGCGCGGCTTCTCCGAAAAAATGCTGCAATTCGAGCATCGTCTGCGTATTCAGGGCGTTCAGCGCCTTTTCACGGCTGATGGTGATGAGGGCAATGCCGTTGTCGTGGGTGATTTGTAAATTTTCGTAAACCATATTTATCTGTTGATTCGGTTATCTGTTGACTTGTTGATTCGGTGACTTGTTGATTCGGTGACTTGTTGATTCGGTGATTTGTTGATTCGGGGGGCAGATAACCAAATCAACAGATAACCGAATCAACAACAAAATGTCAATCCACCTTCAACACCTCGATCTCCTCCGCTTTCCAATGCACGTATTTTTCCAACTGATAGTTTTCCAGCCGGTTGTGATAAAAATACAGGACGCGGAAGTTGGACGAAACGATATCGCCGTCTTTGGTGAAACCGAGCGGTTTTTCGGTGTGAAAAACGCCGAGGTTGTTCACGCCGTCGCGCACCACGTCGGCAGCGGCGCGGTGAATTTCGGGCGCCAGCCGGATTTTGCCCAGCTGCTCCCACTCCACGAGTTTTTCCTGCATTTGCTCCACCACTTCCTCCACGGCCCGGAACGGGAAAACATAGTCGTCGTGCGGCAGGCGCAGGATGCCGAACAGGTCGAGTTTCGGGTTTTGGTGGAGCAACATTTCAAACACAGCATAAGCAACGAGGTGACTGCTCAACACGACATTTTCAGCGTGATAACGCTCCGCGATACGTTCGGCGAGCAATTTGGTGTATTCTTCTTCGCGCTGGCGGTCTTCGTTGACCTCGTCTTTTCTGCCCATGAAATATTCGCGGATGTCCAGTTCGTTGCCAAAACGGTCGAAACTTCGGCCTTCGGCATCTACAAAATTGCCCAGCACATCCATCGGTTGCCCGGTGCTGAGCGTGATGTCGCTGGTTGTGCTGAAAAACCGCCAGATAAAACGCAGCCAGGCGCGTACACTGGTGCCTTCGTCCTTCAGGCGGAGGTAATTCTCTTTACCCGTGCTGCGCAAATGTTGTTCGATCAGGAAAGGCGCTTCCAGCACGAAATTGTAACAAAGCACCATCGGAACGATAAAGACTTTTCTTCCGGCAGGCGGTTTATCCGCCGAAGCCGAAGCGAAGGCGGGTGGACGGTGGACGGTGGAGGATGTGTTCCCCTTTACTTTATCTTGTTTCCCAATCCCCAATCCCCAATCCCCAATCCCCTCCTGACACATCGTCCGTTGCGCTTCCACCGCCGTGCCGAGCAACCCCATTTTCAGTTCAGTTTCCAGGGCGCCCGACCGCGAGCGCGTGCCGCCCGGAAAAAACAGGCTGTTGACACCGCGCTGGATGCTGAGTTTGCTCATGGTTTTGAGGGTTTCGAGGTAAATCGGGTTCTTTTTGCGCCGGTCGACGCGGTAAGCGCCGAGGCGGTTCATGAAATACGCTGCCGGGCCGAAATTGTACAGATTCAGGCCGGCGCCGTAACTGAACGAAGGCAATCCCATGATTTGGTCCATGGCGTAGCCGACGAGGATGGAATCGAGGTTGCTGCTGTGCGTGGGCACGACCACGACCGTACCGTGTTTGAACAATTCACGCACTTTTTCCACGTCGCCCACTACGTTGAGGCGTTCGTAGAGGTGCCGGCGTCCGCGAAAGATGGAGCGGATACTTTTGCCGACCGCCGCGTTGAACAAGCGGTTGAAAAAAGCGGTAAGAAAACGCTGCGCAAACTTGAACGTACCGACCTGGAACGTGCCGACAATTTCTTCCGAGTAGCGGTGTATTATTTTTTGCAAAATTTCCTCTGCCGCCGCTTTTGCCTCCGGATCATTGCGGTCGAGTGATTGTTTGATGAGTTTTTTGCTGATCCGGTTCCAGAATTGCCGCTCGTTGGGCGGGTCTACTTTCCACGGCGATTCTTTGATGCGGATGCGTTCCTGGTAAATGGTTTTTACCAGCACATCGGCCAGATCTTTCCGGTGACGGTTGGCGATCCGATTGAAAGTGAACGCATCGATGTCCCGGATAAATTCCGCGCGGTCTTTGCTCAGCCGGTAAATCGGCCAATCCTCTATGTGTTCGATGACACGCGGGTAGATGGTTACGTTTTTCTTCACGGTGGACGGTTTAACCGCCGAAGCTAAAGCGAAGGCGGTGGACGATGGACGGTCGCTTTATTTTTTCAATGCTTTTTCGATAAAATCAAAAATCTCCGCCTTGCCCGTTTTTCGCTCTGAGGAAGTAATGAAATATGGAGGCAGGGTTTCCCAGGTTTTACTCAATTCGTTCATAAACAGGTCGATATTTTTATCCAGCGTTGTTTTGCCGATGCGGTCGGTTTTGGTAAAAGCGATGGCAAAAGGTACTTCCTGTTCGCCCAATCCATTGATAAAATCAAGGTCAATTTTTGTAGGCGGAATGTTGGAGTCGATCAATACGAACGCGCACATCAGTTCTTCCCGGTTGAAAAAATAACTGCTGATCATGCCCGCCAGTGTTTTTTGCTGTGTTTTCGAGACGCGGGCGTAGCCATATCCGGGCAAATCCACCAGGTACCAGGTCTTGTTGATGAGGAAATAATTGAGCAGGCGCGTCTTGCCGGGCGTGCCCGATACTTTGGCCAAACCCTTGTGTGTCAGCATATTGATCAGTGACGACTTGCCCACATTGGAGCGCCCGATAAATGCGAACTCCGGCTTGCCGTCTTTCGGACACTGGCTCACTTTCGGATAACTGGCTACAAACTCGGCGCTGTTGACTTCCATATTCAGTGGTGCGAACTTTCCGGCTCGCAGGCTTTACAAGGCGGCAAAAGTAAGATTTCCTTCACTCCCCCTGTTAGTGCGTCGTTAAATCTGCCGCTAAACATCCGATGCCATCAATATTCAGACGTTTTTATGAAAACACAACTTGCACACAAACACCACTTCGTATGAAAAATCTGTTTTTTGTAATCGGCATTCTTTTCTTCGCCCAGGCAGCGCAAGCGCAATTTTCCTTCGGCCTTAAGGGCGGTCTGAACACCCAAACCGTAAAACCGGACGACATTATCATCGGCAGCGGCGACACTGCAATCAATTTCGGTGTCGACAAGGTCAAATTCGGTACGCAGTTCGGTGTGTACGCCCGCATCGGCAACAAGGTATTTTTTCAACCCGAGCTGGTCTTCAATTCCAATAAAGTGGACTACGTTATTGGCGAATCCAGCGTCGGCGAGGTCGTTAAAAACGAAAAATACCAGTACCTCGATCTGCCGCTGCTCGTAGGCTTCACAGCAGGTCCGCTTCGTTTCCACGGCGGCCCGGTCGGGCATTACTTCCTCAGCAGCACGTCCGAACTCACCGATTTCGACGGTTATGAAGCGCGTTTCAAACAAATGACCTGGGGCTGGCAGGCCGGCCTGACGATCGGCAAGGGGCGTTTGTCCGCCGATATCCGCTACGAGGGCAATTTCTCAAAACAAGGCAATCACATTACCTTTTTCGGCGATGAATACCATTTCAGCAATACACCTGCAAGGCTGATGGTGGGGTTGAATTTTGCGCTTATCAAGTAACCCGGAACCCCGTTCCGGGGCATGGACAATGTTTTTTTCGACAGGATTTCAGGATAAACAGGATTCAAATTTTGATTTGTAACTAATCCTTTTCATCCTGAAATCCTGTCAAAAAATTCAAAGTCAAACACTTTTACCCGCCGAAGCCTTTGCGAAGGCGGGGTTCATCAACACAGCGTCATTAATGTCATTATTACCCGCCGAAGCCTTGGCGAAGGCGAGGGTTCTTAACATGAGTCATCCCGAATTTTGAAAAACAGGCTTTGGTTCACTATTATACTGAAAATCAAGNNGGGTGTCATTTTCTACCAATATTCAGCCCCGCTGGGGCAAAAATTCGGGATGACTCATGTTTTGTTTTTGTTGCTTTCAACACACCTCTCCCCCACGTGCCTAACGGGCAGGATGGACGTCAATTCCACGCATAACTCACCGTCAATTCATGGCTCGTGCCGAACGTGCCGCCATAACTGGAGATGTTGTAATCGAAGCTATACCCTATCCGCATGAGCGATGATTCGAGCCGAAGCAGTTCCGTCAGGATAATGCCGGTCTCCACGTGTATGGCATTCGAGGTAGAATACCCCGCGCCGATCCAAAAGTTATTGGCAAATTTCTGTCGGATGTTCAGGTTGATATGCAGCGGGACATTAGGCGCATATTTCAACCAGAACGACGGTTCCAGGAATCCCTGCTGACCGGAAGGGAAAATCACACCGGCGTTGAGGTAAATATGCGCCGCCTGTTCGATAGACAATACATCACCGTCCACGCCTTCAAATTTTGCATTGATCTTGGGCATCTGCGGCATCGAAAGTCCCGCGTAATATTTCGCGCCTCTTTCCGGGTAATAAACAACATTGACGCCCATGCCGAAATCGGGCAGGAAAGTACCCTGCTTGGCGCCCGATAGCAGGTCGTTGGGATCGAATTGCAGTTCGGCCGCGCGGGCGCGGTGTTGCACCAGTCCGGCACTCAAACCGAAACCTATGAACAGATTCTCCTTCATCGAGGGGCGAATCTGATAGGAATAACGGGCGTAAATACCGGTCGTGCCGGTGGGCCCGGTCTGGTCGTTCACGATCAAACCGCTAAAAACGGAAGGGTTGGCGTCTTCCCGCACGTAGTTGAAATGTGCAATCCCGGTGGTGGGCGCATCTTTGATATTGACCCATTGCCGCCGGAAACTGATGCCCGCTACCAACGGCTGCTGGTACTGTAGGTAATCGATCGGAATGGCTGCCGGATTGAGGTAGGTTTGAAGTTCGGTGTACTGGTTGAAAATGGGCAACTGTTGCGCCCCGATGCCCGTGCAAAACAGGCAGCACAGCATGAAAATGGAAATACTTTTTGACATGGCTGTTCTTTTTTTTATTGATTGTTATCTCATAATCGTTATCGTTCCCTGTACCACCTGGTCATCCTGCACACCTGCGCGGATGATGTAGTAGTAGGTGCCGTCGGGCAAAGGCTTGCCGCTGCCGTTGGTGCCCTGCCAGTTGTTGTCGTAATTCTTGGTTTCGTACACCACATCGCCCCAGCGGCTCAGGACGGTAAATTCGATACCGTCCGGGTATGACTCGAAGTTGGGGATCATCACGGCGTCGCCCGTACCGTCGTCGTTGGGGGTGATGACGTTGGGCGGCGGCAACAACGGGGGCAAAGGTCCGGGGGGGCCGGGCGGCAATGTGCCCAGCAGGGTCACTTCCGCCCTTTGACACCAGCCGGGACAGTCATTGACACACACTTCATAGGTGAAATAGACATTTTCCGTCAAATCTTCCGAAGCCGTGAAGGTGTAACTTCCGTCGCCGTTGGCGCTGAGCGTACCTTCGGCAGGCGTTGTGATGAGATCAACCCCGATTTGCGGCGAATTGGGCAATACATCGTTGGCCAGCACATCCAAACGTACATTGGGCGGCGAGCCAAGGTTGAAAAACGTGTCGACCACCACCTTCAACTCGCTGTATGCGGTTACCACCACCGTATCCGAAGAGTATCCGGGACAATCGTTCGATGAAATGGTCCAGACAAAAATGTTTGCGCCGGGCGACAGATTGCCGATTTCCGTAACGGCGCTTTGCGGCGATTCGATGGTCGCGCCACTGCCGGTAGTCCAGACGCCCGTCGTTCCGGCCGGCAGGTTGGCCGTAAGTGTTACTTCCGCTTCCTGCGGACAGGTATGCTGATCGGGGCCTGCGTTCGCCTGTTCGAGGAAGTTGGCCGTCAGGTCAACCAGCACCGTATCGGAAGAATAGTCGCCGCAGGTACCGGTGCTCAGCGTCCATTTGAATCTATAAATCTGATCTGTTTTCAAACCGGTAACCTGTGTGTTCGGATCAGCCGGGTTGGAGATGGCAACACCCGTCTGCGCTTGAGCGGAAGTCTGCGACCAGATTCCTGTCACGCCCGGAATTGCGGAGGGTGTGGCCGCCAGGTTGACCGTCGAAGGTTGCTGGCAAAGCAGCAGGTCAGCCCCGGCGTCCGCCTCGTCGCCCGGCGATGCGAAGTTCAGCACAGGGACATCTAAGTTGATGGAATCCACGCAGTTGTATTGATCGACAATCACAAGACTTACATTTTCAACATCGTATTCAGCGTACTCATTTGAAGGGTTTTGGGCCGAATCATAATTGCCGTCGCCAAAGTTCCACTTCCAGCTTGTGATCGGGAACAGCGATTGTGATATATCGGTGTAGACCACCACGTTTGATTCGCAACTGTCCGGTATCGCCCAGGTAAAATTCGCGGCCACGTGCGGATACACATAAATCTGGCGATAGGAGGTATCGGAGATAAGTCCGTCGGATACGACGAGGCTGATGGTGAATGTTCCCGTATCCGGGTAAATGTCGAAGGGATTTTGCTGGTCGCTGAAATTGCCGTTGCCGAAATCCCAGAACCAACTCGTGGCATTGATCGAAGACTGATCGGTGAAATACACCAGATGCTGCACGCATGCAATTTCCTGGCTGACGGTAAATGCCGAAGTCACACTATCGCAGGACACTCCGATACTGACCAGGTCGGCGCCGGTACAACCATTATTGTCGGTGACGGTAACAGCATAAACGCCCGGTTGTGTGATGGTAATCACTGCCGTGGTCTGGCCGCCGGGCGACCACAGGTAGGAAAAGGAGCTATTGGGAATGCCGGCGGAAATATCAACGGGATCACCCGGACAAATAGAAGCGGGCGCATCGATCACGACCGTTGGCAAACTGTTGATCGTCAGCGTAGTGGCAATAATACTGTCGCAACCGAAGATCGATTGCAGCGTGTCAAAGTATGTACCCGGCAAATACTGAAACCCTCCGCCCACGAACAGGCTGTCGCCTGCACAAATGGCCGCCTGCTGCGCCACCAGGAAAACAGGATGCACCAGCAGGTTCAGTGTAATAATGCTGTCGCAACCGTTGGCGGCGGCCATGACTACCACATAAGTGCCTGTGCTATCGAATGTTACGCCGCCTGCTGTATAAGTATCGCCGCTGCATATTTCTGCATCGATGGTCGTGGTGACGGAATCGAGTACCGTGAGGTTGAGCAGGATCGTGCTGTCGCAGCCGTTTGTTGCAGACACCGTGACGGTGTAGAACCCGGTCGTGTCGAATTGCATGCCGCCTGCATCGTACGTTGTTCCTGCACAAATCGTCTCAATGAGCGTGGTTTCAAACGTGTCGAGCACGATGAGATTTAAATAAATCGTACTGTCGCAACTGTTCGAGGCCTGCACGACGACCGTATAGGTTCCGGTGGCGTCGAACAGTATTCCCCCTGTCTCGTACGTGTCTCCGGCGCAGATGGTGGCATTAAGGGTGGTCACGAAAGTGTCGAGTACCGTGAGGTTCAACATGACCGTGCTGTCGCAGCCGCTCATCGTCAGATATTTTGCAGTGTAGACACCCGTTGAGTCATAAAATATACCATCAAATTCAATGCTGTCACCTTTGCAAATCTTCGCATCCAAATTGACCTGAATAGTATCATCGACTGTCAGGTTTAAGATAACGGTACTGTCGCAGCCCGTAATGGATGTAAAAACACCCGTGAAAATGCCGGATGCGTCATAGCTGTTTCCATCAAACAGGTAGGTGCTGCCCTGGCAGATAGAAACATCGAGGTTGATCAAAAAAGTATCCGCTACGACGAGGTTTAGTCCAACTGTGCTGGAGCAGCCGTTAATGTCCGTCACCGTCACGTTGTATGTCGTCGTTGCAGCAGGAGAAACGGACTGCGTTTCCGTGGCCGGAAGGCCGTTGTCCCATACAAACGTGTACGGGCTCACGCCGCCACCGGGATCGGCATCCAGATCGGCCGAGCCACCCGGGCAGACGATCATATCGTCCTGGTTGCCCGAATTGTCTGTCGCCGTTATTGCAGGAATAAGCGCGGGTGTTATCGTAACCGTCTGTCCGGCAGTAGATTGGCAGCCGTTCGTATCCGTCACCGTAACGGTAAAGGCGCCTGCCATATCTGTTGTGAGCGTTTGGCCGGTGCCCATATCCGACCACAGATAAGCCACATAAATGCCTGCATCGAGCATGGCATTGTCGCCGGGACACAAAATACCGTCGTTATTGGCGATGCCTGAATTGTCGGTGACCGTGACAACCGGCGTTGGATTCGGAGCAACGACAATATCCTGGCTGCCCGTCCCCTGGCAACCGTTGGCATCGGTGACAGTGACGGTGTACGTCGTCGTCGCTACCGGGGATACCGTTTGCATTTCGGTGGGTGGCAAGCCATTGTCCCAGGAATAAGTGTACGGGCTAACGCCGCCCATCGGGTCGGCATCCAGGCCGGCGGAGCCGCCCGGACAAAGGATCATGTCATCCGTATTGCCCGAATTATCCGTCTCTGCAATCGCCACCGTTAGCGCCGGGTTTACCGTAATAACCTTGCCTGCAAAAGCCTGACAACCGTTGAAGTCCGTCACCAACACGTTATACGTTGTAGTAGCCGCCGGGGATACCGTTTGCATTTCGGTGGATGGCAAGCCATTGTCCCAGGAATAAGTGTACGGGCTGACGCCGCCAATTGGATCGGCGTCTAAGTTAGCGGAACCGCCCGGGCAAAGGATCATGTCATTGGCGTTGCCTGAAATGTCCGTCTCCGTGACCGCCGCCGACAGCGACGGGCTGACCGTGACGGTTGTACCGGCAAAAGCCTGGCAACCGTTGAAATCTTTCACCAGCACGTTGTACGTCGTTGTAGCCAACGGGAATACGGTCTGCATTTCTGTGGGTGGAAGGCCGTTGTCCCACGTATAGGTGTACGGACTGACGCCGCCCGCCGGGTCGGCGTCGAGGCTGGCGGAGCCGCCGGGGCATACGATCAGGTCATTGGGATTGCCCGAATTTTCCGTCGCCGTGATCGCCGCCGACAACAAAGGGCTCACCGTGATCGTCTTGCTTGCGACAGCCTGGCAGCCGTTGAAGTCCGTTGCCGTCACGCTGTACGTCGTCGTAGTCGCAGGCGACAGCGTTTGTATTTCATTGGGAGGCAGGCTGTTATCCCACGTGTAGGTGTACGGACTGACGCCACCTGTTGGGTCGGCATCAAGGTTTGCGGAACCACCGGGGCATACGATCATGTCGTTCGGGTTGCCGGAGTTGTCCGTCTCGGCGATTGCCGACGACAACGACGGGTTCACCGTGATGGTCATACTCGCAGCAGCCTGGCAGCCATTGAAGTCTGTGACCGTAACGTTGTACGTAGTTGTAGTCGCCGGGGAAACAGTCTGCATTTCAGTCGCCGGAAGGCCGTTGTCCCAAGCATACAAATTCGAGCCAACGCCGCCTGCCGGGTCAGCATCCAGATTGGCAGAGCCACCCGGGCAGAGGATCATGTCGTCCGCGTTGCCCGAATTGTCTAACTCCGCAATCGCCACCGTAAGCGCAGGGTTCACCGTGATGGTCTTGCCGGCAAAAGCCTGGCAGCCGTTGAAATCTGTCACCGTCACGTTGTATGTCGTCGTCACTCCGGGCGACACCGTTTGCATTTCCGCCGCCGGCAAGCCATTGTCCCAGGCGTATGTATAGGGGCTGACGCCGCCTGCCGGGTTGGCATCCAGGCCGGCAGAGCCGCCGGGGCAAATGATCATGTCATTCGCATTGCCCGAATTATCCGTCGCCACGACCGATGCATTCAACGCAGGGCTCACCGTAATGGTGATGTCCGCAAACATCTCGCAACCGCTGGCATCCGTTACCGTCACGTTGTATGTCGTCGTTGCCACCGGCGATACCGTCAGCATCTTCGTCGCCGGAAGACCGTTGTCCCAGCTATATGTGTAAGGACTGGTGCCGCCCACCGGTTCGGCATTCAGGTTGGCAGAACCGCCAGGGCAGATAATCAGGTCGTTTGGGTTGCCCGAATTATCCGTCTCCGCAATTGATGCAGTCAGCGCAGGGTTCACTGTGATGGTCCTTCCGGCAGATGTTTTACAACCGTTGGTATCCGTCACTGTAACGCTGTAGGTCGTCGTCGCTATCGGCGATACCATCTGCATTTCTGTCGCCGGAAGGCCGTTGTCCCAGGAATAGGAATAGGGGCTGATACCACCCGCCGGGTTGGCGTCCATATCCGCAGTACCGCCAGGGCAGACAATCATGTCGTTTGGATTGCCGGAATTATCCGTCTCTGCAATCGAAACAGTAACCGCAGGATTTACCGTGATAGTTATGCCGGCAAAAGCCTGGCAGCCGTTGACATCTGTTACCGTCATATTATACGCCGTCGTCGCTACCGGCGATACCGTCAACATTTCTGTCGCCGGAAGGCCGTTGTCCCAGGCATAAGTATAGGGGTTGACGCCGCCCGCAGGGTTTGCATCCAGGTTGGCAGAACCGCCAGGACAGATGATCAGGTCGTTCGGATTGCCTGAATTGTCCGTCTCCGCGATCGCTGCCGTCAACGCAGGGTTCACCGTGATAGTCTTGCCGGCAAAAGCCCGGCAGCCGTTGACATCCGTCACCGTTATATGATAGGTGGTCGTTACTACGGGCGACACCGTTTGCATTTCTGAAGCAGGGAGGCCGTTGTCCCAAGAATAGGAGTACGGACTCACGCCGCCTGTTGGGTCGGCATCTAAGTTGGCAGAGCCGCCCTGACAGATGATCATATCATTCGGATTGCCGGAATTGTCCGTCGCCGTGATCGTCGCTGTCGGTGCCGGGTTGACCGTGAGATTCAGCACGATGGTGCTGTCGCAGCCGTTGGAGGCCGTGAATATAGTGTCGTATGTCGCCGACATATTTAACGTGTCGCCGTAAAAAATATACACCTCGTTATCACAAATCGTATCGTTCAGGATAGTGAGCGAGGTATTCAGCACCGTCAGGTCAAGCACAATGAGGCTGTCGCAACCATTGGATGTTACGAACGTCGTGTCGTAGTATCCTGAGGCATTCAGGGTATCGGCGTAAAAAACATAGAACTCATTTTGACAAATAGTTTCATGCAACGTATCGGCGGAGCCAACGCAGAATAGCGGGGAAAAATCGGAGGTGACTGCATTGGGGAGCGGAAGGGAGGATAACGCTATCGCTTTGTTGTTGAGGCCGTCGCCTTTAAAAGATGTACAGTCAATATATACGTCCTTACAAATGAAGTCCTCGCAACTTTCGCCATTCACCGTTTTGTAAACAGTCAGACAGACATTAAAAGTACCTAGAGGGGGGAAGAAAAAATGCATAGGGTCTTGCTCAGTGCTGGTTTCGCCGTCGTCAAAATCCCAATACCACGATTCCGGGGCGCCTTGCGATAAATCGAAAAAATCAACGCCGCATAAGGGAAAGGTCTGAATTTCAAAATCGAAGTCAGCCACCAAATCTTCACAAGGATCAGTGAGATCGATATCATAACAAAAGGTGTTCTCGCAATACACGCCGTTGATGACGTCAGAGACGGTGAGGCAAACCGTGAAAATGGTCTGGCCAAAAATGTTCTCAAGGTACTCGTGCACGGGTTCTTTTTCGGTGCTGGTGTTGCCGTCGCCAAAATCCCATTCCCAGAAAGCAGGATTGCCTACTGAATAATCAAAAAACTCTACTGTGGCCAGCACATTTTGTTGTTGCTGCCCGCTAAAGTCGATATAATAGTCAAAATCTGCTTCTAAAGGACAAGTGAGGTCTATGTCCGTGCAATACATATTCTCACAAACCTCTCCATTGGCGTCTACAAACGAGACGGTGAGGCACACATTGTAAGTACCGAAATCGTCGAAAGTGTGCGTCGGATTTTGGTCGGCGCTGGTATTGCCGTCGCCAAAATCCCATTCCCACGAAGTCGGGATGCCTCCTGTGGAAAAATCGGTAAAATCAACTTCGGTGCCGATCACCACGTCAAAATCGAAGTCTGCATACAATAAACAGGGAATAGGGCAAATAGCGGGATTGGTCACCGTAGCCGTCAGTGCAGCGCCGGGCGGAAAATTCCCGCTGACCGACCAGGTGCCGTCGGGGTTTACAATGGCTTCGGCGAGAAAGGTTTTGCCCTGCACACCCGCATCCGGGCACGCCGGGTCGCCGGCTGTAAATATCTCCACCACATTATCCGAGTTACCGGGACTGGGCGCCGAATAGGTCGCGGTACCCGAAATCGTGGTTGCAGTGGCATTCGTGATCACCGGCGGCACTTTGGCGTTGGAAGCAGGCGCCAGAGGGTCGCCGCCGGGGTCGGTTCCATTGCAAAACATCGTGTTTTTCCTGACCTGGGTATTGGTGGAGAATTGCGCATCGATGCCTTTCAGCAGGTTATCGTGAATCGTGCAGTTTTCAATGATGTTGTTACAATAGTCTCCAAATATATATATCCCTGTTTTGAATCCCGTGATCTCCAAGCCCCTCACCGTGCAGGAGCTTGCCTGGATGCGCAGGCCAAAATCCAACTGCCCCGCCGGCATCAGCACAACGCCCGGCTGTGTATTGCCGTCGATGAAGGTGAAATCTGCATTGGTCGAGCCGCCGATATCCGGCAGCAGTGTTTGCAGTGAAATGATATACGGGGCATTGCCGGGGATGTTGAAGACGATATCATCCGGACCGGGATTGGAATTGGCGTTGGCGATGGCTTGCCGGAACGATCCCGGTCCAGCATCATTCACGTTTGTCACTTCGAAAGTATTTGCCAGCAGTTGATTCAGGAAGCCGGCGCCGGTAATCATCAATGCACTGAGCCATATCAGCGGCAGAACGTTGTTTTTTCGTTTCGTCATGATTGTTGAAATTTTGAAGTGAATGCTTACCGGTTTTTGCACCTGGTTTTCTATTGGTTGTCGACCCCACCCCCGACCCCTCCCCCGAAAGGGAGGGGAGACGTAGAGTACTCTAAGGTGTGTGTCGCGTCTCCCCTCCCTTTCGGGGGAGGGGTCGGGGGTGGGGTTGACAGTGATTACAGTTCACCTACTTATTTACCTTAAAAAGCGGCGTATTCTTCACCTTCTCCAGCTGCTGCTGCGCGATGAAGGGGTGCTGCGTTCCGCTTTTCCCGGCGTCGACGATCATCTGCGGCACGCGGCGGGTGATGTAGGCGTGGAGTTCGCCAAGGGTGATCACGTCGTCGTCGGAAGTCGGTTTGAAAACACCGGCGGCATCCTTGTATTCTTCGTTGTGAAAAGCGCCGATAATCGCATTGGTGAAGGCGCCGTTGCCCCAGATTTTGTCCTCCCACGACGACTCGTTGGCGTTGCAGGAAGCGAGTGTGCTGGTGTTGGTCGCGGCGCTGCCCTGCGCTACGATTGTCTTTGATTGTGCCTGCAATTCCGCCTGTTTTTTTGCCTGCGCTTCGGGGGTCAGGCCGGTTTCCGGGTCGGATTCTGCCGCGCCGATGGCGCCGCTTTGGCAGGCGTCGATGAAAATCAGTTTGTTGCAGGCAATTTTGTCCACTTGTTCGATGACGTCGTTCTGGAAATCGATCAGCGCCTTTTCGCCGGCCATGACAAAATCGGTGGGCACGATTTTGAACGAGTTACTGACGTTCATGCCGTGCGAGGAAATGAACAGCACGAGGAAATCGCGCTCGTAGATAGTATAATTGTATTTCTCCTTCAGGTCGGCGAAGTTCTGTTTGATGATAGCGCCGTCGGTCTGAATAAAGCCCGCCCGGGTGGTGTCGCCGCTGATGAGCGTACGCATGTACACTTTATCGAACACCCGCCCGTCCTGGTTTTGAAAACTGGCGGCAAAGTCTTGTGCGTCTTTGGTGGTGAACAGCAGGTCGTCGTGCTGTACGCCGAGGGCGATGACGTGCAGGTTGGGCAGGTTGTTGTATTCGATGTTGAATTTGCCGGTGCTTTCTTTTTTGCCTTCATTTTCCACCACCACTTCGAGGTCGTTCGTGCCCAAACCTACGGTTACCAAAGTGGTGTAGTTGTACAGGTACATGCCGGAGGCGTCGCGTTCGTTGTTTTTTTGGCGCAGGCCGGCCTCGCCCGATTTCTGCCCGACGTTGTAGGGTTGTCCGTTCAGCAGTACCGTGAAATTGCTGCGTTTCAAAGGTTTATCGCTCCGGGCGAGCACCTTGATGCTCACTTTTTCCATCTTCACGTCTTTTTTGCCTTTGGGAAATTCTTCAAAGCCGGGGTTGATCCATTCGACCTGGAGAAAGTTGGAAGGCACCGTCGCCGGTTGCAGGCTGATCGCAATTTCATCCGATTTTCCGCGGCTGCGGCTGGCGTCGGAGTAGTGGATCTGCAGGCGCGCCGTCGCTACTTTTATACCCGGTTTTGCCCGCAGGGGCAGGCTTATTTTTTTGGACCGGCCAATGCCGAGAAAGCCCGCCTTGGCCATTTTCGGGAACTCGAAGCCTTGCACATTTGCTTTATCCTGCACAGCCACGTCTATGTCGAAAGCATCCTGATCGCCTTTGTTTTCAAGCGTAAAAAGCAGGTAAGCCTCGTCGTTTTCGGTCAGTACGCCGTTTTTAATGCCTTTGATTTGCACGTCTTTCACCACTATTTCGGTGGGCAAAGTAGTCGTCGGCACGTATTCCGGCACGAGCCGGATGACCCACAGGTCCTGGCTTTTGGCGCCCTCTGCCCTGGAATCTGTCTGGCCTGCGAGCACGAGACTCCCGTCGGACATGAGCACAATGGCGGCCAGTTCATCGCTGCCGTTGCCGCCGAAAGGGGGATTTTGTTCCCAAAGCAATCTGCCCTTGCGGCCATCCACTTTAATGAGCATCGATTCGGGCGTATTTGCTCCCATGACGTGGGAAAAAGTATAACCCGCCACTACGAGACCGCCGTCCGGTGTTTCCACGATATCGAGGGCGCCGTCGTTGCTTTTGCCGCCGTACGTTTTTTGCCAGATTTCCTGGGCGTCGAAGCCGGTTTTGATAACCCACATATCTTTCAGGCCCGCGCCTTTGTTTTCAGAGACGGTTTTGGCGTAGCCGGCGAGGGCATATCCGCCGTCGGCAGTCGCCACGAGGCCGTACACTTCTTCCCACTGGCGGGAGCCGAAAATCTCGTGGTCGAGCGGTTTGCCTTCCTTCGTCATCACGAACAACCAGATGTTGCGGCTGCCCTTTCCCGACGAGGTAATGCCCGCAATCGCGTAATTTCCGTCCTTGCCTTCCACGACGGCCGTGGCTTTGTCGAAGCCCCGGTTGCCGTACGTCTGTTGCCAGATGAGTTCGCCGTCGTCGTACATTTTGTACACCCAGGTGTCCTCCCGGCCGTTGGCGGAGGTAGAACCCACCGCCACGAGGTGGCCGTCGGAGGTTTGGATAATGTCTTGAAATGCGTCGTCGCCGCTGCTGCCGATGGCCTTTTGCCAAAGCGTGTCGCCCCGGGCATCGACCTTTAGCAGCCAGGCATCCGACTTGCCGTGTCCGAAGGAATTGGTGTGCCCGGCCAGTACAAAATGTCCGTCGTAGGTTTGCACCGCCGCCTCGATGACGTCGTCGCCTTTGCCGCCGTAGTTTTTTTGAAAAATCGTGTCGCCCTTCGGATCGAGCAGGAGCATCAAACCGTCGGTGTTTTCAGCGGGCGGCGAATTCGTTTCTCCGACCACGACAATTTGCCCCACATAGGTGGAGATCACGTCGTGGGCGGTTTCCGATTTTTTGCCGCCGTAGATGCGTTTCCAGGCGACGCTGGGTGCTTGCTGGCTGAGTGCCAGGATGGGAAAAAGGAGTAGAATAGGCAGTATTTTTTTCATAATTACATCATTATGAATGCTTCATAGGCGATTGACTCTCAAAAAATGGATTATAGCCGGGTTAAACTCACTCATTCTGAATTTTGACAATGATGGGAATCACCGACCCGTGCCCGGTAGTTTCCGATTTGCATATCATTTGTTGTGGTCCGTATTCGATCAGGTTGGAGGGGATCAGCAGGTCGCCGAAAGTTTTTTTCAGCCGCTCTTCAAACGGGCCGGAGAGGTTGTCGAGGCGGTTGAGCCGATCTTTGATGTCGTTGATTTTGTCGAAGGAGTACAGTACGCAGATGTTGTCGTCGAACAGGTTTTCCCGGGTCAGCACCCTGTCTTCGCCGGGGATGACGATTTCGGCGCCTTTGTGGGCGACGAGGGCGCTTTCGGTGGCGCCCGAGGCAGGTTTGCCTTCTATTTCGGCGCGCAGGCTGCGCGGCCAGTGGACTTCGAGTTTATCGTTGCCGTCGAGGCTGAAAAGATAGACGTAGCGGTCTTTTTTGATGTTCCGGGCGATCACCTGAAAACCGTCGCCTTCTTCCCAGTCCTTTTTATCGAGGGTGTAAAAACTGCCGTTCCAGGCGGGCTGCAAATCGCGGAATTTTTGTTGCCCGGCGGCGTCTTTGAGCAAAGTTCCGTACTCATCCGTTTCCGGCATCCGCACAAGGAATTCGCCGGAAAGCGCGACCATCCGGTCGGCAGTTTCGGCGAGGGTCGCTTCCGCTTGTTTTTGTTGTTCCGACGCCGCTTGTTCCTGCCGGGTAGCCTCCTCTAACTGTGCCTGTGCCGCTTTGATTTTTTGTCCGGCTTGTGCCGTTTCCGCGTTTTTTAGTTCTGCGGCAGCCAATTCTTTTTGCCGGGCGGCTTCCTGTTGTTTTGCGACGGCATCTTTTTGGACTGCGCTTGCCTTCTGGTATTGTGCCTTTAGCCCGGCGATTTGTTCCGGCGTCAGGTTTTCTTCCGGTAAAATGAGTTGCAAACCCTGTGCAACATGGGTAGCAAAATCGGGATATCGCATTTGGAAAAACCCATTGTCGGCCCAGTTGGGACCCCAACTGTTCATGATGTCAAACACGCCGGACGAGTCGTTGTAACCCACCACCACGAGCGCATGACCGCCCATAGGCTTGTCATCCTCGCCACCGGGTTGCCAGATAGTCGCCGTGCCCGTCAGGTTTTTCAGGCTCTCTTTTATCTTCATTCCAATGATGACAGGTTTGCCCTCGGCGAGGCTGCGCTTGGTGCGGGCCACCTTTTCTTTCGGCGTCGAACTGTTGTTGTACAGCGCGATATAATCTTTGATGGCGTTTTTTTGCGACTGCCCAATCAGCGCTTCGTCCGGTTCCCGCTCGCAGTCTGCGAGCGGAGAATCGAACTGCTGACTGGGACAGTCGCCTTTGGATTTCAGGACATTAGCCGCCTCTTGAATATTAGCACCTCCCATACAATTGCCCTTTTTCGACTGGTTGTACAGGTACAGTGCTGAAAATGCATTTTTGGTAATGGCTTCCCGGTTGGTATTTTCCTCTCTGTAAGCATGGCTGATGGTGAGAGCCCCATAACCCATCGCCCAGCCGATACACGAACTGATTTCACCCTGGTTTCTTGGGATAGGGCAATACGGTCGCAGGCTAAACCGAAGGGGCAAGTCACCCGCCCGGCGACCGTCGTTCGCAAATCCCGGCGTCATCTCCACTTCCCGCCGGAAGGCTTCGTCGTCGATGACCAGGCCGGTATTAAATTGTTGAGCCGACAGAATCTGCCCCGTCAGCACGCACAACACCCGCAAAAACATAGAGCGCCTTGCAATTCGCCTTTTCATATTGAAAAAGTTGGTTCAAATTGAATATTGGCAAAATCTGAAATTGCTCCCTGTGACTGCAACAAAGGTGCAGGCACATTCAAAAGAGCATTCCCACTATTGTATCAAAATGGTGGACTATTGTAACAGACGTTACAGAGGAGAAGTATATCAACAGCCGGGAAGTAATATTTTACGCCGGTGTCGATTTCAGTTCGCTTGGCGCCACTCCGAATTCTTCGGTAAATACCCGGCTGAAATATTTGGGATCGTCGAACCCTACTTCGTAAGCTGCTTCCGATACGTTCAGATCGGTGGTCGTCAGCAGGCGACGGGCGCGTTGCAGGCGAATGCTGCGGATATAGAGGGCAGTGGAGCGATCCGTAAGCGCCTTGATTTTGCGGTGGAGCTGCATCCGGCTCATGGCCATGCGCCGGCAAAGATCGTCGATGGAGAGATCGGCGTTGTTGATATCGGTTTCGATAAAGCCGCGCAATTTCAACAGGAAAGCATCTTCTGCTTTTTCATCGGGACCAGCCAGGGCTACCGGTGCGTCGAGGTTGCGATAACGCGCCTGCAGATGGCAGCGTGATGCAAGCAGGTTCTGCAATTGAGCGTTCAACTCGATTTGATGAAAGGGTTTGGATATATAGGCATCTGCCCCTCTTTTCAAACCGGTGATACGATCTTCGACAGTCGCCCTGGCCGTTAAGAGTACGATGGGAATATGGCTGGTCCGCACGTCTTTTTTGAGGGCATCGCACACCTCAAAGCCGTCTTTCTCCGGCATCATCACATCGCTGATAATGATGTCGGGGATGAGTTCCAGGGCTTTTTCGATGCCAATTTGCCCGTTGGCAGCTGTTTCGATCCGGAATTGCCGGTCCAGACAGCTGACGAGGTAAGTCTGCACATCCGGGTTATCTTCGATGATCAGCAACAAAGGCCACGTATCGTCGCCTTGTACCGCACTTTCGCCACTGTATCCCGGTGCGTCGGCAACGGATGGCAAAGTCGCCAGGGCAGCACTGCTCGTTTCTACCGGCGCTTCACGCTGAATCGGCAATTGCACCGTGAAGATGGTACCCTTTCCCGGCGTGCTTTCCACAGCAATCTGACCTTTGAACAATTTTACCAACTCCTGCACGAGCGCCAAACCGATGCCGGTGCCGTCACCTTTCCGGGTGCTCGAGTTATCGGCCTGGTAAAAACGATCAAAAATATGCGGCACCTGATCGGGTGGGATGCCAATGCCGGAATCGCGGACGGTTAAGACGGTACACGGTACACGGTGGAGGGTAGAAGGTGGAGGGTAGAGGGTGGAGGGATCGTAGCTGCCTTCTACCTTCCACCCTCCACCCTCTACCCTTAACTGTACCTCAATTTCTCCGCCGGGCGGTGTGAATTTGATGGCGTTGGACAACAGATTGGAAACGATTTGCAATATTTTGCCGGGGTCGTAGTCCATAACAATGGATTCCGGATCGCTGCTGACCCGGATGCGAAGGTCTTTGGCCTCGGCCAGCGAATGGAAGGACTCCGTGATATAATTCACATACGCCGCGATGTCAGCCTGAATGAATTGCACTTCCATCCGGTTGGATTCCAATTTGGACAGGTCGAGCATCTGGTTGACCAAGGTAAGGAGTTGGCTGCCATTGCGATGAATGAGGGCGAGGCTGGAAATTAACCCTGAAGTCCCGAGACGCAAACTGTCCGCCTGATCGTTGGGCAGGGAAATTGTTTTACCCGCCGGCGTTTCTTTCAATTTCGCAATTTCATTTTCCAACTGTTCAGTCACACCGAGTATGACGGTCAGCGGCGTGCGGAATTCGTGGGTGATGTTGGCATAAAGGCGGGATTTGGTTTTGTCCAATTCTTTCAACTGCTCTGCCTCCAGGTGCTCCAATTCCATATCTCGTTTTAATCGCTGACGATGGAGCTCATAACGCCGAATGTAGTAAAACACGGAAATGAAAAAGATCGTGTACAACAAATACGCCCACCAGGTATCCCACCAGGGCGGTAAAATGATTATTTTGACCGTGGCGCCCTGTTCATTCCACACACCGTCATTGTTCGAGCCGATGACCCTGAAAATGTAAGTTCCGGGAGATAAGCTGGTGTAATGGGCAAAGTTTCGACCGGCCGTTGTTTCAATCCAGCCATTGTCATATCCCTTCAACTGAAACCTGTACTTGTTTTTTTCAGGACTGAGGTAGTTCAGTGCAGCAAACTCGAACGTGATATCGTCCTGCCAATGGCGGAGCCTGATCTCCGTGGTATTGAATATTTGCCGTTTCAGGGGAGAAGCATACTCCATAGTATCACCCACCGAACCCTGAACAGGAACCGATAAATTGAACAACCTGAAATCTGTAATGACAACCGGGGGAACATCCGGATTGCCTTTGATGCTGTCCGGGTGAAATACATTAAACCCGTTGATGCCGCCAAAAAACAGCTCTCCTGAAGCCGACTTAAAACAGGCGCCGGAAAAACCTCCGCTTTGCAGACCGTCGCGGGCATCGTAATTCTGAAACGATTCCGTTGCCGGGATAAACTTCGAAATACCTTTTCCTGTCCCAAGCCAAAGATTGCCATAATCGTCTGCTGCAATACTGTTCACCTGGTTATCGGCCAGACCGTTCTGTTCCTGCCATCTTTTAGTGGTCAGTTTTTCAGGGTCAAACAGCACCAGCCCGTTTTCGGTGCCCAACCAGAAACCAAGGGCAGGATTGGGTAAAAAGGCGTAAATACGATCCATTTTTCCCTGCCCTCCGACGGGATACTGCGCAAAACCGGCAGGCTCCCGTATCAGGCGGTTCAGTCCCTCGGTGGTGGCGACCCAGATGTCGCCCCGGTGGTCTTTGCAGATGTCGAGCGCCCAATTCCGGAACAGGTTGCCCTGGTCTTTGACCTCCCAGCGGAAAGACTGGAATGTATCCGAAACCCGGTCATAGCGATTCAGGCCATCATCTACCGTGCCGATCCATATTTCTCCTTTGCTGTCTTCATAAATGGTCCAGATGTCATTGTCGCCGATACTTCCCGGTTGGCCGTCGGGCAAATAATGCGAAAAAGCGTCGCCTCCTCCGGAAGTATTTGGCCTGAATCTGGTCAGCCCGCCGCCCCAGGTGCCGATCCATACCGCTCCGCGGCTATCTTCCAGAATGGCCACCACGTCGTTGTTGCAAATGCTTTGCGTATTGCCGGGTTGATGTTTGAAGTGCGTAAAAACGCCTGTTTTCCGGTCGAACAAATCCACGCCGCTGTCATCGATGCCGATCCACACATTCCCATCCGGTCTTTCACAGAAACAGGTAACCGTGCCCGGCGTGAGCGAGTGCGGAAGTCCTTTATTACGAAAATACTGAAATGGTTTCCGGTAGTGGTTCAGGTAACTGATCCCTTTGTGGTTGCCGATCCACAATCCACCGTTTCTGTCTTCGTACAGGGCTTCGATATTGTTGTCGCTCAGACTTCCCGGGACATTCGGATCGTGTCGGTGATGTACGAATGTTTCGGTTTTGGGGTTCCATTTGTCCACTCCACCACCATCGGAACCTATCCACACATTTCCCCACCGGTCTTCGACCATTTCCGTGATAAAATTATCGCTCAGGCCATTGGAAAGCCCGTTTTCAGCCATAAATACCTTTGCCTTCGTTCTGCCGGGCGACAGTCGGTACAGCCCGTTTGCCGTTCCCACCCACAGGTAGCCGCCACGATCCGCCACCAGAGCGTTGACGGTTGCTGTGGAGAGCGCGTCGGCCTCCTTTATTTTTAGCCCGGGCCAACGCTCGATACCATTCGTCGCCGGGTTGTAACGGCTCAGTCCTGACCCGGTGCCAATCCATACGATACCGCTTTGATCCTCTTCGATGCTCCATACCTGTTTATGACTCAAACTCTTGTCATCCTGTGCGTTGTGGTAAAAGGGCGTTATTTGCAAGTGCCCGTTTTGAGATGCTTTCCGGAGCGTCTCCGGCGAAAATGGTCCACTTGAATTTATTGTCAACCGGAAAAGCCCTGTCGTGGTGCCGACCCAAATGTTGCTGTCCCTGTCTTCATATAAAGTCAGAATGACGCCAATTTCCTTCAACGGGTTATGTGCATCGCCCTTGCCCGGGAAAAAGATGTTTTTATCCGGGTCCAATAGTTGCAATCCTTCTTTTGTCCCGACCCAAAAGTTCTGCCGGCTGTCCTCCCAAATAGCAGGGACCGAAGAATTGACAATACTGCCTGTATTGTTGGGAAAATGCTTAAAAACAGCGAAGTTATTGGCATCGTAGCGGTTCAGTCCGCCTTCGGTGCCAATCCAGATAAAACCTTTGTTATCCTGAAAAAAAGAGCGTACCCGGGAATGAGACAAGCCGTCTTCCGTAGTCAGGTGCGTGAAAGCACCAGGCGTCGCCGCATGCTGGGCAACAAGAGGAAGCGGCAGCAACAGGGCCGCCAAACAAACAATCAAAAACCCACCTACCCACCGACATGATGGTTTTACCTGATTAAAAACTTTCTCCATTTTAGCCGCCCCAATGTTACAGGTTTTTGGTAAAAATAAGGAAGTGCTTTTGATTACATTCCTATATTTCCGGCGTCTATTCAAAAGGTTTAAATTTTTGAATTGTTACCTGCCAACAACACAAACCCATGAAAAAAACAATTTTCCCCCTGCTTTTTGCCTTTTTCACAGGCCACATTTCAGCCCAGACGCCACACCTGATCGTCCCGATCGGCCATATAAAAGGTCTGCAGGATATTGCCTTTTCACCCGACGGCAAATTTGTTCTGACCGGCAGTACCGACCATACGGCGAAGTTGTGGAATCTGAAAGGGCATGAAATCCTAACCTTTACGGGTCATAAAAATTCGGTCGAGTCGGTGGCTTTTTCGCCCGACGGCAAACGGGTACTGACCGGCAGCACCGACAGTACGGCAATTTTGTGGGACTTGTACGGGAACGTGATCCAAACTTTTAAAGATCATGGAGAACTGATCGAGTCGGCGGTTTTTTCACCCGACGGGAAGTATGTGCTGACAGGGGGCGGAGACAATAAAGCAAGGTTGTGGGATTTGGACGGGCGTCTCATCCAAACCTTTAAGGATCACAAAAAAGATGTCAATACAGTGGCGTTTTCGCCCGACGGGAAACAGATACTGACAAGCAGCAAAGACAGCACGGCAAAAATATGGAACCTCAGCGGGGAAGTCGTCCAAACCTTCACAGGCCATAAAGGCAAAGTGAAGTCGGCTGTATTTTCGCCCGATGGCAAACAGGTGTTGACGAGCAGCGATGACAAAACGGCAAGATTGTGGAGTCTGGACGGGCAGGTCGTCCGGACCTTTACAGGCCATACAGACCAGGTGAACATGGCCGTTTTTTCACCCGACGGCAGCCAGGTGTTGACGGGCAGCCACGACCAGATGGCGAAATTGTGGAAACCGGACGGGAACCTCATCCGAACCTTTGAGGGCCCGGCTTCCAATCCCATGCGGGTAACCGTGGCATTCTCGCCCGACGGCAAGCTGGTGCTGACGGGTTATAAAAACGGATCGGCAAAATTGTGGGATATGAACGGCCGTCCGGTCCAAATCTTTCAGGGACATTCGAAGGGCGTCTACTCGGTGGCCGTTTCGCCCGATGGGAACCGGATGCTGGCCGGAAGCATAGACGGAACGGCGAAGTTGTGGAACCTGGCCGGGAATGAAGTCCGAACCTGCCGGGGCCATACGGATGGTATCACGTCGGTTGCTTTTTCGCCGGCCGGCCAGGCACTGACAGGCAGTAAAGACTATACGGCGAAGTTGTGGGATATGAAAGGGCGCCTGCTGAAAACGTTCGATAGCCCCGACGCAGTCGCGGCAGTGGCTTTTTCGCCCGATGGGAAGCAAGTGCTGACGGGCAGCGGCGCAGAGGCAAAATTGTGGAACCTGGACGGGAGTGAACGCCAGACTTTTACCGACGGTGAAACCATAGTCAATGCGACGGCGTTTTTACCCGACGGAAAGCAGGTGCTGACAGGCAACGGCTCGGAGGTGAAGTTGTGGGACATGAACGGGGTATTGATGCAAACCTTGACCGGGCATACGAAAAGGGTCAATTCATTGGTTTTTTCGCCTGACGGCAAACAAATACTCACAGGCAGCGAGGATAAAACAGCGAAGTTGTGGAACTTGAACGGGCAGGCTGTTCAAACTTTTTCAGGCCACACAAAGGGTATCAGTTCGGTGGCATTTTCACCCGACGGGAAACGAATGTTGACCGCCGGTTTTGACAAAACGGCAAAATTGTGGGACCTGAATGGCACTGTTATCCAGCCCTTTACGGGTCACGCGCAGGAAATCTACTCGGCAGTGTTTACGCCAGACGGTAAATTCATCCTGACAGGAAGTTTCGACAATACCGTCAAACTATGGGACGTCGCGAGCGGAAAAGAACGCGCCACCCTGATGGCCATCGATTCCAACGACTGGGTACTGACAACTCCTTCCGGCCTGTTCGATGCCTCGCCGGGGGCTATGAATCTGATGCACTTTGTCGCCGGCCTGGAAGTGATCGAACTGGAACAACTCAAAGATCGCTACTACGAGCCGGGGCTATTGGCAAAAATATTGGGTCTGAGTCAGGACCCGATGCGCAACCCCGATGCATTCAAAGAGGTAGCCCTCTATCCGGAAATGGACGCGCAATTGAGCGCCGATAAGTTGAAACTGCAAGTCAGCCTGACGTCTCGCAACGGCGGCATCGGCAAACTCAGCGTTTTTGTCAACGACAAGGAAGTGAAGGAGGACGCCAACCCGCAACGCGCCCAGTCCGTGACGCTGGAACTGGCGGATTTTGCCAAATACTACCTGCCCGACACGATCAACAAATTGGGGTTGCGCGTGTACAACAGCGCCGGCTGGCTCAAAAGCCAGGCATTGGAACTTAATTTTACGCCCTCTGCCGCCGGTGCTGCCGTACCAGGCAAAACCGGCGGCCCCAACATCCGTAAAAAACAAAGCCTTTACGCGGTGGTCGTCGGCACCGCCAATTACGCAGGCGACAAACTCGACCTGCAATTTGCCGACCGCGACGCCACTCGTTTCAGCCAGGCCCTGCGCGCCGCCGCCGCCGCCGCAAAAGAGTTCGGCGAGCGGGTGTACGTTACCTTGCTCAATACCGACGACAAAGACCTTACCCGGCAGGACGTTTCCAGCAAAACTACCATCCGGCAGGCGTTCGAGGCCATCGCTGCAAAAGCCCAGCCGCAGGACGTGCTGCTCATTTACGGTTCCGGGCACGGCGTCAACTACGGCCCGGCGGAAAACTCCCAGTTCTACTACCTCACCAAAGACATCGCCGGCGAAGACCTCAGCAACCCCGAAATCCGGCAGAACTATGCGATTTCTTCCAGCGAATTTACCGAATGGATCAAATCCATCGCCGCCCTCAAGCAGGTGCTGATCCTCGACGCCTGCAATTCCGGAAAACTTGTGGACGACCTCGCCGCCGGTCGCAACGATCTCAGTGCCTCCCAGGTCCGCGCGCTCGACCGCATGAAAGACCGCACGGGCATGTATATTCTCACCGGCAGCGCGGCTGACAAGGTGAGTTATGAGGCCGGCGAATACGGTCAGGGCTTGCTCACTTTCAGCCTGTTGCAGGGCATGAGCGGTCTGGCGTTGAAAGAAGGGAAATTCGTGGATGTGATGACCTTATTCCAGTATTCCCGCGACAAGGTGCCCGAATTGGCCAAAGGTATCGGCGGCATCCAGACCCCCGTGCTGGCTTTCCCGCCCAATCCCTCCAGTTTCAACATCGGCATCAAGGATGCCAGTGTAAAAATCACATTGGCGGAGCCGAAGCCTGTGTTTATCCGGAGCAATTTTCACGATGAAAACGACGGGGACGACCTGGAACTGGCAAAGGCGCTGGAAGAGCATTTTCGCAAAATCGCCGGCAAAGGCGCCCAGGCCGAATTGATCTACACGGATGCCAACGAATACGAAAACGGGTACTCCATCCGGGGCGGATATACCTTCAACGGCGACGCGGTGGAGGTCAGGGGCAGTTTGTTCAAGGGAAAAACGTCGCAGGGCAAGTTCCAGGTGACGGGCAAAAAAGACGACGTGCCGGGTTTGGTGGCGGCGATTATGGGGAAGGTGGGGGAGATGATGAAATAATCCCGAAATCTTGTACGTACTTTGATACGCCTTTTTGAACAGCCTCCCTTCAAGATGAAAAATACAATCTGCCTGCTTTTCGTGCTTTTATTCCACCCGCCTCTTCGCGCGCAGGGCGAAAAAGGGCAGGAAGTTGCGCAAGCGGGCAAGAAGGACACTTTCGCATTAAACGAAGTGCTCGAAACCGCCTACCTGCTCACAGCCATCGGCAAATACGAAGACGCCCACGCCTATTTTGTTTTTGCGTTGCGGAATATGTCCGACAAACAGGTGTACAACAATGCCGGCGTAGTGGCCATACTTAGCGCACTCAACTATTTCCGCCCGAATGAACCGGAGGTCAAATACCACTACCCGGTCGAACTTGATTTGAAGACTGTGAGTGCGCGGGGTGGCAACGATTTTAAGGAAATCCGCACCCGCCTGCTCCGGGAAGCCATCGAACATTTCGACGCCGCTATCCGACAGGATACGGGTTATGCTGCGGCTTACCTCAACCGGGCCTGTGCGTACACCCTCCTGGACGAAGTGCAAAAGGCACAATCGGAAGCCAGGCGGGCGGCCACGCTACCCGGATACGATAAGACTGCGGTGGATGTGCAGGTGCTCATGGGTATTCTTCATGCCCGGCAGGGGGAGTCGGAAAAAGCGAAGGAATCCTTTGCGACTGCGGCCAAACAAGGCAGTCTGCCGGCAGCGTACAACCTGAAGAAACTCCAGGGTGAGGAAATCCCTGCACCTTCAGGCACTTTCAACCTCCCGGGGGGAATCGAAACCATCGACAACATTTCTTTGCTGGACCCCAACAACATTCCGGAACCCGATCCTAACAGCGAAATCACGCTGACTTCGCAGATCAGGCTGTACCACAACCTGAAACCGGGGCCCAATTCCCGCTTTTATTTCAGCGACAACTACGCCACAGGGCAACAGACATTTTTTCTGCTCACCGGCCCCGGCTACTCTGGTCAGACTGCAAAAAAGCTAAAGATCGGCGTTGCCCGCGCCGACATCGATGCCGCCTACAAGGAACCTTTACGAACGGTCGAAACACCCAATGGAGAAATCAGGGTGTATCCTTCAATTATGCTCATGCTGGATGCGAACGGGAAATTGGAAAGATGGGCACTTTTCGGCGAAACGGAACAGTGATTGTCCGGAGGCAGCAAGAAAAAAAGCCGCAAACCCGGATCGGGTTTGCGGCTCGAAACAACGGACCGGAAAGTCCGCATCACATTTATCGCACCAGGGTGATATCGCCTTTAAACAACAGCACCCGTCCGTCAATCAATTCGATTTCAGCGTAATAGACGAATACAGCGGGCGTTTGCAGTTTTTCCCGGTAACGGCCGTTCCATCCGTAGGCAGGATCGTTCGGCTGGAAGTTTTGCTGCTGGAACAACATGGCGCCCCAGCGGTCAAATATCTGAAACGAGTTGATTTTCACTACCTGATCGCCATCGGCGTAGATATACACCACGTCATTTTCACCGTCTTCTTTCCAGGGAGAAAACACGTTCGGGATATAAATATGCGGCTGATTATCTACCCGTATAAGCACCCGGTCGGAGGCTTCGCAACCGTCGCCACTGACGACGGTGACCTTGTATTCGGTGGGCTTAAACGGCTTGGCGTTCGGATTCAGCAGGTCTATGATGCTCGTGCTTTCGAATGTCAGTCCGTCGACGGGTGTCCAGATCACGGTGTCGATCAGCGCAAGCGGATAACCCGGCGGCAGCGTGGCTTCGATGTCAAGCGAGTCTCCGAGGTCGATGCTGAATTCCGGCAGTAATGTGACATCAGGATCGGGCGCTTTCGGAACGTTGAGCGTTTTGTGGAACTCACAACCATTCACATCCTGAATCCAGAGGTCGTACGTGCCGGGGGCGATTTTCGGAAAATCAAGTTGCGACAGGAAGGTTTGGCCACTGTTGATAGAATAAGTGTAGGGTCCGACGCCGCCGGCAACCTGCCCGAAAGTGATAATACCATCGTTGTCTTTGCAGCTCGGGCTTTCCAATTCGACGACAAAATCCGTCGGAACATTGGTTTCCATAAAGACTTCGACTGCATCGGTCTGCGTGCAACCGGTAGTCGTGTTGGTGACCATCAACGTGTAAAGTCCATTCTGATTTACAACAGGATTCAACGAATTATTTCCCGAAACGATTTGACCGCCCTGGGTACTCCAGGTATAGGTGTAGATCGAACCGTTGGAGCCGGAGCCTTGCAGTGTCACTTGCTCGACCGTGCAGGTGAGCGTGAGTGGCGAACCGGCATCCGCTACCGGCAGCACAATGTTGTCGCTCACGACCACATTGGTTGCATTGCTGCAGCCGTTGACATTGTTCAACACGGTCAGGGTATAGTTGCCTGAAGCGTCCACAGTTGCGGAATTGCTGTTTTGACCACCCACAAAGTTGCCGTCGAGCGTTGTCCAGGAATAACTGATGTTGGGACCTTGCGAGCCGCTGCCATTGAGTACGACCTGGGGTTGTGTGCAGGTGATAATGGAAGGCGAGGCAATGGCAACAGCGGGCGGCGTGGTATTCACATCCACCACTACGTTATCTATAGCCGTGCAGCCGTTGTCTTCGTTTACAACTACCAGCGAATAGGCGCCACCAGCCACAACGGTCGGGTTCAGGCTATTGGCGCCGACAAGTATCTGACCGGTCGTCGTCGTCCATTGGTAGAAGTAGTTGCCGTTTTGACTGGAACCTGCGCCGTCGAGTTGCAGCGAAGTTACTGCACAGGTAAGCAGGCCGTCGCCGCCGGCGTTAGCCGTCGGGTTGAGGATGTCCTGTGCAACTTCGATGGAGCTGGTCTGCGTACAGCCATTGCTTGTATTCGTAATAAGCAGGACATAGCTACCCGGCTCATTCACAACGGGCTGGAGCGGATTGGTCTGATTAACAATATTACCGCCGGTTGTTGTCCAATCGTATTCAAAGTTGCTTCCGGTACTGGAGGTTGTCGCGTCGAGGGTAATTTGCTCCACGGCACAGGTCAGCGTATTGGGTTGGGCGATGGCTGCGACCGGGTCCACCTGATCGGCCAGCACCTCCACATCGTCGGAGCTGGTGCAACCGTTCGTCGTGTTGGTAACAACCAGATTGTACATACCCGTCGCATTCACCACCGGGTTCAGGGTATTATTTCCGGAAACGATGTTTCCGCCGTTCGATGCCGTCCAGGCGTAAGAATAATTGCCGTTGGAATTGACGGCCCCGGTAAGATTCAGCGACAAAACAGTACAGGTCAAAGTTGGCGATTGTCCGGCATCCATGTCGGGCAATGCCACGTCTTCATCGACGATGACACTGGAACTCGACGTACAGTTGTTGCTGGTGTTGGTCACGGCCAGCGTGTAAGTACCGGGCGCATCGATCAGGGGGTTCAGCGTATTGCCGCCCGTGACAATGTTACCGCCGTTCGACGCCGTCCATACGTATGCAAAATCTGTTCCTGTGCTCGAACCTGCGCCGCTGAGGTTCAGCGTCGTGACGGCACAAGTGAGTTGCGGCGCGTTGTTGGCGACTGCGGCCGGCACATCTGCCGCTTGCGTAATGCTCACATTGGACGTAGCGGTACAACCGTTTATCGTATTGGTCACCAACAGGAAATAATCGCCCGCGCCATTGATGGTCGGGTTCAGGATGTTGGTCGGCGTGGTGAAGCTACCCGTATTCGTCGTCCATGTAAAGGTAAATTGCGAGCCTGTGCTGGCAGTGGCATTCAACGTGAATGAGTTTACTAAACACGTCAATTGGAATGTGCTGCCGGCGTTGACCGCTGGTTGGACAAAGTCGGTTGCTATGATCACATCGTCGCTCGTCGTGCACCCGTTGGTCGTGTTGGTCACCACAAGATTGTACGTTCCTCCCTGATCAACGATCGGGTTAGGCGAGCCCGGGTCCGAAATAATGCCGGCGCCGTTCCAGACAAAAGTGAAATTCGGTCCGGAAGGATTGCCGGTGCCGCCCAGTGAAAGTTGTGGATTGTAGCAATTCAATACGTTATCGGGTCCGGCGTCGGCGGGTGGCGGCGTGATGTCCTGATCGACCACAACAGCCAGTTCCGAAGTACAACCGTTTGCCGAGTTGCTGATCACCAGGTTGTAGTTGCCCGGTGCATCGATCACAGGAGTCAGGGTGTTGTTCCCGGATACAATTCCAGGCCCGGTCCAGGCGTAGGAAATGTCTGCTCCTGTGCTGGACCCGTTGCCATTCAACGTGGTCTGCTGCGTGGTGCAGTTCAATATTGCCGGTGCCGCGATAAGTACGACCGGATCGTTGGCGTCTTGCAGAATCTGCACTACATCGCTCGACGTACAACCATTTTGGGTGTTGGTGACCAAAATCTGATACGTGCCGGGCTCATCCACCGTCGGATTCTGAATATTGGTCGGAGTAGTAAAGTTACCGCCGGCAACCGCCGTCCAGTTGTATGTAAAACCGGCGCCGGTGCTTGAACCGCTGCCATCGAGCGTAAAAGTCGGTTGGGTACAGAGGAGTGTCTGGCCCGGGCCTGCATCCGCAACGGGATTCACCACATCGGCCTGCACCTCCACCGAGAACGTGGCGGTACAGTTGTTCGTGGTGTTGGTCACCAGGAGGGTGTATTGGCCCGGCTGATCGACGTTGATCGTGCCGGTTCCCTGACCGTTCAATATCTGTCCGTTGATGGTACCCCATTGATAATCAAAATTCGGCCCGGATGAAGAGCCGTTGGCGCTGACGCTGATCTGCTGCACTGCACAGGTCAGGATTCCCGAAGGAGTAGCAATGGCCGTCGGCAGGTTCGCGTTGGTTGTCACGGTGGCACTTGCCGTAGAGGTACATCCATTGGTATTGTTTGTCACGACTAAGGTATAAGTGCCTGCGGCCGTCACGGTTGGAGTCAAAGTCATGATGCCGGCGCCGATACCGCCACCGGTAGAAGAGGTCCAGTCGTAAGAGAAATTCGGCCCTGTACTGCTACCCGCGCCATTGAGTTGAACAGCCGGAGTAGTACAATTCAACTGGCCGCCCGGAGCGACAACTGCCGTCGGGTTGGTGATGTTTTGCGGAATGACGACGGATGCACTGCCCGAACAACCATTGGCTGAGTTGGTGACCAGAAGGTTGTAAGTGCCGGGCTGGTTTACCGTTGGCGTAGGGGTAGCGCCGCCGCTTTGGATGTTGCCGCCCACTGTTGTCCATGTATAATTCAGGTTCGGTGCAACAGGTGCGTTCGGATCGCCCAATACAAGGGTTGTAACCGCACAGGTCAGCGTCGATGGCGCCCCTGCAACTGCAACAGGCGCCTGGATATCCTGCGCGACCAGTACGGAAGCTGTTGCCGTACACTGGTTGGTCGTATTTGTCACCAGCAAGGTATAAGTCGCCGGAGCGTTGACAATCGGATTCAGAGTGTTTTGACCCGAAACGAAAAAACCGCCCGCCGTGGAAGTCCAGGCAAAGGTATAGTTCGAACCCGTGCTGGAACCCGCACCATTGATGGTCAATTGTGTCGTGTTGCAATCGAGGCCGCCGTTTACAGCAGCGTTGGCGACCGGTACCGAGTTGTCCTGGGTCACCGTTACGACAGCATCATCCGTACATCCGTTGACGGTATTTGTGACGACAAGGGTGTACTGACCGGGTTCGGAAACGACCGCATTGGCTGAATTCTGGCCGGATGTAATCACACCGTTGGATGTCGTCCACGCATAATTCAAAGTGCCGCCCGGAGTGGAATTTCCACCGTTGAGAGTGACCGTGGTGCTTGTGCAGGTAAGCAAAGCCGGGTTCCCGATGGCTGCAACAGGAGGTGTCGTATTGATATTCACTACGGCATCATCCGACTTCGTGCAACCGTTGATTGTATTGGTCACTACGAGCGTGTAGGTGCCGGTGGTGGATACCACGGGATTGAGCGTAGTACCGCCGCCGATAATTGTACCGCCGTTCGAAGCGATCCAGTTATAACTGAAATCCGGCCCCGAACTGGAACCGGTGCCGTCGAGGGTTGCATTGATCTGGGTACAGGTCAGCGTTTGATTCGGTCCGGCGTTCGACGACGGCAAGGTATTATTTGCAACGACCTGTGTGGATTGTGAAGCAGTACAACCATTGTCAGTATTGGTGACCACGATGGTGTATGTACCTGGCTGATTTACAACCGGATTGAGTGTTTGTTTGCCGCTGACGATATTGCCGCCGGCGGAAGCCGTCCAGTTGTATGTAAAATTCGGGCCTGTACTCGAGCCTGTGCCGTCGAGCGTCACAGAAGTCACGACGCATGTAATTGGTGCAGGCGCGTCGGCAAATGCATCCGGCGGTGTGAAATCGCCCGGCACCGTGGCTGTGGTGGTTTTCGTACAGCCTTTGGTGTCTGTCACGGTGACGGTGTAATTGCCGGGGGCAAGATTTTGAGGATCCTGCACGTTGGAACCGCCGGTCCAGTTGTAGGTGTAATTAGGTGTGCCGCCCGTCACATCGAGGTTGATGTTGCCGCCGGTGGGGTGGGCGCAATCGGCACCCTGCACATCGACGAGGGTTGGCAGGATGGCTTCGGGCGCCACCACATTGAACACTTGCTCATTCGTACATCCAAACCCATCGGTAACGGTCACGTTATAGGTGCCGCCCTGTAAATTGGTCGGGTCGGGTAAAGAAGGGACATTCTGAGGCCCTTGCCAGGTATAATTATACGGCCCCTGCCCGCCTGTGACGGTCGTATTGATCGAGCCGTTGCTCGAACCCGAACAGGTGGGGTTCACAGTAACGCCTGACAGACTGAGCGTCGACTCCGTCACTAAAATGGCCCCCTGTCCCGGCCCGACACATCCATCCACATCGGTCACGCTGGATATTTGATATAATCCGGGTTGGTTGATTTCTAAGAAATATGGACTGGAAGTTACTCCTTCTATCGGCGTTTGCGGGTCACTATTTAATGTATATTCAAGATTAAACGGCCCTGTACCCGTAAATGTCACCTGTATAAGTGCCGGTTGTCCCGGACAAATTTGAGGTGCAGGCGGCATCAATTTTGCCGTAGGCGGCGGTTTTACGACGATGCGGGCGGTCGTGACAAAAGTTTTACCGCAGTTGTCGGTAACGGTCACCTTGAAATTGGTGGAAAAGCCCACAAACTGGGACATCGTGGGTTCGGTGCTGCCGTTGCTCCACATATAGGTATAGGGAGCGGCACCGTCCACCGGTGTGACGCCGACCGTTCCGACGCCTGCGCCACAGATTGTGGTCGTGTCGGGAATGGCTTTGAGCGGCAACAAATCCAGAATGGTTAAGGTGACCTCCGGCTGAAGACAGGAACACGCGTTGGCCAATTTGATAATGATGGTCTCAGCGCCTTCCAGGATCAGGTCGTTGACGATGTTGACATTGATGGTCAGTTTGTCCTGGCCGGCGGGAATGATGGCAACCAAAGGAATCGGCGAAAAGTCGACGCCCGAAGTGGCCGTACCGCTGATCGTATATTGTACGGCAAGCGGAACGCCCATGTTGCCGCCGACGCGGTCGAAGACCAACTTCACCGTACCGCAGCCTTCATATACTTCGTTGATATCCGGTTGATCGTTTACCAACCATTCGACAGACGCATTACCGCCGCCGTCGAATGAACCGGCATTGATGAACACACCAGAGTCGAAAATACCGTCGCCTACGTCGCAGATTTTCAGTTTGATGTGGTAGGTCGAACAAGGGATCACAGGAGCGACCGCCGTCAGTTTTTTTGTAAACCCGTCGAATTGCACTTCGTTGGTCGCTACGCTGGAAGATGCGGTCTGGCCGCACAGGTTGCCGCTGGAAGCCGGCTGGTTGTTGACATACAAACCGCTATTGGAAAGGTGGTTCACGTTGTTGATCGACACGTATGTGCCGGGGCCGACAGTGGCAATGTTGGCAGCGCCGCCAAATGGCCCTGTGATGCCGGGGCCCGAGATGAAGAAGCCGAAGGCGTCGTTGAACTGGGAGCCTACGTATTCGCAATATTCTTCCGATCCGAATACATATTGGAACGTCAGCGGCGTCTGGGTGGGCGTAAAGTCAAACTCGATATTGGCCAGGTCGAACAAACTGCCACTGCCCGAAAGTTGCGACAGGTCGGCGTCGGGTGTGCTGTTGCCATAGCCGGCGCTGGCATTGTCCGAGTCGTTAGGGCCTACAGCAACGCTGCAATCGCCGGAAGCCATGATCATGCCTGAGCCAAAGCCGATGTTCGAACCACCTTGTGAAAAGGTGCCGATCTGTCCGCCGTTCCCCGAAAACGTCACGTTGGTGATGTCGAAACAGTTGCCGCCAATGAGCACCTCCTTAATCAGGTCTTCCGCCGAGCCGCCGGGGGCTACTTCGAGGGTCGCCATCGCTTTCAGGTATTCGTTGAGCGTTTTCTTTTTACAGGTTTCGCAAATAACGGAAACATAATGACGGGGAGGATTGGAAGCATCCCAGGTACAGGGATAATTCAGGCTAAACGACATGGTGGTATCGGTAACCTTGAATTTCAACTGATGTGCCGCCACATCATAACTCAACACGTTGGTTCCCGGGTCTTCTGCCTTGATCTCCGGCATACAGCCCATGGCGGGGTCTTCCGGCACGATGAGGGAATAGGTTTCCCCCACGATAAGGTTCTCAAAGGTTAAAACCTGACTTACCGACTGCGCCGTGATGACATGGCGCTGCAAGTGCCCGTCGAGCACAACCGGCGATGTATTCGATGCCTGCCCTTGCAAAGCGGACGAGCCTGCAAGCAACAAACACCAAATGACAAAAGCATTAAAATGACGGGGTGTAAATACGCGCATAAACAACAAGGATTTGATTAGTTAATGTGTGTGGTCTGGACTTTATTTGCCCATCCGGGCAATGATGCAGTGAACTTTCATTTCGCTGCATCATTGGATCGCTCAAAATTTCACAGATTGTATCGAATGGCTGCTTCGAGGGTTTCGAACGGGTAAAAAAAACCGCTCAACCGGAAGAGACGGGGCACGCTAATCATGAGTGCACGGAAAGAGGATTCCAAAAAGAGGGGAGGATTAAAAAAAGCATTGGAATACGAGACATCTTCCGCACGCTTCAAAAAACCACGCAATGATAAAATAAATTTTACCATCAACCGACATGATTTTCTTGAAAATCCTTTTAAACACCGCAGATGAGAAACCGAACCCTGTTAACGAGGACAGATTTCGAATAAAGTTTGGCTTTTACAAATAAATCAGAATCACTTCCAAATATTATTTTCCACGCCAAAACCTGTTTTCCTTAAAAGCCACGCCGGAGTTTGTTTGCAAAAAAAGGCGGTGTAAGTTTGCAGCCGCAAATGGTTGATGGTTACTGGTTACTGGTTACTGGTTACTGGAATTGAATAGTACCAGCAACCAGAAACCAGAAACCAGAAACCAGTAACCGACAACCGTTAACCGCCACTCAATGGACAGTGATCCGCTATTATACACGCGAAAAAAGAAAGCTCGTCGAATTGACCGAGCCGGATCCCGGCTGTTGGGTGCACCTCACCCCACCGTTCGGGCCTGACGAACTGGAGGACTTTGCCCGCCGGCTCGAATTCGACCCCGTGTTCCTGACCGACTCGCTCGACCTCGACGAGCGCGCCCGCTATGAGCGGGATGAGGATATCCGCTTTATCCTGATCAATACGCCGGTCAAAAACGCCAACGCGCAGGAAGAAAACGAAGCGCTCTTTATTACTGTACCCATCGGTATCATCCTGACCATCGAACACGTGGTCACCATTTCGGCGGTGGAAACACCCGTACTGGATAAGTTTTTGGAAAACAACGTCCGCAACTTCAATCCTTCGGACGAAAAAAACTTCGTGCTCCAAATCCTGGAGCAAAACGTGTATTACTTCCTGTCGTGCCTCAAAACCCTCAACCTGCGCCGCAACCGCATCGAAAAAGACTTGATGCACAGCAGCCGCAATTCAGACCTCAAACAGTTGCTCGCCATCGAAAAAAGCCTCGTCTATTTCGTCAATTCGCTCAATGCCAACGAATTGCTCAAAATGAAAATGAAGCGCACCGACTTCCTGCACATCAACGGCGACGAGGACATGAGCGAACTGTTCGAAGACATCATCATCGACAATTCGCAGGCGCTTTCCATGGCCAACGTGTATACCAACATCCTCAACGGCACGATGGACGCCTATTCGAGCATCATCTCGAACAACCTCAACCAGGTTATCCACCGCCTCACCATTATCACTGTCGTACTCATGGTTCCGACGCTGATTTCTTCGTTTTTCGGCATGAACATCTCCAACGGCATCCCGGACAAACCCTGGGCATTTTACGCCACTATTTTCGGCACAGCCCTGGCGACGGGGTTGCTGTATTGGGTGATGCAACGGAGAAGAATGTTGTGATTTACGATATACGTCAAAATCCTGTTCCACCTTGCCACCGCCAACACGCCCGGTTTTCACCGCGACGAATTTTTGTACTTCGCACTGAGCCGGCATCTCATTGTTTTTTTGGGGCGGGGTCAATTTGCGATATTTTTCCACATCCCATTCTACCAGTCCTTTCCTGCATTTTTCTTCCCGCTTTTTTCTCAAAAACAGCCCCTTAAACATCGGATTTTCACTCATGCGAAGGGTTGAAAAAATTAACCTAAAATTTACCAACATGAGTTATCCACATTGTTGACAAGAAACCCATTTTTTAAACCCTATTGAATATCAGTACTTTATTAAAGTTATTAACATTGTGTGGAAAACTATCTTTAGGTAAAGCCTGAAAACCCTCTACTTTAGCCTCCGCTTGTACGCATTAGCGACGGGCAAACTTTACTCCGCCTTTCCCGAGTCTGTCCCTTCCACAAAAGTTACAATTTTCTGACCGGTTTCAAACACCGTTAAGGAAGTGTCTGAAGCCTGAATCCGCATTCGATGCGATTCGGAAAAGGAAGTGACGACACCCGATAAAACGACGTTCCATCAACTCACCCCACTCAACCACTCAACCACTCAACCACTCAACCACTCAACCACTTAGCCACTCAACCACTCAACCACTTAGCCACTTAATATCACTTCTTCCGATTCAAAACAACTATGACACAAGTCGCCAACACTGTAGCAGAACCGATCCTTGCCGAAAACCCCGACCGATTCGTTATCCTTCCCATCAACTACACGGAAGTGTGGAAAATGTATAAAACCGCCGTCGCCTCCTTCTGGACTGCCGAAGAGGTGGATCTTACCCAGGACATGACCGATTGGGAAAAGAAACTCAGTGACGACGAACGGCACTTTATCAAACACGTGCTTGCTTTCTTCGCCGCCAGCGACGGCATCGTGAACGAAAACCTGGTGCTCAATTTCATGCGCGAAGTGCAGATCCCCGAGGCGCGCTGTTTCTACGGTTTCCAGGTCGCCATCGAGAACATCCACGCCGAGATGTACTCGCTGCTGATCGACACCTATATTAAAGAGCCCAAAGAAAAAGACTTCCTTTTCCACGCCCTGCAGAACCTGCCCTGCGTCGCCAAAAAAGGCGAGTGGGCGCTGCGCTGGATCGAAAAAGCGCCCACCTTCGCGCACCGGCTCATCGCTTTCGCCGCCGTGGAAGGCATTTTTTTCTCCGGCTCGTTCTGCTCCATTTTCTGGCTCAAAAAACGCGGTCTCATGCCCGGCCTCACGTTCAGCAACGAACTCATCAGCCGCGACGAAGGCCTGCACACCGATTTCGCCTGCCTGCTGTATTCGATGCTGCACAACAAAATCGACTCCGAAGAAATCAAAGCCATCATTACAGAAGCCGTCGAGTTCGAAAAGGAATTTGTGACCGACGCCCTGCCCGTGTCGCTCATCGGCATGAACGCCGGTATGATGAGCGAGTACATCGAGTTTGTGGCCGACCGCCTGCTCCTGTCGCTCGGCTGCGAAAAAGTGTACAAAACCGCCAACCCCTTCCCCTGGATGGACATGATCTCGATACAAGGCAAAACGAACTTCTTCGAAAAACGTGTGGGCGACTACGCAAAAGCGGGCGTGATGACCAACCGGGATGAGCAGGTGTTCAGCATGGAAGCGGAGTTTTAGGATTAAGGGTGGAGGGTAGAGGGCGGAAGGTGGAGGGTTTGAGAACGGATGTGGAGAATGTTCAATCCTCTATTTTCTCGATTAGCGACCCCACCTTCTACCCTCCACCTTCTACCCTCTACCCTCTACCTTTTCTCAGTTCATTGACATACAGGATATTATCATAAAAACCACACAAATCACCTGTTTTTCTCCTGCTTTTGGCGCTCACACTACCCGCCAAAAGCAGGAGCAGGCGATGATCGATATTAACCGTCATTTTTCACAAACCCAAACCAATTTAAACATGCACATCATAAATGCTCTGTTTTGCCTGCTGCTTGCAGGTACGTTGTCCGCCCAGACCGTCGTGACGGGCACCATCCAAAGCGGCGGCCTCACCCGCGAATACCGCCTGTACGTACCCGCGGCTTATACCGGCGCCAGCGCAGTACCGCTTGTGCTCAATCTGCATGGATATGGCTCCAGCAACCTGGAGCAGGAGTTTTATGCAAACTTTCTCCCCATTGCCGACACGGCTAATTTTCTGATCGTACATCCCAACGGTACAATCGACGGTCAGGGCAACCGCTTCTGGAATACCTTCCTCGGCAACTCTCCGGTGGACGACGTAGGCTTCCTCTCCGACCTGCTCGATACGCTGCAAGCGGCTTACAACATCGACGAAAACCGGGTTTACAGCACGGGCATGAGCAACGGCGGCTTTATGAGTTACAGCCTGGCCTGCGAACTCAACGACCGCATCGCTGCCATTGCCTCGGTCACGGGCAGCATGATCGAATCAAAACTGGCGGCCTGCGACCCGCAGCGCCCTGTGCCGGTGATGGAAATCCACGGCACCGCCGACAACACGGTGCCTTACAACGGCGCACTACTCAGCACATTCGTCGCCATCCCGACCCTGGTGGCTGCCTGGGCAGATTTCAACAACTGCAACCCCACGCCGACGGTCACCCCGGTGCCGAATACCAACACCACCGACGGCTGCACCGCCGAGCACTACCGCTACAACGACGGCGACCTGGGCAGCACGGTGGAGCATTACAAAATCATCGGTGGTGGCCACACCTGGCCGGGCGCGATTTTTAATATCGGCGTGACCAACCAGGATTTTAGTGCGAGCAAGGAAATCTGGCGCTTTTTCAGCCAGTACCGGCTGGACGAACTCACAGCGGCAGGCGAGCCAATCGCCGGCGTTGCCCTATGGTCGGCTTCCCCTAATCCGGTTAGCGACGATCTGCTCCTGCAAACCAATACGACCGGCGCGACGGCAGAGCGGGTGCGGGTATATGACACGGCAGGGCGGCTGGTTGAGGCCATAAAGCCGGCGCCGGGCGACCAGAACATCCGGCTACAGACTGCCGGCTGGGAAAACGGGGTGTATATGGCAGTAATTGAAGGCGGGCAACAAGTGGAAGTAATCCGGGTAGTGAAGATGAGACGGTAAGCATTTTTCACCGCTTTTGCCGGTTGCTTGCGCCGCGGGTTATGAAGGATTAAAGCACTGGAAAAAGCAAAACACGCTCATAATCATGAAAAAAGAAATCATTCAAAAACTCCACACCTCTTTCGAGGATGTGGCGCACGAACAAGACGGCGTTGAGTTTTGGCTCGCGCGCGACTTGCAGGTTCTGTTAGGCTACGAACAATGGCGAAACTTTACCAAGGTCATTGAAAAAGCAAAGGAAGCCTGTCAAAACGCTGGTCAGACGCCCTCAGATCATTTTGCTGACATCAGCAAAATGATAACACTTGGGAAAGGCGGCCAAAGATCGGTTGATGACTTCATGCTCACCCGCTACGCCTGCTACCTCATCGCCCAAAACGGCGACCCCTCTAAAGACCCTATTGCCTTTGCGCAGACGTATTTCGCGGTACAAACGCGCAAACAAGAATTGATTGAAGAGCGGCTGCAACTCATGGAACGGCTGCAAGCCCGCGAAAAACTCGAAGCCACCGAAAGCGAACTGTCGCGGCTGATATTCGAGCGAGGTGTTGACAATCAAGGATTTGCCCGCATCCGCAGCAAAGGTGACATGGCGTTGTTCGGCGGCAGCACGACGGCCCAGATGAAAAAGAAAATGGACGTGCCGGACAATCGCCCCTTGGCGGATTTCCTGCCGACCCTGACCATCAAAGCCAAAGATTTTGCGACTGAAATCACCAATTTCAACGTGAAGAAAGAGGATTTGCATGGCGAACAGAAAATAACCCGCGAACACGTCAAGAACAACACCGATGTCCGAGAACTATTGACGAAGCGCAACATATACCCGGAAAATCTGCCGCCGGAAGAGGATGTCCGAAAGTTGGAGCGGCGGGTGAATACGGAAACGAAGAAGGCACTAGAAGGGACGAAGAAGTTGAAGCCACCGAAATAGTTTTCGCCACGCCTCGTGTTTTCACCTACAATACACACAATCATTTTTCACCAAACCAATAATTAATCATGGGAAAATTTGTCATTTCCACCCGCACCAACGGAGAATTCCAGTTCAACCTGCTGGCCGACAACAACCAGGTCATCCTCACCAGCCAGGGCTACTCCAACAAGGCCGGTTGCATGAACGGCATTGAATCTGTGCGCACCAACGCACCCAACGACAGCCGCTACGACCGCAGTACCGCCGCCAACGGCAAGTTCTTTTTCAATCTGAAAGCCGCCAACGCTCAGGTGGTCGGTACCAGCCAGATGTACGAAAATGCCAGAAACCGCGACAACGGTATCGAATCGGTAAAGAACAACGCACCCGGCGCTACGGTGGACGACCAGACGGGGGCTTAAAGGCTGGCTTCCCGCTGCGCTTGGTAAAAAACAAGCGCAGCGGGAAAAACATCGTATTACCAACCTGCAAACTTCTTATGAATAAAAAAACCTTGCTGACTGTTTTAGGCGTCCTTCTGGTAGTTGTTGTTTTTGTAAGCAGAACCGTTCTGCGTTCAATGCGCGACAAAGGACATTCTTCCGGCAATCCCCCCACTGAGCGGGTAGAGCCCACTGCCAACATCGAAGGGCTCGACGACCACACGATTAAAAAGGGCGAATCGAGGACCATTCGTATTTCCCTGAAGGGATTGTCGTGCAATGACTTGCGAGTCTCCGCGTCGGGTCTCAGTCTTAAAAGGGCAGGGTCGTCCGACTGTAGTTTTGAAATCACCGGCCCCAATCCGGGCAATGCTTTTATTCGGGTGCATGGAGCGGGCCGGGCGCTGATTGATTCTTTTCCGATCACGGTATCGGAGTGATTAATTTCAGAATTTATCTAATCAAAACACTTCATTTTTTAAGTCATGTTACCCGAAACTGAATACAAATCGCTCTTAGACAATATCGGCCAGACCTTCACGGCGGCCAGAGCGCGAGCGTTTGCGGCGGTGAATCATCAGTTGCTGGAAGCGTATTGGAACATTGGCCGACAGATTGCCGAATATGAACTACACGGGAAAAGCAAGGCGGATTACGGTAGCGATTTGTACCGACGCTTATCCAAAGACCTGACAATCAGGTATGGGAAAGGGTTCGGACGCACAAATGTCTATCTGATGCGCCAGTTTTACGAGACGTATCCAACCGTCCAGTCACTGACCGGACGATTGACATGGACACACTACGGCGAAATTTTAAGCATCTCCGACCCCCTCGCCCGCAGTTTTTACGAAAAACAATGCGCGAGCGAAAACTGGAGCGTCCGCCAACTGAAGCGTCAGATTCAATCCGGTCTGTTCCAACGGCTGGCATTGAGCAAAGACAAAGCAGGGGTGATGGCATTGGCCACCGAAGGGCAAAGCCTGAGCAAAGCGGACGACATCGTGCGCGATCCCTACATCCTCGAATTTCTCGGCATACCGGAAGACCACCGGCTCTCGGAAAAGGAACTGGAAACGAAGTTGATTGACAAACTACAGGAATTTCTGCTCGAACTCGGCAAGGGTTTCACGTTCGTGGGGCGGCAGTTTCGCATCACGCTCGACAACCGGCACTACCACGTGGATTTGGTGTTTTATCACCGCATTCTGCGCTGTTTCGTGCTGTTCGACCTAAAAACCGGCAAAGTGCAGCACGAGGACGTCGGCCAGATGAACATGTACCTCAATTACTTCCGCGCCGAGCAAAACGTGGAAGGCGACACCGACCCCATCGGCATCGTCCTCTGCGCCGACAAACACGAAATCCTGGTGGATACGCCCTCGGCGGCATCTCCAACCAACTCTTCGTCTCGAAATACCAACTATACTTCCCCGACACACGGGAATTGCAGCGGCAGTTGGAGGCGGTGATGGAAAATGTCTGAATCATAATTCACCGAATTTCAGAACAAACAGAATTCCGAGAATTCTCCAATTCTGAAAATTCTGATGCTGATGAAAAAGAAAACAAAAAACCTGATTCTTCACCGCCTTGGCCGGGTGGCTCGCGGGGAGACAAAAAAGCCCCGCAACTTGCGCTGCGAGGCCGTTCCTTCACCCGGTTACGTTACCGTGGTTGCCCAGAGGATAAGAGGCTTGACCGGGTATCATGATGCAAAGATAAATTTAATCCGATTTTCCTTAACCGGAAAAAATGGTAAAATCAAAACACGATAATTTATGTACGCTTTTTACGCCGACGAGAGTGGTTTTTCAAAAGCCAACAAATATGAACCCGAGCAACCTGTGTTAGTCGTGGCCGGAATTCTGATTGACTTTTCAAAATTACAGAAAGCATTGAATGTGTTTGATGAAATTTTGCTGGACGTGAACGCCAAACTGAGCAGACCGGTACGGGAGTTAAAATTTTCGGAAATACGCAACAAAGAACCGTTCAAAACCAGCTTGCCGAAAGTGGAGGAACGAGCCGATTTGCTGGAAAGCATTCTTCTTGGTTTCCAGGAAGAAATTGATTTCAAGATTTTCTACTGTGCGATTGACAACCAAAAATATTACCGGGTAAAACGCTCCGAGGCCATCTTACGCAACAACCTGACACATCCGTATCTGTGTGCTGCGTACAAGATTTTGAGCCAATTGGAATTATGCCAGACCCCGAAAAAACGCAACAAAGGCAAAACATTCGTAGTGCTTGATGAACAAAATCAGTATCAGGAGAAAATCGAGACGCTTATTCAACAGCCGCTTCACATTCAGACTTTCGAGCAGATTTTTGACACGGCTTATTTTGGAAAATCGCACTACTCGAAAATCATCCAGATCGCCGACCTTATTGCCGGCACCATCCGCTACTATTTTGTGCGGACGAATGTCGGCAAAACCCCAGCAGACGACCATTGGACAAAACGAATCGAAGACATCATCCAAAAGATTGCCCCCGACATCATCCGCAAAAACTGCTTCACTGGAGAATTGCGCGACTTGTACGCCAAAATCGAACTCAACATAAAAAACAAGCCCCGCTGACGGAAGTCAGCGAGGCTTGGCAGAAGAGCCAGAGGGATTCGAACCCCCTACCTCGGTGAGAGGTTTCAGTCAATGACCGATACGACCATCGTCTTGGCTCTGAATTTTAAAGCCCCGGCAGTCTACGCCTGAAGGCTGTCCGATTTACGGCTTCCCAAACATCATTTGGGTATTCGACTGCCAGTGGCTCGTGACACAAAGATAAGGCAATTCATGGCTTTGTGGTACAAATGTCATACATGAAATTTTGATGACCCTTGATTATCAACGTAAAACGAAAAAATCAGGCAGCAAAAAAGTATCGCTTTGGTGTCACTTGACGACTGCTGCTCAAAAAACTAACCCTTCATCACCAACTGTCAGCATCATAATTCACCGAATTTCAGAAAAAACAGAATTCTGAAAATTCTCTAATTCTGAAAATTCTGATGCCGACAAAAAAAGAAAACAAAAAAACCTAACCATTCACCGCTTTTGCCGGAGTTCTCGCGCTGGTGATGTTGGAGGTGAGAGAGGCCGACAATAGCAAAAACACAAATTCAAAATGCAATTAAAATTCAATCCAGAAGCATACGTCATAGTTTACCATAAGGCAAAAGACGCACATTATGCTGTGAAAAAAGAGACCGCTCCACCATTGCCGTGGGCAAAATTATCCGAGGAAACCGTAGTAGATTGTATCCTAATTGGGGGTTCAGGATACTTATTGAGCGAAGAAAATCACACTTACCAATTTAGTATTGGCGAACTAAGCGACGTATGGATACGAGAATAAAGAACCCCTATTTCCCGCCGCGCCTACTTTGTCACCAAGCGCAAACCCAACAAGAAGCCAAATTTCGACCACTCACTCCGTCGTGCGTTTGGTGAAAACACCAAGCGTGGCGGGAAAACTATTTAGCATGGTACACTTTCCTCTTTTCAGTGATAAATTATTTATTATTTTTTTGTCTCTATTTCTAAATTTTGGTTGTGAAAACAACCAGAAACAATCTACAGAACAGGAAAGTCCAAGTTTAAAATATGAGTATAAGCCCGGCTACCTCGACTCGAATTATTATGAAAACCAAAAGCGCTTTTATGATTCTAAATTGCAAGAAATTAACAAGTATATAAGAATAGTTGACATTGCTTCATATACAGATGAAAATATGAAGAGAAAGGCTAAATTCAAAATAAAAAATATTTCTGATAAGACTATAACTACGCTATTGATTGACAATGGCTATGATCCGAGGTATGGCGAAATTGTTAAAACAAATATTAAACCAGGACAAACAAAAACAGTATCATCTCAAAGAGAAGTATATTTTGTTAGAGAACGCGATGGCACTATCATAGAGTCAAGCAAGACCGTCACAGTTATTAGATTTGCAGATGGCACTGTCGTTGGATATTACTATCGTTAATAATGCTCTATTGTAAACAACATGAAACCGCAACTTTAAAATACCATCCAATCCATAAATCGAAACAACAATCATAAAACCAACTACCTAATACACACCCACAATCATGATGCAAGTAATCAAACGTTCCGGGCGCCGCGAAGAGGTGTCCTTCGACAAAATCACGGCGCGGCTGCGCAAACTCACTTACAACCTCGACACCAACTACGTCAACCTCATCGAGGTGTCCAAAAAGGTCATCATGGGTCTCTACGACGGCGTGACGACCGTGGAACTCGACAACCTCGCGGCAGAAACCGCCGCCACCATGGCCACCGTCCACCCGGACTATGCCCTGCTGGCTGCGCGCATCGCCGTGAGCAACCTCCACAAGGAAACCGAAAAATCGTTCGGCAAAGTGGTACACGAACTGTACCACTACATCGACCCGAAAACCGGCGACCGCGCGGGCCTCATCGGCGACGACACCTATAAAATCATCATGAAGCACAAGGAACGCCTCGAAAGCGCCATCATCTTCGACCGCGATTTCGAGTTCGATTACTTCGGCTTCAAAACCCTCGAACGCTCCTACCTCATGCGCATGAACGGCAAGGTGGCGGAGCGTCCGCAACACCTCTTCATGCGCGTGGCCGTCGGCATCCACCAGGAAGACATCGACGCGGCCATCGAGACCTACAACCTGATGAGCGAGCGCTGGTTTATCCATGCCACACCCACGCTGTTCAACGCGGGTTCGCCGAAGCCGCAGATGTCTTCCTGTTTTCTGCTCCAAATGACATCTGATAGTATACACGGAATTTTTGAGACCCTCCAACGCTGCGCCCTTATCTCCCAATCCGCCGGCGGCATCGGCCTGAGCATCCACAACATCCGCGCCACAGGTTCCTACATCAAAGGCACAGGCGGCACCTCCAACGGTATCATCCCGATGCTGCGCGTGTTCAACGACGCGGCGCGGTACGTGGACCAGTGCTTCCACCCCGATACGCTTATTTACACCCGGCACGGCATCAAACGTATCGACGACATCGTGACAGGTGAAGAACTGCTGACCGCCGAGGGTGAGTTCAACCGCGTCACGCGGCTGCTGCGCAATGCCTACGAAGGAAATATGGTGGAAATCGGCGTGAAACACTCCATCGAACCCATTTTGGTCACGCCCGGCCACACCTTCCTCGTGCTGCGCGGTCAGAAAAAAATGGTCAACCACGAGGTCATTACCAACCGTTTGGAAAAAGGATTCATCGAGCCGGAATGGGTCGAAGCCAAAGATTTGACGCCCGACGATCTGATCGCTTTCCCGATTCCCGAATTTTTTGAAGACATCCCCGAATACTCGCTCGACGACTGCCGTTTCTACGGCATGATGATCGGCGACGGCCACATCGCCCGTGACGGCAAGGCCGCGCACATCACGCAGAACCGCGAGACCGACGACATCAATTTTGTAAAAAAATACCTGTACGAAAACGGCATCCGCTGGACAGAGACCGCCAACCCGGAAGAGAAAAAAATCCGTTTCACCTGGTCGGCGCACCTCGGCTTCAAGTTCAGCCGCGTCCTGCTCTACAACGAGCGCGGTGAAAAGCAGGTGCATCCTTCCATGCTGCATTTGCCAAAGGAAAAAACCCTGCAAATCATCAAGGGCATCCTCGAAACCGACGGCTGCATATCCAACCGCGAGAACTTTGAAATCGCGCTCGACATGACTTCGCGCAACGTCGTCGAGTCGGTGCGGTACATGCTGATGCGTTTCGGCATCCTCACGAGCGGCTACGTCCGCGACCGCGTGGGCAATGTGTCTTCTTACAAAAACATTACGACGCGCAAAGTGTCGTACTGCCTGCGCATCCCCCAAGTGCCGGAAATCACGGATTTGTTTGGGCGCGAAGCAGGCGAATACACCATGTATTTCACCTACGGCAACCACACGTACAGCCGCATCACACACCTCGCCGAACAGCCTTTCGACGGCGTGGTGGTGGATTTTGAAGTGGAGCCGAACCACAACTACGTCACCCACATCGGCGTGGCGCACAACGGCGGCGGCAAACGCAAAGGCGCTTTCGCCGTCTACCTCGAACCCTGGCACGCCGACGTGTTCGAGTTCCTCGAACTGAAAAAGAACCACGGCAAGGAGGAAATGCGCGCCCGCGACCTGTTCTATGCCATGTGGATCAGCGACTTGTTCATGGAACGCGTGAAAGCCGATGCCGACTGGTCGCTCTTCGACCCGAACGAAGCGCCGGGCCTGTTCGACGTGTACGGGGCGAAATTCGAGGCACTTTACCACCAGTACGAGCAGGAAGGCCGTGCGCGTAAAACCGTGAAAGCCCGCGACTTGTGGAACGCCATCCTCGAAAGCCAGACCGAGACCGGCACGCCGTATATCCTGTACAAAGACGCGGCGAACCAGAAGAGCAACCAGCAGAATCTGGGTACCATTCGCTCGTCGAACCTTTGCACAGAGATCATCGAGTACACTTCGAAAGACGAAGTGGCGGTGTGCAACCTAGCTTCGTTAGCGTTGCCGAAGTTCGTCCGCGACGGCCAGTTCGATTTTGAAAAATTGGCCCAGATCACCCACGTCGTCACACGCAACCTGAACAAGGTCATCGACATCAACTACTACCCGATCCCGGAAGCGCGGAACTCCAATTTCCGGCACCGCCCCATCGGTTTGGGTGTGCAGGGCCTGGCCGATGCGTTTATCCTGCTCGGCATGGCATTCGACAGCGAGGCGGCCAAACAGTTGAACAAGGACATTTTCGAGACCATCTATTTTGCGGCGGTGACCGAAAGTTGCAACCAGGCCGAAAAACACGGCGCCTACGAAACCTTCAAAGGTTCGCCGATGAGCAAGGGTATGTTCCAGTTCGACCTCTGGGGCGTAACGCCCTCAAAACGTTGGGATTGGGACGGTCTGCGCGAACGCGTGAAAAAAACCGGCCTGCGCAATTCGCTGCTCGTCGCGCCTATGCCGACCGCCAGCACCAGCCAGATACTGGGCAACAACGAGTGCTTCGAGCCGTACACCAGCAACCTCTACACCCGCCGCACCCTTGCAGGCGAGCACATCGTGGTGAACAAACACCTCATGCGCGACCTCGTGCGTCTCGGCCTCTGGAACGAAGAAATGCGCGAAGCGATTATGGCCGCCAACGGTTCGGTGCAGGGCATCGAAGACATTCCGAAAGCAGTGCGCGACGTGTACAAAACGGCCTACGAAATCAGCCAGAAAGTCATCATCGACATGAGTGCCGACCGCGGGGCGTTTATCTGCCAGAGCCAGAGCCTTAACATTTTTATGGAGTCGCCGACGTTTGCCAAACTGTCGTCCATGCACTTCTACGCCTGGCAAAAGGGCCTGAAAACGGGCATGTACTACCTCCGCTCGAAGGCCGCGACCGACCCGATCAAGTTCACGCTCAGCAAGAAGCACCAGCAGAAGTTTGTGGCGAATAAATCGGACAATCCCATTGTGAGCGCGACGATTCCGGCGGAAAAGCCGACGGCGCCCGTGCCGACGATGAGTGCTTTGGATGTGGAGCAGGTTTCAGGCAAGGTGTGCAGTATCGATAACCCGGATTGCGAGGCTTGCAGTGCATAAGTTATCAGTTATCGGTTATTAGTTATCGGTTATCGGTTTGCCGATATAACTAATAACCGATAACCGATAACTAATAACCGATAACCGATAACCGATAACCGATAACTAATAACCGATAACCAGTAACGAATAACGGTCGCCGGCGGGAGCGAAAGAGGTCGGGCACTTTCCCTATTGTTCCTCCACTGAAACGCCTTTCCCACACTGTTTCACCTGGCCGGCTGCTGCCGTGCGGCCGTTTTTTTAGATATTTTTACAGACAGCGTTCAACGGCTGCTCCTTCAGAGGGGTGGCCGTTGTTGTTTTATTTTTTTGAAAAACAGGTTTTAAGACCTATATTTGTGTTCAAAATTTTGATATGGCAACGCTGGAATTAAAAAACAACTTGCTTCGAATGGTAGCTGCAACGGACGATCCGTTGATCCTGGAACAAATCACCGCTTTGCTTACTTCTTTACGCGAAGAAGCCGATTGGTGGGACCAGATTTCCGATGCGGAAAAGAAGAAAATCGAAGAGGGCATGAGACAATCTGCGGCTCGGCAAACTGTGCCGCATGAAGTAGTGCGGGCCGAAGTAAACCGGTTGCTGGGCAAAAACTAAAACTTTCTTTTCCAAATGATTACGGTCGAATGGACTGGCGTTGCCAGAGAAGATTATCTCGCTATTTTAAAGGAAACTTACGAGCGATCCATCGATGCTGCTCTGAAACTTGACGACAAAATGGAAGCGCTTTTGGACAACCTTCGCCGATTCCGGCACTTCTGCCCGCCAAGCCGCAACTTTCCAAAATTTCGTCGCTGTGTCGTAACGCGCTACATTTCATTGGCGTATGAAGCAGGCGAGCACTCCATTACAATTATCAGTGTATTTGACACGCGTAGCCGCAATCCATTTGTATAAAATTTCCCCGGCCGGCTGCTGCCGAGCGGCCGTTTTTTAGAGTAAATTTTACAGACAGCGTTCAACGGCTGCTCCTTCAGAGGAGTGGCTGTTGTAGTTTTGTCCAAACTGCTTTGTTGCGGAATGATAAATCCGGAGAGGAAATTGAATATTGATCCCCTATCCCCTCTTCACCACAAAAATCAAATATGCCGTATAAGCCGCCAGGAATACGATGCCTTCCACACGCTTGATAACCAACCGCCTGCCGACGATCAGCGCCAGCAAAACCAAACAACTCGACGCGATAACCGCGAGGATGTCGACATTGGATGCGACATTAAAAGGGAGGGGGCGTATGACGGCGCTGACACCGAGAATCCACAACAAATTGAAAATGTTGGAGCCGATGGCGTTGCCTACGGCAATGTCCGTATTCTTTTTCAGCGCGGCCATGATGGAGGTGACCATTTCGGGCAGGGAGGTGCCGAGTGCTACCACCGTCAACCCGATGAGGGTCTCGCTCAATCCGAACAGTCCGGCGATGCGAACGGCGCCGTCAACCACCCATTTACCGCCAATGAACAAACTTGTGATGCCGGCGACGATGAGCAGTATGTTTCTGGCCAGAGGAACAGGCGCCGCCTCTGTTATATCCGTTGTTTTTTGTCCATCTTTGGCAACAATGAGGATATAAGTCAGGAACAGGAAGAAGAAGAACAGGATGATCATGCCATCGCCCCGGCTGATGCTCAGGTCGTTCGCCGGTTCGTACCACAGCGCGGAATTCGCCAAAAAACCGATCAGCAACGCTGCGGCTAAGGAAAATGGCAGTTCCGAGAGGATGGTACTCCGTTGCACGGGCAGGTCGCATATCACAGCCGTAGCGCCGAGAATAAGCAGCACGTTGGCGATGTTGCTGCCGAACACGTTGCCCGTTACCAACCCCGGACTGCCTTCAATGCTGGCAATCACACTGATGATTAGTTCCGGCATGGACGTGCCCATGGAAACGATGGTCAAGCCGATGACCAGGTCTGAAATGCCCAGCCGGGACGCGATGGCGGTGGCGCCGTTCACCAACCACGTTGCACCTTTAATGAGCAGCGCGAATCCGAGAAAGAGTAAGATAAAAGTCATGTTCGTTATTTGTAATGGGTGAAGCACACTACTGCTTTTTCAGTTCGGCCTGATTTATCATCCAAATATCCCCTTTCTTTCCATCGCCCCGGCATGAGCAGCCGCATCAGGTAAGGGGAAGGTACAGGGTTGTTGCCTCAAATGACAGGGTTATACATGCAACACGGCAAAGAATAATGAAAATATTTTTATTTGCAAATGGGAACCTGGCTACTCAGACTTCTTATTCAAATCTATCGGTTGTTTGCGCCCCCCGGGCAAATAAATATCATGCATTTACACATGAAAATCCTTCTCACTTGCTGCTGTTATTTTGTTTTACTGGCGCTACCATTGGATGCAGCCGCCCAGGCGCCGGAATTGATAAAAGACATCAACCCACAGGTATCGGCCCACGGGCCATTCGAACTCATACCTTTCGACAACCGCCTGTTGTTTTTCGCCAACGACGGCGTCAACGGTCACGCGCCCTGGATAACCGACGGCACAACCGCAGGAACGCATATATTGAAAGATGTTCTGCCCACCACTACCGGATTCGAAGATTTCGGCCCGTATTGGGTTGGCGATGGCCGGGCGTGGTTTTGGGGGAAAGATGACTTCGACATGTACGTAAAATTATTCCTCACGGATGGAAGTGCCGCCGGCACGCAACTGGTAGATTCTGTTTACGGCGATAATTCGACCATTTTCCACCAGGGCTGGGCTGTGGAGGATAAACTCATATTCGTGCAAAAAATTCCTTTGGAAGATACCTACACTTTCTTTCAATCAGACGGCGATACCATCACTGCGACAGGCCTGGAGGAACCTGATATTTTGGGAAGTATCATACGGACCGATTCGTTTTATTATCAGCGACTTACAATGAGCCCCAACATCCCGGGATGGACGACGGATTTGATTCGCAGCGACGGCTCGCCGGCAGGCACAACAATCGTACAGGAAGTCTTGAGCTCCAATACCCCCGAGCTGACGCAGGGCGCCGAACTTTACAACCTGGAAGGGCGCTTTGGGTATCAGTTTCAAAAATGGATTGGCCCGACGTTTTATAAATCCTTGCATGTCGAAGGTTTCCCGGCAGTGACGCTTGCAACCAACCAACAATTCGGCTTCAACTTTACTGTATTCAATAACAAACTATTGTATGAAGCGCCTGTCTACCCCGATTCTCAGGCAGCGCCTTTGGCATTGTATGCTTTCGACGGATCGAATACTGAGCTGTTGACAACCTACTATGATACCGCATTTACACATGTAGCCTCGTTTGAGCAAATTGGCGCCGGGAAAATGTTATTCCGGACAATGTTTCCGGCCGACAGTCAACGATTATGGGTGACCGACGGCACGGCAGCCGGCACCCATCTTCTGATTGACCCGAAAACGATCCCCGGACTGTCGCCCGAGGCCGAGTTGTGGCAGGTATACCTGAATGAATCCAAACAGGAAATTTACTTCCATACCTACGAAAATCAAGGCAAACTATGCCGTTTCTGGTCGTTTCACTTCGCGGATTCGACATTTAATCACTTATTCGATTTTAGTTCCGTCAGCCCATTCGGAGGCAATCCAGTATGGAGGTATTACAACAACGCCCTCATTTTCACTGCCGACGACGGTCTCGTCGGGCGGGAATTGTGGAAGTACCAGTTATATCCTGTAGGAGTCGACGATTTGGACACTAATAAACCCGTCAGCGTCGAAGTATTTCCAAACCCTGTCGCCGACGAATTGAGTTTTCGGCTATCGGATAAAACACCCCAAACAATGCAATGGAAACTTTTTGATGCCTTGGGGCGGGCTGTTCAGGTTCAAACATTTGATACGCCTCCGGCTGGCAACATTCATATCAGTGTCAAGAACTTGGCGTCGGGGATTTACTTTTACAGGCTGCGCGATGTACAAGGCAAATGGGTGCAAAGCGGGAAAATTTACAAACAATAGAAACCGTGTCACTTCGGCCTTCCATCCGCCGGCAAAGTCACCATCCAGATATCGCCCTTATCGCCATCGCGCTGGTATTGAGCGAAATAGGCAGTAGTCCTATCGGGCGAAACCGCACCGAAGCCCCGGTGTGCGTAAGTATCGTTTACCTCCTTGCCGAGGTTGATAGCCCGCACCCAGTCGTTCGCCAAATTCGTGTTGGTCTTGCGGTACGACACGAACACATCCGATTTGCCCAGACCGGGAAAACCCGTGCTGGTGTAGTACAACGTTTTGCCACCCGCTGCGAAATAAGGGTTGCTCTCCTCCCCTTCCGTGTTGATGTCCGCGCCGAGCGCGACGGGCGTACCCCATTGCCCGTTTGCTTCACGCTGCGCCACGAAAATATCGATGTCCGGCGGGGTGATTGCGTTGCCTGCGGAGAACGCCCCTTCCAGCGCAATCATATTGCCGTCGGGAGAAAAGACGCCCTTGCCCATGTTCGGCATACCAGGAAGTTGGAATGGCTCAGGCTTGCTCCAATCGCCTCCTTTTCTGATACTTAAGTGCAAACGGGCATTTACAAAAAGTAACATTTGCCGACCGTCGGCGGTCATGGAAAGGGGAATCTGATTGCCTTCGCCGGAAAGCGAGGCGACTAATTCGGGCGGCGACCATTGACCGTTTTTCCAGCGGCTGACAAAGACATCCTGACCCGCAAGGTTATCACGGCGACCCGATGCGCCGAAGTACAGCGTCATTCCGTCTGTCGTAAGAATGGGGCTGAATTCGTCACCTTCGGGTGTGTTTATGGCGTCGAGCGGCGTTTTTTGCAGGTTTTCAAACGGTTTTTCCAAAATGGGCACCTTACCGTCGATCCAGGGTTTCACGCGGAACTGATAATCGAAATTGCTCTTACAGCCCACCACTTTCGGCACCGTATCGGGGAAAAAAGGCCGTGCCGAACGGAGCAGTTCGATGCCGCTTGGGTAGCGTTGCTCTTCCAGGAAAAATTGCAGTGCCTCTTCCATGAGCCGGAATGCCGAATAACGCGGGGCGTAGCGGGCGATGTAGTCCAGTGTCAGGCGCAACAAAACCGTCGTGTCGGTGACGGAACCGGTGTTGCGGATGCGGGCAAGCGCCAGGCTGCGCCGGCGCAGATCGAGCAACTGTGCCTGTTGCGCAGGGTTTAATTGAGCGTCGTTAGTGAAGTCGGCGGTTTTGTCGGCGATAGCATTCAGCAGCACGGATTCCAGCGCCGTCCAACGGTTTGTCGCATGAAAATCAAGCATTTCCGCAACATCGTCCTGGCATAACAACTGCCGGACTTCCTCCCGCCAGCAGTCGCGGGCAACGAACGACTGGGAGTGGTCGGCTGCAAACCTGTCGAGTTCGCACAAAGGGTACTTTTCCTGAAAAGCCGGCCAGAGACGCCCGGAGATACGCCGCGATTTACCGTAGTTTTCGGGCAATACCGAGCCGAGATGCCGCTGCGCGATGGCGGTGAGCACGTCGTAGTCTTCGTCGTCTAAGTGCGTATTGACAATGCCGGTTCGGGTGTCGTCGTAAGCCGGTTGCAGCGGCGGCAAGGGTTCGGGCAAACCTTCGATCAGTGAATCCAGCGCGGGAAGGGTGTTGCGCACCCGAACCAGCGCCAGCAGCCTCCGTTGGGTGAGTGCGCGGGTTTCGGTGAAAGCAGTCGTATCGAGGGCATATCGCTTGAATTGGCGCCGGGCGGTTTTGGGCGGAAGCCGGCGAAACAGACTGTCGGCGTGTCGAATGTCGCGGTCGAGCGCTAAGTATCCGGCGAGGTCGGGCTGACTCGACAATTGTATGTTGGAAAGAAAAAGTTGTGCGGCAGGCGCCAGTTTGGCGTCGTCGCGGTAACGTTCAAAAACAGGTTTTGCAGCAGCGTAGTCGTGTTTTTCGTAATGTTTGAAGCCGGATTTGAACGATTGCGGCGAGCGGCAGGCGATCAGCAACAAGGCCAAAACCGGAGGCCAGACAAGGTATTGTTTCATAGCGGAAATAGTCAAGGCGAATATCTGACAGGATCGACAAGGTCGGCAGGATTTAGGTTGTTGAAAATCCTGTTTATCCTGAAATCCTGTCGAAAAACAATCTACACCTGTCTTTTTACAACTTCACCAATCTTCGCAGCGCTACGCCTCTTTCGTCTTCAAAAGCGACAAAATAAATTCCACCCGGCCAGGCGACCATTTCCACAGTTGCCTGTGCCGCACCCGGTGCGGGTTGCATTTCAAACATCAGGTTTCCGGCGGTGTCAAAAACCCTGATCCGGCTGACAACCACGTTGTTATCCCAACTTACCTGAGCCCTGTCCTGTGCCGGGTTGGGCTGTATCCGCAGCGATTGTTCCAGGGGTGAGTTTGTCCCCGTGATCACATCGAGGTGTAGATACACCGTGCTGTCGCAGCCGTTCACTGTTGTCAGCACAAGGCTGTAATCGCCGGGAGTTGTGAGCATTTGACCGCCGAATTCGAACACCTGCCCTTCCTGGATGACGGCATCGATCGAATCGAACGCCGGCGGAAAAAACGACAAACTTACCAATACCGACGAATCGCAGTCGCCGGGCAAATCGTACGTAACCAGGCCGTTGGGATTGTTTTCGTCGAGTACGAGACTGTCGAACACGACCGTTTCGCCCGGACAGACAGCGAGGTGGAGCGACGAATACGGACATTCCGGCAGCACGATAAATGTCTTTTCAAATGCGCTGACCGCATTGGTGACGGTCACTTTGTAAGTGCCGGGCTGCGTTACCACCACTTCGGAAGTAATATCGCCGGTGCTCCACTGATATTTGAAAGCGCCGACTGTTTCGCCCGAAAAAGTGATGCTCCAATCGAGGAGCATTCCTGTAAAGCCGCTGTTGTCGTCGATCACACCGAGTTTCCAGGCGCCGCTCAAGGGTGTATTCAGAATGTCCGTCCATTCGCCTTCCGGCTGAAACGTTCCGGTGAACGGCGCTGCGGAAGCAGGCGCAAAGGGCCCCGGAAAATTGATGGGCACGGTGGCCGAGGGAGAGAAACAGGTAGCGGTGTAATGATCGCCGTTGCCGCCGTTGTCGGTACTCAGTTCGACGAAGCGATTGTTGGGAGCATGAAGATACAAATTAAGGTCGTCCAACCAAGTGTGGTTGATATTCACGCATACGGATTCCAGGAGCGAGACATCATCGAGGTTGGCAAGCAGAATATCGACGTTGATTTCGGATGACACAAGTGTATTGGCCGGATCGATGGACACATCCGTTTCATTGGAGAATGTCCATGAAGTCCCGCTCAGAAAGGTGGGCGAAACATTAAGCGTGGCCGCTCCTCCTGCAAGAAATACGATTTCTTCAGGTTTGAAACCGGAATCCGGATCGGCGATATAGAGCGTAAAGGTGCGGGTGAAACAACTCGAATCCGCCGACACGGTCAGGGTGATCGATTCCAGGCCTTCCGTCAAAGTATCCGGAATGGGCTGAAAATGGAAATACAGCACGGTATCGGACGATGCAATCACCGCAATGCTGTCGACCCATTGAAAATCAACGCCATTTTGCGCTGCGCCGCCAATGGTAACGGTGAGTGGCAGCAGGTTATCCGGGATATTACCAAAACTCAGGCTTACGGTATCGGCCAGGGCGTTTTCAGGCATGACGTTGTCGCCCGGTGCAAACGACGCCGCTATGTCTGGTTCACCGCCAAAACTGTTCGCTTCCAGAAAAACCGCCGAGTCGTACACACCGTCGGAAGCATCGGCGATGGCGAGGGTCATTTGATAAACGGCGCAGGGTACGACTTTGGCCTCTGCGACAAAAATATCGGTGAAGCCGTCGTATGTGGGTTGAATATTCGACTGGTTATTATCGTGGTAAAACTGTGCGTTGAACGGCGGGCAATTGGGATAAACCGGATTGCTCGGGTGAAGATTATTGATGGCCACCGGCAGATTGGTACCCGGCACAAGGGCGATGTTGAAATTTTGATAGGGCGTTGTGCTGTCGGGGTGTGGTCCGTCGAGGAAAAACCCGAATACATCGTTGTAAGGTGAACAGGCATATTCCGGATATTCTTCCGAAGCGAAAACGTAGCGAAATCGGATGGAATCGCCCCGGGGCCGGAAGGTGATGCGGTAGCGGTTGAGGTCGCGCAGCGTAGCGCCCACAAGTTGACTTAACATGGAGTCGGATTCAAAAATCCCATTGTCCGTCGTGGCGAATTCAGCGCCAACATCGGCTGCGCCAATGGTACCGAATGCACCGCCCTGCGATTCGGCGCTCCCGGTCGTCATCAGCAAGCCCCGGTGTAACCCGACTGCCGAGTCGCCGCTGGTAAAATAACCCACTGCCGCTGGTTCGCCGAAAAACTCCACGTTCAGGATGTCGACACCGGCACCGGTCAGGTGTTGGCGGATCAGTTCGGGCAAGTCATTGTATGGAGGGGTACTGCCGGAGGTGACTTGCATGAGTTGGGCATGCAGGGCAGGAGTAAAAAACAGGAAAGGAAGGGCGATGCGGGTAATCAATCGAATCATGAGATTTCAGAATTTTTCCCAAATATAGGGGGAAATCTTCACCTGCAAACGACCAACCGGTTCAACGCAAAAATTTCTGCTCAAACACGGCCTCGTTCCCCCGGTCGTCGCGCGCGGTCAGGCGCAGCAGGTGCTCGCCCGCACCGATGCGACCGTCGAAGGTATGGGTGAGCCGGTCGCGCTTGCGGTCGTACTCGAACAGTATCCACTCGCCATCTACCGTGCCGCGATATGTAAGGTGGTCGGCGCTGCCGCTCACGGCAAAATTGTCGCGAACACGGAAAGACATCGTGCTCTTTTTGCGCATATCCGGGTCGAAAACAACCGGCGTGATACCGGGAGGGGCGTTGTCGACCATGACGCAGTAGTCGCCGAACTGACGAACTTTTGTTACTACATATTCGCCGCGCCAGGTGCCGCCGCAGTTGTCGGGTCGCCCGTCACCGCAGTTGGCGATCACGGCTTTCGAACGAAGTTCCGGCGGGAGATTGCGGGGCCGGATGCTGACTTCGAAATATTTCTGTACCGGCGTGTTCCGGTCGTGCAGGTGATGCATGGAAGAATACATCCCGGCACTTTCATCATTGGTAGTTTTGTATTGGAAGGGAAGGTTTTCGTACAGCGCACCTTTCGGCAACACCATGCTGAAGTCGTCCAGGTCGATGCGGCTGTCGGCTTCCCACGGCAGTTCGTATTGGTAGGGTGGCCCGGCAATGGGTTCCATGTTTTCGTCGCGTTTCACCAAAAAATTGATGCTCGATGTGTTGCCCGCTGCATCCATAACTTTCAGGATGATCTTCACGGGGTTGTCTTTGGAAAGCGCGATGGAACCGAGCGCCCCGGTGCGCGTGTAATTGGAGAGCCGGTCGCCCGGCAGGACAAAGCAGCGGTGAAACCACGCGCCGTACCGCTTGCGGGCGGCAAAGTCCACATGCGCGTTGAGGTAGCGCGTTTCGTCAAAATCCAGTTCGTCCATGCGCCACTGATAAATAAGTTCGCCGTCGGCATGAAGCGAAATGGCAAAAATGCCGTTGTCGTTGCGGTGCCCGGTCTGTTTGTCGAAAGCCTTTACGCCGAATCCGATGCGCCAGGCGCCGAGACTGACGACTTCGTTTGCGATCCCCACCGTGCCGTCTTTTTGCCGCTGAATCGGGAATGGCTTGCTGGTCAGCACTTCGCGCTTGTCGTTTAAAAAATACACCTTCATATCCCGGATTTCCGGCGGCGTTTTGTCGGGCACAGGCAGACCGAACAGCAGCGGGTTCAGTGCCTTGTCGCTGCCGGACTGACGGATCTCGAAGTGCAGGTGCGGGCCGGTAGATCCCCCGGAATTGCCCAGTTTGCCGATTTCCTGACCCTGTTTTACCCGGAATTGGCCGTCTGCAGGGTGCAGATCCACCTCAAAACGCTCGCGTTTGTATTGAATCTCCCGCACGAACTTTTGAATATCGGAGGAAAAGCGGTCGAGGTGGGCATACACGGTGGTATAGCCGTTGGGATGTTTGACGTACAGCACGTTGCCATAGCCGCTCGCCTGCACCCGGATACGATCGACGAAGCCGCCGGCAGCGGCAAATACAGGTTGCCCGACCCCGCCGGTCTTGCTGTCGATGTCGATGCCGGTATGATAATGGTCGGAGCGCAATTCACCGAATGTTCCGGTCAGACGAAGGGGATTGGCGTCCACCGGCGGCATGAAATAATCCTTCGGATAGGCCGCGGCCACTATTTCCGGATCAGGTATCGGAGCTGGTTCGGGATTGTCGAACGACAATGCGGGGAGCAAGGTCACACTGCCGAGCAGGATTTTGAGCCAAATTTTCCGCATGAGATCAGTAGATTAAAATGTTTCGTTTATCTACTGCAAATTAAACGCCTGTTTGTGAAAATGCCGGAAAAAAGGTAGTTAATGTTGGGTGAATGTTGATGCAGGCGTTAGATTTGATGACAATGGACGTTGGACGCTGGATTTTTGACCGTGATAACCAATCTTTTAGCCGATAGTCTGATTTAGAGAAGAAAATGTTGTTTTGAGTTTTGGCGATTTTAGAGGCTGTCTCACAAGTTTCTTTTTTGACAGGATTTACAAGATTTACAGGATATTTTACTTCAAAACAGGTCTATAAATCCTGTAAATCTTGTAAATCCTGTCGAAACTTTGACTTGTGAGACAGCCACTGTGCGAGGATATTTAAATTTTAACCAATTTCCCGCTCGCCGTCATTGTTCCCGCCTGAACACGCCACACATAAATGCCCGTTAATGGAAGCGCCGTAGCGGGAATTTCGAGCAGATGGGCGCCGGAGTTGAGTGTTATTTGATTGAACCAGAGTCGTTTGCCCGACAGGTCGGTGAGTTCCAGCGCCACTGTTTCGGTCTGTACGAGGCGCACCGGAATGCCTGCACTTCCGGCGGTCGGATTCGGCCGGGGGGAAAACATGACTGTTGCGCCGTCGGGTTCGGTGAACTGCAATCGTAGTTTTTGAGCGGCCTCTCCGGCGGTATATATTTCGGATTCAAATTTTTCTGTTGCCAATGATACTGCTTCACTCAGGCGAACCGGCGCGCGTGCTTTGAGCCGCAGGGTGAACAGATTTTCATCGGGCAGCACGTTTTGCGGCGCCGTATTAAACCAAACCACATTGAGCATGCCGGGCTGCGGACGAGCGAACGACGACGCATCCATATCGGGCAGATTGCCGGGCGCAACGTTTTCTATTTCAAGCAGATCCGGATCGAAACGCAAGCCCGCCTGCAAGCCCAGCCATCGAGTGGCCTCCGCCGGACGAACGGAAATTTCGACCGTTTCGCCGGGCAGCAGCATTGCATCAGGCAAGTTCAGGGTTGCAGTAATGCGGTCTTCCACGGTTGGGTTGGCAAACCCGGGATAGGCAGAACAATCCACATCGCCGGTTTTAATACCGAAGAATTCGTAGTATTTTACGGAATCCTGTATGTAATACGATATGGTATCCGGGCCGGGCCACTGAAACGGGTTTGCCGGATTGGGAAAAACAAAATTGGCATCCACAAAGCGCCAGGACGTGTTGTTGGGTAATTCCGTGTAAATCCCCTGGATCAGTTTTTTATATTCCACCATATCGTACGTGGTGATGGAACTACTTTTGTTTGCGTCGGCAGCGATCATGGCATAAGGTGACCCCAACGATTGAAGGCCAAGAATATGACGCGATATCCGAATCAGGTCGAGTGTGTTTACGCCATTGAGATAGTCGCCATTTTTGGAAGGTTCAGGGGAATAGTTGAAACCGTTTTCAATGAATGCACAACCATTCGCAGGGTCAAATGAGGTTGGAAGTCCAAAACCATAATCCAGGCCGGCAATTATTGCTCCATTACACCAAAATCCGGTACAAATCACTGCGTCAAAATTCGCAGTAGGACAGGCATTGAGATCGTCCAAGATAGTTACGATCGTTTGACAAAAATTGACGTTCCCCGCGATGTCACGGCTCCACAATTCGATAGATTGATCTCCAATATCACCGCAGGTATAGCTGATGCTTATGGCAGGATTGCCTGCCGAATCCAGCGGGAAGCCGGTGCCGGTACCGGTTTTGCGTACGCCCGGTTGCAGGAGATTGGACGTCGTGTGATTGTCTTCCGTATATTGCAGAAAGTCCGTCGCCCAGAGTTTGATCTGTCCGTTGAGCATGAGGTTCACAGAGAAGTTGCTGAGGCATACAACGGTGGGCGCTTTGCAATCTTTTACCTCAAAATTATATTCGCAGATTTGCTCCTGCCCCTGCGCGTCAGCGATGATCCACCTGACTTTATGCAGGCCGTAGGGTAGTTCCGGATTGACGAACGTGCCGGGCTGACCGGAAGTGTTCCAGCGAACACGGGTAGTCGTGGTCGGCCCGTTCACAATGTTTTCGATGGCAAAGCCATATTTTTCATTGGCCGGCACCGGGCGCTCGTCGAAAGCGCGGGAGGCGCCGGGGGCGGCGGCATTCCCATAATTTACAACATTGAAACCCGGCAGACTATCGCTGCCGACGGCGGTTTCCAGTGTTCCGTTGCCGTCCAGGTCGAGCAACAGGACAAATTTGATGGTGATGCTTCCGTTGGCACAGGTATCCGTCGCCGTGAAAGACAGGTCTGCCGGCGCATCGGGCATATCATGCAGACCGGTTTGAAGATCGAGCCACGAGAGTTCGTTCCAGAGATTCTGGTCGTTGGCGGTCAGGTCGCACATGGGTACCGGATTGGCCGGGCAGGTGTCGGCAACAATGCATTGTGCGGATATTTTGCCTGCAACAAAAAAGAGCAAAATGAAAATGCGGGCGATATTATTCATGAGATGTTTTTTTGAAAATGAAAATGCTGGGGGTCATTGGGAGTCATTACGGGTCATTAAAAGTCATTAGGGGGTAATTAGAGTCATTAAAGTCATTCTTAAAAAAGGTCATGATTTTCAATGCCTCTAATTACCCCCTAATTACTTATAATAACCTTCCCTGAAGCCAGCAAGCGGCCGTTCGACTCCATTTTGAGGAAATAGATACCCGACATGAGGTTATTTTTCCGGAATAAATACTCGTTACCAGAGAATGTTTCTTCCCTTGCCAATCGTCCCAACGCATCGTATATGGACAGCCGCACGGAAGTATTTTCCGAAATACCCTGCAACCGGAAAAGGGCCTGCTCTGCGAAAGGATTCGGAAGTATCTGAAAACCGACATCGCTTGCTGCCGGGCCCGACACAAAATTGGTGAAGGGTTTGCCGACCGTGTGGAAATAAGTATTTGTCACCACTGCCTCGTTGAAGTCGAAGTAAATCTCCGCCTTGTTTTCGATGACCGTCCCCAACGGGATATCCGGTTTTTGCACAATGTTGAAGCTGACGTAACCGTGGGAAGCCGGTTCGTTTTTAAAACTGTCGACCAGCAAGATATCGTCGAACCGGAAAGTCAAAACGCCCAGGCCGTCGAGTGTCCAGGTGTAGGGGTGGCTGGAGGGGCCGGGACGCACGGTCGTCGCATCGAGCAGGGTGGAGAGTGTGTCGCGCACCACCACGAGGAAGGCCGTATCCGTTCCTGTATTCTGAAAACGGATCATGTATTCCAGTTCCTGGTTGCGCTCGATGTAGTGCGCGTCTTTCCAGCCGAGCGGCAAACCGCGTTTGTCGTTCGGGTCGTAAGAACCGACCACTTCGTCGCAATATACAGAGATGAAGGGCTCTGCTTCGTCGTTGGGAAACTGCAATGCGCTCGACATAGCCGGGCCGCCGCAGGGCGACACGATGGCCGAGGGCACACTCAGGCCGGGATGCCCCGGACTTTGCGCCGTTTGCAGGAAATAAGGCCCGCCCGTCGGGTTCACGACGGTGATGACCGTATCCTCATCCGCATCGAGCTGGATGGCGCCCTGCATGTACATGATCTGGTCTTCCACGATCACGTATTCCACAAGCGAGGTCATATCGCCTGCGCCGGTATTTTTGACGGTGAACTTTACTTCTCCATTACAACTTCCCGTCACTTCGAGGTGCGAACCGTCCCAGTTGGAACCGGGCGCCGGGCACACCGTATCGGGGAAAATGTGCGCTTCTACACACAGCAGGTCGCCGAGTCCGACGGCGCAATCCACGATCAGCCCCACATTAAAACTTCCGCAGTCGCCCGGCGCCACATCGGGAATGTTGAAGGTCAGCACATTGCCGGTTTGGTTCGTCAACGGGATCGTGCTGTTGTCGTAAGTCATCAACGGATCGGGCAGGGTAAGCACGACCGACGCGTCGGTTGCCGGCACATTGCCGTTGTTGCAGTACATCACGTTTAAGGTGTTGGAAAAACAACGCCGCAGGAAAGGAGCCCCGATTTCCACGTACATCTGGGGGCAGTCGGCTTCGGAGCGCAAGCCGAGCAGGTCGGCCTGAACGATCTGGTACGTACCGTTGACTGCAACAACTTGGGTGTCGCAGGGGTGCCAGAAGTTTTGAATGCCGTTTGCCGGCGATACCGACAAGGTAAAATCGCCTTCCGAGACGGGCATTAAAAACGAGCCGTCGGGAGCCGCATTTTTAAAAAATATGTCACCCGACTGGTTTTCCGCTTTGACGATGAAATTCACCAAAGGCAATTCGCCGGTGTCCGCAGCGCAGTTGTCGTTGGCATCGTGGTAAATGCTGCCCGCGATTTTATTGGTGTAAATTTCACCCTCGTCGTTGGCTTTTATCAAAAAAGCGCCAGCCGATTCGAAGCCCCCGCAAATAGCAAATTTGTTGTCGTTCGTATTGATGATCTGCCAGGAGATATCGGAAAGTCCGAGTTCTTTTTTCCAAACGAAAGTGCCCACTGCATCCACTTTTAATAAAAAGGCGTTAGTGCTTGTCGAGTTGACTAAATAGTCGCCATACCCTGCAATATAAAGGTTGTCCGCCGCATCGTGCACGAAGCTATTGATGGTGTAGAGCGGGTTGTTGCCGGAAACCGGCCAGGGAAACAATTGCACAAAAAAATCTTCCGTGCCGTCGGCGTCGGTCTTCAACAGCGTGATTTTGGTGGGATCGGCGCCGTAGGTATCGGCCAGCAACATCAGCCCGCCATCGGCCATCACGAGCAGATCATAAGCGATCTGTGTGGCCGGTTTGTCGTACCATTTTTGCCAAAGGAGGTTTCCGGAAGGGTCCGTTTTTGCCAAAAACAGGTTGCGGTCGCCGTTGTGCACGCCTGCGCCGCTCAGGGCGATAAAACCGCCGGGCAGTTCGACCAGACTCGACACCTGTTCGTTCGCCGTTGCGTCGCCGAACTGTTGCGACCAAAGCATGTTGCCGTTCTGGTCAAATTTTACCAGCCGGCCATCTTGGTTCAACTGCGCGTTGCGGGTATCGCCGGCAGCCAGAAAGTTGCCGTCGGAAGTGGCGATGATGTCCCGCAATCCATTGGGCAGGAAGGTGTTGCCCACCACCGTTTGCCAGAGCAGCGTTCCGGTGGGGCTGATTTTCAGCAGCAGGTTTTTCAGGCCGCTGGTATCGGCAAAGTTTTCGGCGAGCACCACGAAGCCGCCGTCGGAAGCCTTGCAGGCCGCCAGGGCTCTTGCGCCGCCGAGCGACAGGTGGTTCGTCCAGACGACATTGCCGGCAAGATTGGTCTTTTGGAGGAACAACTGCTCGGTTGCGGTAATTTCACCCGCCATAAAGTAACCGCCGTCGTCGGTTTGCACCAACGAGCGGGCACTTGCCGATGCGGGCGGGTAAGTTTTGATAAACCCCTGACCCTGTGCGGTCGAAACGATCAGGATTACTGCGGCCAAGGGCAGCCAGGAGATAATGTTACGGGAAACGTTCATGTTCAAATCCTTTATTGGTAGAGAGATTAGCGGTGCAAATTTTCACAGTACAAAAGTGCGACGGTCGTGGCTTAGGCGCAAGGACACTTTTTTTAGTTTTTCAGATTAAAATAGTAATAATTTTTTTACAAATAAATTGAAAATCAATTTCTTATACTCTAAATTTGTATTCGATTTTCAGATTATATTTTTATGGACCCTTCGCCGCTGCTTCAAATTTTACGCGCATTATCGCCTTCCGTTCTGAAGACGCTGGATAAATTCATCCGTTCGCCTTATCACGTCACGCATCCCGGGGTGGTGGCTTTGTTTGAGGAGTTGCGGGCCGGCTTGTCAACCCCACCCCCGGCCCCTCCCCCGAAAGGGAGGGGAGCCGTAGCGTACACCGCGACACCCTCTGCGTTCTCTACGGAACACTCTACGTCACCCCTCCCTTTCGGGGGAGGGGCCGGGGGTGGGGTTGAACGAGGCTCCAATCCCCGCCGGCACTACCACCTCACCAATTACCTGCTCGAAGCCGTGGAAAAATTCCTTGCGCTCGAAATCTGGGAACAACGCCCGCACGAACGCAACCGTGCCACACTGGAGCATTTGCGCAGGCTCCGGCTCGACCACACTGGCGACGGGATGATCCGCTACGCCCGCAAGCGGCTCGACGCCGACCCGCAACGAGGCAGCGACTACCACCGCAACGATTACCTGTTGCACCTGGAGGCTTATTACCGCCTGCAGCAGGAAGGACGGGCCAAATCGGCCAACCCGCAGGAATTGGCCGACGCACAAGACGTGTCGTTTATCTGCGAGAAGCTGCGCACCGGCTGTCTGTTGCTCAGTCACCAGGCCGTGACAAAGCGGGAATACGACAAAGGATTGCTCGACAATGTATTGCAATTCCTCGATGGGCATCGCTATTTACAAATCCCGGCGGTGGCCGCGTATTACCACGGCTATTTCGCACAACTCGGCGAGCAGGCAGACGATCATTTCCTTGCCTTAAAAAATATTTTGCAGGAACACGCCGGCCTGTTTTCAATTGCCGAAACACACGACCTGTATTTGATGGCGATCAACTTTTGCATCCGCCGCATCAACCAGGCTGACGAACGGTTTTTCCGTGAGATTTTTGAATTGTATCAATCCGGGTTGCGGCAGGGCGCTCTGCTGGAAGACGGTACACTTTCACGCTGGACCTACAATAACATCGCCTTGACGGCACTTCGTTTGCGCGAGTTCGGGTGGGTAAATAAATTTCTCCACGACTTTGCGCCATTGCTGCCTGAAAACCACCGCGAGGGCGCGTTCAATTTCAACATCGCCCGCTACTGTTACGACACGGGCGACTACCGCAAGGCCATGCAACATCTGCTGCGTATGGAATACGACGACGTACTTCAGAATCTCGGCGCCAAAACCATGCTCTGCAAAATATACTACGAACTCGACGAAACCGATGCGCTGGAGAATCAATTGGACAGCATTCAGATTTACCTGCGCAGAAAAAAGGTGCTGGGTTACCACAAAGACAATTACACCGCATTTGTGCGCTTCATGCGCAAATTATTGGCCCTGAACCACAACAGAGCCGCCGAAAAAGAGAAACTCCGCAGCGAGATCGGGCAGGCGCCGACACTGACGGAGCGGGAGTGGTTTTTGAGGCGGTTGACGGTGGAGGGTAGAGGGTAGAAGATGGAGGGTAGAGGGTAGAGGGCGGACGGAGATATTCCCTGATTTCAGGGATAAGGACTTGCGCTCCCGGCGAGTTTTCTATTTTTGCCGCTTAATATTTTATCCCGTATCGTTTATCGTCCCGTTTTTAACCGTCAAACGCATGTTACAACCCGGCGACAAAGCCCCCGATTTTGCGCTCCGCGCCAGCGACAAATCGCTTGTGAAACTTTCCGAACTGCGCGGCAAGCACGTTTTGCTGTTGTTTTATCCGTTCGCTTTCACGGGTGTTTGCACGAAAGAAATGTGCTACATGCGCGACAGTTTGGCGGAATACGAAGGGCTCGACGCCCGTATTCTGGCCGTTTCGGTAGATAGTCCTTACACGCTTGCGAAATGGAAAGCGGAACAACAATTCAATTTCCCGCTGCTTTCGGATTTCAACAAAACCGTCAGCAAAAAATATGACACACTGTACAAGGAATTTGGCTTAGGTTTGAAAGGCGTCTCGAAACGCTCCGCTTTTGTTATCGACAAGCAGGGAATTGTGCGATATGCCGAAGTGCTGGAAAACGCCGGCGAATTGCCGAACTTTGAGGCTGTAAAAAAAACGTTACAATCATTGAATTAAAATTCGACATCGGACTTTTGGGCGTTGGACATCAGACATCAAGCGTTCAGTCCAACGTCTAACGTCCAAATTCTAAAGTCTGAAAAATGTCGCCCGATTTATACATATCCAATTTCGAAAAGCCACTCTGGGAAGAAGAAGAAGACGTACTCGTGGAAGACGACATCGGCTCCGATATGCCGGCCCATATCGTCGTGTACAACGACGATTTCAACTCCTTCGAGTGGGTCATCGAGTGCTTTATGGCCGTGTTGAAGCACTCCCACGAACAAGCGGAGCAACTTTCGCTGATCATACATTTTAAAGGTAAAGCCACCGTCAAGTCCGGCTCCAAGGAAGAGCTCGTGCCGCTCTGCGAAGCCCTGCTCGACCGCGGACTTTCCGCCGAAGTCATCAGCGAGGAATAACCGTGTTCTCACGTCCCTCTCACGCCTCTCACGTTTCTCTCACGCCTCTCACACCGCTCACACTTGCCCGTTTTTTGGCTCAACGACAACGAACTCACCTTTCCTCACCCCTCCCTGGCTGAGCCCGGCGGCTTGCTGGCTGTAGGCGGCGACCTGAGTGTTGACAGATTGGTGCTGGCTTATCGCAACGGCATTTTCCCCTGGTTTGAGGAGCATGGGCAATTTTACTGGTATGCGCCCGACCCGCGCTGGGTACTTTTTCCACGCGACTTGAAGATTCACAAAAGCATGCGTTCGATTTTCAACCGTCAGAAATTCCGCTACACCCTCGATACAAGATTTTCCGAGGTAATGCGAAACTGTGCCGACACCATTCGTGACGGGCAGGAGGGCTCCTGGATCAGCGAAGTGTTTATTGAAAGTTATACCCGGTTGTACGAACAGGGCGTGGCGCATTCCGTAGAAGTATGGGAGGCTGAAACACTGGTGGGAGGCCTGTACGGCATCGCGCTGGGGAAAATTTTTTATGGAGAAAGCATGTTTACGCAGGCGCCCAATGCCTCCAAAGCGGGTTTTATCACCTTAGTGCAGGCGCTCGGGCGCGCCGGATTCTGGCTCATCGATTGCCAGCAGGAAACATCCCATTTGGAAAGCCTCGGCGCGCGCGGCATCGCCCGGGAGTTGTTTATGGAGTATTTAGCCAAAAATATTTATGAAAAAACGCCGGTGGGGAAATGGGCATTCGATGAACAAAAAGGGGTCAGGATTGCAGAATCCCAGGAGGGTGTTTTATAGCCAACATTTACGATTTTGGATTTACGATTTACGATTATTTTGATCTCGAAAAACGGCAGATCGTTATTCAATTCGGATCGTGTAAAATCGTAAATCGTAAATCGTAAATCGTAAATCGTAAATTTCTATGGATGCGCCACCGCTATCACCCCCGAACCGGAGAAATCCCGCGCCTCCCCGTTTGCATCGAATAGCCGGCATTCGAAAGCCACTTGCATTTTCCGGGTTTTTTGTCCCCTTTCATTTTCTTCATACGGCGTGGATTCCGTCACAACAAAGAAGGCTGAAGATTCCTGAATACCTCCGTCCGAGCGCCAGAACTTGCCTGCTGCATCGATCCATTGTATCGCTACCTCTCCCGGTGGCAAAGAGATAAAAACCGTATCGACCGAGTAGGTAAAATCGGCGGTGTGCACCGGGAATGTTTCATTCGGGGTGAGCGCAGCAAGCGAGGCCATAGCCGAGTTGCCGTTGCTGTCGATCAGCAAGACCGAATAGAAAGAGAGCAAAGAATCCTGATAAATGATACTGTCCGTATTGAATGTGTTCCAAACCAGTGTATCGTAAGATGCGCCTCCCGTTTCAGCAACTAATTGATAACCAAGACTGTCGCTGAATATATTGATGTTCACACTGCCAAACGGATTGCTGCCGGGATTGGTCAGCGAAACCTGCCGACCGAGCGCACTTTGGAGTCCTGAAGGTCGTTGCGCCATCACTTCCACATATTTTGGGGTCACAGAGATATTAGGGAAATCCACCACAATTTGAGGCCCCGTACCTTTATCCTCGTCATTGATGCGCCAGGAAAAGCTGCTGTAACCGGAAGTATTCACTGCATTGAACGTGGTGCGCAAGACCGAAGTGCCTGGCGTAGAATCCTGATATAAAAACTGATAATCGCCTTTATGGAACACGGTGTCCGGCGAAAACTGGTCGAAGAACGCACTTTTGAATTCAAAGGTCAGTGTACCGGGGCAATCGGCATCAGGGCAGTCGACATCGGCGAACGAACCCGAGCAAACGACCTGTTGGTTGGCAATCCGGTAATCCGTGAACAGGTAAATATCGTCTACCCCTGCGGTTTTTATATTGTCATCCGTTCCGGGTGTATCAAACTGCACTTCAAAAACCGGGTCGCCTGTGTCATCCGGTGGCAGGTCGGCTTTATTGCATGCCCCTCCTATCAACATGACAGCGATCAGGCCGGTTATATATCTTGTGTACTTCATGTCGAGTCTTTTTAAAAATACCAACGCAAACCCGCATCCAGCCAAAACAGGTTGGCCGGAGGTGGCGTGTCGGTTAGTTTATCCCCGATTTTGCCGGGGCGAAAGGCGCCGCGCAAGGTCAATCCAATCTGCTGTGTTGCCAGCCATTCGCCGCCGAGGAAAACCGTCGGAATGAACTGATAATAAGGCGTTTTATTCAACCAAACTTTGCTGTGTTCCGTGCTAATTCCGTCCTGCAGCGACTCCGAATGATGCTTTGCCTGCCGCCCTTGTACGCCGACAAGGAAACCGGGTGCGAATCCTCCTTCTGCTGCAAATGCGCCGTGATGCCACCGCAAGCCCAGGGGAATTTCGATGGAGTGCAAGCCCCGCGTCTCTATTTCATACGAGTCTTTTTTAAACCCGAAACTGTAAAGTAACTGCTCGCTCGTCGTCGGGATGCTGTCGTCGGCCCAGTCGCCGGCGAGGAAACGCCAGTTGGCGCCTGAGGTCAGCGACCACGAAGACGTCAGTTTATATTGTACAAACAAACCACCTACAGCGCCCAGCCGCTTGCCGTCGGGCGACGCCTGGCTGAGGGTGCCCGCTGCAGCGAGGCCAAAACCGAATCGCCGGTTGCGCACCGGTTCGATCCGGCGCACAAAAGGGGAAACCGACGGTGTATCCAAATCCCGTCCGGGCAAATCAAGCAACCCGGATAACGTTGGCAACACAGCAAACGTATCAAAACCTTTCAGGGCGTTTTGGGACACAACGATAGCATCGGTCGAATCGATCCTGTTGCCGGATGATGTCTCCGTAGGCGCAGTTTGTGTTACAGCAATACCCGATGAGTTATCCGGACTGTCGTTGCCGGCCTGGTCACCCGGTTGCCTGGCGGATTTACCTTCGGGCACATCGCTTTTGGTCCCGGTATTTCGGGATGGGTCTGGTGAAGGCCCCTCTGAAGTCGGTCGACGCAGATCCCGGCCATACGTTCCGGTTGGTTCCGGCGCTGCATTCTTTCCCGCTTTTCCACCTTTTATTATTTCAACACCCTGATCTCCGGTGTTGGTTTTTGCAAACACAGAATCTGTAGGGAACGCCTTTCCTCCCGAAACAATGCCGCTGGCGGCATCGCTCCCCTGCTGCTGCGCCACATCCCCCGGTTTCCCTCCCGACAACTCTGTGAAAGTCTGCTTACCGCCACTGCTACTGCCACTGCCACTGCTACTGCTACTGCTACTGCTACTGCCACTGCCACTGCCACTGCTACTGCTACTGCCACTACTCCCGCCCCCCCGTTGCCAATTACCAACGGCCAACAGCCAACAGCCTCCAACAACCAGGAAACCCGCAAACAACCACCAGAACAGCCAACGCCGCCGCTTGCGCCGCCGCGCTTCCGCAGCCTCGATCAAAGCCTGCGCCTGCTTCCAGTATTCCTCCCGGAACTCGAAACGGTCTCCCGCAGCGTCGGAATCGGTGTTGAATTTTTTCCGCATGAAATCGTCCAGATTTTCCATAATCGTCAGTGCGTCAGATTGCAGGTTTTAGTTCGGTTTTTATCCAGGCTTGAAGTTTCCGGCGGGCATGGCTGACGTGCCATTTAGACGTGCCTTCGCTCATGCCGAGCATATCGCCAATCTCCCGGTGACTGAAACCGTCGAGCGCGAAGAGATTGAACACCTGCTGCGTCATCGGGGGAAGGCGTTGGAGCAGCGTTTCAAGGTGCTGCACGTTGAGGCGCTGTTCGGCCTCATTCCAGTCGATCGCCTCATCGTATTCTCGTTCGACCATATCCGTAAAAACGGTCAAATCGCGCCATTTCTTTTCCCGCCGGAATTCGTCGATAGCGGTATTGATCATGATCCGGCGTATCCAGGCTTCGAACGGAACTTCGTCGCGTCGGTACCGTTCGAGGTGTTGTATAATTTTCAAAAAACCGCTGTTGAGCGCCGCCACCGCCTCCTGTTCGTCGCGCCGGTAGCGCACACACACCGCCATCAGTACCGGGAAACACACGCGGTACAGGGCGTATTGCGCCTTGCGATCGCCCTGCTGGGCGGCTTGCAGGAGTTGCGGGTCAACGTTCATGCATACGGTGGTTTCAGGGTTGGAGGGTTACAAGGTTTCAGGGTTATGGTTAAAACTTTTCTTATTTGCAGGTATATCCCCATTAAAATTCCGCCGGAAGCCGTCGTTCCGGCCTCCGGCAGCAATGCACGGGTGTTATTCTATCATTACTTTCAAAACCTGTGTGGAATTGGCCATTCGCGCCGTCAGGAAATAAATGCCGGCGGGCAAATCGCGCAACGGTAAGCGGGCAACGGCGCCGTTTTCAAAGGTACGTTGGGCAACCTGTCCCTGCGCATTGGTGAGCGTCAGTTCAGCGGCAGCGGGCAGTTCCACCGTCAGCACATCGTGGGCGGGATTGGGGAAAATTTTAACCGGTTTCTCATCAACAACATTTTGCACCGGCAGCGCGATGCTGTTATCGTCCACTTTGAAATTGGCGCCCGTCACGGATGGCTGACCGGGACCGATGGTCACGGTGATGGAAACGGGCGCGAGGCCGGGGATGTTCTGCATGTTTACGAACGCCCAGTCATTTGTCCAGCTGTAAGTTGCCACGGTATCGATAGCCGTTAGTATTCCCCCTTGCACCGTGTCGTATTGAATGAGATAAATATCGGCAAAAACGCCCGCGTTGCCAAGATTGGAAGTATCGGAAAGCAATACCTGGACGCTCAGGTCATTGGCTGGATACACAAAAGTATAACCGCTCACCGTGCAACCCGCTGTGTTGGTGACCGTTACGCCGTAGTGACCGCTTTCAGTGATGGCGATGGCGGGTGTCGTTTCTCCGGTGCTCCAGGCATAAGACGAAAGTGGATCGGGACCTCCGGCGGCGCTGAGTTGCAAGGTGGCCGGGTCCGGCGATACGCTGTTGATCTGTACATAACAGGCGCTGTCCGGCTGAACCCAGGTGCAACTGGTGGCGACACATCCGTTGATCAGATTTGTTGCGCTGACGCAATATTCGCCATCCGAACCGACCTGGATTTCAGGGGTTGCTGCACCCGTGCTCCAGGCATAAGACGTGGATGGAGCCGAAGAGGAATCGAAGGCCGTGAGCGTGGTTGTGCCATTTGCATATCCAGTTGGCCAGACAAAAACATCGCACAAGGGATTTTGGGCGAGCAGGGCGCCGCCGGAAGCGCACAAGGAGAGTAAAAAAAGCAGATAGTGTTTCATCGTAAATGTGATATTTCGTTTGAAAAATGAATCCCGTTTGCAAACGATACCCCATTCACGCAGCGACACCGCTAAAGGTTGGGTGCGGAGAATAATTTTACCCCAAAAAAAAGCGATCGCTCCGAACGTACCGGAGCAATCGCAGCATGGAGAAAGTAAAAGTAGTTTTAATGCTATTGATTATGGTATTCAGTCAGGAGATAAAATCAGACCCGTGGACAGGCGACAAAAATGCAACCAGAACCTGAAAACTGACGGTCGAAACTACTGAACGGGGAAAAAGAGTGGCTGAACCGGAATTTCAGTTGTGAGAATTACCCCATTTACGGTAGTTGCGGTAGTTGCGGTAATTATGGTAATTATGGTAATTATGGTAATTACCCGGGAAAAGTATCGCAGAAGCAGCATTTAAACAAAACCGCCCCAGGACGAACGTCCTGAGGCGACAAGATTGTTTAGTTTGGGTAAAATCTATGGGGAACCGTAAAAAATGGTTGGATGGGTGTCTCCAGGTTTGTTTTCTGTAGCGATACAGCGGTGCGGATTTCTTCGAAGGCTTATTATGGCACAAAAGAACCTGATGCTTTTCAAAATGCCAAGCACGAACCAATAACCGTGTACTTCGGCCTGATAACTGTGCAGAATGTCGTTAGCCAACGTAATTGCACGGTTATAAGATGAAACGTCATAATCGTTGGCCCGCTGTTGGCACTCCGGCAAGAATCCGTATTTTTAGGGCCAAATGAATGACCCGCTTTTATTTCGCCGTTTCAGGTATTATGTCCGGCAGTATATTTTCCGCACGTTGGTTGCTTTGGGAAAACTCTGTTTCGTACTGACGGCTACCGGTTCCGGCGCTCAAATTCCTGCGTACCTGCATTATGGGGTCGAGGAAGGGTTGCCCGGCAACCTTGTCTACTGTGGCATTCAGGACCGGCGTGGATTGTTGTGGTTTGGTACAGATAAAGGGCTGGCCTGTTTTGACGGCACACGATTTCGAACATTGGGTGTAAAAGACGGACTCACCGATCCCGAAGTGCTTAACCTGATGGAAGACAGCGCCGGACGGCTCTGGATTTCCAGTTACAGGAAAAAACCCTGCTACCGGAAAAACGGACATTTCGTCACCGAAAAGCAGGATTCCCTCCTGGCAAATATGCAGGTACAGTCGGTGTTGTGGGAATTTTATGAAGATGCAGACCAAAGTGTCTGGCTGAGCGGACAATCGCCGGAAGTGCTGCATTTTACAGGAAAGAAATTTGATTACAAGGCTTTCGAAAGGGGAATCGTGCGCCCCGGCCGGATCGGCAAGACGCTCTTTTTTTTCGGCAATACATGTATCTACCAACAGCACCCGAATGGCGAATTGACCATCGTTCAAAACATAGAGGTGACGCATCGCCCGGATATCAATCCCTTTATGGGGTTGAGCATTTCCGGCAACCGGGTACTCTACGCTTATGCCGACAAACTCCTGCTGCTCGAATGGAGTGACGGGCGTTTTAGCGAAGTGGATCGCCGACCGGGACCGATCGGTCGGGTATTCACCGACAAACACGGGCGATTCTGGATATGCTCGCTGGATGAAGGCGCCGTTTGTTTCGACAACGATCAGCGCGATTTATCGAATCCGAAACATTATTTTAAAGGGGAAAAGGTGACGGCGATGTTCGACGACCGGCAGGGAACGCAATGGTTTTGCACCACCAACAATGGCGTATATGCGCTGCCAAAGCACGTTGCCGTGAATTTTACAAAACGCACCGGATTCCTTTCCAATAATATCACCGCGCTTGCCCGCAACAACGACGGACAACTTTGGTCGGGTGACGATGAGGGCCACTTATATGAATGCGGCCCGGACGGAGGTTTCCGAATTACCACATTCGGCTCCATCGACGGCTACAACCGGGTGCGCCGTATTTTGCCTGCTCCCGGCGACAGCCGGTGGATTGTGACCGACGAATTACTTTACTATGAGCGCGGCCATTCCCGCAGGGCTATACAGATGAACGTCAGCCCCAAAACTGCCCTGCTCCAGCCCGGTCGGCTGTGGTGCGCCTCCTCCGGCGCATTAATTATGGTGGATGAAAAAACCTTTTTCCCGCTCCGGATGGCAGACGGACGGTTCACTGCGCTCAACGACGACTCCCAAGGATATGTGTGGGCCGGCACCAATGAAGGATTACTGTGCCAGAGCGACAGCTTTCAGTTTGACTGGGCGGATAGTTTTCCGGTTTTGAAAGGGCGAATGGTAGCGATTGAAAAAGCAGGTAAAGACAGTTTTTGGATCGTTACGCCCGAAAAAGGGTTGATGCTTGCACGGGTACAGGCAGGGAAAGTTATTTCGGTTGATGTCGTACCGGAACGGATTAATGCCCAGTTGGAAAACATTCAGTCCATCTTCTCCGCACCCGGCGACTATCTTTGGCTGGCAACAAACCGGGGTGTTTACCGGCTCGACAAATCGCGGAAACTTGTTCGCTTCGATCACAACAACGGTTTGGCGAACGACGATGTAAATGCCGTGCTAACCTACGGCGACACACTTTGGGCAGCAACGGTGGGCGGCTTGAGCCGGCTGGTGTTGCGATCAGATGATGCAATCGGCGATTTTGCTACGCTTATTGTTACTGCCAGTTACCGGATCAAAGACCGGACAATCAGGTTAAACCTGCTTGATTCCGTTTTTTCGGAGCGAAAAATCATTATACCGCCGAATGCTTCGCTGTTCGAAATTGCACTCACTGGTCTGGATTACCGCAGCCGTGGCAACCTGCACTATGAGTGTATCACAACAAAAAGCCCCCCCGGCTGGCAGTGGTGGACGTTCGACAACGTGCTCGATTGGGTGGGCAGTGGTTTTAAAGTAAAACCCGACACTACCTGGGTGGATACGGACAACCTGAGTTTCGGCGTCAACCTGCCTCCGGGTTGTTACCGCCTGCAAATCACCGCTGTGAATGCCGGAGGGATACGCAGCCTGCAACCCGATTTTTGGACGATTGAAATGCGCCCCTATCGCTACGATACCGCATGGTTCTGGCTATTTATGTGGGGGTTGTTCGCATATATGGTCTGGCGAATCGTACGTGCCCGCAACGCATTTCGCAAACTCGATGCAACGGTGTCCGAATTGCAACTCCAGGCGCTTCAGTCACAGATTAATCCACACTTCATCGGCAACAGCATCAATGCCATTCAGCAGTTTTTTTATCCGCCCGACCCGGTAAGGGCGAGTGAATTTATCGCATTGTTTACCCGGCTTTTGCGCCGGACGCTTTCGTATTCGGACCAAACTTTTATTTCATTCGCCGAAGAGGAAGCCTACGTCCGCGATTACTTAGAAATGATGAAATTGCGCTTCAGCGACTATTTTCAATATGAGATCAGCGGTGCAGAGGGCATTCCGCCCGACACGCCGTTTCCCAGCATGTTGTTGCAGCCGATATTGGAAAATGCCACCCTGCACGGCCTGGCGCCGGAGGGTATTTCACTGTTAAAACTCGATTTTGCCATATCCGGCAAGAAACTGATTTGTACAGTGACCGACAATGGCGCCGGCCTGTCCGTAACCCGCGAGCGCCAAAAAGCAGCCGGCTCGACACGACAATCCAAAGGGTTGGAAATGCTGTATAAAAAAGTGGAAACGTTTAACCGCCGCTACAACCTGGGGCTCCAACTGGAATTGCAAGACCTTTCCGACACCGTTCCTCCGCAGCGTGGGACACGCGCCGTCATCCGGTTTTTTCCGGGAAAAATACCGGTTGCCACCCCAAGCCCGGCATCCGCACCGCAGCAAACTTCCGTACCGAAACACCACATCAAACCCGTGAATCCGATATGAAAAAAATCAACGCACTTTTGGTAGACGACGAAACCGGCGCTATCAATACCCTGAGCGGTATGCTCGGCAAATACTGCCCGCAGATAAAGATCGTCGCTACCGCCCGCACCGTAGAAGAGGCCGTGCGAGCCGCTACCCAATGGAAGCCCGACCTTGTTTTCCTCGATATCCAGATGCAGCCTTTCGGCAACGGTTTCGACTTTCTCCAACGTGCCTGGAATAAAGACGTTTTCGGTGTAATTTTTACAACCGCTTATCCCGAATATGCCATTCAGGCGATCAAAGCGGTACAACCATGGGCCTACCTTGTAAAACCTTTCAGTGTAAATGACCTGGTGGAAGCGGTGAAAGTCGCCGCAGAAAAACTCCGTGATTCGGACAATTACAGTATCGTAGTCACCGACAACCGCAAAGGAAACTTAGTGCTGCGGGTGCGCGATATCCTTTACTGCGAAGCCGACGGCCCCACCACCGACATCTTCCTGTTGCGCAACAACAAGATTGAAAAAGTCATCGCTTCGAAAGTATTGAAGGAAATTGAATCGGAGTTGCCTGAAACGCTTTTCTGCCGCACACACCACAGCTACTTAGTCAATATGCAGCATATCAACCGTTACGAACGCACAGGGCGCAACGGCCTTATTTACCTCCCGCTTGGCGCCTGCGTTTCTATTTCGGTGCTGAAGATGGAAGCCTTTGAAGCGCAATTCGGAGTGTTTTTGGGCAATTAACGCAAGTTGTGACCTGCCACATACACATCACCCCCCTGCCCCCCTCAAGGGGGGACTTCTGCTTCGCTACGCTCCGCAAACGCGTCGTTTGAGCGGCGTAGCTGCGTTCAAGTCCCCCCTTGAAGGGGGCAGGGGGGTGATGTGTAGGTCACAACTTGCGTTAAATAGTTTGACAAATTTCAGAATTTCAAAATCTTACCGATTGCATTTCGCCCTTCGGCATTAGAAAACTCCCAAAAATACAAACCGGGAGTAAAGTAGTTGATTGCAACAGTATTTAATCCTTCCTGAAGAGTAAAAAACTTAACATTTCCGCCTGCGATTGACCACATTCTCAGTGTTCCATTGCAGCAAACCTCAAAATTTAGTTCATCGGAAGTCGGGTTGGGGTACACTTTTAAATGCACGTTATCAAAGGCTTCCACAACGTCGACAGTTGAAACGGCCAGGTCTCTGCAAAGTGAACTACAATCTCCTGCCGCATTGCAGGCGATCAGGCAGACATTGTAAATGCCCTCGTTTGAATATATATGTGTTGGATGCTGTTCAATTGATGTAGTGCCGTCTCCAAAATCCCAAAACCAACTGACAGGATTCACGTAGGACAAGTCGAAAAAATGCCTTCCAAGTAAGCCGATAACACTGTCCTGTTCATTGCGCCAAAAGGAAACGATCGGTGCATTGACACCCAAAGTATCACAGGGGCTGCCGGGAGCATCGTACATTCTGAAATGAGGCAGGTTGGGCATATAAAATAAAATATTGGCCGGCAGGGAAATATCGTGTTGACGAAAATCGCAGGCTATACCTGGCTCATTGGGTTTGTGGATCACATGTAAAACACGAACGCCATTTGGAGCGGTCATGTAGATTTTGCCGTCCGGCGCTAATGCCATACTAAAGAGTTGAGTTGAAAACCCCTGATCGGTGATGTATCCGTCATATTCGCCAACCAATATCCGGGAAGAATCAATATTTGGTGCCTGAAGGTCGTATTGATACAGGTAGAACAAATCATTGGTGATGTACAAGTAACGAGAATTAGGCGAAAATGCAGCCCATACTGCGTAGGAAACATCTCCGGGAAAAGTAAGTGTAATTGGATTACTAAGGTCGCCGGAACATCTGTCAAAGTCGTATAACCTGAATTTAGCAGAATCTAATTCTCCAAGACGAACAAATTTTGTCCCGTCCGGTGAAAACCCACAATATCTGGTTCTCCAATGTTCCTCATACCAGTCGAATTCGAGTTGTTTAATAAAAGGGCCATGAATGCCGGCAGTGTCGAGCAGAAAAAAATAATATTTTTCAGTAGTATCCTTCGGCACCATTACCCACCAGTCTCTGCCATTTCCATGTCGGATTGCTGTTAATGTTTTTGAGAGCGTATCATGAACAAGAAACTGGTTTTTCTGTACCACTTTACCCAGTCCATTATTTTGGGTCATATCTACCATGGAAAAAAGCAAATCCCAACTAATTAAATCTGAATTACGCCTTAAATGGAACAAGACATATTGGGAATCCCTACTTGGAAAAGGCAATGACAGCAAGCCCAAATATTCGAGATATGATCCATAGCCCGTCTCTTTGCAATAGTAATCGTGGTTGTCACCAGGGCTTATTTCATCGCCGTTTTCCATTTGCTCGTGGTTATGGGAGAGAATCTGGCAACCGTTGGTGTAAAATTGCAAATTCCCCTCATCGTCGGAGATTATGCTGTAACTGTCCATCTTGCCAATTATGTTGAAATAGGAAGATTCCAACTGGCCATTCTTAAAATCAATGTAGTTGCCTCCCGAGTGGAGTTCGGGAATATTGGGGTCAATACCCAGAATCCAGATAAAATCATGCTTCCCCTGACCGAAAGTTGCTCCGGTAATTAGTACGTGTAAACAGAGTAAAAATGATAGACTTAGTTTCATGTGAATGAAATTAAAGAATAGCCGCCCAAATTTCCAGGCGGCTATTCAAATTATCACTTATTTGACAATGACAAATGAAGTTATTTTTCGTTCTCCTTGTCCAACCTCCCGTTAAAATTTCGTTACATCCATCAACCACTGATGTTCCCTACTTTTGCCCTGAAAAATTAAGTATGGAGCCAATTATTAAAGGAATACTGGCCGGCCTCGCTTATGGATTATTGTTGGGGCCGCTTTTTTTTGTAAGCCTGCGCGTGACGCTCAGCCAGGGCTGGCGCAACGGGGTAGCCCTCATCGGCGGCGCTTTCGCAAGCGATGCTACCCTGGTAGCTGGCGGATGGTGGAGCGCTGCACGGCTTTCGGCAATTGCACGGCAGGAAGTGTTCCAGTCGGGGTTCGGATTGATCAGCGGCTTGATTTTGTTCGGGTTCGGCATTTCCGCCATTTTGCCCCGCAAACGGGCCATGGTTTTCAATGCGGAAGAACCGCTTACCAGGCGCAGGTATTCCTTTTTGAAGGGTTTTTTCATTAATATGTCGAATCCGTCGAACTGGATATTTTGGCTGAGCCTGGCTACTGCTGTTCAGGCGGAGGCGCTGCCTGCCGATGGCCGGTACACCGAAATTTTTCTGGTGGCAACACTCGTCGTTGTCCTGTTCACCGACTTGGCCAAAGTACTGCTCGCCCACAAGATCGGTAAGCACCTGAAACCCGGCGTCCCTGAAAAAATCGTACGCGTTGCAGGCATCATCCTGCTGATTGTGAGCGGGTGGGTTTTGTTCAATGTGGTGAAAAACGTATTTTGGGTGCATAATTGATCTGTCGCCGAACGGATTGAATATTGAAATCCGGCGATTTAATAGAAAAACTTCCGCTTTTGATCGAAACCCCTGTTAACTTCACAGCGGGTTACTGCACTTTTGTTATGCCCTGATTTCCAATTCCTCCATCGTACGCTGCAATCCGCAATCATCATGCGCCAAATACTACGTATACTCTTCGAAGGCGCCGCCCAGGCCTGGCAACAATTGATGGCCAACAAGCTGCGCTCGTTTCTGTCGCTCCTCGGCATCACGATTGGCATTTTTTGCATCATCGGGGTCAAGAGCGCCGTCAACTCGCTGGAAGACAACATTCGGGGCAGTCTCGCCAAGTTGGGCAACGATGTCATTTATCTGGATAAATTTTCCTGGTCGGAGGATCCCGGTCAGAATTTCTGGAAATGGATGCGCCGCCCCAATTTTACTTTTTCAGAATACGAGACTTTAAAAGACAAGCTGACAACTGCCTCGAAGGTCGGTTTTTGGCAATTTATCGGGAATAAAACGGTCAAATGGCGTTCGTCCAGTGTCGAAAATGCCGTTTTTTTTAGCATGACGGAAGACTGTGCCGACATATTCCGACTCGAATTTGTAGACGACGGGCGTTTCTTTTCTCAGACGGAATATAACAACGGCAGCGACGTGTGTATTCTGGGCTCTGTGATTGCCGAGAGTCTGTTCGGTGAAAATATCGACCCGATCGACAAGGAAATCAGCATAGGGGGCCGCAAACTCAAAGTCATCGGTGTCGTCACCAAATCGGGCAAAGACATTCTGAAGGTTATGAATTTCGATCAGTGCGTGATGATCAGCCACACGCTGGCCCGGCGCGGATTCAATATCCGGATGCGTGGCCCCTGGGCAGGCAATACCAGTATGGGGGTACAGGCAAAGGCAGGCGTCGACATGGATGATGTGAAAGATGAGATCACCGGCGCGCTGCGCGCCGAACGCCGCCTGAAACCACGTGAAGAGACCAATTTTGCGCTGAATACGCTGACGATTTTGAGCGGCTTGTTCGACAGCCTGTTCGGTGTCATCAATATGGCCGGGTTCATCATTGGCGTTTTTGCCCTGATCGTAGGCATGTTTTCGGTCGCGAACATCATGTTCGTCTCCGTGAAGGAGCGCACCAATATAATCGGCATTAAAATGGCGCTCGGCGCCAAACGCTGGTTTATCCTGCTTGAAATCCTTTTCGAGGCCGTAGTGCTTTGTGTGGTGGGCGGCGCGCTCGGTTTGATGTTCATTTGGATCGTCACCGAAATCATCACCGCTGTGATCGACTTCGATATTCATCTTTCTCTTTCCAATGTGCTGATCGGCGTACTTACGTCTATCGCGGTAGGGGTGCTGTCGGGCCTTATACCGGCATCCCAGGCGAGTCGTATGGATCCCGTGGAAGCGATAAGAAAGTAGCAGTAGCAGTAGCAGTAGCAGTGGCAGTCGGCAGTCGGCAGTTAACAACTAAATATTAAACGTAAGTTGTGACCCTCTGACATCTAAAAAAGAATTGTCATTTCAGAACGAAGTGACATTCCATGGGTAGACATGCAATTGGTCACAACCTGAATTAATCAGTGCTACTCAGCCAAGTGTAACTGCTACTGCCTACTGCCACTGCCTACTGCCACTGCCTACTGCCACTGCCAACTGATCTCACATCCGCAGATCTTCCACTTTCACTCCCGGATACTTCTTGGTATCGAATGTAAAATAGTCGGCGGCAAACTTCTTGTTCGGTGTTAACTTGCTGATCGAGAAGGTGTAGCGGGAGCTGTCTTTCCCAAACGCCTTGATACTTTGAATAGCCCCGGCTTTTTCATCCACGCTCAGGCGGAGTTTGGAGTACTCCGTTTTTTTATCTTTGGGTTTGAACTCGATGTGGGTAAGCAATTTGCCGTTTTCGGTTGATTTATCCGTCAGCGCATAAAGGTAATCGCCCTTTTGGTATCGCTTCAGCAAATCCTTGGGCGTCAGGAAACCATTTTCCGTATCTTTCGGGTCGGCATCGTTGATTTGCACCTCGTTGTTTTTTTTCAAATATACCCAGGTTGTTTTTCCGTCGCTGACGATGATCTGTTGATCCATTTCGAGGCGGAATTTGTCGCCCTCCTGAGCGATGGTGCCCTTTTGCACTTCGCCGGGTTTGCCGGGTAATTCGATCGTGAGCGTAAAAGTAGCTTCAAGCGATTTGTAACCCTCGTATTTTTTCCGAATTTTGTCGAGAATTTTTTTGGCTTCCGGGTCGTTGGCCTCGGCAGGTGCGGTGGGAGCGGGCGCTTTGCCCGTCTGTGCAAAAAGCATGTCCAAAGAAGCCAGCGTGAACAAAGCTAAGAGCAATTTTTTCATCGTTGATTGTATTTATGTGCAAAGAAACGGCGAATAGCGGGCAGGAGTTGCAGGCGCCGTGGTTAAAGATTCGCTAAAGGCGCGCGGCAACTTTTTCCTGTAAGACGTAGTTTTACATGTTGAAATCTAAAACCTGCTTCATAATCTTTACCAATTTTTTTCATTTTATATCAATTACTCTGTGAAACTTCGGGTTCAAATCGTTGAAAAACAAGTTTCACACCCATTCATGACATGACCAAAAAGAATAAAACCGGCGGCAAAAAGATGTCCGCCCAACAACTGCAAATCGAGATTCTTAAATTCCTGCTTGCCCACCCCAAGAAGCAATTCTCTCCCCGCCAGATCACAGATCAAATCCGAGTCGACAACAACAGGGATTCTGCCGAACACGCACTGCGCCAATTGGTGCAGGCCGGCTCGGTCGCTGAATTTTCAGACAATAAATTCGGTATTGCATTACAACGGTTGACGGTTGACGATCGACGGTCGACGGTCGACAGCAAGGATAATCTAGAAATACCCGCCCAGTCGGGCGGACGAAAAACCCCGTTCATACCAGAGCGCAGCCGGATCGACGAAAAACCGAAAAGAACAAAAGATGAGAGCCGTCTACCGTCCACCGTCCACCGTCCACCGTCGAGAAAATTCATCGAAGGCCGGGTGGACATGACCCGCACAGGATCGGCATACATCGTCAGCGAACTGCTGGATACCGATATTTATGTGCCGCCCAAATACATCAACGGCGCTTTGAACGGCGACACCGTGCGGGTACTGCTGTTTCCCGCTCCGCCCCGCCGGAAAGGCGGGCAGATGATTCGCAAACCGGAAGGCGAAATCGTTTTGGTGCTGAAACGCGCGAATGAGTTTTTCATCGGCACACTGCGCAAAAGCAGAAAATACGCGTTGTTTTTGCCCGACAATCCGAATATGCCGGTAGACATCTACGTGCCGCTCGAAGCCTGCGGCGACGCACGCGACGGTGACAAGGTGGTCGTTCGGGTGACCGACTGGCAGGAAGGTAAGGGCCGCGTACCCATCGGTAAAGTCACCCAAACATTAGGCGAAGTGGGCGGCAACGACTTCGAGATGAAAAAAATCCTCATCAACCAGGGATTCCCGCTTTCACATTCCGATGAAGCCCAGGTCGAAGCCGAAAGGATTCCGGAAAAAATCTCTCCCCAGGAAATCGACCGTCGCCGCGATTTTCGTGAAATCCTCACTTTTACCATTGACCCGGAAGACGCCAAAGATTTTGACGACGCGCTGAGTTTCAGAACATTGGAAAATGGGAACATCGAGATCGGTGTACACATCGCCGACGTGACGCATTACCTGAAACCGGATTCGCAATTGGACATAGAGGCATTTCAACGCAGCACCTCGGTGTATCTCGTCGACCGCGTAAATCCGATGCTGCCGGAAAAACTGTCCAACAACCTTTGTTCGCTGGTGCCTTACGAAGACCGGCTGACCTTTTCCGCAGTTTTTGTTTTTGACCAGAAAGGAAAAATTGCTACACGCTGGTTTGGCAAAACGATCATTCACTCGGCGCATCGCTTCGCTTATGAAGAGGCTCAAACGGTATTGGAAGGCAAACCGGCTGAAAGTTTGTTGCAACTCAACATTTACCCTGAACTCGAAGCGGCATTGAAGCAACTCGACCGCATGGCCAAACTGATGCGCAAAGAGCGCGAAAAAAACGGCGCCATCGGATTCGAGACGGAAGAAGTGCGTTTCCGCCTTGCCGCGGACGGCACACCGATCGAGGCTTACGTGAAAGAACGCAAGGACGCGCACCTGCTGATCGAAGATTTTATGTTGTTGGCCAACAAAGAAGTGGCTTTTTACATCGACAAATTAGGCGAAGCGCAGCATGAAGTGCCGTTCATCTACCGGATACACGACTTGCCCGATCTTTCGAAAATAGCGGATTTTGCGCGTTTTGCTTCCGAACTCGGTTTTCCGATGAAAGTGGATACGCCCAAACAAATCGCGCATGCTTTCAACGGATTGATGAAAGCGGCGCAAAAAGACGAGCGGCTGAAATTGCTGGAGCCGCTGGCGATCCGCACGATGGCCAAGGCCGTTTATTCGACCAAAAATATCGGCCACTACGGGCTTGGGTTCACCCATTACAGCCACTTCACTTCTCCGATCCGCCGCTATTCGGATGTGTTGGCGCACCGCATATTGGAGCGCAACCTCGATGGAAAAGCCTACCGGGTGGACAAGAATAAATTGGAAGAACAATGCAAACACATCAGCAACCAGGAGCGGAAGGCAGCCGATGCAGAGCGGGAAAGTGTAAAATACAAACAAGCCGAACTGCTGCGCAGCCACATCGGAGAAGAATTTGACGGTATCATCAGCGGGATGATCGAGCGGGGCTTTTTTGTGGCATTGCACGATTCGAAGGCGGAAGGGCTCGTCGAGTTTAAATACCTCGATGATACGTACGTGGTAGAGGAAGGGAATTTGAAAGCGGTAGGCCGGCGTTACAAACGCCAGTTCAAAATAGGCGACAAGGTTCGCATCCGTGTGGTGTCGGTGGATTTGCAGAAACGGCAGATAGAGATGGAACTGGCGGACTTGTAAACGGTTTTTTAGGATACAATGAATGCCGAAAGGCGAATACATGAAATACGAAATACGATGTAAGGCGCTGCGCCCGGTTTGGTGGGTAAATGCGCGGAAAACATCGTATTTCGTATTTCATGTATTCGCCTTTCGGCATTCATATTCAGGTGCATTCCGGTCACGATTTTTTAACCGGGCGAGGCGTCGCCTTCTTTTTTGCTCCGGAACTTGCAGGCGCCGGTTTGGCAGTCGGCGTGGGCCGGGTTTTCACTTTTGCCACCGGTTTGCGCGGCGCGGGCCGGGTCGTTTCACCGTATTTGACGTCCCGGTTTTGGTCGTTTCTGCCATAGCGGCGATCATCGTCGTCCCGGTCGCGGTTATTCCTGCTATAGCGGTCATCGTTGTCGCAGTCGCGTCTTTTTTCGCTCTGGCAGCGATTGTGGTCACAGGAACAGGAGTGTTTGTTGTGATGATCTTTGTGTTTGCCGTGATGCTTGCCCTTTTGTTTGCAGTCGCTGTGGTTCTTGTCCTTTTTGCGACTTTGGCATTTGTCGCAATCGCAATGTTCCCGGTTGTTGTTGTTGTTGTCGTGGCTGTTGAAAACGCCGAGGTGTTGTTCAGCGATTTGGCGGACTTTCTGCGCGATGTCCGTTGGCGTGCCGGCGCCGGAATAAACAAGCGATTGGGCCTCTGCTGTAAGGATAGCAGCGAGCGTAAAGAGTCCGGAGAAAACGAGGTGCTTCTTCATGGGTAAAATGTTTTTTAATGATGAATTTACCCATTTGTGCAGGCAGCCGGAAAAAGGGAACCTCTGCGAAGCAATCTTAACATAGTTTTAAAAACAAACCCCGCGTTCCGACGAATCGGAAGCGGGGTATTGTTCTCATGGTATGTCGGTTGGAAATATTAATCTTAGTTGCCGCTGGTGCCCGTTTTGGGTTTTGGTTTGGCATCGGCCGGTTTTTCCGCAGGTCCGATTTTCTTCGGTTCGGGCGCCTGCTTGCCGGCAGGTTGAACTGCGCCCTCAGGTTGCTGGGCTTTGGCAGCCTCCGGTTTGTCACCTTCTTTCATTGGGGGAGCGGTCTGTGTTTCCGGTTTCTTTTTGGCGATCTTCGATTTGCTCTTGCTTTTCTGTTTTTCTTTGCTCTTGTCTTTTTCCACCATGTCTTTCTCACTGCCCTTGCCTTTTCCACTGTAGGCGGCGCCTCCGGATTTTTCTTCGGCTTTATTCATTTGTTCTGTTTTATCCTTGGGAGCAGGGGCAGGTTTGGTGGTGGGGGCAGGTTCGGTTTGCGACCACGCTTTGGCGAAAGCGATCAAAACAAATACGAAGGTGAGGATGAATGTCTTTTTCATGAATCGAATGTTTGCTTATGAAATTTGAACTTTTAAACGGGATAACGAAAAAACGTCACGGGTGATTGTCGAATATCTTATTTGATAACAGATGGATGTTTGTAAATTGTTCAAAAACGACGTTCTTTGATGTCGAATACGAGTATTAGCCTTCATCAATAAACAATTGACTATCAAAGATGAAATCGCCTGACCGCCGCAGTTTTATCCGCCAGACCGCCACCATGCTCGGCGGTATGGCCCTGCATCAGAACTTTGCCGCCGCTTTTCCAACCTTCCCGTCCGCAGCCTGCGGTCCACAGCCCGCCGGTGACGATGATTTTTGGCGTCAAATCCGTCAGGAATTCGCTGCCAGCCCCAATATTATCAACCTGAACAACGGCGGCGTGTGCCCCGCCCCGCGCGCAACCATGGATGCACTGGACTACTACAACCGCATGTGCAACGAAGCGCCTTCATTTTATATGTGGCGTATCCTCGAAGACGACCGCGAACCCTTGCGTTTCAACCTGGCTGCCCTGGCCGGAGTCAGCCCTGAAGAAATTGCCATCAACCGCAATGCGACCGAATCGCTGAACACGATCATTTTTGGGTTGAACCTGAAAGCGGGCGACGAAGTAGTGCTTTCAAAATATGACTATCCCAACATGATCAATGCCTGGAAACAGCGCGAAAGACGCGACGGAATTAAGTTGGTCTGGGTCGATCTGGAATTGCCTTCCGAGGATGAAGCATACCTTACAGAGGCGTATACTTCTAAATTTACATCTCAAACGCGCATTGTGCATCTGACCCATGTCATCAACTGGAGCGGTCAGATTTTGCCTGTCCGGAAAATTGCCGATCGGGCACATGCCTCTAATATCGAGGTGCTGGTGGATGCGGCACATTCGTTTGCCGTGCTGGACTATAAAATTCCCGATTTAGGTTGCGATTATTGGGGCACCAGCCTCCATAAGTTCCTCTGCGGCCCATTTGGCAGCGGGCTGATGTGGGTTAAAAAAGAAAAAATACCCGGCGTATGGCCTTTGCTTTCCAATGACAAACCCGACAGCGACAACATCCGCAAGTTCGAGTCGCTTGGTACGCGGAGTTTCCCGATTGAAATGGCGATTGGATATTCGCTCGATCTGCACAACTATATCGGCTCCGCCCGCAAACAACAGCGGCTGCATTTCCTGAAAAATTATTGGATGGAGCAGGTGCGCGATCTGCCCGGTATCAGGTTTTATACGTCGCCGAAACCGGCCTGGAGTTGTGCCATCGGCAATTTTGGTTTTGAAGGGAAAAAAGCGACGGAAATTACAACCGAATTGTTCGGCAAGTGGAAGATTCACACCGTCGCTATCGAGTGGGAAAAGGTCAACGGCGTGCGGGTGACCCCTAACGTTTACACAACTACAGAAGAATTGGACAAGTTAGTTATGGCTATAAAAAAGTTGCATGGTTAGAGGGGAGAAAGGTTTCAAGGTTGAAGGGTTACAAGGTTTCAGGGTTGGGCGCTTATCTTTGCCCTTCGTTACACTATTTACAATCTTTGTTTCTGCACAACCCTGAAACCCTGTAACCTTGAAACCCAATTTTATATGGAGCATATTCTTTTTACCGTCGAAAATGCCGTTGCCTGCATCACGTTCAACCGCCCGCAGGTGTTCAACTCGATGAACCACCCCATGCGGATGGAGATTTTGGAAGCACTGACGGTGTGTGAAAAAGATTCAACTATTCGTTCGGTGTACATCACCGGTTTGGGCAAAGCCTTTTGCGCGGGCGAAGATTTGCAGGAAGTGGTGGATCCGAACGGGCCGTCGCTCACGGAGATCATATCTACGGGTTACAATCCTATTGTTTTGAAAATCAGAAATTTGGAAAAACCGGTCGTGGCAGCGGTTAATGGGGTGGCGGCAGGAGCGGGAGCGAATATTGCGCTGGCTTGCGACATCACAGTGGCAGCAAACTCGGCTTCCTTCACGCAGGCGTTTTCTAAAATCGGCCTGATACCCGACTCCGGCGGCACCTTCACGCTGCCGCGTCTGGTCGGTATGCAAAGGGCTACGGCATTGATGATGTTGTCGGATAAAATTCCGGCTTCAGACGCCGCAGCAATGGGCATGATCTGGAAAGTTTTTCCGGATGAAACTTTTGCAACCGACAGTCTTCAGTTGGCCCGGACGCTGGCGCAAATGCCGACCAAAGGTTTGGTTTATACCAAGCAGGCGCTCAACCGTTCTTTCAGCAACGACTTCGCAGAGCAACTTGCTTTGGAAGATCAACTTCAAACCGCCGCAGGCGAAACCCGTGATTATCGCGAAGGCGTGGCAGCATTTTTGGAGAAGAGAAAACCTGTTTTTGAAGGGTATTGACGTAGTATTTACGATTTACGATTTATGATTGTCCTGATTGCGAAAAATGACAGATCGTTTTCAATTCGGATCAAGATAATCGTAAGTCGTAAGTCGTAAATCGTAAATCAACATGTCCTGGCTCAACAAATTTCTGATTTTTCCACCCGGCTATGCCGAAGAGAGCAAGGGTCAAAGCAACCGGGCAGGCATGGTATTGCTCGTATCATTTGCGCTTGCCCTGATCTTTAGTCCGTGGCTCCGTTTCGAGTTGTTGTCCCTGCTGGAATATCCGTTTCACTACAAGGAGTACAAAAGGTTCGGCATCCGCATTCCGCATGGCTACCGGGTGCACGGTATCGATGTGAGCCGTTACCAGCAGCGGGTCGATTGGCGCCGGGTGAAAGCAATGGAAGTGGGAAATATCCGGATTATGTTCGCTTTTATCAAAGCGACCGAAGGCAGTTGGCTGAAAGACCCTCAATTTGAACGCAATTGGGAAAATGCCCGGGAGGCGGGTATCATCCGGGGGGCTTATCACTATTTTTTACCCCATATCAGCCCGAAAGATCAGGCGGCCAAGTTTATAAAAACCGTCCGGTTGCGTTCCGGCGATTTGCCGCCTGTAGTGGATGTGGAAGAAACGCGCGGCATGAGCAAAGCGCAGATTCAAAAATACACGAAAGAATTTCTGAACCTGCTTGAAAAGCAATATAACGTGCGTCCGATACTCTACACCAACCGCGATTTTTACAAACGTTATTTTGCCAATCATGAAGATTTTAAGGGCTACCGTTTCTGGATCGCCCACTTTCATGTGACAAGTTTTGATATGCCCGGCGATGAAAACTGGCATTTCTGGCAGCACAGCGACCGGGGCAATGTGAGCGGCATCAACGAAAGGGTGGACTTCAATGTGTTCAACGGGGACAGTGCTGCATTGCGCAAACTGTGTATTCCCTGAACCTGAAATGAAAAAAGCCCCGTCTTGTGGACAAGGCTCCTCGCATTGATCGGGTTGGGAGGTAAAAATCGGTTGCCGGGAGTCGGACTTGTGGGATTAAGGCTTCGGAGCCGGGATGTAAAAGTTAATCGGTTTGGGTAAGTTTTTGGTAACTGGTCATTTCCGACGGTATGCACCTTTAAACGGCTTGCCGGAGGAAAGTCACCGGGCGCGTCACACAATTTGAATATTATTAGCAAGTGAAGGATTTTGTTAATAAAATATGACTTTGTACGGGAGACTAAACCGGCTGAAATTGCATCGTATTTTTGCATCAAAATTTTCCCGACTATAATGCAAACAATCCTGAACCGCCTCCGCGCACTGCCCGATCGATATCTCCTGCTCGCTATCGTCGTTTTATTTTTCCCTGCGCACCTGATCAATCTCGGCGTCGCGGCATTTAATGGGGACGAAGCCATCCGCGCCTGGGTAGCGATGGAAATGGATTTTTCGGGCAATTACGTTGCTACCACCATGCACGGCGCGCCGTACATCAACAAACCGCCGCTGTTCAACTGGATGATCCTGGCCGTAACCAAGATGTGGGGCGGGTTTGACGAACTGCCCTCGCGGCTTGTCACTGTTTTTTTCCTGTGCGTATTCGGATACACGGTATTTCGCGTTGTTCGTCAGCATTTTACGACCGGTTTTGCATTCCTCACGGCCATGATGACCGTCACAAGCGGACGCTTTTTGTTCTACGATTCGATGCTCGGGCTGATCGATACGACGTTTTCCTGGGTCATGTACCTGTTGTTTATGAGCATCTGGTTTTTCGGAAAACGCGAACAATGGCTGCAACTTTTTCTCGCTTCTTATTTTCTGATGGCGACCGGTTTTTTACTGAAAGCCTTTCCGGCCATCGTGTTTCAGGGCTTTTCGTTGCTTGCCGGCCTGTATTATTTTGGCAAACTCAGGTTGCTGTTTTCCTGGAAGCATCTGACGGGCATCCTGGTGGCAATGGGAATGATTGGTCTGTGGCTTGTCGTTTACGACCATTACCGCCCTTTGGAAGTGCTGATCCCCAATCTGATGCAGGAATCGGTGAAGCGAACGGTTGTCGAGCACACCTTTTCAAATACGGTTTATCATTTCATCAAATTTCCGTTTGACTCCATCTATCACTTTCTCCCGTATTCGCTGTTGCTGATTTTTTGGCTGGACAAAAGGTTGTGGTCAAAGATTCGCAGCAACGAGTTCATTTATTTCAATTTCCTGATACTGGCTGTCAACCTGCCCGTTTACTGGACTTCTTCGCAGGTGATGCCGCGCTACCTGCTGATGTTTATTCCATTGTTCAACGTAATCGGGATGTACCTGCTGGAAGAAAACCGAACGCCGCAAACCTGGCGGTTCAAAGGTTTTTTCTGGCTGCTGGGTAGCCTGCTGGCACTCGGCCCCATCATAACAGCAGCCCTGCCGTTCATTCCTCAGTTGAATTGGTTGCCCGGGATATGGCCGATTTCCGTGGGACTGACGATGGCACTTGCTTTACTTGCCATCATGTACTTTTTTGATAAAGCGCGCTTTTTGTGGTGGTTTATTGCCGGCCTGCTTGTTGTGCGAATTGGATTTGATCTGGTCGTGCTTCCGGTGCGCCACCATGAAAACGACACGTCCATCGCCCGCCGGGATGCCATTCAGATGGCCGACAAATACAAAGACCGCCGTTGGTACGTTTGGGCAAACTCCGATACCCGCGAACCGGCCATGTTTTATGCCACTGCCCGGCTGGGCTACATCATCGAACGCACCGACAACCGGGATATCCCTAATGCCTTGTACTTAGTGAATATGGGGCAATACTCCAATTTTGAAGGCAGATGCCTCGATACGTTGCGGACGGATTATACGACGACGACGTTGTTGCTGTTTGCGAGGGAATAAAGGGTCATTCAGGTCATTAAAGTCATTAAGAGTCATTAAGGTAATTTTACGCAATTTTTAAATGACTCATAATGACCTTAATGACTCTTAATTTCCCCCTTCCGATACCACTCCACAAATTGCCGCACACCCTCTTTCAACTGTACCGAAGGTTGGTACCCGAAAAATGCCTGCGCCTTCCTGATGTCGGCGTGCGTCTGTTCCACGTCGCCGGGTTGTTTGTCCAGAAAATTGATTTTCAAAGGCCCGCCAATCGCCTGACCTACAGCCTCCACCATTTCGAGCAGGGATACCGGGTTGCCGCAACCGAGGTTGAATACTTCATAACGCCAGATTTGGTTGTCCAGCAATTTTGAAATCCCCTGAACGATGTCGGTCACAAAAGTGTAGTCGCGACGCGTACCGCCTTCGCCGTAGAGCGGTATCGGTTGGCCGGCGAGTGCCAGTTGCGTAAATTTATGTATGGCCAAATCGGGGCGCTGGCGCGGACCATAAACGGTGAAAAAGCGGAGGCAGGCGACCTTCATACCGAAGAGGTGGTGGTAAGTATAGGCCAGCAATTCGCCGCTGTGCTTGGTGGCTGCATAAGGCGAAATGGGACGACTTACATCATCCGTCTCGGAGAAGGGCGTTTTTAACTGGTTGCCGTAAATAGAAGAAGATGAGCCGAATATGAACCGTTTCACTCCGGCATGGCGCATCGCTTCGAGCAGGTTGACCGTGCCGTTTACATTCACGTCCACATAATTGACCGGCTGCTCGATGGAAGGACGAACACCGGCCTTGGCTGCCAGGTGTATCACGCAATCCACCGTGTTGTTTTCAAAAATATCGTTCAACGTTGCCGCATCGCGGATGTCGCCCCGCACCAGGGTGTAGTTTGGATTTTCTAATGCCGCGGCGACATTTTGCTCCTTAACGGCAGGATCATAAAAATGGTCGAAGTTGTCCAGACAAATAACCTGGTGGCCGTTTGTCAAAAGATGTTCGCACAGGTGCGAACCAATAAATCCGGCTCCGCCGGTAACTAAGATGGTCATTAAATAACGGTTGATGAAGGTTGAGAAGGGTTGAGGGGTTGAGAAGGGTTGAGGGGCGGCATCTCAACCCCTCAACCCCTCAACATTCTCATTAAAACTGAATATAATTCCAACAAACGCAACGGCTGTGGAAATCAGGTAAAACAAAAACGCGATAGCAACGGCTTTTTCCGGGTCAATGTTCAAAAAACCGGCGCCCCAGAGAAAAGTGAGTTCGCGCGCACCTGTGCCGCCTATCGTAAGGGGCAGCATGGCCACCACCGATGAAGTGAGGAATAGCAGCGAGTACTCCAACCATCTTGCACCCTCGTTAAATGCCAGCACGATGCCCAGTGTGGCAATCAGTTGCGCCGCCTGTACGGCGAGCGAAAGCAACGAGGTTTCTTTCCATACGCGACTCAACCCGCCGCCTGTCTTTTGGTAAACCCATAAAGAAGCCGGGATGCTTATTACCAACCCCGTCAGGCCTATCCACCAAAAAGATTGCAGTGCCGGAATGCCGAATGCCAGCACCAGACACAATTGCCCCAATGCGATCACACCGCCGACCCGGTCCAGCAAAGTGACGGCGAACAGCCGTTTGAACGGAGCGCCGAAGGCGTCCATCAGCAGTTTGATTTTGTAGCCGTCGCCGCTGATGCCGCCCGGCAGGAGCAGGTTGTAATACATACCGAGCCAGTAGAGGCGCAGATTTTGTTTGTCGGAAAGGTGAATTTCTTCTGTTTTCAGCAACATGTTGAACCGCCGGGCGCTGATGATTTTGGAAAGGACAAACCAGCCCGTTGCCCACAACAATCCCCATCCATTTGCCTGCCGCATGGTATCGAGCAGCAGCCGTTCGTCGATGCCGCGCAATACAAGCCAGATGATAACGGCGGAAAGAGCGAGTTTGAGTGCGGTTTTGAGTTTTGCTTTCACACTTCTACGGACTTTTGCACGTGCACTTTCCGCACCTTGTAGGGCTTTTTATCCTGCGATTCGTAGTAGGTGCGCACCATCATTTCGGAAAGAATGCCGAGTGCAATGAGTTGAAGACCGGCCATCAGCAGGATAAAACCGAGTGTGAGCAAGGGCCGCCCGCCGATTTCGTGTCCCAATATTTTTTGAATTAACAACCAGAACAGGATCAGCGAACCGATGCCCAGCGACAACACCCCCCAGCCACCGAACAAGTGCATCGGCTTGTGGCGAAATTTTTTTAAAAAAAGAATGAGTTGCAGATCACTCAACACGCGGATGGTGCGGTTGATGCCGTATTTCGACTGGCCGTGTTGCCGGGAATGGTGGCGTACCGGCACTTCGTCCATGCGGGCGCCTTCGAGGTCGGCAAGCACGGGAATGAAGCGGTGCAGTTCACCGTAAATACCGAGGCTTTTGGCCAAATCGGCGCGAAAAACCTTCAAAGTGCAGCCATAGTCGTGCAAATGGACACCGGAGACCCGGCGGATCAGCCAGTTGGCGATGCGGCTCGGGAACTTGCGGAGCAACATTCCGTCCTGTCGTTTCTGACGGATGCCGGCAAGCAGGTCGAGGTGTTCGCGTTCGGCTTTTTCAAGCATCGCCGGAATATCGAGCGGGTCATTCTGGAGGTCGCCGTCCATCGTTACCAGCCACTCGCCTTCGGCGTATTCGATGCCTGCGGCCAGCGCGGCGCTTTGGCCGTAGTTGCGGCGAAACTCGACAATGCGCAGGCGGGGGTTGCCGATCTTTTTCAACTCAGCCAGGGTGCCGTCGCGCGAGCCGTCGTCCACGTACACGATTTCATAGTCCAGCGCCGCGAGTGCGCTTTCAATCTGGCTGACCAATGGAGCGATATTCTGCTCTTCATTGTAGACACAAACGATGACGGAAACGTAACACTTCATGTGGGGAGTGAGTTTGGGGTGCAAAGTTGGAGCAAACGAGGCTAAATGTCAGCCAATAAAGTGAAAACTTAATTTTCAGTAAATAATATTGCCGCTTCAATCATTCAAATCAGGTTCTTATGCGACTTTTTACCCGTCTTCAACTTTCTGTAATGATGCTGCTCGAATATTTTATTTGGGGCGCCTGGTTTGTGGCCATGGGCATTTACCTGCCTGCCATGTTGAAAGCCGACGGGGGGCAAGTCGGTTTGGCGTATGGCAATGCGTGGTTTGGCGCGATCGTATCCCCGTTTTTTATCGGAATGATCGCCGACCGCCATTTTTCCGCACAAAAAGTGCTGGGGGTGCTGCACCTGCTCGGTGCGGTATTACTCTGGTACCTGGCACAAATTCGCGATATGGCTGTTTTCCCGTGGGTTTTATTGGTGTATTCCTGTATTTACATGCCGACCGTGGCGCTGACCAATTCGGTCGCTATGGCGCACACGGACAATCAGGAACGGGATTTCCCGACGTTGCGGGTGTTGGGCACCATCGGGTGGATCATTGCCGGTATTGCGGTCAACAGCCGCTCCGCATCGGATTTTATATTCATACTGCCCGCTGTGTTGTCGGTGGTGCTGGGCATCTTCAGTTTTTTCCTGCCCGATACGCCCCCAAAAGGCCAATCGACGGGCGGCAGTATTCGCAAAATACTTGGTTTGGATGCGCTTGCTTTGTTCAAAGACCGCGCATATACCACTTTTTTCGTCGGCGCCATTTTGTTGTGCATCCCCCTGTCATTTTACTACGCTTTCACGGGCGATTATCTCACGGTATCCGGTGTGGAGAATGTCACTTCCATTATGGGATTGCTCGGGCAGGGTTCGGAGGTGTTGTTTATGTTATTGCTGCCATTGTTTCTGATTAAGTTTGGCGTTCGGAATATCCTTTTAGTCGCTATGCTGGCTTGGGTGATCCGGTATTTGCTGCTGAGTTTTGGCGGGGCAGTATTGCATTGGCCGCTTTATCTGGCTGTTTTACTGCACGGCATTTGTTATGATTTCTTTTTTGTCACGGGCTACATCTATACCGATCAGAAGGCGGGTGCACAATATAAAAGCTCCGCCCAGGGGTTGTTTACGATTGCGACGTATGGCCTGGGCATGACTTTCGGTTCGTATCTCGGCGGCGCGGTAGCAAAAATGTTTACGGTAGACGAAGTGCGCAACTGGCAGGGGCTTTGGCTGGTGCCCGCCGGAATTGCCGCCCTGATTTTGGTCGTTTTTTTGTTCTCATTTAAAGAAAAACAAAATAAAAAATGATGGAGGCGGTTTGAATTTCAGATATTTACACATCTGTTCACCAGCATTCGCTTTTATGATCCACTGCAGTAATTTTTCCGCAATTCTGATCGCCGGATTCTTCTGTTTCGGTAGTCCCGAAGTATCGTCGGCACAGCAAATCCAGGTACAATCGGAAGCAGCACAGGTTCCGGAGAAGCGATTTTCAGGGGTGGAAATTTCCGGTCCCACGGAAATTTGCGAAGGGTCGGAAACTGCTTTGAAGGTAGATGGAGAGTACGAAAGTTATAACTGGAGTACAGGCGAAGTGGGGCGCACCATTCGGGTAAGCAAACCCGGGGTGTATGAAGTGACGGTAAAAACCAAGGGCGGCTGTTCGCTCACTACTTCAGTGAATGTGCGGATAAGACCTTGTTCGTGAGATGCATTTTTTCAAACTTAAAAAAGACTTTAAACGATTCTTTTATACCCTCCTTCAAACACACCCTTTGATAAAACAATCTGCCATAATTGATTATAACGAGATCGAAATGTCCCAGCTGATAAAAGCAAATAATATGTCCACATTCTATAGAATCGCTCATCATATTTTTCTTTTAGTTCATCCCAATTCATTGTAAAATTTTTATGCCATGCCAATAATGTTTTATCATAGTCAGTTCCGAAATTATGCCAATCTTCTATTACGAATAAATTGTCAATAGAGTTTGCTATTTGCGATGCAGAAGGAATATTTGCATTAGGGAATATATACATATTTATCCATGGGTCTATTGAGTGGTTTGAAAAATTCCCTCCAATCGTATGAAGCATCTGCAGGCCACCATTCTTCAATAAGTTATGTGTTTTCTTCATGAAGGTACGATGGTTTCTTTCGCCCACATGTTCAAACATTCCAATAGACACAATTCTATCAAAAGACCCCGTTATGTCTCTGTAATCTTGAAGTCGAAACTCTACATTTAGCCCATGGGCACGTTTTATAGATTCCTTTATTTGATTCTCTGATAAAGTAACCCCGATGACCTTAACTCCATAATGCTTAGCTGCGTATATTGCAAAACCACCCCAGCCGCATCCAATATCTAACACGTCCATTCCTTCTTTTAAAAAAAGCTTCTCACAAATAATTTTATTTTTCGCTTCCTGAGCTTCATCCAAATCATTAGTATCTTTCCAATACCCGCATGAATACATCATGTTTTTATCAAGCATACACCTATATAAATCATCTCCTAAATCATAATGCCGAACGATTGATTTACGGGATTTATTTCTGTTTTGAGGATTAAAAAGTCGAAATTTAAATAGATTGAGAAGAAGGCTTGTATTCCGTTTAACAAACTTTTGCAGATTTGACTTCAATATTCTCGTAAAAAGTTCATCAATTTGGTCACATTCCCACCATTCATTCATATAGGCTTCACCCAGACCCAAAGACCCGTGTTTTAATACTTCATCGTAAAATTGATTGTTATGAACCCTGATGTCCCAAGGTTGATTGCCATTTATCTTTATATCTGCTATGTTCAATAAGTCTTGAATAATCTTTTCTGAGTTTGAAATTTGTTTCTTCATTCTGTAATTAGTTTTTTATTCGAAAGTTGAACAAGAGTCGACAATTTTGAGCGATATGAAATATAAAAAGCACTTTAGAGCAAAATATGAAAATATTAATTAAAATTTAGGTTGTAAAGATAATTTAATACACCTGTATAGTAACATATTATCCAAATAGAAGTCAAAATTGGTTCTAAAATTAACAATCTGAAAAAATATTTAGAAATACCGCTTTTTGTAGATGCTTTATTTTTTGCATTTATTTCATTGTCTTTTAATTTAGTCATTCTATAAAATTCATAATAACATGCAAGCACAATAGTAATAGAAGAAAATAGAAATACCCACTTAATGAGTACTATAGAAAAAAAATCAAAAATAAATATAAACATAATCGCATGATTCCATGAGAAAAATAATACTACAATATAAACAAACCAAAATGTAATTGAAAAATCAGATTTGCCTATTGGTATAGGGTTAGCCTTATCACCTTCAATACCTAAATTTCGCAGTTCAGTAGACTTAAAAAATAAATAAACTAATTCCGCCACGTCATTATGCGAATAGATGGTATATCTCCTTTGAATCATTTCAGCGTTGGAATCCATTTTATTTATTTCTCTATCAATTACTAATCTTGTATTATGATAGGTCCAGAACATATACCCCATTCTGATAAATAAATAGAGTAGAAATAGAGGGACAATAATATGCGCTAAAGATTCACTAAACCTTATACCAAAAATTACATTGTCTTTTAAGAAATCGGGTTTTACGAATGTTGAGATGCCTATGAATATCAGTAACATTTGGTAGAGTATATTAAGATTTAATCTACTCCCTATATACCGACATTTCTCATCTGCAATTTGAAATTCATGAGAATTTAAGTAGTGCATTTTCCAATAGAGTTTTTGCGATATAACAGATTGAAAGTCAATGGTTATATTTTTGCGTAAAAAAGGTTTATTATGGCAATTACCTACCAAGAAATCAGGAACGAGAGACAATGGAAGGCAAGTACTCGAATATCGGAAGAACAGTTTTTTAGGCTGGGAAAATTGTTTTGTCAGGGCTACGAATCGCTCTTTGGAGCATCCATTCAGGGTAAGTTTCGAACATTCTATTGGCGGCTTTAAAAAGTATCGCTTTTTATCTTACAGATTGAATTTCGAGATATTCCCTTCTCAATATTGTCGCCGGTGTCAGTGCCGGCATCTGGAATTTTTTGCCTAACTAATTGACTCCCTTATCATAACAACCCTAATAAATGTCTTATATCGATTAAAAATATTGCCGTCTTTAAAATAACGGAATTGACAGAAATCGAGCCAAAGAAACTTCAAACCGTTCAAACGGCAAAAATTCATTGAAAAATTAATGCAAAAAAATCCTCCAAGATATTATAAAGTCTTTTAAAAGATTGATTTTCAATCTCTTTAAAAAACGAATATTTCTAACCACGCCATTCCAAAAACACACTTCCCTTCGATTTGCTGTTGCTGGGCGAATTGTTTCAAAACAACCAGCATAAGCATCCCAACAGCCCCAATTTTGCGGTGAAAAAGTGGGAATTTGATCCGATCTACCCGGTATTGCGATTGATGCACGGAATGAAAATCATTACTTTGCGGCGAATGACGTAGTGTTAAGCAGCGATTCTCGGTTTGAAGCGGCATTCCTGTTTTTGAGGTGTCATCCACGACGCAGGAGTGGGTGAAATCTCAAAAACAAGCCGAACCACTTACAAACCGAGAATCGCCGGATGTTAAAAACACACTTGAATAAAAACTTTAACACATTTACTGCATACAGGTATTTGGGTATTTCCTACCTTCGCCTCAATAAAAAAATTACTTAATCCATGCCCGCTTACTCACACACTCCGGTTCGGGGAGCAATTTTTGCGCTCCTCCTTTTATCCCTTAATTCTTTTCAGTACCAGTACGCCACAGCACAGCTGCAAGGCAAATGGCAATGCGATACCAAATCCGGTAAATCGGACGCAACCACCTCTTATGAGATGAATTGCGACGGCTACCTCCTGTTCAAGGACGACCAGACACTGGAAAGCACCTGCATCGACGGGTTTTTCCCGACAGGGACTGCCTGGGAAATCAGCGGCAATCGGCTGATTCTCAAGGATTCAGATGGACAGGCGTTTGCGGATTTTGAAATCCTGAAAGTCGACGAATTGCAATTGGTGCTTTTCCGGAAAGCGGTCACGTATTCCTTCCACAAGACGAATTAATTGCCGTACCGCCGAACCCCCGTTCGGCCCGTAGCCTATTGCATTTTGATCTTTTCCAGCAACAACCTGGCTACAAGTTGATTGCCCGCATCGTTCAGATGAACGCCATCGGAGGTCAGAATGCCTTTGTCTTTGTTGGCCGGATTGTTTTCGGCATTGTAGTTCAAAAATGTCGTGCGCAGGTCGCACAGGCCGCATTTGTACTGTGATGCCAGATCCCGGATCATCTGGGAATATTGATTCAGTTCGCCATCCTGCGGGTTGGTGCAGTCGGTTTTTTCTCCGATGCAGGCGGGCGTACACAGCACGAGCCGTATGCCCGACGCTTTCAATTTGCTGATCAGCGCCTCGTAGAAGTTCCAGAATTTTTCGGCATCGGTACCCGTGCCGTGCGTGCGTTTGTGCCAAACGTCGTTCACACCGACATAAATGACCACGATATCAGGCTTTTGCGGCAATACGTCTTTCTCGAACCGCAGGTACAGATCATAAATTTTGTTGCCGCTGATGCCGGCGCCGATCAAGGTATAAGTAGTGTCTTTCCCTTCAGCAGCAAGCATTTCGCGCATTTTTGAGATGTAGCCGCCAGGAGTCACACCCGCCTGCGTGATGCTGTCGCCAAAAAAGACAACCCGGGTAGTTTTGTTCATTTTATTGAAAGCGAAAAGAAAGGGGGCGAGCAAGAGGGGCAGCAAGGCGAAAAGGCGTTTCATGTTGTTGGTAAAAAAATTGTTTGTTATAAAAATTGGGTTGATAAAGGTTGATAAAAGGCTGATAAAGTTGATAAAACGCGGTGTCCTCTACGTTATCGACCTTATCAACCTTCATCCACCCTCATCAACCCAAAAAAACTACAGACCTGTAAGCCGGATTCTGTTTCCAAGTTCCCTTACGGGGTGACAAGGACCTCTGCCATTTATCTGATGCCCGCGGTTACCCGGAGCATTTGCGCTGCCTACCCCCCTTGCATTCCGGCCGAAACCGGAATATGTGCGAGCAACACATAAAACAAGGTGTGCGTGGCATTTCAACCCACAAGGTTTATCCCTCCCGACAGTTGCCTGTCGCGATCGTGCGCTCTTACCGCACGTTTTCACCTTTACCCGCCGTCGCCCTCGGGCTATGGCAGGCAGTAATTTTCTGTGACACTATCTATGCTTTTTTCCGATCCCGGTTGCCCGGGGTGAAAAAAAACTCCGCCGGTTAGGCGGTGCGGTGCTCTGTGTTGTCCGGACTTTCCTCCCCGTAAGGCGGCAGAGCGGTCTGTAGTTATATTTTTTAAAATGAGCGTTGTTGAAATTTGATGGCGCATGTTTCTTGGCGTAAACTTTGTTTAGGTACTTTTGCCCGCGCTTTCGAGGAATTTTAATCCAACACCGGCGGGTGCATTTCAAAAATCGTCGCCGAAACCGGCATTTTCCCTGTAAAGTTTCCCTTATGTTGAAACGAATGTTCCTTTACGTGGTCGCACTGGCTGTCCTGTTGGCGGTAGCTATAAGTGCGGGTCAGTGGGACAAAGATACTGCGTTGCTGCAAGAGCACGCTGAACAAATTTCCGCTTATTTGGAGGAGCAGGAATCGGATGCACGCGTCTGGGTGAAAGACAACCGTGTCGCTCTGGATGCCGCCTCCATGGGTTCGCCGCCCAAAAACTGGGGCGAACTTATTGAGGATCAACTGCTTAAAGACTACACTATATTTGTTGGACGCGCTGATACGATTCTTGCCTGGACGAACAACAAAACACTGCCGACCCCTGCCCAACTAAAAAGCCTGGCTGCAAAAAACGGTCATATACTTCTGAGGCTGCCTGCGGGTTGGTTTGTTGCTTATCTTGAACCGCTCGGGCAAAATACGCTTGTGGTGCTGACCCCGATCCGCTATTCCGTCGGTAATGCCGACAATTCCGGACAGCGTTTTTTTCCTGCCGGAAAAAACATCCCGTCACAAATTCAGATCAGTACCTCTGCGACAGGGTATAGCGTGCAGGCCGGCGGGAAAGACTTGTTTTGGCTGACGGCGTCCGGGCCGGTACATGCAGCCTGGCTGCAATGGATGAAGTTCATATTTTACGGTCTGTTTTTTATCATCCTGTTCAGTCTTGTCAACCGGGCTGCGGTCTGGCTTGCGGGGCGTTACGCACCAATGGCCGGTGCTGCGTTGCTGCTTGTTTTCGTAGGTATCGCCTATTGGCTCAACAACAATTTCAATTTTACGGAGAATCAATTTGGGGGCCTGTCGTTGTTTGCAGAACCATTCGACGTGCCGTCGCTGATCGGCCAATCGCTGGGCGATTGGCTCATCAATATCGGACTGTTTGCCTGGCTCATGGTGTTTTTACACAGGCACTTTAAGGTGGGATCGCTGACACAATTCGCCTTGCCGGTTCGTTTGGCATTGTGTGTTGTTTATTATCTGGCAACGATGATGAGCACCCTTGTCGGAGTAGAGGTGCTGCGCAGGCTCGTATTTTACTCGGGCATCGAGTTCGATTTCGACAACATTCTCAATTCAGACTGGTCGGCATTGTCGGCAATCAGTGGGGTGATTCTGCTGATGGCAGGGTTGTTCCTTTTCAGCCACCGGATGATGATGACCGTCAAACGCACCGGCTTGTCCCTGCCCCAGCGTGGCATTGCTTTGGGGGTAAGTACCGTCGTCATGTTTGCCGTTTGTGCTTTTATCAGCGAGGACCTGTTGGTCGAACCGATGTATGTCATTGCCTTAGCAGTGGTGTATGCTGCGGTGTTCGATGCTTTCGTGCATTGGGAAGCACCCGGTTTTGGCTGGATGGCGTGCTGGTTGCTGATATTCTCTATGTTCGCTTCCTTGCTGCTCTACCACTACAATTTCCTGAAAGACAGGGAAATCCGGCTTACGTATGCACAGGCGCTTGCCCATGACCGCGATACGGAAGCGGTGGAAAAACAACTGCCCGAATTGCTTGCTGCCTTCCGGCGTGATTCGCAAAAGATCAATGTACTGCTCAAACCCTGGCCGTTCAAACCCCGGGTAAGCGAGCTGCGCGACTATTTTAACCAGGCAATTTTTGAAAACAACTACCTGTTTCAACATTATCGCCTGAATGTCTTTGCCTTCGACCGTGGCGTGGAACCCATTTTGCTCCAGCAACAACAAGGCTACCAGTATGTTGTGCAGGAAAACTGGAATCAGGGCAAACCCCTGCCCGACATGCCGGGCATTCGTTTTCGTACCGATGAAAACGGCAAGTTCCGATATATGATGGAACTCACGGCACAACGGATGAACGATGCGACGCAACCTGCAAAAGTATATTGTTTCCTCGATCATGAATACCCGCCGCCGGCACGCGTGTACGTACAGTTGTTTTACGATCTGCCTTATAAAAAACTGGAACGACTCGCGCGCTACGACTTTGCAGTTTTGAAAAACAACAAACTGGTCGTAGAGCAGGGGCAGGGCAACGGACTGGCACTGTATACCCCGGTTAAAAACGGGGAGCATCGCGATATCGAGACTTTTAGTCCCCGTCGCATCGACGCCGTTTATAAAAGTCAGGATGGAGAAACGGTCGCATCGGTCGGCAGGCTGCGCGGGGAATGGTATAAGCAGGTTTATTTGTTTTCCATGTTGTTTACGCTGGCCTCCTTGTTCCTGTTTTTACTGGCTCTGGCGAATACCTGGTTGCATTTTCTTCCTGAAAAATACCAGTTCCAGGTCAGTGCGCGCGGCTCCCTTGCCAAACGTATTCAATACTGGACGGTGACGCTGGTCGGTATTGCTTTCCTCGTGCTGGGTATGATGACTTACCGGCACTTCAAAGAATCTGCCGGGAATACCCAGCGCGCCAACCTCGACTACCGCGCCGAAGTGGTGCTGACCAGTTTGAAAACCCGCTTAGTCGGATCTTCACTTTCGGCAGATAGCCTGCGCCGGATTTTGCCCCACACGTTGTCCGATATTACCGGAAGCCTTTTGATGGATGCCAATCTTTACACATCCAATGGCGACCTGGAATTCACCACACAGGAAGACCTGAGCGGGTTGGGCATTATACCGGGGAAAATGAACCCTGTAACACTCCACATTCTTCAGAACACCAACCAACCGGAATTGGCCGAAACCGAGCAATCGGCAGGCTTCGAATATTTTACAAAATACCTGCCCCTCCGCACAGGGCAAAACGAACTACTCGGATTCCTTGGCATTCCCTACCTCCTCAACGACCGGAAAGTCGGCCCTGAGGTGTCCGATTTTATCGGAATGCTGGCAAGTTTGTACGTTTTTCTGCTGCTGGTCGCATTTGTGGTCACGTATCTGCTGGCACGTTCCATTATCCGTCCGCTGAGTCTTGTTTCCGATAAAATCCGCGAGGTAAAACTGAGTCAGGATAAAAATCAGATGCTCGAATACCAGGGCGACGAAGAAGACGAGGTGAGCGGTCTCATTGCCGAGTACAACCGGATGGTGGACAAGTTGGAAGACTCTAAACTACAGATGGTTCGCCTCGAACGGGAAGGCGCCTGGCGTGAAATGGCACGACAGGTGGCGCACGACATCAAAAACCCCCTGACGACGATGAAACTCTCGATGCAGCAGTTGGAACGCGTCTCAAACAACCCGGAGCAGGCGGCTGCATATCTGCGAAAAGCCATTACCCGGCTCATCGAACAGATCGACTCGCTTGCCCAGATTGCATCTGAATTCTCCATGTTTGCCAACCTCGATATCCGGTCGAAATCGGATGTGGTGCTGAACGATGTGGTGGAAAGCGTCTACGACCTGTTCAGCGAACAACGTAATGTAGCGCTCGATCTCGCAATTCCATCCGAACGTTTCCACATTCTGGGAGACAAAAATCACCTGATACGGGTCTTTAATAATTTGGTTATCAACGCCATACAGGCGATTCCCTCCGACCGGGACGGCCAGATAAATGTGTCGCTGGTTCGCCAGAACGGTCAGGCTACGGTGCGCATCAGTGACAACGGCGGCGGTATCCCTCCGGAGATACGAGACCGGGTGTTCGAACCGAATTTTACGACCAAAACGTCGGGCAGCGGCCTTGGTCTCGCAATTTGCAAAAAAATCATTGAAGCCCACGACGGTTCGATTCGTTTCGAGACCCGTGAAAATGAAGGGACCGACTTTTTTGTGGATATGCCGATTACGGCGGTGGGGTAAAAAAAATATATATGGCATCCCTTTTCGGCCACATCGCCGCCTCTGCAGCACTCGGTTATGCATTTTTCCCGAAACAAGTCCGCCCGGCAACGCTCATTTTGGCCGGCTTCTGCGCATTCGCACCCGATCTGGATGTGCTGGGATTCCGGTTCGGTATTCCTTACGGCAGCGAGTGGGGGCACCGGGGATGGACGCACTCGATTGTATTCGCGGGGGTGTTCGGCGTACTCATGGGATTGATTTTCAGGCAAATGAACGGGCAGAGTGAAATGGACGCTGCGAACGGGGTTAACACCAAAACAATGATTTGGCTTATTCTGAGTACCCTTTCCCATCCATTATTAGATATGATGACCAATGGCGGGCGCGGCTGCGCCTTGTGGTGGCCTTTTAGCCCGGATCGGATATTTTTTCCGTTCAGGCCGATTCAGGTGTCGCCGATGAGCATCGGCGATTTTATCAGTGAGTGGGGGCTGACGGTGCTGGTGAACGAAGCGATATGGATCGGGTTGCCTTGCGTATTGTTGGTCGCAGTCAGCAAATTCTTGCGTTTTGCCGGCGTATAATATTCGGATGATGCGATATAAAAAAAATGACCTTTGATTTGCATGAGGATAAACGCTTTTTCGGCAACAAATGACTTTTTTTGCAATGAAACCTTTATTTTTCTCTATCTTATTTTGTATTGCATGTCAATTGCAAACGCAAGCCCAATTTTTATGGGAAAAACAATATGATCTTGGCTATCCGGCTCAAACTTATTCAGCGGTGGAGACACCGGAGCATGACTTTTTAGTGATGGGCAGAGCCTATACAAGCGACGACCACCGAATACTGCTGATGAAAATCGCCCCGGATGGAGGTCTTTTGTGGGAAAAGCGGTTTGAAGGAAGTGTCAACGAACACAGCCAGTTGATTACCCGGACAAGCGACGACAATTATATGCTCACCGGATTTTTGTCGTCTTCTATTCGACTCATAAAAGTCGATTCATCCGGAGCGGTGATCTGGAGCAAGTCGGTCGGACCCGGTAGTACCTCCGGCGCTTGTGTAAGTGCCACAAATGACGGCGGTGTGGTTGTGTTGGGCAAAACCACCGAAATTCAGGGCAGCGACGCCATTCCCCACATTTCAGTTGTCAAAGTGGATGCGCAGGGGAATGTGACATGGTCAAAAAACCTGACCCAATACCAGGATTTGGCCGGCGAGGCAATTCACCAGACTTCCGATGGGGGATATATCATTGGCGGTACGGAACATCCCAATTCGGCAGCAGGAGGGTTTTTGTTAAAATTGAAAAACGACGGCGCTGTCTCCTGGCTTCAAAAGTATACTGCCCCTCAAAAGAACTATTTTGAATTTGCCGCTCCGACCAGCGACGGCGATTACGTGCTATGTGGCATCGAAAACAGCATCCAGAACACAACCCCGGGCAGCCCCGACGCTTATATCGTCAGAACTGATTTATATGGCGGTTTTATCGATTTTTATACCGCCGGAGAGGCACAATACGTAGAAAAAGCCAATCACGTTTTTCAAAACGAAGATAACGAATTTATCCTGGCCGGTCAAACAGACGAACCTGCCGGCGACCAGAATATGATGCTGGCAGTATTGGATAATGAAGGAAATATTATACAAAAATGCGTATTTGGCAGTGAAAAGTTTGAAACCGGTCGTTCGGCTTTGCATGCATCCGACGGCGCCATTCTGGTAACTGGTTATGCCAACAGTGCTCAAATGGCGTATCCATATCTCGTTAAAACGAATATGCTATGCCTCACCCCGACGATGACTGCGATTCCTGCCAATCAGAAGTTGTCTGTGTACCCCAACCCAGCCGATGATATCATATATTTTGAATTGCCTGAAGGAGCGGATGCCGATTATCGGGTTCGGGTGGAAGACGCATTGGGTCGCATTCTGTTTATGGCCGAACTCATGCCGGGTAAAAACCAATTTGACATAGCCTGTTGTCAATCAGGTATATACTACTACGCTGTGTTTAGAAAGAACGAAAGGGTAGGGGTGGGTAAATTTGTCAGATGAAGCATCTGGATATTAAATGACGATGCGAGCTAAATGCTCAAAACTATTTTCCCGAACTGCGCCCCTTTCTCCATTTTTTCAAAAGCCGAGTTCCCTTCCGGAAGCGGGAAAACCGAATCCACCACCGGAACGATTTTGTGTTGAGCCACAAAAGCCAGCATGGCCCTGAATTCGCGCGGGCTTCCCATCGTGGAGCCGAGGATGCTGATCTGTTTCCAGAAAACCGGTTGCATGCTCAGGCCGTTGATTTTGCCCAACGAGCCTCCATATACCCCGATACGAGCGCCCGGATTGCATAGGGCGGGGAAGGATGCAAAACCGTCGCCGGCTGCAGAATCTACGATGACATCGAAACCGCCCGTTTCCTGTTTCAGTTTTTTGTCCCAACCCTCTTCGCGGTAGTTGGCGCCGCCTTTTGCACCGAGGCTTATGGCTTTTTGAATTTTTTCGCCGGATGATGACGTGACAAAAACATCTGCTCCGGCAGCTACAGCCAATTGCAAAGTAGTGAGCGCCACACCGCCTCCGATGCCGCTGATGAGCACTTTTTCACCCTTTTTCAATGTACACCTGCTGAAAAGGGTTCGCCAGGCAGTCAAACCGGCCAACGGAAGCGCCGCCGCTGATTCCCAGGTCAAATGTTCGGGCATCGGAAATACGTTGGAGCGCGGCACCCGTATTTGTGCTGCAAAGGTGCCGTCGTCGGGCATGCCCAATATGCGAAAGTTCTTTCCCTGAAAATCAGGTTTGTCGCCCCATTCGAGCGCCGGGTAAATGACGACCCGCCTGCCGCGCCATTCGCCTGCGCCGTCCGAACCGAAAATGCAGGGGAATCTGATGCCCGCGTACAACCCTTGTGTGATAAACAGGTCGCGGTGGTTGAGCGCGGCTGCCCGAAGGTCGATGACGACTTCACCCTTTACAGGCGAGGGGTCTGGAACCTCGACATAATCGAGCGGTTGGTGCAATGCGTTGAGAACGAGGGCCTTCAAGTGAATAGAAATTTGAAGGAGGCAAGTTATGCAACTTTGCAGAATATCGAATATCGAACAAGGAATGTCGAATGTCGAAGTGCGTAGAGTTGACATTCCCTGTTCGATATTCTACATAGAAAAAAGGCCCCCTGCTGTTTGCAGAGAGCCTTTTTATGCAGCTATATAAAAATGATTACAAAGAAGAACTCCATGAGATTATAAAGGACAAAGTTTTTCGCGCCAGAATCATGCCACATTTAGTTAAGGCGAAAAATAATTCGTCCCGATCTCAATTTAGTATACCACGCCAGGGTTAGAAAGGGCAAAAACTTTAGTTCCGGGCTTATTTTCGTATCCAGCCTTCCGGATTCATGCGCTCTTTTTGATTCCACAATTCAAAATGCAATTCCGATGCTCCCGTGATGGTATTGGTGCTTACCCGGCCGATTACCTGGCGGGCACGAATCGGATCTCCTTTTGCAACATTGGTTTCCGAAAGGTTTGAATACACCGTATAATAATTTCCATGCTGGATGATCACCGTGTTGTCGTGCCCGGGAATAAATTGCACGCCGGCAACCTTGCCTTCATAAACAGCACGAACGGCAGCCGCGTCGTTGGTGCGTATATCGATGCCGTTGTTGGTGATTTCGATGTTTTTTAAGGTGGGGTGTTTTTGCCGGCCGTAAGAACGCGAAATAAAACCGTCGTCCACAGGCCAGGGCAATTGCCCTCTTTTTTGCTGAAATGCCAGTGAGGTATTGTCTAAGACGACTTCAGGCGCGGATTCAGCCGATTTGGCGATGCCCGGAGCCGTGTTGGTTTTGGAGTTGTTGGGTTGTGCAGGTCGGGTGCGGCGGGCTTCGGCAGTCTGTTTCGTGATTTCTTCCTGTATCACGCGCTCGATGGTCCGGTTGAGCGCTTCATGAGCTACTTGTTTCTTTTTAAGTTCGGCTTTCAGGCGGTTTTCATCCTCCGAAAGTGTTTGCAACATGTTGTTTTTGTCGGCCATTTCCGTGGATAGAATTGTCTTTTGCCCCCGGAGCGACATCAACAGCGTTTCTTTTTCACGGCGGGTTTCTTCTAAAGAGATAACTTTCTTCGACAGCATTTCTTTGGTGTCGGCAATTGCTTCGGCTTGTTCTTTTCGGAAATCGTCGTATTTGCGAAGGAACAACCAGCGCCGGAACGCCTGGTTGAGATTGTCGGCCGAAAGGATATACAAGAGCGGATTGCTAAGCATTTTCCTGCGAAAAGCGCTTCGCACCTTGCGCCCGTATTCCACCTGCATTTTCACGATGTCGCGGTTCAGCGCATCGATCACAGCGGCGTTGCGATCAATGCCCTTTTCGGCACTTACTATCTCATCTTCAATGTTTTGTATCAGTTTTTCCCGGCGTTCGATCTGGCTTTGCAAGGCAACATAACGGTCGTAGGTGGCTTCCTTCGTTTTGGTCGTTTTTTTCAGCAAGCCTCCGGTCACCTCGATGTCGCGCAGCAGTTTTTTGCGTTTGTCTTCCAGTTCTTTTTTGCTTTGGGAAAACGCGGAAAGCGGGAGCAGGAGCAGAAAAACGGCAAAGAGGGAGGCGATTCCGGGTAAGCAGTTATGTCCCTTGCCGCGGTTTTTAATACCGGTACGGTTTGCGAACTTCCATCGATGTATGGATGGCAGGAGGTTGCAAATTGCAAGTCGTATGTCATTCGATCCGCTCATAATGATCGGGTATTTCAAATCGGTAATTTTTTGGAACATTGACTTCCACGTCGCTCAATTCAAGCTGGAGCCGGAGGGCGCCCGTTTCCGGGCTATATGCTTCGATGGTGCGAAGATACGGGAAAACGCCCGCGCCGGACAACCTTTTATATTGATCAAAGCCAAGGGTGACTATCCGCGCATCTCGTTGTTGTACAAAGGATTCGCTTCGCAGTGCGTAGGAGCCTTCTTCCAACCTGTAATCTGCGCCCGATTGTTCGTTGGAGCCGCTCAAACGGTGCAAATCGTCCTTAATGTCGGATTGCAGACTTATATCTGGAAAAAACCATGCCGAAGCCAATACCGCATCCTGTAACAAGGGAAAACCCGCCGGCAAATTGTACTGCCGTTGCAGCGATTCCAATCCCTTGACGGAGTAGGTTTTGTCTAAGCGGTTGATGAGATAAACCGAGTCTTTCGTTACCAATGCCCGTGCAGCCTCTACGCCGAGTTTTTTCACATTCAGCCACAGCACGCTGTCCCGGATCCATATAATGTTGGCATTGGCCGCAACAGATTGTCCTTCGCCTTCGGCAAAAATATCCGCCCGCGCCGATAGGGTGTTTATGCCTGAAACGTCGCGGCTTTTGAGTTTTTGCACCAGGAAATCGGCGGGTTGTACTTCGGTGGCCGGTTTGGCCGGCCCACCTGGGCCTTTTTGCTTACAGCCGGTCTCTTTCGCGGCGAGCGTTGCAAGCAGGGAGGCGACAATAAAGAACTGCCCCGCCTTTGTTGATACTTTGGCGGATGCACTCGTCTTCGCCAGGTAAACGTCAGGCAATGACATTAATGACCTCAATGACATAAATAACCTCAATGACCGTAATGACTTCTTCATTCTTCAGGATCTTCCAAATTTAACAACGCCCCTTGTAATTCGCTCAATGCATGAAAATCGGAGGCTTTTCGGGCGATTTCTATGCCTTGTTTGTAAGTCGAGATGGCACTGGTGAAGTCTTGCTGCTGCTCCAAAAGTTTCCCCAGGTGGTAATAAAGACCGACGTAACCGGGATCGGCTGCGCGGAGTTTTTGATAGTACTCCAATGCTTTGACGGGATCGGCTGCGTTTTCATATTCTTTCGCTACGGCAAAAAGCACAAAAGAATCAACCGGACCGGATTCCAGCAGTTGTAATAAATAAGGGAGTCGTTTACTCATTTTCAGGTATTTATGAACGCTCAGACGCTCAGGTTGTTTTTTACCAGGCGAAACTTCGCGCGAAGTTTTTTCGAGCAAAACCCGCTTCCTACCTTTGCGCGCCACAAAAGTAGGGCTTTTCATACACCCCGTCAATTTCAACTATTCAAGCATGAAATTTTTAGTCTGCATCAGCCAAACACCAGACACCACCGCGAAAGTCTCTTTCAACGCCGACGGCAGGGAGTTCAACGCCGCCGGTGTGCAATTCATCATGAACCCATACGACGAATGGTACGCATTGGTGCGTGCCTGCGAATTGCGCGAAGCCCTCGGCGGCGTCGTCGTTGCGCTCAATGTCGGCCCGTCGGCCAACGAAACCACCATCCGCAAAGCCCTCGCCATCGGCGCCGACGAGGCTGTGCGTATCAACGCCGACCCCAAAAGCGCCGCGTTTACGGCCAAACAGATTGCCGAATACGCCCGCAACGAAAACTTCGACATCATTTTTTTCGGCAAAGAAACCATCGACTACAACGGTTCCGAAGTGGGCGCCATGGTGGCCGCATACCTCGATTTGCCATACGTTTCGTATGCTTTCAAACTCGACCTGAACGGCAACACCGCCACACTCGAGCGCGACATCGAGGGTGGGGTAGAGGTGCTGGAAGTGGATACGCCTTTTGTCGTGAGTGCCGCCAAAGGCATGGCCGAGCAGCGCATCCCCAATATGCGCGGTATCATGACCGCCCGCACCAAGCCGCTCACGGAAATACAACCTGTTCCATACGACGAACCCGTCCAGGTCGTGCAGTTTACCATCCCCCCGGCAAAAGCCGGTGTGAAACTGGTTGACCCTGAAAATATGGACGAACTCGTGCGCCTGCTGCACGAAGAAGCCAAAATTATTTAATGTGGTCAATAATTTTAATGTGGTCAATGTGATCAATAAGGTCAATGATTTTAAATTGACCACATTGACCACATTGACCACATTGACCACATTGACCACATTGACCACATTGACCACATTGACCACATTGACCACATTGACCACATTGACCACATTGACCACATTGACCACATTGACCACATTGACCACATTCATAATATTGACCACATTATCACATTAAAATATGGTTCTTATATTTGCTGAAAGCCCACACGGCAACCTCAAAAAAGCGACTTTTGAAGCCGTCACCTACGGAAAAAAAGTAGCAGACCTGCTTGGTACCCACTGTATCGCCCTTACGCTCGGCCCGGTGAAAGACGCCAGCGAACTCGGCCGTTGCGGCGCAAGCCGGGTGCTCAACGTGGCCGATGCTGCATTGAGCAATTTCGACAGCCAGGTCTATGCAAACGCCATAGCCGACGTGGCCAAAAGTAACGGCGCGTCGGTGGTCATCACCAGCCATACTTCTACCGGCAAATCGGTGGCCGGCCGGCTCGCTGTGCTTTTGGGCGCCGGATTGGTGTCGGGTGTCAACAGCCTGCCGGCGGTGAACGGCAGTAACCTGCGGGTTAAAAAATCGGTTTTTTCCGGCAAAGCCGTCGCTGAATACGAAATTACCAGCCCGGTGAAAGTGTTGTCGCTGATGGGCAACGCCGTGAAACCGGAAATGACCGGCAGCCCTGTTTCGGTGGAAACCGTTTCGGCCAGCGTTGGCGCCGGTCGCATCCGCGTCAGGGAGGTGAAAACCCAGGAAGGTCGTGTGCCGCTGCCGGAGGCTGAAATCGTCGTTTCGGCGGGTCGGGGCATGAAAGACCCATCCAACTGGGGCATCGTGGAAGAACTGGCCGAGACGCTGGGCGCCACCACGGCCTGCTCGCGCCCGGTGGCCGACAGTCACTGGCGACCACACAACGAACACGTCGGCCAGACGGGGATTGCCATTCGCCCGAACCTGTACATCGCCATCGGCATCAGCGGCGCGATCCAGCATTTGGCGGGGGTGAACAACTCAAAAGTGATCGTCGTCATCAACAAAGACCCGGAAGCGCCATTTTTTAAAGCCGCCGATTACGGGGTGGTGGGCGATTTGTTTGAGGTGGTGCCGCGCCTGAATGCTGCGTTTAAAAAATTTAAATCAGGCAACTGATACTGATTATCAATTTGTTAAAGTAAAAACAGGCGCTTCGCACCATAGGCGGCGCCTGTTTTTTTTAAAACTTCTCTGCCAACATTTTGTTCTTGCGCCTGCAAAACGAACCGTATTTTTGCCAACAGTTTTGAAAAAACAACTTGCGGCTTTGCTACTTTTGCTGCCCCATTCGACACCTTTAAATTATCTGCAATGAAACGCATTGAACTGGACATCGTGGCGCTGTCGCACAGCATGACCCAATCGCACAATTACGCCGTAGTGCTCGGCGAACGGCGCGGCCAACGCAGGCTCCCCATCGTTATCGGGAGTTTTGAGGCCCAGGCGATCGCGGTTGCCATGGAACGCATGGTTCCCAACCGTCCGCTCACACACGATCTTTTTAAAAGTACGCTCGATACTTTCGGTATTCAACTGAAAGAGGTGGTGATCAACAACCTGCTCGACGGCATTTTTTACGCCCGGCTGGTGTGTATGAAAAACGGCGAACTCTTCGAAATCGATTCCCGCACTTCCGACGCTATCGCGATGGCGGTGCGTTTCGAATGTCCGATTTTTACCTACGATTTTATCCTTGAAGCCGCCGGGGTGGTGCTGGAAGAGACGGAAGAGGGCGGTAACGCCGGCGTGGTCAGCACCTCGAAGATGCCGGCCAACCTGGACAGCGACGCCCTGGAAACCTATTCCATGGAGGCGTTGAAACGCCGCCTGTCGGAAGTGCTCGAAGCCGAGGATTATGAGTCGGCGGCCAAGATCCGGGATGAGTTGAAGCGGCGGGAAGTGAAGGATTGAGCGAATCACTTATCTTTTTTCGGAAATGCAAATCGGCCGGTCGGGAAGCACCCGAGCGGCCGATTTGTTTTGCAGACGAAGGGAATTTACATCGTCTTACCATCCCGTTACAAGCAGGTTTTTCGCGGCTTTCAGACTGCACTTCTGATGTTTCGAGTAAGCCAGGGCGGCCCGTGGACTGATTTGTTCGCCGGTTTCGCTGTTCTTTGCCTGATTCGAGGTCGCCTCTGTTCGCTTCAGGCGTTTGAGGGCGGCAAGGAACTTTCCGCAGAACAGGGCCGATAAGATCTGCACGGGGGAAAAAACCTTTTCGGGCTGGCTTCCAACTTGCTTCGGCCTTCGGTGCGGCGCCGGAATCGTTGCCGGGTAAAGGCGGCCTGTCGTTCCGGCCCCCGTTCTTTGATCGTAATTAAGCATCCCTGAGCCAAAATCTGCCTGATTTATTTTTGATAAGTTTATTTTTTGGTAATTTTGGGCATGCGTTCATTCGTAATTAAATCAAAATAGTATGAAAAGCAGTTTTTTGTCGTTTTTAGTGCTGGCGATGAGTTTGTTATGCTTTCCTGTTTACTCCCAAACAGAGAACGATTCGACGTTGTTGGGCTTGCCGGGCGACAACCTGGACCTTTATGCCGTGTTGGATCTTTTTCAAAAGTCGAAGACCATTGAAGAATTTGAAAAGTCGTTAAATTTGGAAAAAACCGGGATCAATAACCTGGATTTGGATCTGGATAATAAAGTCGACTTCATCAAAGTTGTGACCAAGCAAGATGGGGATGATTTTACATTTATTCTTCAGGTTGCGGTCAGTAAAACGGAAACGCAGGATGTTGCCGTTATTTTGGTGTCGAAGGATAAGGATAAAAAAGTGACGATGCAGATTGTCGGTGATAAGGATTTGTATGGCAAAGATTATATTGTTGAACCCAAAACTACTACGACCCCCGCTGTTACGGCCAATCCCGGGTATGTTGGTGACGAGCCTGTTAAAGTGAGTGTTCCGGCAACCACCACCACCGTAGTGGTTGAAACAGTTCCAATCGTACAGTATGTGTATTCACCTGTGTATGTGCCCTATACTCCGCCTTATTATTACGGATATTATCCGCCTTATTTTGCGGCATTTACAGTAATGGCGATCAGTGCTTATCATTACAATCATTATCATTATCATGGCGGTTATGGTTACCATGGCAATACAACAATCATTCACAACACCAATAATTTTAATAATTACAACAGAACCAGAAATACTTCGAATACCGTGAATAATAATATGGCGAAAGGTAATTATAACAGTAATAGGGCATCAACAGGTCAGACTAACAAACCTTCGGCTTCGACACGGCCATCAACAGGTCAATCCAACAAACCTTCGGCCTCGACACGGCCATCAACAGGTCAATCCAACAAACCTTCAGCCTCGACACGGCCATCAACAGGTCAGTCCAACAAACCTTCGGCCTCGACACAACCATCAACGCGTCAGTCGTCAAGTAGCAGCAGGCCTTCAGCCTCGGCACAGCCATCGACACGTCAGTCAAGTTCAATGGGAGCATCCCGTACCAGAAGCAGCGGAGGATATAGTGGCGGCGCTTCCAGAAGCGGTGGCGCCAGAGGCGGTGGTGGCGGTAGAAGACGGTAGTAACGTTATTTTATTAATAATGCCGAAAGATGAATACATGAAATGCGATTGACGATGTAAAGCACTGCTCCCGGGTTCTGTAGGCAGGCACGGAAAACATCGTATTTCGTATTTCATGTATTCGCCTTTCGGCATTTCATGTTTTATTCAAGCGGTATATCAGAAGCACTCATATCTCTAACGCAGACATACTTGCCGTTTCTTTTTTCAAAAAGACTCATATAATTCCCGGTATTAATGGCAGTATTGGTAGAGTCGACTACTTTAAAATAGCCAATTTCAACCACTTGTACCCCATCATTCGATACAAAAACCTCGTTGGTTATAAATGAAATCTTATTTAAATTTTCATCTAAACCGGGTTTTAGAAATTCTATAATTGCTGCTTTGCCTACCAATGGCGCCCTGTTCTGAAAAAAACTTGTGGCATCATCTGCATAATATCCAATATTTTTTAATTCTCCGGCATTGTATGTCGCAGCAAATTCATTTTCCTTGGCCTGAATTTCTTTTTTTATTTGTTCTTTATCAATCACTACTGCCGGTGTTTCTTCTTTCTTTGAACCACAGGCGAATATCAATGACATTCCGTATAAAAGCATTACTCCTATTAGAGTCTTGTTTTTCATGATTATGTTGTTTTTGATGTACGAATTTTGGCTTTGAAACGGCGGGGTTAAAATTAATAAAAAACTGAATATTAGCATTGGCAGGTTAAAGTTAACTCGAGTTCCTGAACAGGCAAATAAAAAATGCTCAAATTTTCAAATCATCGACCGGACTTTAGATTTTGCCTCAACCTTATTACAAAAAAACCTGCCGGCGGAAATCGCACCGGCAGGCCAATCTACTATACTAAAATACGTTGAAGCCATTTCCTGACATTGGACTTTTTGACATTGGGTTTTGGACTGCTTTAGATAGAAAGCAGTAAACCAGGCTTTTGCACCATCAAGTCCAAGGTCCAAAGTCCAAAATCAACCATTTCCTTTCCACCGCACAAACGCCTCCATTGCCTCATATTCCGCGAGCCCGAGCGCCCGGTACGTATTGGCTGTTTCCTTGTTGCGGTCTTCGGCGCGTTGCCAAAACTCGCGGTTGTCGTTGCCTGGGAAGGGCGGCCGGTCCTTCTGGCTCTGGTGCATGAAGATCGCCTGGCGTTTGCGGCGGAGTTGCTGCGGGCTCATCGGCACGGCCATTTCGATTTCGTGGATGGCCCATTCGTGCCAGGCGCCGCGGTACATCCAGAGCCAGCAATCTTTGATCCAGTCTTCTTTTTCCAATAGTTTGTAGGCGCCGAAAATGGCGTCGAGGCACACGCGGTGCGTGCCGTGCGGGTCGGCCAGGTCGCCTGCAGCGTACACCTGGTGCGGTTTAACCTGTCTCATCAAATCTGCAACGATCCGGATGTCCGTCTCTCCGAGCGGTTTTTTGCGGGTGCGGCCCGTTTCGTAAAACGGCATGTCGAGGAAGTGGATATGATCGTCGGTCAGACCGGTGAAGCGGGCGCCCGAGCGAGCCTCACCCCGGCGGATGTAGCCTTTGATGCTGCGTACTTCGGGGATGTCGTCCTCGCTTGAATTTTTGTTGCGCAGGAATTGTACTACTTTTTGATAGAGTTGCCGCTCCGCTTCGCTCACTTCACCGTGTTTATCGGAAAACTCAACCATGAATTCGGCGTACCGCAGTGCGTCGTAGTCGTGTACGGCGATGTTGCCGGAAGTCTGGTACGCCACGTGCACGTCGTGGCCCTGGTCTACTAAGCGCTGGAAAGTGCCGCCCATCGAGATAACGTCGTCGTCAGGGTGCGGGCTGAAAAGGATGACGCGTTTTTTGGCGGGTTTGGCGCGTTCGGGGCGGTTGGTGTCGTCGGCGCCGGATTTGCCGCCCGGCCAGCCGGTGATGGTGTGCTGCAGGTGGTTGAAAATGCGGATGTTGAGTTCGTAGTACTTGGCTTGTTCGATGATGAGTTCACTGAGCCCGTGTTCGTTGTAGTCCTCATCGGTCAGTTTAAGGATGGGTTTTCCGGCTGTTTGCGCCAGCCAGATAACCGCTTTGCAGATCAGGTCTTCCGTCCAGTTGCAGATGCCGGCCAGCCAGGGCGATTTCATTTTAGTCAGTTCTTCTGCGGCGCTTTTATCCAGCACCACCTTCACGTTAGGGTGCTTCTGCAAAAAAGAAGCGGGCACGGAATTGCTGATATCGCCTTCTATGGCTTGCTGAATGATCCGGGCTTTGTGCTCTCCCCATGCCATGAGGTACACTGTGCGGGCTTTAAAAATGCTGCCTACGCCCATGGTGATGGCGCGGTAGGGCACGTCGTCTTCGCTTTGGAAGTCCTTGATGGCATCGTGGCGGGTGAGGTGGTCGAGGCGTACCATGCGGGTCGGGGAGGTTTCCCAGGCGCCGGGTTCGTTGAAGCCGATGTGACCGGTGCGGCCGATACCCAACAGTTGGATGTCGATACCGCCGGCCAGGTCGATGAGTTTTTCGTAGCGTTCGCAGTATTCGGCCACTTTTTCCATCGGCACCGTGCCGTCGGGGATGTGGATGTTCTCCGGTTTGATATCCACGTGGTCGAACAGGTATTCGTGCATGAAGCGCCAGTAACTTTGCTGCGCTTCCTTAGCCATCGGGTAATACTCGTCGAGGTTGAAAGTGACGACGTTTTGGAAACTCAGCCCTTCCTCTTTGTGCATGCGCACCAGTTCTTCATACACTTTGATGGGGGTGCTTCCGGTAGCCAGACCCAGCACTATTTTTTCGCCTTCCTGCTGGCGCTGGCGGATGGCGAGTTCGACGGAGCGCGCGACGGAGCGGGAGGCTTCTATCGCGTCGTTCCATATTTTCACCGGCATTTTCTCAAAAGATTTGAGTTCGTATTTCAGGTAGCCGGGTGCGGTTTTTTCACTCGGTTTCGCGGTTGCAACGGAAGGTGCTGGCATGGCATAAAGGTCGTGATTGGACAATGTAATTTTAAAATTCCGGAACAAAAGTAGGCCGGGTTTTTCAATCTGTGCGCGCACACAGGGTGAAAAATTTTTACTGTGTGCGCACACGGTATCAAAAACATTGCGATTTTTGCGCAACCCCGCCCCCGAAACGCAGGGGGGGACATAGAGCGTTCCGCAGCGGACACTGATGTTGTCGCGGTGTTCTCTACGTCTCCCCTCCCTTCGGGAGAGGGGCCGGGGGTGGGGTTGACAACACACTTTACAATGAGTCAACGCATTCGCATCAAAGACATTGCTACCCAAACCGGCGTTTCGCCCGGCACGGTGGATCGTGTGTTGCACAACCGCGGCAACGTGGCGCCGGAAGTGCGCGCGCGCATCCTGCAGGTGATGGAAGAAATGGGTTATGAGCCGAATATCGCAGCGCGCTCGCTGGCAAGCAACCGCAAGCCGTTGCGTATTGCGGCGATCCTGCCCGATTACCAGATGGACCCTTACTGGGCTCAACCGAAAGAAGGGGTGGAACGCGCTGCGGAAGCGGTGCGGCACTACGGCGTAGCGGTGGAGTTTTATTTTTTCCCGTTGTTCGACCCTGCCGCCTACCTCGACGTGGTAAAAACAGTGCTCGAAACCCGGCCCGGCGCCGTGTTGTTCGCCCCCCTGTTCCTGCATGAATCGGAATTCCTGATCGTCGAAACCACCCGGCTGCAAATCCCCAAAGTGATGATCAACACCAACATCGGGGGCACGGATGCACTGTGTTATATCGGGCAGGATTCCTATCAAAGCGGTGTGCTGGCCGGTCGCCTGCTCAATTTCGGTCTGAACGACGGCGACTCCGCGATGGTGCTCAACTTAGACAAAGGCGTCGCCAATGCCCGCCACCTGCTCGATAAGGAGCGGGGGTTCAAGGATTTTTTCAACGGGGTGGAGCACAAGTCCATCGATATTTATTCGGCGGTATTCGAGGATTTCGATGATCCCGAACTGTTGCGCGCTTGGGTGTACGGGCAGTTCGAAGAACACCCCCGACTCAACGGCTTTTTTGTCACCAATTCCCGCGCCTACAAACTCGCCTCAGTGCTCGATCCCGCCACGCAGAAACGGGTGAAAATCGTCGGTTTCGACCTCATCGAGCCCAATCTCGCCTTGCTGAACGAGGACAAAATCCGCTTTCTCATCAATCAAAACGCCTGGCACCAAGGGTATCTGGGCATCCTCGCCATCGTGAACAGCCTGATCCTGAAAAAGGAAATACCGCAACAGCAGTACCTGCCGCTCGACATTGTGGTGAAGGAAAATGCAGAGTACTATTTACGGCGGACGCTGGAGTTGCCGGTGGCGGTGTTGTAAAAAAAACGGCGAAGGAGATTGCTCCTTCGCCGTTGCTATAATTGCCGGAAATGTTGTGTGCTATGCTTCTTCATCTTCGTACCCCCGGAGACGGTACTTCGTTTTTTCTGTTGGTTTGAGCTTTTTCTTTTTGTGGTCCTGAAGGTGGATTTCGCGGTCGTCCGTGCGGCGTAGTTCTTTTTTACTCTTTTCCCAGTGTCTCATGGCAAAAGTGATTTTGGTTTAAACCTCCTTAATCCTCGTCGAATGAGATTTTACGGGAGGCCTGTGTGAGAATAAAGGTGAATGACGAATGTTCGGCAGAAGCAACTTTTGGGAGTGGAATACGCCCGTCGCCGCTGCTTTACAGGTACAAAAATAAACCCCATTCCCGAAAAGTCAAGAGAAACGGCTGTTAAATTTTTAGAAAATGGTTTGAATGCCGAATGACGAATACATGATCGGGGAGTGACGATGTCTCTTCACTTTCCATGCAGTCTCAAAAGCAACGCCTTACATCGTATTTCGTATTTCATGTATTCGCCATTCGGCATTCAATTCAATCCTCTTCATGCTCGTCCTTCTGCCGCAACGACACCACCACTCCCACCAGTAAAAACAACCCGATCAATCCCAGCGACAGCCCGATGGGGATGTGGACTTTCAGCGGAATGAGCATCATTTTTGCTCCGATAAAAAACAGGATGGCGATAAGGCTGTAATGCAGATACCGGAAGCGGTCGAGCACATTGGCCAATACGAAGTACAAAGACCGCAGCCCCAGAATTGCGAAAATATTGGAAGAAAACACCAAAAAAGCATCGGTTGTAATAGAAAACACCGCCGGCACCGAGTCGAAAGCGAAGAGAATATCGGTCGTTTCGATCATCATGAGTGCCACAAACATTGGCGTCACGGCGCGGCGGCCATTTTCGACGGTGAAAAAATGGCCCTCGTCGTAGTGGGTGCTGACCGGGTAAAATTTCCGGATGATCCGAACGACCGAACGTTTGTTCACATCCTGTTCTTCCCCCTCTTTGTGGCGCAACATTTTGAACGCGGAATAGATCAACAGCAACCCGAAGATGTAAAACAGCCAGGTAAACTGGTGTATCAACGCCACGCCGACGCCGATCAGAATGCCCCGGAATACGAGCACACCCAAAATTCCCCAAAACAGGATGCGGTGCTGGTATTTTTTCGGCACCCGGAACTGGGCAAACACCAGCGCCATCACAAACAGGTTGTCGATACTCAGCGATTCTTCAAGCAGGTAGCCGGTAAAAAACTTGAGTGCCGCCTCACTGCCCTGCATCGGCTCGAATGGGTCATTCCCGAGATTCCACCAGTGGTTTTCGTAGGCAAAATATATAAATACGTTGAAAAGCAAGGCCAGGCCCACCCATACGAAGGTCATGTAAATGGCTTCTTTGGCCGAGGGAATATGGGCTTTTTTGTTAAAAACTCCGAGATCGATCGCCATGAGTATAATTACTAAGGCGATGAAGGCAATCCAAACGATTGGGTTTATCATATCAGCGTGCGTAAGAGGGCCAATTGGCGGATTTTGGCAAACGGCTTTTGCAAAACGCCGCAAAGTTCGTTGTTTGCGTAAACAATCCTACATTTGGCACAAAAGAGGATATAAAAACCGCGATTTGGTTTATTGGTTGCTTACTGTCCACACCTTACAACCTTGTTTTCTACCGGATAATCATATTTTTCGATAAAACCGACCTTCTGAACATGAAAAAAATCCTCACGCTTTTCATCCCGCTTACAATTGCAACCGTTCTTTTAGGGCAACAAAATTTTCCCGTGCGCTTTGAGTCCGGTACGGAGTACTTTCCTGAAAACTTTGACGAAGTCAGGAAAAAACCTGCGGTGGACGCGGGTGAAGTGATCAACGGCTATTACGTCCGCTATGTGCAATGTACCCAAATTCCGACCGCCGCCGAACGCGCTGTTTTGGAATCTGCCGGTGTACAATTCATCGAATACGTACAATTCGGAACTTACCTGATCTCAATGCCTCAAAATTTTGACCCCGGGCAGTTGGAAAAGATCCGTATCCGCAGTGTCGTCCCGGTGCAAACCTGGTGGAAACTCGCCCGGAACCTCCGCGAACAACCCTTCGGAGAATGGGCATCGCACGGCGCCTGGCTCGACGTGAACTTACAGGTCTATCCACATATCAGCATCGCACAAGGTGCTGAACGGTGCAGACAAAACGGGATGACCATCCTGCTGGAAGGTAACCAGAACGGTTTTTTGCAGGTCCGTTTGTTGAAAAATAAACTGGATTCGGTCGCCGCATTACCCTGGGTGCGCAGCCTCGAACTGGTACCGCCGCCCGCTCAACCCGACGATACACGCGGCCGCGCGCTCCACCGCTCCAACAGCCTCGACAGCGATCATGCACTGGGAAAAAAATACAACGGCGAGGGGGTGAGTATCCTCGTGCGCGACGACGGCCCCATCGGGCCGCACATCGATTACCGGGGCAGACTGACCAATATGACCGAAGCCGGCATCGACGGCACACACGGCGACGGCGTGGGCGGTATTTTCGCAGGAGCAGGCAATCTCGATCCCTCCGTCAAAGGTATGGCAGCCGGCGCCAATATTTTTGCCATCCGCTACACGCCCGGTTTTCAGGACCAGACTTTGCCGCTTCATTTGAGCAAAAACATAACGATCACCAATACTTCGTACTCCAACGGATGCAATGCAGGTTACACCCTGGCCGCACAAACCGTTGACCAGCAGATATTTGAGCATCCGACACTGATGCACGTTTTTTCAGCGGGCAATTCGAACAACATTTCTACCTGTCAGAGTTATGGCGCAGGCAACCAATGGGGCAACATTACCGGCGGTCATAAAATGGCGAAAAATGCCATTGTAACGGCTAATCTGTATCCTGATGCCACGCTGGTGCTCAGTTCCAGCCGCGGACCTGCCAATGACGGCAGACTCAAGCCCGACATCTCCGCCAACGGCAACGATCAGGCTTCTACCGACCCGCTCAATACGTACATCACGTTCAGCGGCACTTCCGCTGCCGCGCCGGGCATAGCAGGTTGCCTGGCTCAATTGACCCACGCCTATAAGAGTTTATACAACGGCGAACAGCCCCAGGCGGCGCTCCTGAAAACAGCCATGCTTAATACGGCCAACGATCTGGGGAATGCCGGCCCCGATTTCAAATTCGGATGGGGCCATGTGAATACCACGCGGGCCTTGCGCCTGCTGGAAGAGCACCGCTGGCTCTTCGGTCAGGCCGATCACGGACAACAACCTGAACACAGCGTTCAAATCCCCGCCAATATTCGCCAGGCCCGCATGATGGTTTATTGGTCCGAACCGCCTGCTGCTGTCAATGCGGCAAAAGCCCTGCTTAACGACCTCGATCTTAAGGTTACGGGACCCGACGGTACGATCTACCTTCCCTGGAAACTCAATTCAGCACCAAGTGCGATTGCCCTTACCTTACCTGCCGGCCGCGGGATCGATACCCTCAACAATACAGAACAGGTAGCCATCGATAATCCGGTGTCCGGCACTTACCTCATAAAAATCGATGGTAAAGAAGTCCCGTTCGGGCCTCAGTATTATGTGCTGGCATGGGAGTTTTTGACCGATGAAGTTAAAATTACCTATCCCACAGGCGGCGAAGGTTTCGTACCGGGCGAAACGGAACGCATTCATTGGGATGCTTACGGAGACCAGGGTACTTTTTCATTGAGGTATTCGACCGATGACGGCTTTAGCTGGCAACAGATCGCAGATTTGCCGGGTGGTCATAGAATGTACGACTGGCAGGTGCCCAATGTGGTCAGTGGCAGGGTGCGCCTGCTGCTTCAGAGAGGATTAGCCAGCCATTCGACGGAGTTGCCCCTGACCATTGCACCCGTACCGACAGATATTCAAGTGGAAAAAGTGTGTCCGGGAAGCATGACGATCAAGTGGAAACCCGCCAATGACACGCTTGCAAGCGAGGTGTATCTGTTGGGGAATAAGTACATGGAAATTGTCGGCAGCACCGTGTCCAATACTTTTACTATTCCGCTTCAGAACGGAGGCGCCGAACAATGGGTCTCCGTGCGCGCCAAAGGCGCCAATGGATTGGCAGGCCGCCGTGCCGTGGCCGTGCAGTGGCCGGGCGAGTTGAAAAATTGTGTTCAACCCGACGACCTCGGCGTGCGTGTGCTGGTATCGCCGGATGAAGTTTCAGAGATTCGTTGCAATGCTTTTTCTATTCCTGTTTCTGTGCAACTTAAAAACGAAGGTACGAATGTGGTTACGGGTGCAGTACTGAATTACCAGGCGAACAACCTTCCCGTCGTTTTGCAAAGTGTACCCAATATTGCGTCGGGGCAATCGGTTACCTTTGTTTTCATAACACCTATTGCTGTTACCGGGAATGAACATATTAATCTGAAGGTTTGGTCGACGTACGCTCCCGAAGACGCATTTTTTAACGACACCTTACGCCGCAATTTTTTGGCGGTAGCCAAACCCGTGAATGGTTACTTTACTGAAAACTTCGAAGGATTCGACTTTCCTCCCTTAGGCTGGCGTATCACCAACCCCGACGGGAGTTTTACCTGGATGAAAACCGGGCAAAACGTCACTGGCATCGACGGATTGCCAACCCAGGCGATGGCATTGAATGCTATTTTTTATCTCACGATCGGGGAAGAGGATTTCGCCGACATGATCCCGGTGGACTTGAGCGGCATCGAGAAGCCTGCCGTCGCTTTCGACCTCGCCCACGTAGGCGACGGAGACGATGGCGAAACCCTGCGTGTGGAAGTATATCCCGCCTGCGATCTTGCGGCGCCGCCGGTGGTCGTTTGGGAAAAAAGCGATCCGGCGTTGACAACAGCGCCCTTCACGAGCACTTCGTTTTCGCCCGATGAGCCAGGCGACTGGCGCCGGGAAATAGCAGACTTAAGCCAGTTTGCAGGGCAAAAAGTCATTATCCGCTTCGTTTTGAGCAATGGTTACGGCAACAATATTTTTCTGGACAATATCGGCATTGTCAAATATGATGTAAGCCAGCCGGTAGCTGCGTTCACCGCTTCCAAAGATTCATTGTGTCCAGGCGATCCGGTGATTTTCTCAGCCGCCCCCACCGGCGGCAGTTTCACCAACTATGACTGGTATTTCGGTATCCTGGCTGAACCGCAGAATGCTTTCGGCCCCGGGCCGCACACGGTCACCTATGCGACAGCCGGCGACAAAAATGTTCGTTTGATCGTCTCCAATGTTGCGGGAATCGACACGAGCCTCAGTACTGCCAAAGTACTCATCGCGCCTTCGCCGAATTATTCCGTACAACTCAACGGCCTGACCGCAACATTCACCAACTCCAGTCAGAACGCCCTTTCTTATCTCTGGGATTTTGGCGACGGCGGTATCAGCACGGCTGCGAACCCGGTGCATACTTACGCATCAACCGGCAGTTATGCGGTCAAACTGTTTGCTACCAACCAATGTAAGACAAGTACCAAAACCCTCAATTTGCCAGTTACCGTCGGGGCAGAAGACCTTGCAACGCGCTTTGGTCTTCGTATTTTACCCAACCCGACGGCGGGCGATTTCCGGGTGGAAATGGAAAGCCGGGTCGATGAAAACGACGTTCGTCTTTCCCTGCTCGATTCGCAGGGGCGCTTGGTAAAAGAAGTAAAAACGGCTGTAAAACAGGGTTTTAACGCTGTCTCATTTGAACAACTATCTCTGCCCAAAGGGGTGTATCAACTGCATGTGCAGGCGGGGAGCGGGTGGCAGGGGTTTAGGGTGGTGGTGCAGTAGGGCAAGGTGAACCCATTAGGATTTGACTTTCCGGATATTTTGATTGATGAATGCCGATTACATGAAATACGATTGACGATGTAGGTCGCTGCTTTTGAGATTTAGGGTAAAGCGAAGGGACATCGTCAATCGTATTTCATGTAATCGGCATTCTTAATTCTATAAAATTTTGCGTTTTTTTAAAAACTTTATGCGTTTGCCTGACCTGGAATAGAATTATAAATACTTCCTGTTCAATACAATATTCAGATTTTCCACTCGATCTTTTCAAAATCCGGAGCAACCGTGAGCGTGTACAGCGACCGATCCCGCAGGCGAATTTCCTTGATGGGTATTTCATCGCCGTCTACGTCGCAGTGTTTGACAAAAGCAGGGAAACCTACGAGGTAAATTTTTACTTTATTATATGCCGGCGTGTGGTCGCCTTCTTTGCGCTGACGAAGTGTAAAGTCGCCGTTTTTACCTTCCGTTTCAAAAACTTTCAGGCTGAAATCATTGTTGCGGTAAGCGTAACCTTCGCCGGCATCTTCGTACAAATGGCTGGTTTCCAGGCCGTTTTTGTAATAAACGTAGAGGGTGAGTTCGTCCACGGGTTTTTCACCCGTCCACTGACGGATGGGATATACCGGCAATACCGCGCCTTCCCGGATGAAGAACGGAATCTGCTCCGGCATGACGTTCACAAACATCTCTCCGCTGCCCAATTGCCCTGTCCAGAAGTAGTACCAGTTGCCCTTTGGCAGAAATACGCCCTGGCGCTGCGTTTTCGGCTGAACGACGGGGCTGACCAGCAGGTGTTCGCCAAATAAGAAGTCGCGTTCCTGTTCCCAAAATCGCGGCTCGTTGGCATCGGCAAAAGCCAGGTGACGCATCACGGGCGTGCCGTCCAGCGTGTGCAGCCACATCGCGGTGTAGAGACAGGGCAGCAGCGCGTAGCGCAGTTCGATGGCTTTTTTCGCCAGATCCGTCCATTTTTCCCCGAACGACCAGGGTTCCTGGTCTGCAATGTGCAGTTTCGGGTCGGTCAGTTCGGCTTCGTCGGCAGGCAAGGTGTCGCCGCTGGCGTGTTGTCCCATACTGTGGACGCGCATAAGCGGGTGAAAAACAGCGAGTTGCAGCCAGCGCACGAAGAGTTCGCCATCGGCAGAACCCGCAAACCCGCCGATATCGGTACCGCAAAACGAAAGCCCGGAAATCGAGAGCCGCTGACACTGTATGTTGGCGATTTGCAGGTGTTCCCAATTCGAGTAATTATCGCCGGTCCAGATAGCGGCATAGCGTTGCCCGCCCGAATAGGTGGCACGTGTGAGCAGGTAGGGGCGTTTTTCCGGCATCAGGGTTTTATAGCCTTCCCAGGAAGCGCGGTTCATTTGCTGACCGTAGATGTTGTGCGCTTTCCGGTGGCTGCACGGGTGGCCGTCGTGGTGGTGCAACACATTGTCGGGCAGCGTTTTGTGGTGTACGTGAAAGACGGCGGGTTCGTTCATATCGTTCCAGAAACCGCTTACGCCGAGGTTGTTGTAAAGGTCTTCGTACAAGTGACCCCACCATGCGCGCACTGCGGGATCGGTGAAATCCGGAAAAGCGCAAAAGCCCGGCCATACGGGGGCTTTCGCCACTTCGCCGTCCGCCGTTTTTACAAACATTTCTTTTTCCAGCCCTTCTTTGTACACTGCGTATCCGGGGTCTTCCTTTACGCCGGGATCGATCATCAGGACGGTTTCAAAACCCTGTTCGCGCAGGTCGTCGATGAGTTGTTTCGGTTCGGGGAAACGCGCATCGTCCCAGGTGAAGACCCGGAAGCCGTCCATGTAGTCGATGTCGAGATAGATCGCATCGCAGGGGATCGCGCGTTCGCGGAATTCGCGGGCAATATCGCGCACCCGGCTGTCGGGGTAGTAACTCCAGCGGCACTGGTGGTAGCCGAGCGCCCACAGCGGCGGCAATTCATGTGTGCCCGTCAGTTGCGCATAGGCGCGGCTGACTTCGGAGAGGGTAGGGCCGTTGAGGAAATAGTAGTTCAGTTCGCCGCCTTCGGCGGAAAAACAGGTCGTGCCGGTTTCCTCCGCATCAAAATCGAAGTGCGTCCTGAAAGTATTATCAAAAAAAATGCCGTACGCAAGTCCCTGATGCAGCGAATAATAGAAAGGGATAGCGCGGTAAAGTGGGTCAGTTTCGCGCCCGAAACCATAAGAATCGCTGCACCAGTTTTCAAATTTTTTGCCCGCCAGGTTCGTGCCGCAGGTTTTGTCGCCGAGACCGAAAAAGACTTCTTTGCGGTGGCATTTTTTCTCCATCTTCAACTCGCACCAGCCGCGCAGGATGGTTCTTTTGGCCGAAAAACCGCCCTCGTCTTCGCACAATACCCGGTCGTCGGGGTCGTACATTTTTACCTGCAAATTCATTTTGGATACCACGACCTGCACTTGTTCCGATACGATCAGGTATTCGTTGTCGGTTTCGTTGAGCGTCACGGTCACCTTTTCCGGCTGAAAACCCGGATCGAGCGCGTAGGAAAAATCGGGCGCGAACACCCCGTCGGGCGCGTAGCGCAGCCGGATGATGCCGGCGGTGAGCACCTGTACGCGCAGGGTCACGCCATTGCGGCAGACGAACTCGTATGCCCCGTCGCGCCAGCGCACCGCCGCCACTTCATCGGGCGCAACGATCTGATACACATCGTCGTAGCGCTTGCTGACGCTGGCGTCGGCGAAGGAGATTTCGGAGGGCTCGGCTACCTGTTCGGCGTTATTTTCTTCGGGTAGTTGGTCGGGTTGTTCTGTCATGCTGTTTGGTTTGGTGCAACCCCACCCCCGACCCCTCCCCTGAAGGGAGGGGAGACGCGACATACACCACGTTCCGCTATACGGAACGCTCTACGTCTCCCCTCCCTTCGGGGGAGGGGTCGGGGGTGGGGTTGATTCCCCGCCAAAAGTCTGCCGATTTTCCCAAAGCAAACAATCTTTCGTGCATTTGTCCGAAACGAAAAACACCCAAACCGGCCAATGCCGCAGCCTTACAATCTTTTCACCATCTATTGTCATGGTGAAACTGGTTGGGGTACGATTGATTGTGCTGTACGCTTCCCGCATATTGAAAACACCAAGCGGGGCAGGAAACTGTACGACGGATTTCCAAATCCGTCGCACCTCGCGCAGGGCTGCTACGGGGAGGCAAACGTAGCGGGTAGCGACGGACTTGGAAGTCCGTCGTACATGGGAAAAAACAAAGGGCGAGTTGCCACACCCGCCCTCGTTCTTTTGCTTCATATAAAATGAAGAAAAATCAGAAAAACCAGATGCCGTTGAGAAGGAAGTAATGGGACGAAACTGCGCTGCGCGATGTTGGTTCATTGAGTTGACCACCGGGTACGCTGATATTGTCAACGTCGTCTTTTCGTGAACCGCTGCCGCCGCCGTTTCTGTAAAAAGCCCCCAGTTCGAAGTGACGACCCACGCGGAAGCCCGCACCGATCTGCCAGTTGATTTGCCAGCGCGATAAAGTACTGGAAGTCAATTCGTTCAAATTATCCTGGGCTGATTTGTCGTAAGTATAATAGACCTGGTTGTTGGCGTAGTTCTGTTCCGAAGCCTGGGCCGAAAGGGTGTAGGCCGTCGTTACGCCGCCGAAAACCCGCAGGAACCTGGCCGGTTGCCAATAAGCCATTAAAGGCATTTCCAACTGCCGTAGGCGCTCTACCGGCACAAGTACCGTTGTGGAGGAGTCCTGAATAGGGTTAGGGTAAGAGCCGCCGCCTGTGTTGAGGATGAGATTGCCCGTTGCATCGGCATATTCAAGCGAAGTCAGCGATAAGACCGGGCGCTCTTCTACGGAAAGGCGGTATTGCGCGTATTGCAATCCGCTGCGCAAACCCCACTTGCGGTGGAATTGCCAGTCCACTGCCCCGCCTGCCGAAAAGCCGTTGAGGCTGCTGAATTGTTCGGTAGCGAGGCCGGTGGTGAGGCCGAACGACCAGCGGGTGTAGTTCTCCTTCTTTTTTATTATAGCGTTGCTTGTGAAGGGAGTATTAACCCGTTTCGCTTCGGTCACAGTACCTTGACGAGGGGGTAAGAGTGCCAGCGGTTCAGGTTTTTCAATATCCCAAACCGGTTCATACAGAACGAGTTGGCTGGTTATCGTTGAGTTTTCATTTGCTGCAACGGGTGCTTTTTCCTCGCCGTGGCTGGTGTTTTCACCAAGCGCACCTTCCTCGCCGCGCCTGGTGTTTTCACCAAGCGCACTTGCGTGGGATTTTAGATTTTGACCACCCACATTATTGCCGCTTGCTGAAGTCTTGTCAGATTTGACAACTTTTAAAAAGTTGTCAAATCTTGATTCATCGGGATGGATTGGTGCGCTTTCTGTACGCACCACCGGTGCAGATGCCTTCGGCGCTTCGGTGGGAGGCGCCACCGCAGGCACAGGTCCCGACTGTTGCCACAGCCACCAGCCGCTCAATCCGGCAAGGGGGAGCAGGAGCAACCCGAACAGCCACCAGGCAAACCGGCGACGGCGGCGCTGCTCCGGCAACTCGCGGTCGAGTAGGCGGCGCATGGACGCCCAACCTTTGTCGGTCAGGTTATTATCAAACTCGTTTTTCATGTCGCAGTGTTAAGTCGTTGGTTTTGAAAGGGGTATTGAGCGGCGAGCATTTCGCGCAGTTTTTGCCGGGCGGTACTGAGGTGCCACTTGGAGGTGCCTTCGCTCATATCCAGATTGGCAGCAATTTCGGCATGGGAGTATCCTTCAATTGCGTAGAGGCGGAATACTTCCTGCGACACAGGCGGCAGCGCACGCACGGCCAGCAGGATGTCTTCTTCGTAAAAAGTTTCGTGGCCGCGTTCCGGCACCGCTTCGTCGCGCTCCTCGAAGACGAGGAAGTGGAGGTAACGGGCATTGTCGCGGAAATAATCGGCCATACTGTGGTACACTAATCGCCGGATCCAACCTTCGAGACTTCCTTTGAATGCGAACGTGTGTATCTTTTTGAAAACCCGCAGGAAGCCGTTGTTCACTATTTCAATGGCAATGTCTTCGTCGCGGGTATAACGCCGGGTCATGCGCATCATTTCGGGGAAAAAACGGCGGTACAGCACCTCCTGGGCGCGGCGCTCGTTGCGGGTGCAACCCTCCACGAGTTCTTGTTCCGTGTAATTTTTATTCCCGAAAAAAGCCATATTTAACGATGAACTATTGGACGATGAGTTATGAACTATTAAGCGATGAGTTATGAGTTATAAACGATGAACTATTAATGATCGGGCCGTAGGTTTATCTCAGTTCGTTCATCGTTCATAACTCATAACTCATAACTCATAACTCATCGTTATAAAAGTAATCCTACCCCCAATTCCAGCCGTTTGTGCAAGATGCGGTCCTGTCCCCATTCGCCGCCCCAGGTAGAATTCCAGGTGCGGGTTTTCTTCTGAAAACTAAGACCGCCGAACACGGTGAAATGGTTGCCCAGCCGGTAGCCGATTTGCGCTTTGGCCATCCAACCGCCTTCCCAGTCGTCGACATTGCCCCATTGTTCGCTGGAATTTTTTCCAGTGAAACCGTAGCCGCCGCCAACGGCGTAAAACGGCGACATGTTTTTTGCCAGCAAATAACCGCGCACTTCGGCAAAGATCGGGTAAGTAGCAGGCTCGCCGCTATCCGGGTTGAACATTTCCACGCCACCGCCGATGCCCGCGCCAACCCAACGGTTGAACATCCACCCGATACTGTGGTAAAGCGTAAAGCCGGTGGTGTTATCGCCATAATACGTCTGTCCGATGAGCGTGCCGAGGCGTGTAGCGTTGTAAAGGCCATGCTCTTTGAAGTTATATGTTTTGGCCGGGCGCTTCTCTTCTTTGCATTTCTGAACGATCTTCTTCACACTTGTCGCAGGGAGGTTCATTTTCATGCCGCTCCATGTGGTGAACACGAGATCGCCGTCGACGGTTTGTTCGGTGATTTGCCCCCGCAGTACCGAGCCGCTTTTCAGATAAACGATGTCGGTGCAGTCGCCGGCGTTTTGCTGCGCAACGAGCGGAACGGCGCAAAAAAAGTAACTGAAAGCAAGGAGCGTAAATAACGTTTTCATACACACAACACTTTAGAGGATGTCTTATAAGTCATTAAGAGTCATTATAAAAAGTCATTAATGGGCACCTCGGTAATTTGTAAAACCCATTTAAAGCCAAGGGTTTGTAAATCGAGATAAATGACTTTTAATGACTCCTAATGACTTATGGTCCTCGTTTGAAAAAATTACTTCGTTACAGGGATAAGGCTTATCTGGCGCGGATTTTCCGGGTCGCTGGCGTCGAACTGGTAAAAGCCGTCGGCGCCGATCAAAAGCAGATGGCTGTCGTCGAGCGCGATCACATCATAAGCGTCGAAGCCGGTTGTGTGGCTTTTTTCTTTCAAATCGAGCGGGTTCGTTTTGTCAAATATTTTCAGCCCGTCGTCGCAGAGGTACAGGAAGTCGTTGGTGACCGCGAGGCCGAAGGGGCGCTTCATTTGGTAAACCTTATCCAATTCGGTAGCAGGCAGGTTTTCGATGCCGATCACGTCGAGTTGGTTGAACGTGCCGTTGCAGGTGGTGCCGTCGTGGATGGTGACGTAAGCATACTTGTCATCGCAAACGACCGGGTCGCAACCGGTGGCATGGGAAAACTGCGTTTCCAGCACAGGGCGCTGCGGATTCGAGTTGTTGAAGATAAACACGCCGGTTTGAGAACCGATAAACAGTTTGTCTTTCCAGGGGAAAATGGTTTCGATATTCCAACCGACCCAGACCGAGTCGAGGCGCGCCGGGCAGGTCGAAGCGACCGACCAACTGCGCAACAGCGCATTGTCGACGGTATAAAGGTATTGATCGACAATGGTAAAACGGGCATACGAGCCCCCGATGCCGACTGCGGCAAGCGGGCTGGAGTTACTGCCGGACGATTGGGCGTCTTTCACTGCCGTTTGAGACAAAAACAGGACATCGCCCATCTCAAACCACATCTGCCCCCACCGGCCATCGTTACAATCGATGGTTTCGGTCACCTCAGATTGCACATAATCAACGATATAACCTTGTTGCGGATCAAAGCCATAAGGCTGGAATGCGCTTTCAGAGCGACACACGATCTGTGGATTTTGAAAATTGCTGATGTCGATGGTCAGCAGGTCGACGTACTGGTTGGCGTAGAGGTACTGGCCGCGAATGGCCATGTCGCCGTTGCCGGGGATGCTCCAGAAAGCGACCGGTTTCGGATTGGCGGGGTCGGCATTGTCGATGACATGGATGCCTTCGTTGCGTTCGTTGATGAACAGGTACTGACCAAGTACATAGATTTTGCCGGGATCGTGTAATATGCGTGGCGACTGGACGCTCATGCCGACACGCACTTCGGCGGGCAGTTTGTATACCGGATCAAACCGGACGTAGGTGCGGGTAGATTCGCAATCGTCGCGAAGACAGCCGGAGAATAGGAAGGCGGTAACTGCCAGGCCAAGTACAGCCAGGCGAAAGAGTGATTTGTGTTTCATTGCAAAACGGTTGAGTGAACGAAAATTCAGTTGTTGCACCGGTTTGCCGTGAAAGACAGGGTGGGGTGGGGCGGAGGTTGGGTGGGGGATGAAAAAAGGTCATTAGGAGTCATTAAGAGTCATTAAAAAAGGTCATTGAGAGTCATTTAATGACCCCAAATGACCTTTTTTAATGACTCCTAATGACTCCTAATGACTCCTAATAACTCCTAATAACTCCTAATAACTCCTAATGACTCCTAATGACTCCTAATCACCTTTCATTACTCTGCCTGTACCAAAAACTTGTTCTTCTTCCCATTCTCCACCATGACAAACTTCCCGTGCAGCAAATCAGCCGCTGAAATTCCAGTGTTCAAATCGCTGATTTTCTGCTTGTTAATCGAAATGGCGTTGTTTTGAATCGCTTTTTTTGCCTCACTACGGCTCGGTAGTATCCCGGTGTTTTCGAAAAGAAAATCGACGATGTTCGCGCCGTTTTGCACCACCGAAAGCGGCACCTGCGGCGCCGGAATTTCTTCCGCCACCTGTGCCAGCGTACGGGCGTCGAGGCCGCGCAGCGTGCTCGCATCGGCTTTCGGATCGAAGAGCAGTTGCGACACCGCCAACACGTTGTCGAATTCTTGCCGGCCGTGGATGCGCACCGTGAGTTCTTCGGCGAAGACACGTTTGATCTCCTGCGGACTCGCACCCGCTTCGAGTGTTTCGATCTCTTCTTTAGTTTTCAGAGAAAAGTAGCGGAGGTATTTGGGCAGGTCGCGGTCGTCGGCATTGAGCCAGAACTGGTAAAAACGGTACGGACTCGTGAGGTTCGGGTCGAGCCAGATATTGCCGGAGGTGCTTTTGCCAAACTTGGTGCCGTCGGCTTTCGTGAGCAACGGCGTCGTCAGCGCGTGGAGTTTTTCGTCGTCGATTTTGCGCCCCAGTTCCACACCGGCGGTGATGTTGCCGAACTGGTCGGAGCCGCCCATTTGCAGGGTGATGCCGTATTTGCGTTGCAGCAGCACAAAGTCGTAGCCCTGCAGCAATTGGTAACTGAACTCGGTGAACGAAATACCCGTTTCGCTCTCGATGCGCCGTTTCACGCTTTCTTTCGACAGCATGTAATTGACCGTCAGGTATTTGCCCACATCGCGCAGGAATTCCAGCACGTTCATGTTTTGCCAGAATTCGAGGTTGTTGACCAGCATCGCATGATTGGGTCGGGTCGAATCGAAGTCGAGGAGTTTTTTCACCTGCTCCATCTGAAAAGCCGTGTTGCGGTCGAGTTCGTCGTAACTTTTCAACTCGCGCTCCGCGTCCTTGCCGCTGGGATCGCCGATGCGACCGGTGGCGCCGCCCATCAACACAACCGGCTGGTGGCCGGCGCGTTGCAGGAAAGTCAGGAGCATGATCTGGACGTAGTTGCCTATCGTGAGAGAAACGGCAGTGGGGTCGAAGCCGATGTAGCCGCGTACGATCCCGCTTTTCAGGTGTTCTTCAATACCGGGCGTGGAATCGTGGATGAGACCACGCCATTTGAGTTCGGAGATAAAATCCATGTGTTGGTTACCGGTTATCGGTTATTGGTTGTCGGTTATTGGTAGGCCGCTCCCGGGACCTGTGAGGAATATTATTTTGAGAAATTAATATTACAAGCGGTTTTGGCAATGCAACTACTCTGCCATTTTGTGCAGATACGACCCGACCTGAGGCTTTATCTCACAGGGTGGATGACACTTGGAGAATATTATTTTGAAAATAAAAGTTTCTCGCAGCGGCGGCAAAATTATAAAAGGATTGGGACTGCTCAACTATGAGTCCATATTCTCCTATTTTTGCCCCTGTCTGGTAAAACAATCAACTGCCCTCAGCCCCAAAATCGTAACTCGTAAAATCCAAAATCGTACCTTGAACCTCCCTTTTTTCATTGCCCGCCGCATCGCTTTTTCCGGTGGAAAAAATTTTTCCCGGATCATTATTCGTATCGCTACGGTAGCGGTGGCGCTCAGCGTGGCGGTGATGATAGCGGCGACGGCCCTGATTGCCGGTTTCAAGAGCGAGATCAGCCGCAAGATTTTCGAGTTCTGGGGACATATTCACATCTCCGACACCTCCTATTCGCTCTCGTTCGAGCCGATGCCCATCGAACGCGACCAGGTTTTTTATCCATCGCTCGATACGGTGACAAGTATTCTGTATGAAAAGCCGGAAACCTTCCTAGGCTACGAAACGGGGCGCGAAGTGGAAACCCGGACGCACGGTGGGATTCGCCACATCCAGGTATTTGCCCACAAACCGGGTATCATCCGTACCAAAACGGCGATGGAGGGTATCATCCTGAAAGGGATCGACAAAGACTTCGATTGGGGAAACCTGACGCCTTATTTGCTGGAAGGCAAACCGATTGCACTGGGTGATACCGTCTCGCGCGACATTATCATCAGCCGCCAGACGGCCGACCGGCTGCAGGTGGGTGTGGGCGACCGGTTCATCGTCCATTTCGTCAAGGCCGGCGAACAACTCCGCCGCCGCTTCCAGATTTGCGGCATTTACAAAACCGGTCTGGAAGAATACGACCGCAAATTCGCCATCTGCGACATCCGCCAGACCCAGGAGTTGCTGGGCTGGACGGCCAATGAAGCGGCCGGCTTCGAAATCTGGCTCGACGACCTGCGCGACCTCGATGTTTACAACGACTATATTTATTCGGAGGTGCTGCCGCCCGAGCTGCTTTGCACCAGTATCCGGTCGAAATTCCCCGCAATTTTTGAGTGGTTGTCGTTGCAGGACCTGAACGAGGTAGTCATCCTTGGCCTCATGCTCGCCGTGGCCATCATCAACATGATCACCGCATTACTCGTGCTGGTATTGGAACGCACCACAATGATCGGCGTGCTCAAAGCGCTGGGCGAAACCAACTCCCGGATCCGCCGGATTTTCCTCTACTATGCAGCCGTCATCACCATTACAGGTATGTTTTGGGGCAACCTGCTCGGTCTTGGATTCTGTTTTTTGCAGGATACTTTTCATTTTATCAAACTCAATGAGGCCGACTATTATCTTTCCTACGCACCGGTAAAAATCAATTGGTTCGCCGTTTTGGGTGTCAATATCGGCACCCTGATTGTCACGCTGCTGTTCCTCGTTTTACCGTCGTTGCTGGTGTCGAAAATCGCGCCGGTCAGGGCGATACAATTCAAATGATGCAGGTGAATTTTTTGTAACTTTTCCTCCCGTTTTCTTAATTACAACTTAGCTGCCCCGGTTGTCGTTCCGGTTTGTTTTCCCCCTTCCTTTGTATGGTAAGTTCACTTGTTTTCAAACAATAAAAAAACATCCTACCATGCAATTAGAAGAACAACTCGGAGTGGCGGAACACGATGTTCTGACCGACGAAACCACTGAAATCACAGTAGACCAACTCGATGGGGAAGAAACTCAGGAGGAAGAAGAAATGGAAGAAGGCGAAGAAGAAGAAATGGAAGAAGGTGAAGAAGAGGAAACGGAAGATGCGGAAGGAGGAGAAAGCGAAGAAGAATCGAATGAAGGTTAAACCCGGCATCTGCTGCGTATTGTTGCCCCGTCCCGAAGTATTTGGGGCGGGGCAATTTTTAGCAACAAAAAATGCTGTTTCGGTCGAAAGTAATAAAAATAAGCGGGTGATTTGCAGGCGATTATCGAATTTTGAGAAAAAATCGAAATGGTCAAACCCATCCTCTTCCTGTTTTTTCATATTTTGTTCGCCGGCCAACTTTTTGCACAATTGTACCCGCCTTTTCAGGTTACCGTCAATGAAGACGCCCCCTCCGGTTATTATTTTTTAAATCCGGTGAAAGTGCCGAACCCCGGCGGCGCATTCCGGGCCACACAGATGATCGTGGATGAAACCGGTCATGTAGTTTATTACAGGCGATTGCCCACCGGCGTTACTTCGAGTGATTTCAAATTGCAGCCCAACGGCTGGATGTCCTATTCCTTAGCGGCACGGTGTTTCTTTCTGGACAGTACTTTTACCATTGTGGACACTGTCGCTGCCCAAAATGGCATTTTCCACGACGGTCACGATATGCAAATCCTGCCCAACGGGCATTTCCTGCTCATGGGATTCGAAAACATTCCGATGAACCTGAGTGCGTATCCTTTTTTTAACCAAAACGGCAGTCCCGGCAGCCCGAATGCGACGGTAAAAAGCGGTGTGATCCAGGAACTCGACGCGGCTAAAAATGTCGTGTTCGAATGGCACGCTGCGGATCACTACACCTTCGGCGATGTAGATCCGAACCAACTGGGCAGCCCGGTCAATGTGGACTGGACGCATTTCAATTCGGTAGGGCTCGACAGTGACGGCAACATCCTCGTATCGCCAAGGCATTTCAACGAAATTACCAAAATCAGCCGGACCGACGGTTCGATCATCTGGCGGCTGGGCGGCAAGGCCAACCAGTTCGAATTCCTCAACGATTCCATTCAGTTTATTGCCCAACACGACGCGCGGCGCATTGCCAACGGCAACCTGACCTTGTTCGACAACGGCTTCGACAGCCAGCCTGTGCATCCTGCCGCAGGCAAAGAATACGAACTCGACGAAACTGCTCTCACTGCCAAACTTGTATGGAGTTACGTTGAAAATCCCGGGTCCTTCAGCCGTGCTTTAGGCGGTGTGCAACGCCTCGACAACGGCAAAACCTTAGTGAATTACGGCCTTCTTACCAATGCCAATCTGGTGTTCAATGTGGTGGATACAGCCGGGAATAAGGCGTTTGAAATCCGCTTCGACGATTCGCTGACTTCCTACCGCACGTTTTACTATCCGTCGCTCCCCTGGCAAATAGACAGACCGGAAATCACTTGTATTCAAAGCGGCGGACAATATTTTCTCGAAGCGGAAAGCGGACACAACAGTTACCTGTGGTCGACCGGTGCGACGTCGCAATCTATTCCGGTAAGTGCTGCCGGAACGTTTTTCGTTTTTGTTCCGAAAGGGCAGGGCCTCGTGAGTTCCGAGCCATTGGTCATCGACAATCCGGCTGATCCTTGCGACCTTTCTTCTTCCGGCGAGCCAAAGGACAGGCCATTGTTGACGGTCTTCCCGAACCCTGCTGCAGATGCCGTTACTGTCCGTCTTTCGGGTGAAACTTACTTCACAAGCAGTATAGAACTTGTCGATTTATTCGGCAAAAAATGGATTTCAACCGGAAATCTTTTGACTTCGGATGCCCTGACACTGGATGTCTCTTCGTTGCCGCCGGGCATGTATCTGATCCGGGTCGATGACTACGCATGCAAATTTGTCAAATGGTAGGTTGTTCTTCCAGTACGTCCAATTTCAGGATAATCCCCGAATGCAGACATTGGTGGATTTCGACCGTTTGGCCGGGCATCACTTGTTTGAATTTTTTTAAAACCGGCGACAATTGCCCCAACTCGAAACGGTACGGCCCGATGTCGTACACCTGTTCGGCCTGACGGGTATCTTGTTGTTGGAAATGCACCTGGTCGATGCGGCCGAAGACAACCCGTTTTTTCCCGACTTTCCAATCACGGATAAGCCGGAGGGCTACGGCAGGCCGTTTTTCAAAAACGCAAAGCACAAGCATGACGATGAAACAAACGATGGCTGCGCCCGCCATCAATTTGAACCAAGCGTGATTGTAAGAGAGGATGAATGCAGCGAGGAGCATCAAAGCCGCTACAACGTACAGCATATTAAGTGCAAGCTGATGTCGCAACTGCCGCTCTATATGACGTCTGTCTTTTCTGGAAAAAGGGATAATTCGCTCGCCGTTTTTCATATCAATTGCAAAAATGAAGCGGCGCCGGGTAAATACAACCCGCGGAGTAGAAACTTTACGATAACTTAAAAGAGTGGCGCACGCAACAAAAATCTGTGGCGCTGCATCAGGTAGTTGCAGTGATGTTTATATGTTTGTACAACCATTCGTAAACACAATCTTCCCTTTATGAAAAAACTGATTTGCTGCGCCAAGTCGCTCCTGCTGGCGCATTTGCTTTCCGCTCAGTGTCTTTCCGGCAATTACCTCATCGAATCTTTCAACAATGCCCCCAACGCTTTCCCCGATTTTCTGGCAGCCGTAGACGCTTTGAAACAATTCGGCGTGTGCGGGTCGGTGCATTTCACCGTCCGGGAACAATTTTACCAAATGCAACAGCCGGTGGTGATCCCGCCGATTGCAGGTGCATCGGCGACCAACACGATTACGTTCGAAGGCGACAGCACCTTGTTTGTGTTTAAAGGGATCAATTTAAGCGCCAATTATGATTCCGTCAGCAACCCGGCCTTAGTCATCGCTGGGGCTGATTATTTGAAATTCAAGGGTTTAGGCTTTTTTACCTCCGCAGGCCGAAACTGCATGGGTATGGATATTACGGGAGGGTCTACGCATTTGATTTTTGAATCCTGCGGTTTCTCGCCCGGCATTGGCGGTTCATGGCCCGACACCTTGATCCTGGCCGTGCGGATTCAGGGTAGCGGTAATAACGATATTCGATTTACCGGCTGCAGCATGGGCAGCGGGTACGTGGGTTTAGAATTGATTGGCCCGCCTGGGGGAGGCTGCGATAGCCTTGTCATCGATCAGTGTTATTTCGGGAGTACTTATTTTGCCGGAATTCGCGGCACACGAATCAATCACCCCATTATACGCAACTGCGAACTGCATGCGTATAACTCGACGGCAGTGTACGACCTCGCGCGGCTGTCCGATTGTACCCAGGGAGGCGTTATTGAAAAAAACCGGTTCTATAACCTGTTCGGTTACGTGGCTCATGCAGGATTGCTGATGGACAATTGCTCGGGTACGCCTGATAAACCCTGGCGCATTGTGAACAACGGATTTATGAATCCCACCGGGTATGCCATGCAATTTCAGCATTGCAGCGGGATGCTGGTGGCGCACAACTCTGCGGCGTCATATACTACTCCGATATGCCTGTTTCGGCAACCAGCGGGTGAAGTTCAATTTTTGAACAACATCTTCGACACGGGCGGGCCGAGTTATGTGCTTGAAGATCAGGCCGATCTGAATTTTTTAAAAAGCGACTACAACGTTTTTTCAGACCAACCCGTACAACACCCCGGCGGTGTCGTCACACAGTTGAGCGATTGGCAAATGCTGTCCGGCGGAGATGCGCACTCGCTGCAAAAACGGCTTTATTTCCAATCGCCTTTCGATTTTCTCATCAATCCGCCCGACGCCGACGTCAATGCGCACGGCCTGCCTTTATCGTCCGTTGCTGATGATTTGTACGGCAATCCACGTGACCCTGCGACGCCCGATATCGGTGCGGTGGAATTCAGCATGACGCTGAACGACGCAGCCGTGCAGGAGGTTCAACTCACGCATGGCATCGCCTGCGCCGGCAGCCCGGTGGAAATCACGTTGGCGGTGTCAAATCCCGGTGCAAACGACATCACGGCGCTGTCGGTGGGCGTTTTTGTCAACGATAATTTATTCACCTCGTTCAACTGGAACGGCAATATTCCCGCCGGCAACCCTGACCAGATTTACACTGTCAATCTTGGTTCTTTCGCCGACGACGGTACCGATAAATCGCTCTTGTTCAGGGTTTTAACCGTCAACGGCCAGACCGACGAAAATCCGCAAAACGACACGACATCGGCATTTATAAAAGTCGGGCTGTTTGGCAACATCAGCATCGGCGGCATCGGCAGCCCATACCCGACCATTCAATCGGCGGTGGCCGACATGGCCGAACGCGGCGTGTGTGACGACGTTCATTTTCGGTTAGAAACAGGTTTGTATTCCGAAGAACCCGTCTCCATTTCCAATATTCCGAAAGTCCAGCCCGGCTATACAATTACATTCTCCTCCCGCCATCAGGACGCCGCCTCTGTCGTGGTAGTTTACAGCGCTTTTTTGACCGACAGGCAAGTGAATGTGCTCAATACCAGCGATGTTTCTTTCGAGCATTTAACCTTTCGCCTGTTCGCAACGGACGCTGCGACGGCGAATTTCAGACTTGGAAATGCCGACCGTTTTTCGCTGAAAAATTGCCGTTTGGAATCGCCGAAACGAAACATCGAGTTTGCAGACACTACCGAAGCCATTACCATTCAGGATTGCCAACTATTTGCAGGGTCGGCGGCCATTTCCAGTCTTCAAAAATCTGCATTGAAAAATGTCGTACTGCAACGTAATTATTTGAAAAACAACACACCCGGTTCCCTGACCGATACTTTGCTGCAAATTTCCGGCTGCGAAAATTTGACACTGCGCGGCAATACCCTCGAAGGCGGTTTTTATTTATCGGAAAACACATCGAGCCTCATAGAAGTCAATCGGGTCTATGCTGCGGCGGGGCAAACAGCGCATCTGAATCATTGTGAAAACACGCAATTCGTCAATAATTTATTCTCGATACCTGCCGGCCTGCAAGCGTCTTTAAACATCGGCAATACGCGGTTTTGGCACAACACCATCGTAGCCGCCGACAAGTTTCCGGCTTTGTCCGGCACAGGAGACCCGATATTGGACAATCAATTGGAACTGGTCAATAATTGCATCGTCCAGTTCGGCGACACGGTTGCTGTTTCGGTCGCCGCGCCTGCTATCACCTTGCACAACAACAACTTTTACGCGCCCGACAGCGCGTTTTTTATCTACGACACGTTGGCTTATACGCCCGCTATTCCGGGCGACACGCTGGCGCCCGACACACTGGAACTTCACGTGTTGCCTAATTTTATCGCCGACGGTACCTATCGCATTGCCGAAGATGCGAACCTCGCCAATGCGGGTTTTAACTTGTTGAGTCTTGTACCGACCGACCTCGACGGCGATGCGCGTGATGCGATGCCCGACATCGGCGCCGACGAATTCACGGGTTACAAGGCGGATTTGGCTGTGACGGCCATCCAGGACGGTGCGGGCGCTTGTCACGGTTTGCCGTTCATCCGCACCAAAATCACCAACCTCAGCGGCGCGACGGTGCATCGTTTTGTCGTGCAATGCAAAGTGGCGGATTCACTCTACGCGCCCGTTTTTTGGGAAGGCAACCTGGCAGCAGGACAGACGACCGACTGGCTGCTGTCGGGTAAATATTTTTTCAACGGGGAAAACATCACTGTGTGGGTGCGCGCTGCAAATGACGCTGTTTCTCAGAACGATACACTGAAACAAACGGGCATTTTGCGTCCAATGGGCGGCGCCTACACAGTCGGCGGCGCCAATGGAGATTTTTACAATCCGGCCGAAGCGACGGCTGCGCTCACCGGAATGGGGATGTGTGCGCCGGTTACCATCGACATCCGGACAGGGTTGTATCAGGGCGAAATGTTGTTGGGCGAAGTGGCGGGCAATTCGGCTACAAATTTTATTCGTATTCGCTCTGAAGCCGTGCACCTTGATTCCGTGCAGCTGACTTCGCGCAAATCATCATTTTTCAACCGACTGCTCTGGTTGAACGGCCCCGATTACGTGGAATTGCGCCATCTGACGCTGGAAGCCTATCGCGGATTTTTTTCCTCCGCCACCGCTTTGTGGTACGACAACGGTACGCAACACCTGATGCTCCGTGACTGCCGCTTTTTCCTCGGCGTGGCCTCAGGCGGCTCGGTGGACGAATACACGACCGTGGAAAACAACGAGTTTCTGGATGCGGGGATTTCGGTCTATGCTTCAGGCGATTACGAACGAGGGCTGCTGATCCGGAACAATTATTTCCATCCTGCAGGATACTCCGTATTTGGCGGCAATGTGGCGAGCAATGTGGCCAGACAGACGGACGCGCTCATCGAACGCAATCATTTCGGCTTCATCGCCAGCCTGCGACTCGACAGCGCGGGCGCCAACGTGACGGTGGCATCCAACCGCTTCGATAACTTTTCGGGCGCGCTGGGTTTTTATCGCTGCAAAGGCACGCCACAATCGCCCGTTTTGGTGAAAAACAATATGCTGTTCAGCAAACTCGACTTCACCTCGACCCAGTACAATATGTACGTGGACGAGAGCGAACACATCCGTTTTTGGCACAACTCGTTCTATTTCGAGCCGACGGACGACGCCTTTTACTACCACTACTCGATTTCGATGAACGGCTGCTCGAACATCGATCTGCAAAACAACCTCATCAGCGTGCCGGGCAACGGCTTCGCCTACAATTTCAAAAACTGCTCGGCCATTACCTGCGATTACAACAACGTATTCGTGAAGGACAACCGCGTGGCGATACTATTCGACCAAAACGGCACCAATTATCAAACCTGGAGCATGGACCAATGGCGCACACAGTTCGGCTACGATGTGCATACCACGCTCGGGGAGCCGCGATTTGTTTATCAGGATATTGATGTTCAGGGTGATTTGCACCTGAGCGCGGCAAGTACGCCCACGATCAAAACCACGCATCTTTTGCCCGGCGTTACTGACGATTTAGACGGCGAAACACGCCCGGCGGCGGAAGTTTGTGTTGGCGCGGACGAGTTCAATCCCGATTACGTGGAAGCGGAAGAACCGCCCGAAGAGCGTCCGGGCGAAAATTTGTCGGTCTTCCCGAACCCAAATTCAGGTACGTTCACAGTGCAAATGCAGGAAGCAGGCACAGGCGTTTGTATTGTCACCGACGCGCCGGGGCGTGTTCATCTGGTGGAATATTTCAGTGCGAACAACATTATTGAAATTTCCCTGCCGTCTGCCGCGCCGGGGCTTTATTGGGTGAATGTCCGCACAGAGCGAGGCGTTTTTGTCAAAAAAATAGTGATAACGCGGGAATAAAATCATTTAACGGCAGGTACAGCAGGCAAAACCGGTCTGAGCACGATTTCCGTGCGGCGGTTTTTCTGGCGGCCTTCGGGCGTCGCGTTCGAGGTGAGGGGGTAATATTCGCCCTTGCCGACGGGCGTGAGTTGGTTGGCGTTCACGTTGAAGTCGCGCACGAGCAGCCGAACGAGATTGGTCGCACGCCGCAGGCTCCAGTCCCATGTGTCGATCAAGGTTTTGTCTTTAGGCAAAGCATTGTCCGTGTGGCAGTTAAGGTCTACTTTCACTTCGGGTCGAACCGTCAGGATCTGGGCAAAAGGCGTGAGCAGCGTCTTGCCCGGAGCGCTGATTTCCTGACCTCCTTTCGCGTCGAAAAGCGTTTTGTCGGGCAGGGTGAGCAACACGGTTTCGCCATCGGCGGTCACGGTCACGGTCACATCGGCCTGGCCGGCGTAGCCTTTTTCGAGTGCGGTTTTCAGGTCGTTCAGGATGTCGCGGCGTTTTTGTTGTGTGTTTTGGATGAGTTGCAAAAGACTGTCGCGCTGGGCGAGGGCGGCATTGACGAAAGCCAAATCTTTTTCCAATGCCGCGTTCTCGGCAGCGAGTTTGCTCGACGACTCGCCCATTCGCTGGGTGCGGGTAGCGAGTTCGGCGTTCAGGTCTTTGATTTCTTCTTCCTGATTGCCAATCGTTCGGTTGAGATCGCCCACTTGTTTGGTCAGGTCGGCAGTTTCCTTTTTCCTGTCGAGGAGTTCCTTCACCAGCACCGATTCGCGGGCTTCTGCGGATTGCCGGGTGGCGACTTCGGCCTGGTATATTTTGGGTTTCACGCAGGCACTGAAGAGAATAAGCAGATTCAGAAAAATGAACAATCGGATTGTTAGCATACGGTGTGTAGATTTAATATTAATGACTTCAAATGCCCTGAATTTATTTCCCCCTTTGCGGCAAAGATTTTGAAAAATTTCCGCCGGCCAAATCCACCGGGCAGTTTTTCTAATTTCGCCGCTGATTTTTATGAATGATGAAAAAAATACTGCCTTCCGTTCTGTTCCTCTTTACTGCCTGCGCGCTGGATATTGACCTGCTGACGGGCCAATGGCGTGCGGTGGCTTTTTATGAAAAAGGGCAGGCACTCGATGCTCCTTTAGATTCGGTGGCGCTCCTGTTTTCCGGTGAAGGTCAATATGAATTTCGTTCGACCGGCTTTTACCGCGAGCGGGGGCCGTTTCGCCTGTCGGGTACGCATCTTTTTTTGACTGATACGACCGAGAGCCCTGCGCAGGAGCACGTGCTGAATATTTTGTTTCTTTCTGCCGACACCTTGAAAATTCAAATGAAAAAAGGCGACAGCGAGCAAGTGCTGTTCTTAAAAAAGCAATCTTAACTTATTGAAAATGAATAAAATGTCGAGACGCGATTTTGTAAAAAACAGCGCATTTGCCGTTGCGGCGGCAGCCACACCGTTGACCGCTTCAGGAGCCGATGCCAAAAAGAAGGAAGTATTCGTGCACCACGTATATTTCTGGCTGAAAAATCCCGGCAGCGAAGCCGATAAAAACAAACTCATCGAAGGGCTGCAAACGCTCACCAAAATCTCCACCGTTCGTATGGCGCATATCGGTACGCCTGCCGGCACGAACCGGAGTGTCATCGACCGTTCGTACGCGGTATCGTGGTTGTTGTTTTTCGACAACCTCGAAGATGAAGAGATGTATCAGAAACACCCCGATCACTTGAAGTTTGTGGAAAACTACGCACACTTGTGGGAAAAGGTGATCGTGTACGACTCTGAGGGCAAGAAACAATAAGCCTTATCAGCGCATTTTTGGCTGCCGGCGTTTGCTGCCGGGCCGGAAACCTTTACCACCCATCATCGCCATCATGGAAGGGTTCATGGCCTGGCTGGCTTGTTTCATTTGTTTTTCCACCTCTTTGATTTGCTCTTTGAGCATCGGCTCGGTCACGTTGAGTTTTTTCACATCGGCAAAATGCGCCTGTGCCTGCTTGATGTTGTTTTTGTTGGCTGCGATCATGACCAACTGCAAATAAGCGGTGGCTTTTTCATTTTCAGAAGGCAAACCGGCGTCGAGCGATTTTTTTATCCAGGTTTCGGCGGTATTAAAATCGCGTCGTTGCATCGCCAGCGCGCCGTGCGTCATGTAGAACACGCCTTTGTAACCGACGAGCAGGATTTTTGGAAAAAAGGTCAGTTTGAGTCGCTTTTCAGCCTCATCGAGCCGTTGCTGGCTGAGCAATTGGTTGGTGGAAAGGATCGTGCCGAGCATCAGGTAACCCGCCAGCATGATGATACCGATGAGTATAAACGGAAACCCGTACCAGAAGCCGAAGGCTGCCCACAGCGCTATGCCGCCGAGAATTCCGCCCACAATCAGGGCAAATCGAAGATAAATATTGATCGTAAACATATTGAGAGGACGAAGGAATGTTGAGAAGAATTACTAGGTGGAGCACTTTTTTTCGGGGTGCAAACATACGTGAAAACCCCACACCCACAAAAAACGATGCGCTGCCACAACTCAGATTTTTGATAAAAGTTGAAAATCATGCGCAAACGCTGTGTCTTTGCGGCACTTATTCAACCGCCCATACAATGAGTCTGCTAAAAGAGATTTACCGCTTCCTGCATCCGGGGTTCAAAACTTTGTTCCTCGAATACCATGTTGATTTCAAACCCCGCTACGGACACGGCAAGCCGCCCCACCATAAACTCAACGAAATAATAGCCGCCAACAGTGACGTTTACGCGGATAACCTCCGCCTGATGTTGTCGTTCAAAGATAATTTACAGTCGATCAAACAATCGAATATCGAAACGAATGCCGACAACCCGGCCTGGAACAACGGCTTCCTTCCCGGTCTCGATATCGCCGGCATTTATACCATGCTGGCAAAATACCGCCCGGCCCGCTACGTAGAAGTCGGTTCGGGCAACTCCACGAAAGTGGCGTTCAAGGCCAAAAAAGAGCAAAACCTGCCCACGGAGATCATTTCGATCGATCCTTTCCCGCGTGCTGAAATCGACCACCTCGCCAACCGGATCATTCGCCGGCCTTTCGAAGACCTGGATTTCAATCCCATCCTTTCCGGTTTCCAGCCGGGCGATATATTGTTTATCGACAATTCACACCGCATCCTGCCCAATTCGGATGCTATGGTTTTTTTCCTCGAAGTGCTGCCCCGCTTGCCGAAAGGGGTGATCGTCCATATTCACGACATCTATCTGCCCTACGACTACCCGCAGTTTATGTGCGACCGCTTTTACTCCGAGCAGTATGGCCTGGCGATGTACCTGCTGGCTGATCCAAAGCGCTATAAAACCATTCTGCCCAATTATTATATTTCGGAAGATGCGGCATTGAGCGGCATACCCGGGCCGCTTTGGGATCACCCGAATCTGGAAAGGGTGGAGCGGCACGGCGGGTCTTTCTGGCTGGAGATCGGTTGACGCCGTTTCTCGAGTCTTTTTTGACAGGATTTCAGGATTTACAGGATTTAAGTTATTGATTTTCAATAAAAAATCCTGTAAATCCTGAAATCCTGTTAAAAAAATTAAAAACACAATCTATCATTAATATTTCTGCCAGTTCAGCGTCTTCACCGCTTTCCCGTCCGTAAGGGTCAGGAAATAAGCCCCGGCGGACAGGTGTCCGACCGGCAAGGAGATGCGGTTTTCACCCGCAACAACCGACAGGGAACGTGTATCGAGCACACGGCCACTTATTTCGGTTATCAACATTTGCAAATCCCGGTTCGCCTCCGCAGTTACCTGCAATGACAAATCATCTGCTACCGGATTAGCGCCGGCGAGGTCGAGTGTCACGCCGGCGAGTTCGGCGGGGCGTTCGAAAGCGCCGAGCGCGATGTTGGAGATGTAATTTACACTTTTGATTAACCCGATATCTGTCACGATCGTATCGAATCCGGGAATCCGGGTTTCGCTGACGGTGTGGTTGTAATTGATCGAGACAAGTGCGCCCGGCTGGTTGGCGGCAAACCAGTTGTAGGTAGTGATGTCGTAATGGTAGATGATTTGGCTGCCGAAAAACGAAGCAGAATCGGTTTGCGAGGTTACGGTTTTGACGCGCATCGCATTTTGATAGGCGCCGGTGGGTGTTGTCAGGGTACCGTAGGCATCATAAGTGCTGGTACGGGTGCCTTTTCCATAAAAAATGAAACCTGTACCTGCATCGGAGATGTTGGTAAAATCATCCGAAAAAGACTGGTTGTACGACAAAGGTTTAAACTGAATGTCGGCGTCGGGGTATTCCTGGGTGTAAAAATCATTGGTTAAGCCGAGTAATGAAAACTGGTTTGCCTCTTTCTTGTAGTAAGCGTACACTACCGTATCGCCGTCTAATTGGGTGGCAAAATTCGCATCCGGAAATTTGGCCGCGTACAAAGGAGGGGTACCCGACGGCGCGAGGTAAAAATACGGTGTGGGTTGCGTGCCGGCCAGGGGCGCAAGGTTGGAAAAATTCCATATCAGGTTTGCGCCTGCATTGCCCGGACTGATGCTGTTGGAGTCGGCTTCATAGAGTGTCGAAGCATCGCCGATATCGGGTATTACATTCATTTGGAGCATGGGCTGCGCGAACAGGGCGCTTTGCGCGGCGAGTGCAAGTGTGAGAGCGAAAAGTGTTTTTTTCATCGGAAATGAGTTTTTAAAATCGGTTTGGAAAAAAGCAAAGTTCGGTAAAATCAGGATGAAAATTCAGGTATTCTGCTATTGCAATTTAATTGAACTCCCCGAGCCAATAGCCTGACTCCTGCAAACGATACCGTGCCGAACCAAGCCGCATTTCCACCGGCATTTACGTTTTCAGGAAAATTTATTTTAAAAAAACGCCCCCGGCCCTTGCGGGTTTAGTAAACACGAATAACTTTGCATCTCAAAGTAATTTGCAAATGGCACAATCTTTTTCTCACCCGTCGGAATTCCTCGATCAACCTACCCCCGCCGAACATGTCACCGATTACTACAACCCTTTGAAAGACAAGGTGTATGTGACAGGTTTAATTCTGCTCGCACTTTCAACATTGCTTTTTGTGGCCAAACCTTCCGCCGTCCGCGGGGAAGATTCGTTCGGATGGTTCATACTGCATTATTTGTTGGTTTGGGTCTACATGATCGTGCTTTGGGGCGACAAACGCCTGCGTTGGTGGATGTTCGGCGCGCGGCAGGCAGAATATCCGACCATGCTCCTGCTCCTGTTGTTGTGGCTGATCAGTTGCTTCGCGCTCAACCGCGAAGTCACCATTTTCCAGCCCAGTGCGTCCTGGCTGAACTGGCACCTGGGACTTTCCGGTCTTGCCTGCGTCGCCTTTGCATGGCAGAAGCGGATGCCTGCCGCGGCGCGTTGGGCCCTGTGGTTTGTGTTGGGTACCGCTTTTGTTTTGTTTATCTACTATACGATTGCGTTGGCGCCGGTTACGGCGTTCAGCGTGATCGTCGTATGGTTCTTCGGGTTGCCGCTGCATGCGTTTATTCCGCTGGTACTTTGTATTTACCTTGGATTGATTTTGAAAGATGCCATACAGGCGGAGTCAAAGGCGCGTATGGCAGTATGGTTGGGGATCGCACTGCCTTTGGCGGTTGTTCTGATATTTGCCGGAGCGTGGTTCCAGGTGAGCAACTCGGTGGTGACGAGCCTTAAAGGGCACGAACTACAACCTGAAAACGAGTTGCCGCGTTGGGTGACGGTGAGTCAGCGACTGGAACGCAACCGGCTCAACGGTCACTTGCTGAAAGCGGTGGCCGAAGGCAATATGTCAAGCCGGGGCAGCCTGTTCGACGGAGTGTGGCTTACCGATTTTGGCGTCAGGGAAAACGACCCGGTACTTCAAATTGCCGCATCCGTGTCGCCCAAGCCAACACTCACACCCGACGAGTGCCGCAAAATTTACGCCTCGCAGTACGACAACCGCAACGTCATGGAAGAGCGGTTTTGGTCGGGTCAGGATTTGGTGACCACAAGCGTGCATTCCAGTGTCATGCTCGATCCCGGCCATCGCCTTTCCTACACCGAAAAAGTGCTTACAGTAGCGCACACAAGCGTCGGCAACTCCGGCAGAACCGCCACCCAGGAAGCAATTTACACGTTTTTCCTGCCCGAAGGAGGTGCGGTCACTTCGTTGTCGTTGTGGATTGAAGGAAAAGAAGAACCGGGAATTCTGACCGCAAAATCGAAAGCGAAAGAGGCCTACTCCACCATCGTTGGTCGTGAACGGCGCGACCCCGCGGTGGTGTTCTGGCAGGAAGGCAACCAGGTACGGGTGCGGGTGTTCCCCGTCACACAGGAAATGCCGCGACAATTTAAAATCGGCGTGACAGCCCCGCTTCGCCTTGACAATCAAACGCTTGTCTACGAAAACGTATCCTTCGACGGGCCTTCCGCGTTGTTGGCGACGGAGCGCGATTCGGTATTTTTTGAAGGCAACGGGGTGTTTGCGGATGCGCCGGTATTTTTTAAAAACGAACAGTCGGGCGCCTTGCTCACGTTCGACGGCGTTTATCGCCACAAATGGTCAGTGGCTTGCGCTGCCCCGCCCCTCTCCCGAAGTGTATTTTCCTTCGACGGCAAAACCTACATGGTCGCACCCTGGCGCGAACAAAGTGAATCTTTCCGCCCGACGCATATTTACCTCGACCTGAACGCAGCCTGGACACAGGAAGATTTGAAAACGCTCCGATCAATAGCACAACAACGCACGATTTCCGTCGCCACCCCGGATGGTTTTGAAACACTGACGGAGCAAAACGCTACCCGTCTGCTTTGGCAGGCGCAGCGAATGCGGTTCAGCCTGTTCCCGTTTTATAAAATCGATACGCCGGAAGAAAGTATGGTGGTAACGAAAAGCGCCGGGCCGACCCCATTGCCCTCCGAATTGGAAGGCTCCGTTTTTGGCGACGCTTTGCAAAAATGGGCGGGCGGGCCGCTACGGGTGTTCCACATCGGCGACGATATCGAGATGTCCGCTTTTCTGCGCACTTTGCGCGAACGCAGGGATATTTTTTGCGTTTCTGGCGACATTGGTTTGTTGAAAAAGTATTTAGAATCAGATAGTTATGCGAAAAATCCGGAAAACCCGCACACTGTGGCATTGCCCGGGTCGCGTATGTTGATCCTCGAAAAAGATACGGTTGTAAACGGGAAAGCGCCCGACCATTTGTTCCGTTTGTTTGTCTACAACACGGTGTTGCGCGAACTCGGCGGCATGGCAGGGGAGGAGCCGGACGACCTCGTGCGGCTGGCTGAACAGGCTTATGTAGTGACACCGGTGACGAGTCTCGTGACGCTGGAGACGAAGGCGGATTACGAGCGTTTCGACATTAAACCGACCGAAGGGCTGGCTTCGGTGGGCAACGCCTGGACGAGCGGCGCGGGAGCGGTACCGGAACCGCACGAATGGGCCTTGCTTGCACTGCTGACAATAGGCGTTTGGTTGGCCTGGCGGAGAAAATTTGTTATTTAGTGCTGAAAATGAACGTTTTACAAATAAATTTCCGACAAAAACTGCCTTGGGTATTGTTGATATCGTACACAGCCTTCGTCGGGTTTTGGATGTGGGTGGGCTACCTGCGTTCCGATCCGACGTTTATCGCGGGTTTGGCGGTGCTGCTGCTTTCTATTGTCGTGCGGCAACCGGGCGTGGGAAGTTGGCGATTTGCTCTGATGGCCGCTATATGCATCGGTTTGGGTTTGATAATTCCGGCGCGGACGTTTCATTTCATGGCGCTGGTGTTTTCCGCCTTTTTTGTTGTTGAAAATTGGAGAGGGAAAATCAACGAGGCGCCGGTACTCATCGCACTCCTGCTTACGGCGGTGGTCAAAACGATGAGTATTGTACTCGGCTTTTCCATCCGGCTTGAGTTGAGCAAAAATGCCGCCGCCGCGCTGCGTATTTTGGGGTTGGAGGCCGCTGCGGAGGGCAATATTATTCACTTCGAGGGTAAAGAATTTTCGGTGGATCCGGCCTGTATGGGTTTGCAAATGGTAGAAGTATCGTTCCTGTTTTGCTTCTTCCTGCTGGGTTTGTTCGAACGGCGCACGGGACGATACCTGTCATTGCCCGCGCTCGTTGCCGTTGCCTTATCCGTGAGTATTTTAAACCTAATTTTCAATCAATTGCGTATTATTTTTCTCGTCTTTTTCAATATTGTACCGGGCAATCCCATGCACGATATTGCGGGGCTGGTCGGACTGGCGCTTTATGTTTTTGTGCCGGTTTGGTTCGGGCTGCGGTGGATGTATCAGCGCAACCCCACCCCCGACCCCTCCCCCGAAGGGAGGGGAGACGTAGAGAGCGCCGTAGAGCGTTCTGCGGTATTTGACGCGATACGCTCTACGTCTCCCCTCCCTTCGGGGGAGGGGGCGGGGGTGGGGTCGACACACGCCAAACTTGCCACCCAAATCCTGCTCACCCTTTTTGTTTTCTGGTTTGCCATCACCGAAACCAGTCAGAACGAATCACACGTAACCAATGAAAAAGCCCTTGTACCATCCGGCCTGCCGGCGGGATGTACGACACAGATGCTGGTGGACGGCGTGACAAAATACTCCAACGACAGCCTGTTGGTGTATGTAAAACCCATCCGTGGGTGGTACAGCACAGAGCATACGCCCCTGATCTGCTGGCAGGGCAGCGGCTATGAATTCGGAAAAGTATGGGAGCAAAAAACATGTAAAAGTGTCTGTTATGCCGGAACTTTGGAAAAAAAAGGCGACTCCGTACTTTACACCGCCTGGTGGTTCGACAACGGCCATGAACAAACGATCGATCAGGCACATTGGCGTTGGCTCGATGCGGGTGGTGCACCAGGCTTCTCGCTGGTAAATGTGACAGCGCGCGACAAATCAGTGTTGGAAAACCAACTCAAAAGAATGCTAAAGCACTAAAAATGAATCACTCCGAAAACTTAGCCGATGATGTGACGGGTTATTTTGGTCCTGGTACAATTACCTGGCAACTCTACCGCGAGCCGGTTTTTGTGCTGGGCGGGGTGCGCGCCTTACTGCTGCAAATCGCGCATCCCGCAGTGGCCGACGGCGTTGCGCGATACAGCGGTTTTCAATCCGACCCGTTCGGGCGCGGTTACCGCACATTCGCAGCCATGGCGATGATCTATTTCGGCACGAAAAAACAGGCGGAAGCAACGGCGCAACGGCTTTGGCGCATTCATTCCGGCATACAGGGGCACTATCAAATCCCCAATCCCCAATCTCCAATCCCTTATTCCGCCAACGACCCCGACCTGTTGCTTTGGGTGCTGGCGACGCTGACCGAGACGACTTTGCAAGTGTACAGCCGAACCCCGTTCGGCGACTTGCCGCCCGATTGGAAAGAACGTTTTTACGAAGAAACTAAAATCGCCGCCCGGGTACTCGGTATTCCTGATGACGTTTATCCGCCTGATTTACAATCGTTTCAAAACTATTTTGCCGGAATATTGAATAGTAATTTATTGGGCAGCACGCTGGTTTGTCAGGAAATGGCGCAGGCCATCGTCCGGCACCCGCGGGCGCCGAAAAAGTGGGCGGCCTTGTTTGCTGCCGGGTGGTTGCCGGCGCCACTTTGTCAACGGCTCGGCATCGAAGCGGGCGACAATCCGGAAGCCCGGCTGGAAAAATGGCTGCGACGGTTTGGGCGGTTTTACCGCCTTCTACCGGGTTGGCTGCGCTACAATCCGGCGTATCATCAGGCGCAATACCGGATCGATAAAGCGGGCGGAAAGTCGCCGGGGTTGGCGGGACGGTTTTTTACCTGGTTGGGGAAGAGGGTGAAAGTGCCGCTGGGGTTGGAAGTACGCCGGCAGTCTGTTCCGGCGACAACAATTACACCGCCGGAACAGACTTCCGGCATACATTAAACCGCCACCGGCGCCTTAATCCCCGGCCACGGCTCATAATTCAGCAACTCGAAATCCTCGAATTGGAAAGAAAAAATATCGCGCACTGCCGGGTTGATTTTCATCACCGGCAGCGGGCGCGGTGTGCGGGAGAGTTGCAATTCCACCTGTTCCAAATGATTGACATACAGGTGCGTATCGCCGCCCGTCCAGATAAAATCGCCCGGTTCGAGATCGCAGACCTGGGCAAGCATGAGCGTCAGTAGGGCGTAGGAAGCGATATTGAACGGCACACCGAGAAACACGTCGGCGCTGCGCTGGTAGAGTTGGCAGGAGAGGCGCGCTCGTCCAGCCCCCCCCGGCCCCCCCGAGGGGGGGAGTATAGCTTCGCTCTTGGCATCCATTCCCACAAGCGATGAGGCACGACCCCTCTCCCCCCCTCCGGGGGGGCTGGGGGGGGCGACGTAGAACTGGAACAGGCAATGACAGGGCGCGAGCGCCATATCGGGAATATCTGCCGGGTTCCAGGCCGAGACGATGATTCGGCGGCTGTCGGGGTTCTTTTTCAGCGTTTGTACAACCTCGGTGATCTGGTCGATGGCACGGCCGTCGGGCGCTGCCCAGGAACGCCATTGTTTGCCGTACACCGGGCCGAGGTCGCCGTTTGCGTCGGCCCATTCGTCCCAGATGCGCACGCCTTTGTCTTTCAGGTATTTGATATTGGTATCGCCCTGCAGGAACCACAGCAATTCGTGGATGATGCTTTTGGTATGTAACTTTTTTGTGGTCAGGAGCGGAAAACCGTCCTGCAGGTTAAAACGCATCTGGTAGCCGAAAACGGAAACGGTGCCGGTGCCGGTGCGGTCGGATTTTTTGGTTCCATGCTGGAGTATGTGTCGGAGGAGGTCGTGGTAGGCTTGCATAAATCAGGTTTGAAGGTTTCCGGTGGGAAGGTTTGAAGGCTGATCATTTTCTCAGCGCGAATATCCGGCGTTTTTTCCAAGTCCTGCAACGCGTATGTCGTGAATTCGGCGGATAAAAGTGGATTTGAAATGTAAATACCCCCACATTTTTGTCATCTGCGTTCCAATCTGTTGTGCTTGTCAATTCTACTGTGACAATTCAGAGGAAAACCTTCATTTTTGCCCTTCTAAAAACAATTCTGCGAAAAAAACGTAGTAAGCAACCTTCAAGCCGTGCAACCCTGAAACCTTGAAACCCGACAAAGAAATATGCAATTCGTTTTTCCCGCTTTCCTCGCAGCCCTCGCCGTTTTAGCGATTCCGGTCATCATCCACCTTTTTTACTTCCGCCGCTTCAAAAAAGTGTATTTCACCAATGTGCGTTTTCTGAAAGAGGTGAAAGAAGAAACAAGCAACCGCCAGAAATTGCGCAACCTGCTGGTGTTGCTCATGCGCTGCCTCGCCATAGCCGCTATGGTGCTGGCTTTCGCGCAGCCGTTTATTCCGCTTTCGTCCGGTGTGAAAAGAGGAGAAAAAGCCGTGAGTGTTTATATTGATAATTCGTTCAGTATGAACGCTTTGTCTCAGGATGCCCCTTTGCTCGAACTGGCCAAACAACGTGCCCGCGACATCGTGAATGCTTTCGCTGTGGAAGACCGTTTCCAGATACTCACGAACGATTTTGAAGGCCGCGACCAACGTTTGGTGAGCAAAGAAGATGCACTCAACCGCATCGAGGAGATCCGCACCGGTCCGGCTTCGCGCGATCTTTCGAAAGTGCTCACCCGCCAGCAACAGTGTCTCAATACGGGCAAACAGGAAAACAGGATCGCCTACGTCGTCAGTGATTTCCAGACCAATATCGCCGATCTGAATCATTTCCGCGACACACTCATCGAAGTGAAACTCGTACCCATGCGCGCCGTACAGGAGCGCAACGTATCGGTGGACAGTGTTTGGTTTGAGAGTCCCGTGCAAATCCTCAACCAGCCGGCCAACCTCCTCGTAAAGATCAGCAACCGCAGCAACGAAGACGCTTCCGAAATCAGACTTGCCCTGCGCCACGACGGTCAGTCGAAGCCTGTAGGCTCCCTGAGCATTCCCGCCCGCAGCAGCAAACTCGATACGGTCAGTTTTAATATCCTGCATCCCGGCTGGCACGAAGCGAAACTGTCGCTGACAGACTACCCGGTACAATTCGACGACGATTATTATTTGTCGTTCCACGTTGCCGAACGCATCAATGTTTTGTCCGTCAACAGTTCTCAGCCCAACAAATACATGGGTAACGCATTTCTGGGGGCCCGATATTTTCACTTCGACAACGCCAACGCAGGTGCGCTGGATTATTCGAAGTTCCCGGATTATCAACTTATCGTCCTGAACGAACTGACTAATATTTCGTCCGGCCTGGCGACAGAGTTAAAAACATTTGCCCAAAACGGCGGCAACGTGCTCGTCTTCCCGGCCCAGACAGCCGACCTGAATTCCTATAATGCTTTTCTCCAGGGTTTCGGCGTCGGCAATTTGGGCGCTTACGAACCCACTCCCCGGCAAGCAAGCCAGATCAACACCGATGAGTTCGTATTCAAGGATGTTTTTCTGAATAAAAGCGCCAACCTGCGCCTGCCCGCCACCTCAGGCAATTTTAAACTCGCGCCAGCCAGCGGCGAACACATCCTGACTTATCGCGACGGTACCGCTTTGCTGTCAAAATACCCGCTGGGCGAAGGCGCACTGTATTGCTCTGCGGCACCCCTCAATGAACAAGTGAACGACCTCGTCCGCAACGGCGAAGTCTTTGTGCCCATGTTGTTCAAAATGGCTATCGCCGGTACAAAAGGCCGCCAGATCGCTTACACCATCGGCAAAGACGAAGTGCTCGATGCCAAACATAAAGTTGCTACTTCCGGCGAAACGATTTACAAGTTAAGATGGACGGTGGACGGTGGACGGCAGACGGAAACGGACCCCTCAAATCCGTCGACCGTCGACCGTCCACCGTCCACCGTTGAAGAATTCATCCCCGAGCAGCGCATCCTCGGCTCGAAAGTCATGCTCACGCCGGGTACCCAGGTGCGCGATGCGGGCTGGTACCGGCTACATCTGCAAGGAGACAGTACGCTTGCTGAGTATGCTTTTAACTATGACCGCAAGGAAAGCGACCTGAGTTACAAAACCAACGAAACGCTCGCCGACGGGCTCCCGAAAAATATGAAAGTACTCGCCGAAAATGCCGAAGCCAATTTCGGACAGGTGGTGGACGAACAGGAACGCGGCATCGTGTTGTGGCGCTGGTGCGTCATTTTTGCGCTACTGTTTTTGGCGCTGGAGGTGTTGTTTTTGAGATTGTGGAAGGTGTAGTGTGTACAAGTAAAAAATTTTGACAGGATAACAGGATTTACATGATATTCTACTCCGAAATGGGTCAATAAATCCTGTAAATCCTGTTTTCCTGTCAAAAAATAAAACCTGCGGAATGTTCTTGTCTCATTATACTTTCGCATAAAACTTATGGGTATGGTTTACGCAAATATAGAATTGCTGAATGGCGGCGATGTCGAATTGAATCGCCGGGGAATCATCGGCGAAGATGAAATCCGTCAGATGATTGTCTCCATGACGGTTGACTCTGGCGCTATTATGTTAAGCATCAAAGAAGAAATCCGCGAAGCGCTCGGCCTTCCAATTATTGACCACCGCCCATCGCAATTAGCCGACGGTACTAGAATAGAATTGCCGGTAGCCGGGTCAATCGTCGTACGTTACGCAGGTCGTTTTTGCACGACCAACGCCCTCGTACTACCCGGCGACAGCGACCCGCTGCTCGGCGCGATTCCGATGGAAGAAATGGATTTGTGGATAAGCCCCGCCCGCAATATGTTGACGCCCGTGCATCCGGAGGGGCCGGTGATGTCGTTGAGGTAAGAAGCATAGATTTGACAACTTTTCAAAAGTTGTCAAATCTAAAAAGTCACTGTTTGAATACGACGAAAGCACAAAACATTAATAGGGCAAAAAAGCAAGCGTTTAATATGAGTACCGCCATTGTGTGCTTTCATTTGTTGCTGTCGGCTCCCCAAAAATATTAGCAATTCGTTGGCCAAGCAGTTTTTTCAACCTTGTAACTTTGCAAAAAAACGCGGCCATGGGAGTACTAACCAAAAACATAACCGCCTTGCTGCCATTGTTGAAAAAACTGGAATGGCAAGAGAAAGTTATGCTGATTCAAATACTTGCAGCAGAACTGGCGGAGCAAGACAGCACTAAATTAGTCCCCAACCAATCTTATCCGATCTGGACGCCACTCGACGCTTACGAGGCTTCGTATATACTTACCCGCCTCCTGAATGAACCCGAACTTCAGCCCTACAAGTAAATCAATGAGAGTCCCTTAAACCACTCTATCCGGGTTCAATACTCCTTCAACGACACGGACAGATAATTCCGGGGCGGCTGCACACCGAGTAAACCGCTGTACTCCAGAAACACTACGTATTCTTCCGCTAACTCCATTTCGGTTTCGAGCGCGCGCAGCTCCCGTTTTTGTTGCGACAGGCGCAACTCGACGACTTCAAGTGGAGTGAGTTCCAGAGTAGCGTTATCAGCCTTGAGCAATTTTCCAACAAGACTCGACGCGGCATGATCGCGTTGACTTCGAAGCGATTTCAACAGATTTTCCACCTTGGCACGCTGGGCTGCGGCATTTACCCGCGTTTCCTGTTGCACTATCCGGACCTTGTTGTCGGCCTCCATGAGTTCGAGTGCGGCTTCACTGCGGTCCAGGTTGTTGTTACCGGGCAGCGGCAGTGTAAGCCCCATGCGAAATGAAAGGTTGTTGTTTGGATTCAATCTGCTGGGCGGCCGCTCGACGACAATCGGGAGTTGATAAGCGACCTGAAAAAAACTGAAAATCTGCCGCTCTTTGGCATTTTCCAGTTCAAGTTCTTTTTTCGCCAGATGACTTCTCGAAACTTCGTAGTCGTACAATGGGTCGGAAGGAAGGTTATTGTAATGTTCGGCTAATACAGAGGCAATCACTTCGGGTGTGATAAAGTCATCCAATTGCACATCCGCCGGCGACAGCGACGGGAGCGAGTCTGAAAAAGACCGGATTCTGGCGGTTTCACGATACATGATCTTTTCAGAATCCGCCATACCGGATTGAAGCGAACTCCGGTCGTTTTCGGCATCTACGATTTCTTTCACTTTGACGTCGAGCCCTTGCTCGATCATATTCAGCAAAAGTTGCTGTTTGATGGCAAGGAGGGAGTCAAGCCCGGCGCGCGCTTTGTACAGGCGACGGGAATAATACAATTGTGTCAGCGCATCGTATCGTTCCAGTATCGCTTCCTGCCATTTTACCCGCGCTTCTGCGTCGTAGACCGCTGTTTGCGCACTCTGTATGTCCTGCTGGCGTCGTTTTTCGCGCAGGCTGTTGGGCGAAACGACCAGACCATAGAAGTCTTCGTTGCGAATATCACCGTACAGCGAGTCGCGAAATCCATTGCCGTTGACGCCGAGGCGCAATTCCAATTTGCGGATGAGGGGGAGCCGGTAATTGAGGCTTTGAGTAAAAGCCGGCATTCCGTAGGCCGCCGCTACACCGGCATCCGTACGCGTCGCAGCCAACACGGTTTCCATGCTGACGGTCTGTGCGACAGAGAATATGCTCCATATCAGGAGCGACGACAGGGTGCACAGCCGCATCCATTTTTTATGCAGATTCATTTGCTTTGACCGGTTTATTAACGTGCCGCAGTTTGAACGACAATTTGAATTTTTTCGCCGATGTAAAAGCGGTTTGTATCCGGGAGGTGGATGTACATCTCCCGCCCCCAGGTTCTCACCTCTGCGAATTTGCGCAGTCGTGTTGGCAATTCCACTAATTGGGGGGTGCCGCCTGTTACAATTCCCCGGCAAGTGACTTCCGGGCGGGCTGTGGAAGCCATATCAACTGTGTCGCCCGGCTGAACGATAACTTCCGCTTCCGTTTCGTGCAGAAAACAAAGCACCCGAATCGGTTGCAGGGCGTTGATTTTGAATAATTCGCGGAATTCCTCTATGGTCTCGTTTTCTCGCACATAAACCTGTTCGATGTAACCGTCGATGGGCGCGAGCAACACCATTTTATTTCGTTCCGCATCAATAAACTCCACCGAACGGCGCAGATAAGAAACTTTGACGTCGTGAACTGCTTGATTGGCAAGGCGTTGTTTCTCAAATTGTTCGATTTCTTTCTGCGTTTGGCGTTCTAATTGCCGGATGGACTCCTCCAATGCAGCGATCTGCGCTTTTTTGGCGTTGGGAATATTCTTCTCCCCGGTACCACCTTTTTCAGGGTCGGCGAGTACGGATTTCAGGCTCGCCTGTATGTCGGATTCTGCTTTTAAAACATTGATTTCTGTTTGTAATTCGCTGATTTGGGCTGCATATTTAGCGATCAATTCGTCACTTTCCCTGTCGAGCGACCTGTTTTCAGCGATCAGTTCGGCTGCTATTTGCTTCATTTCGCCGGTATATTCCGAAGCCTCGCGGTCGAACTCCGTGCGGTACATCACGGCGAGCGTATCACCCTGACGTACCTTGGTGCCCGGCTGTACAAACACCTGTTTCACCACAACGGGAAATTCGAGGTTAATCACCCGGCTGTCGGTCTCCGCCGTACCAAAAAAAGTCTGCGTGCTTTGACTTTGCAGATCGCCCATAATCCACACAGCCCCGGTCAGAACGCAGGCAAAAAGCAGAAAGAGGAAAAGTATTTTGCTGTCCATACAAAATCAAATTTGTTTCGGGTTTTCAATCTGTCGTATCCATGCCCGTGTTCTGTACATTGAATCGCCTCACCGCGACACCTGCATTTTCAAAGATTTTAAGCAGGATATCCGTGTCGTTTTCGCGGTTGAAAGTAAAGATGTAGTCAAACTCCTGAATTTTGACCTCTCCCGGGCCGATGTCATTCCTGATTCTGTCCAGCGTCCATTGGCGGCTGTGTTTGTTCAGTATCTCTTCGATGACTTGCCTTTTGTCCGGGCTGCCTTCCGTGCGAAGCCGGATTTCCCAGATGAGGTGTTTGCCCAAATTGAAGGGCGTTAATTGAAGTGCCAATGCGAAAATGCAAAAACTCGCAACACCCGTCATTGCCACAAAGAACATGTAGGAGCCGCAGGCGATGCCTGTACCAAGCGATGCGAACATAAAAATGATGTCGCGCGGGTCCTTGAAACTTGTGCGGAAGTTGATGATGGTCAGCGCGCCCAATATGCCGATACCCGCTGCCACGTTGTCGCCAATGGATTGCAGGATCATGGTAGCGATGAGCGAACCGAGTACCACCGCTTGCAGATAATTGGGAGTTCTCAGCGTACGCGGGGTAGTGAAATAATAAACGGTCGCAATCAGGGTTGAACAAAGAAACGCCAGAAGAAAGGTAAAAACGACCATTTCAAAGGTCGGTCTTTCAACCCTTGCGTAAAGAGACATAAAATCGTGCATGACGACGGATACAGATTTATCAAGCGTGCAGTCAGGTTAGGAATTTTCCTGAAGGTCGGAAATCGCGGATTATGCCGAAATGGCGACAATTGTGGGGCGAACGGTAGCTATGCCTGCATGATACCTCCACAGGAAGTGCAAAAGTTGTTCCTAATGTTGAATTGCTAAACGAATAGTACCGTTTTTGCCCTTTTTTGCAATAATTAATTATGCCGTTTGGTAATCCGGACGACAGAAAAAGCAATGCTGCCGTTACCCTTAATTATTCAACATTACCGGCATCACCAACATCAGAATCTCGCGGTTGGAGTTTTCTTCTTCCACCGGCGTGAGGATACCGGCACGGCTGGGCGTACTGAATTCCATTTTTACTTCATCGGAGGCGAGCACGCCGAGCATTTCCACGATAAACTTGGCATTAAAAGCGATTTTCATCGGATTGCCTTCGTAGGTGCAGGCCATCTGTTCAGTCGCTTCGTTGGAGAAGTCGAGGTCCTGGGCACTCACAGTCAGGCTTTTATCGGTGATGTCGAGCACTACCTGGTTGGTAGTTTTGTTGGCGTAGATGGCGATACGTTTGAGCGAATTCTGGAAATCGGAGCGGTTCACCGTCATCAGGTTCGGGTTGTCCACCGGGATCACGGCGTTGTAGTCCGGATAGCGGGCGTCGATCAGGCGGCACACGAGGTGAATATCGCCGAAAGTAAAAAATGCGTTGGCTTTGTTGAAGGCGAGCGTGACGCCGTCGTTGGCGGGCAGGGCGTTTTTGAGCAGGTTGAGGGCTTTTTTCGGCACGATAAAGGTCGTGCTTACGTCGCCGGCGAGTTGGTGCGTGGTATATTTTACCAACTTATGCGCGTCGGTAGCCACGCAGATCAGTTTGTTCTGCTCTACCGAAAAATAGACGCCTGTCATGGCAGGCCGGAGTTCGTCGCCCGAAGTAGCAAACACCGTATTGTTGATCGCCTCCAGCAAATACTGGCTGTTGATCTTCACCGTTTCTACCGAATCGGGTTCCGGAATGTTGGGGAAGTCAGCGCCGTTTTCGCCCGCCAGTTTGTATTTGCCGTAGGAAGATGTAATTTCGATGCCCCAGTTTTCCTCGTTCACCGTAAAAGTGATGGGTTGTTGTGGCAGGGCTTTCAGGGTATCGAGCAGGATTTTGGCAGGCACGGCCACTGAGAAGTCGTCATCGGCGAGTACTTCGATGGTATTGGCGATGCTCGTTTCAAGATCGGTTGCGGCGATGGTGAGTTTTTTATTTTCAATTTTAAATAAAAAATCTTCCAGAATAGGCAACACGGGATTAGATCCGATAGCGCCGGAAGCGATTTGGAGTTGTTTCAGAAGTTCGGTAGAAGAGACGCTGAATTTCATCATTAGCAAGGTTTGAAGGTTTCCGGTTTCCGGGTTTCAAGGTTCGCGGCAAATGTATGTCCATCTGCCCGTCTTTTTGTTTGAAAAAACTAACAAATTGTGGAAAAGGGGGGAATAATCTACCTTTGCCCGCTTTTTAAACACAACACAACTTGTCAGCCTTAAATCGAAAATCCGAAATTATAAATCGCAAATCCGCTCCACCCATCCATGAAGTCAGGAATCTCGTCTTGCCTGACCCGCAAGCGCTTCGGCTCGACAATGGTGTACCGGTTTATGTGCTCGACTTTCCGGGACAGGAAATCGTGAAAATCGAAGCCGTGTATCGCGCAGGAAGGCCGGAAGAGGACAAACATCTTATTTCAAGGGCCACGTCGCGCTTGTTGCGGGAAGGCACTGCGAACCGGACAGGAGCGGAAATTGCCGAGCATATTGATTTTTATGGCGGCTCGCTGAATGTGCCGACCAACTTAGACACCGCCAATTTCCTGTTGTTTTCTCTGAAAAAATACGCTGCCGAGCTCATCCCGGTATTTGCCGAAGTGTTGCAGGAGCCGGTTTTTCCCGAATCCGAACTTGAAACTTTCAAGCGTACGAGCGTGCAGGAACTGTTGGTCGAACTGGGAAAAGTGGAAGTACTGGCCTATCGCAAAATCACCGAACTCATTTTTGGCGAACGACACCCGTACGGTTACAATTCAATTCCGGACGATTATGCTGCGCTCCAACGCGCCGATTTGCAACGCTTTTTCGATACCTGGTACCATCCTTCCAACCTGATGATCTTTGCCAGCGGCCGGGTGGACGATGAAGTGCTCAGTCTCCTGAACCGGCATTTGGGGCAAAGCAAAAAAAACGGTAAAATCCCCGATTTTTCCCCCATCTCCCCCTCACCCCTCACCCCTCTCACCCCTCTCACCCTCCCTCACCCCGGGTCCCTGCAGACCGCCATTAAAATCGGTCGCCGCACTTTTAACCGGCGGCACCCCGATTTTAACGGCCTGTTTGTGCTGAATACGATTCTGGGAGGCTACTTCGGCTCGCGGTTAATGATGAACATCCGGGAAAAAAAGGGTTTTACCTATAACATCTATTCAACAATCGATACCTACCTGTATGACGGTTGTTTTTACATCGCCACGGAAGTAAACCCCGGTAAAACCGTCGCAACGGTGAAGGAAATATTTGCTGAAATGAAAAAATTGCGGGAAAAGCCGGTGGACGACGATGAACTGGCCATGGTGCGCAATTACCTCCTCGGGATGCTGCTCAACGGCCTCGACGGTCCGCTCAACACTTCCGACGTGGTGCGCAGCCTGATCGTGGAAGACCTTTCGCACGATGCATTTGACGGGTTGGTTGAAACCATCCGTAGTATCACACCCGCACAATTGCAGAGGCTGGCCGAACGTTATCTGCAACCGGCCGATTACTGGATGGTGACGGTGGGTTAATTCATCTGCATAATATTACACGAAACCGGTCGCCGGTTGCCGGCGCCCGGACGATTAAAGATTATGACTAAGTGTGAATTTTTTTTCAGTTTTTATTTTGACAAAAAATCATCGAAAAACTGTGTAATTTTGCACGCTTTTTGGCAAAACACCAATCGTACCTCACTTTATAAATAATCAAACTTTGAACTTGTTTAAGTTATTCAGACAGGAGTTAGCTGTTGACCTGGGAACCGCGAATACACTCATCATGGTGGACGACCAGGTGGTCGTGGATGAACCTTCTATCGTAGCCATGAATCGCCGCACGGGTGAAACAATTGCAGTCGGCCACCGTGCGATGCAAATGCACGAAAAAACCCACGAAAATATCAAAACGGTGCGTCCGCTCAAAGACGGTGTGATTGCCGACTTTCAGGCGGCGGAAGCGATGATCCAGCACATGATCAAAATGGTCGGTCGGAAAAGCAATTTTTTCAGCCATCTTAAAATGGTGATTTGCATCCCGAGTGGTATTACGGAAGTGGAAAAACGGGCTGTGTTCGATTCTGCCGATCACGTCGACAGCAAAGAGACTTACCTGATCCACGAACCGATGGCCGCTGCGCTCGGCATCGGGTTGAATATTGAAGAACCGATCGGCAACATGATCATCGACATCGGCGGCGGCACCACGGAGATTGCAGTGATCGCGTTGTCGGGCATCGTGTGCGACGAGAGTATCCGTATCGCAGGCGATGAATTGACCAACGATATCATGGGTTACATGAAGCGCGAGCACAATATTCTGATTGGCGAACGTACGGCGGAGCAAATCAAAATTCATGCGGGTTCGGCATTGCACGAACTCGACAATCCGCCACCGGACTACGCCGTCAATGGCCGCGACCTCATGACGGGCATACCGAAGCAAATCAAAATCAGTTACCAGGAAGTGGCTTATGCACTCGACAAGAGTGTGAGCAAAATCGAGGATGCCGTGTTGCGGGCGCTCGAGTCGACACCGCCTGAACTTGCTTCGGATATTTACAAAACGGGTCTTTACCTCACCGGCGGCGGCGCTTTATTGCGCGGTTTGGACAAACGTTTGGAACAAAAAACCAAACTGGCAGTCCATATTGCCGACGATCCGCTTCGCGCAGTGGTGCGCGGTACGGGAATGGCGCTTCGCAATTCGCATCAATTTTCGTTCCTGATCGACCGAAAAAGCGTATAAAATGGTTTCAGGGTTTCAAGGTTACAATGGTTTCAGGGTCACACTCCCTGTCCACAGCCTTGAAACCTTGAAACCTTGAAACCTTGAAACCTTGAAACCCTTGTAATCCGATATTCATGGGTCAGCTCCTCCAACTCATCATACGCAATGGCGGCTTTTTCACCTTTCTGCTGGTAGAGGCCTTTAGTTTCTATGTGATTGTTCAGTACAACACAAAACAAGACGCCATTTTTACCTATTCGATGGGGCTCGCATCGGGCGATGTTTTGAATATGCGGAAGAAATGGGTGGACTATTTTTCACTCGAACAGCAAGCCGCCACGTTAAAAAGTGCGAATGAAAAGTTGCAGACCGAATTGGCGCTTGCCCGTACCATACAGGTGCCTTATCGCGATACTTTTCTTACTGTAGACCTGGATACCGTGTACTACGGCGATTCGATAGCCGTTCGCCAGATTACCAAACCTCAGTATCATTTTATTGCCGCCAAAGTGATCGGCAACACGATCAACAGCGCGAATAACTGGCTTTTTATCAATCGGGGCCGGAACGACAGTTTGCGGCACGATATGGGCGTGGTAACCGAACAAGGTGTAGTAGGGATAGTGCGTCATGTGAATCCTGATTTTTCAGCCGTCATGTCTGTACTGCACAGAGAGGCTAAAATATCCGTGACACTGAAAAATGTAAAGGCGCTCGGATCGTTGGTTTGGGAAGGTGGCGATCCGTCTTTGATGACGCTCCGGTATGTGCCGAAACACTTCGATGTAAAAGTTGGCGACGAAATCGTGACCAGCGGATATTCGGAATTGTTTCCGAAGGGTATTCCGGTTGGGTGGGTGGCAAGCGAACCCACTGCCGACAAAGAGAACCAGTATTTCTGGACCATGAAGGTACGTCTCAGTCAGGACATGTCTACAGTCGATAATGTGTACATCGTGGACAATATTTTTCAAACCGAACTGGAAAGCCTGAAACAGCAAACGAAAGATGAATAAGAGCATCCTGCCCAGTATCTGGCGATTTTTGGGGCTGGTGGCCGTGCAGGGTTTACTGTTGCACCAGGTCGGTTCAGCCATCAGTGAGTATTTCAATGTTTTGCTGTATCCGCTTTTCATCCTCTTTCTCCCGATACAGATTTCTTCAACGGTAGCGGTGCTGCTGGGATTTTTGATTGGCCTGGCTGTGGATATGTTTTATGCCTCTCCCGGTGTGCATGCCAGTGCCGGTGCATTTTCCGGATTCGCACGTTCGATTATTTTAGCGGGGTTCAAACCCAAAGGTGGTTACACAGGAAAAGAACCGATACCGGCGCCGGGTTATTTCGGATGGCCCTGGTTTTTGCAGGTTGCCGGTGTGTTTTTTGCAGCACACTTGTTTTGGTATTTTTCGGTGAATGCGTTTTCGTTCGTTTATTTTACAACAATTACTGCAAAAACCCTTGCGGGCTGGTCGCTTACCATGATATTTGTGGTATTGTTTTGTATCTTATTTAATCCGAAAAATTAAAATATGAATATCGGCGCTCAAAGACAACGCATCATTCAATTCCTTTTCATCGGAACGGCACTTGCCCTGGTGTTTCGGGCTGCCTATTTGCAGTTGATCAACGATTCGTTTCGCCGTCGTGCCGACGATACCACCATCGAAAAACTCACCGTGTATCCGCCGCGCGGCCTCGTCTACGACCGCGAGAAGCGCCTCATTGTTAACAACGAGGCCATGTACGACCTGATGGTTACCTACAACCAGGTGGATGTCAAGAAAATCAACCTCAAAAAATTTTGTCATTTGGTGGGTATCGACGAAGCGGGCTTCTGGCTCCGTTTTGAAAAGGAATGGAGAACCGGCAAGTTTTCCAAATCTGTCCCCTTCGTTTTTGAAAAAAAACTCTCTATCGAGCAGTATGCCCGCTTGCAGGAAAGCCTGTATGAATTTCCCGGGTTCTTTGTTCAGCCGCGCAATATTCGCGGGTATCCGTACAATGCGGGTGCACACGTGTTGGGCTATATCAATGAGGTAGATCCGCGCGACATCGAGCGCAATAAAGAGGTGTACGAATCGGGCGACTATATCGGCGCGGCAGGCCTCGAATCCCAATATGAAAAGGAATTGAGAGGTAAAAAAGGTTACACCTCGCTGTTGAAGGACCATTTGGGTCGAATCGTCGGAAAATACATGGATGGCGCGTTCGACTCAGTTGCCACACCCGGCATGGACCTGATTTCGTCCATCGACATCGATTTGCAGCAATACGGCGAGCAACTGATGCAGAATAAGACCGGCAGTGTGGTGGCAATAGAGCCTCAAACCGGCCAGGTGTTGTGTATGCTCAGTGCTCCTTCCTACAACCCCAACCGGCTGGCCATGACGCAGGAGCGCGGTAAAATCTTCAGCGAGCTGCAAAACGACACCCTCAAGCCGTTTTTCGACCGCACGGTGATGGCTAAATATCCGCCCGGGTCCATTTTCAAAACCGTCGTCAGTCTCATCGGTTTGCAGGAAGGCACCCTCAATCCCGATGGCGGTTTCAATTGCAGCGGCGGTTATTTCTATGCCGGTCGACTTTATAAATGCCACCACACCGGCCACCTCAATGGCGTCGTGGATGCGATCGCGCATTCCTGCAATACCTATTATTTGAACAAGTACCGTGATATTATTGATAAATTCGGTTTTTATAATGCCCAACAAGGACTGGATACTTTCAACGTGTACATGAAAGAATTCGGTTTCGGTCAGCAGTTGGGGATTGATTATCCGAACGAAAGTCCCGGCGGCTTTCCTACAACAAAATACTACGACAAGTTGTACCCCAAAGACCGGGGTGGCTGGCGCTCGCCAACCATAATGTCCTGCGGTATCGGGCAGGGCGAATTGTTACTGACCACCCTTCAAATGGCTAATCTTGCAGCATGTATTGCAAATGGCGGCCATTGGCTCACGCCGCATTTGGCGCAGCGGTTCAAAGACGGGACATCGATACCGGGTAAGTATGTACAAAAACACGACGTTCATATCGACGAACGGTGGTTCGACCTCGTACAAGAGGGCATGGCCGAATGTGTCAACCGGGGCACGGCCCGCATCGCCCAGGTGCCCGGCATACAGGTCTGCGGTAAAACAGGCACCAGTCAAAACCCGCACGGCAATGACCACTCCGTGTTTTTCGCTTTCGCACCGAAGGACAATCCCACCATCGCGATCGCCGTATATGTGGAAAATGCCGGTTGGGGCGCCTCTTATGCTGCGCCTATCGCCGGGTTGATGATTGAAAAATATATCAACGATACCATTGCTACCGCCCGGCTACCGGTACAGGAACGGATGGTAAACGCCGATCTGATCCACAAGGGTAATTCGGCGAAACCTGCTGTGCAAGCCCTGAAAAGAAAGCCCACCCTACCCAAAGAGGTGCCCAGCGATACACCGACGGAGAAATCGCGTGCCTTAGGTGTGACAACAGGGCAGGAGCAAAAGAGACGATAATCGTTTTACACAACTTGATGTTTTATAAACGAGACCTATAAATTTGAAAACCGCGCAGCACGAAAAACGGGCTTCGCGGTTTTATTTTCAAAAAAGATTCAACATGATAATGCGTTATCTCTTCCTTATGGCTCTGCCGGTACTTCTGTCAAACTGCAAGAAAGACGACCCGGATGCCGCAAAACTTCAGTTCCAATTCAAATTTGATCCTGATCAACAACGCCTGAACAATATCGGTCAACCGGCAACTATTCCCGCAGATCATGCAGCGCAAACGCCTGATTTTCACCAGATGAGTGTACATTATATCGAACTTGCGCCGAATGCTCTTACCGGTTTGGGCGCCGGAGCAATCGTTTATCATGCTGAAGAAACCACAAAGGGCGGCGACAATGCCGTTGACTTTGACAAAGCAGCCAAGGCGGACGAAAATGAAATTTTTGCAAAAGTCAATTTGAAAAATATACCCCCTGGAACCTATGAATGGGTGCGCGCCAGCGTAACCTACCAAAATTACGATATCACTTTCAACATTCTCAATTTGTCATTTGCAAGTTTTTTACTCAAGCAAAAAGGCACAGTGGCATCGTTTGTGGGTTTTAATACCTACATCTCTTCCGTCAAACCGCGTGAAAATACAATGACCGTCAACGACGACAAAAAACAGGGTTATTGGGCATTTGAAACAAATTTTTCTCCACCCTACAACAATGGTTACAACCAGGTTTATTCGGGACAGGCGCCTGCAGGAGCGACGACAGTGGTGAATCCGATTTTCGACAGCAGCCCGATTCCCGCCGGCTCGTGCGTGGTAACGGGCAAGTTCGCCCAACCGCTTGTCATTACTGGTAACGAGACAGAAGATGTAACCGTAACGCTTTCGTTCTCAACTAACAAAAGTTTCGAGTGGGTGGACGATAACGGCAACGGCGAACTCGATTTTTACGGCGACGCGACTCCGTCGGAAAAAATCGTGGATATGGGGTTGCGGGGTATGGTGCCGAGTTGGAAATAACCCGTCGATCTACTGCAAGGCTTCCACCTTATATACTACAAAAGGAGTTTTGCCTTGCCAGGGCAGCGCCGTTTCGGGCAATTCCTTGTAGTATACCTTTACCGTTTTGCCGACGAGTTTTTGCATGTCCTCAAAAATTGTTTTGTTTTTCACCGAGAAGTTCCAGGTGCTTTGCGTAGTCATCATCGAACTGCCGATGAGGTGCAACTGGCCTTCGTAGGTTTTAAAGACATAGCCGTCGTAGGAGATTTTAAAAAGTGTGCCGGTTTGTTCGCTGTCACTTTTGGGATAGGTGCGATAAATATAATATCCGATGCCGGATAAGATGCCTGCGATGAGCAGAGACCACATGGTTATCCGGAAGAGGCGGCGGGCTTTTACTTTGGCCTGGTCATAGGTATTGGACATGTTTTCGCGAAAAGAGTTGGTTGACATGATTGTTCTGTTTTTGTAAGGGCAAAGCTTAGAAAAAAAGCCGCTATTTTTTTATATTTCTGAAAGCAAGAAATTCAAATCCCGCCTTCGCTAAAGCTACGGCGGGTAAACCTGCCACTGCCAACTGCCACTGCCACTGCCAACTGCCACTGCCAACTGCCACTGCCAACTGCCACTGCCAACTGCCAACTGCCACTGCCAACTGATCAAACTCCTTTTTTACTGCCCCAAATTTGTACGTGCAGGCGGTCGGAATAGTGAAAGCCGTGTGCTTTACATATTTCTACCAACCATTTCCGGCGTTTCGCAAGCACTTTTGCCGAAGTTCCTTCCGGCATGAGCCACACTTTTTCAGGCGGGATGGCGTAGGTTTTCAGCAGTTCCAGCACCTCGTCGAGGTCGTTTTTTTCAGCAATAACAAATTTGAAATTGGCCTTCGGCGATTGGGCGAAAAAACGGTAAGCCGCGGGCTTTTCCCGCAAACGGCGCGAGTTGCCGCTGTTTTCCAATTTGGGCGAAACATTGTACTGGTCAGCCGCTGCGTCGAACTCCGCCGTCGGCACGAGTGTGCCGTTCGTCTCCACTTCGAAACGGTAATCGGCTGATTTTGAACGCAGTGCCGACATCAGCACCGTCAGCGCAGGCTGTTGCAACATCGGTTCGCCGCCGGTCAGGATCACATTCTTACAGGGAAAATCTGCTACTGCTGCTGCCACTGCCTCTATCTCGCACTCGGCAATCCATTTTTTCTTCTCGAACTTTTGATAACCCGGTTTGGCGTCGTTCACATGCGGAAATCGTGTACCGACCCAATTCCACGTATAGTCCGTATCGCACCAGATGCAATGCAGGTTGCACAGGGAGGTGCGCACGAACACGGAAGGCGTGCCGATACTTTTCCCTTCTCCCTGGATGGAGAAGAATATTTCGGGACGGCCGTGGAGGCGGGCGAGTTTGAGCGTCTGCGGCATTTTTTACGAAACCACCGAAACTTGCAACAACGATTGTGCTAATTGATGCACAGCTTTCTGAATTTTCTGTGCTTGCGCTGAAGAGGCGGATTTTGCGCCTGAAGCATATTGCCGAACTAATGAAGGATTTAAACCTGCCAATCCTGCAATAGCGTTAATTTTCAGCGAGTTGAATTGTTCGAAAAAGCTGGAAAGGTCATATAAAAACTCCCACTCGATGTCTTTGGTATTAATGCCTTGCCACGCGTCCTGTATCTTGCCTTCGTGTTCCAAATGATCCTGAATAAGATCTTTCAGGTTTTGTGTTACCTCTTGAATGGAGGCTCCAACAGTCGTTAAGAATGTGCCGGGCGCATCTACTGAGGCGAACCATTCGCCTGCATCACCTTTTTCAAGAACAACCGAGAGTTTCATTGATCAACGATATTTATTAGCGTAATCCGGCCTGCTTCAGGATTTTCATCACCAAGCCTTTTCCCAGGTCTTTACTACCATGTTCAGGAACGATGATGTTGAATGTGAAATCCGGATGTTGAAAAATCTTGTGACTACCTGATTGTCTGGCTTCTCGCCAGCCCGCTTTTTCGAGCAACTGTATCAACTCCCATGCTTTCATGGCAAAGGTAACTTTTTTGTTACTATTTTTATCTTAAAGATATATTTTTTATATCCAATAGAGGTTAATTTACCCGAATAGTGCTCCCTGTCCGGTTAATTCATCCGCTTTCACTTCATCATTTTCATTAACGACCGTCTCGGGCTCGTCGGGCAGCAGGCGTTTTACAATGCGCAATTGGTGGGTATAGCGGTTGAGTTCTTTGTTGAAAATACCGAAATGGTCGAGTTTATCCACACGCACTTTGCCGGATGCGTGGATGACGTGGCAGTCAGGCAGAATAATGCCGACGTGAGTAATGTGGCCTTTATTGTTGTCGAAGAAGGCGAGGTCGCCGGCCTGGCACTGTTCCATGAAGTCGATCGGACGGCCTTGCGTGACTTGTTGTGCTGCATCGCGCAGGAGCCGGACACCTGCGATCTTAAAAACCATTTGCGTGAGCCCGGAGCAGTCAATCCCGAATGGAGAGCGCCCGCCCCATAAGTAGGGTGCGTGGAGATACCGCCGGGCGATTTTCACCACCCACTCGTTGCCGAGCCGGAGTTGGCCGGGTGTGACGACCGGGCCTGAAAACTGGAAGGTTTGTTCACCCAACCGGCAGCGCAGCCCGTCGTATCCGGGCAATACGGCGCCCATGGTAAGCGGGATGAAATGGTCGGCAGCCATAAGACCTTCAACAAGCGAAAGGTTGACTGCCTGATGTTCGGCATAGTCGTCGAATTCGCTGGGAGTGAGGCGTTTAAATTGTTTGCTGTCCACCCAGCCGGTGTAACCGTCCCAGGCGCACACGACGTGCCGCCAGTTGTCTTTGGATTCCTGCACCTCCACCGTTTCGCCAAAAAGAAGTTGCGAAACCATCTCGCTTTTGTCGGAGGGTTGGGCGCGGAGCGGGGCGATTGATACTTGGCAGGCGGCGTATTCCAAAGCAGGAAAGGTGAACGGTGAGGTTTTGTTTGTTTGATCGAACAAATTTAGAACGGCAATCTGGAAAAAAACAAAATTTCGTCTCCTGATTTTATTCCGCGCCTTTCAATCCTTTAAAGTACTTGAAATCGTGGCCGTTTTCAATTTTCTGTAAAGACTCGAAAATCAACCGGATAAGATTGCTTACATCGTCTTTATGTGCCATTTCCACCGTAGTATGCATATACCGGAGCGGCAATGAAATAAGCGCCGACGGCACGCCGCCGTTCGAATAAGCGAAAGCGTCGGTATCGGTGCCGGTGACCCGGCTGGAGGCTTCCCGCTGGAACGGTATCTCCTTTTCCTCAGCAACATCGATAATCAGGTCGAGCAATTTCTGATGCACGGCGGGTGCGTAGGTTACACCCGGGCCGTTGCCACATCGGACGTCGCCATGTTTTTTCATACTGATCATGGGTGTATGCGTATCATGGGTTACATCGGTTACGATCGTTACGTCCGGCCGTATGGTCGCCGTCACCATTTCGGCGCCGCGCAAGCCGACTTCTTCCTGCACCGAATTGACGACATACAGCGTATACGGGAGGCTGATTTTATGTTCTTTCAACAAACGGGCAACTTCGGCGATACAAAACCCGCCGATGCGATTGTCCAATGCGCGCCCTACGTAATAGCGGTCGTTCAGCACCATAAATTCGTCCTGAAAGGTCACAACGCAGCCGACGTGGATACCCATTTTTAATACTTCCTCGCGGTCTTTGGCGCCCACATCCACCGTAATGTTATCCAATGCAGGCGCAAGGCTGGCATCTTTGTCGGTGCGGGTATGCACTGCGGGCCATCCGAATACGCCGCCGACTTTGCCTCCTTTGCGCAAATGCACCCAGACACGCATAGATGGCGCTATCTGGTAATCACTGCCGCCGTTGCGGATCACGTGGATAAAGCCGTCGTCGGTGATGTAGTTGACAAACCAGGAAATTTCGTCGGCATGACCTTCGATAACGACTTTGTAAGTCTGGCCGGGATTAATGATGCCGTAGGCGGTTCCGTAATTGTCTAATTTCCAATCATCAATGTACGGTTTCAGGTATTCGAGCCACAGTTGTTGTCCCGACCACTCAAAGCCGGTTGGGCTGGCATTATTCAAATACTGCCGAAGGAAAGCCTCAGAATTGGGTGTAAGTACTTGCATCCGATTAGAAATAGGTTTCACGGTTTCAGGGTTTCAGGGTTTCAGGTTTGAAAAATGGGGTAAACAAACCCTGTAACCTTGAAACCTTGAAACCCTTTTTCAAACATATAGCGCTCCCCAACCATCCGGGTTTTCGCGCCATTTTTTAAGAATATTTAAATCCTCGCCGGTAACATAGCCGGTACGGGCCGCTTCATCTACGAGGGCATCGTAATTGGTAAGTGTTTGAAATTCAACTTGCTTTTCGTAAAAGGCCGCGTGTGCCTTTTCAAAACCATACTGAAAAATCGCCAACACGCCGGTAACCTCCGCAGCTGCATCCCGCAGTGCATCTACCGCCAGGAGACAACTGCCGCCCGTACTGATGAGGTCTTCGATGACCAGCACGCTTTGACCTGCATGCAGTTCACCCTCGATCTGATTGCGCCGTCCGTGGTCTTTGGCGCTGCTTCGGACGTAAACAAACGGCTTTTTGAGCAAATCGGCAAGCAGTACGCCATGCGGTATTCCCGCTGTGGCAACACCGGCCACCACGTCGAATTCGCCGAAGTGCGTCGATTTTTCCGCCAGACAATTTTTAATATATGATCGTACGCCCGGGTGGGATAAAGCCACCCGGTTGTCGCAATAAATCGGCGACAGCATCCCCGACGCCCAGGTAAACGGGTCACGCGGACTGAGTTTTACTGCTTTGATTTCTAATAAATTACGGGCAACTTCAGCTTGCATATTAAGAGGGTTTCAGGGTTACAAGGTTTCAGGGTTTCAGGGTTACAAGGTTTCAAGACTGAATATGAAGTACGTTCAACCTTGAAACCTTGTAATCCTGAAACCTTGTAACCTTGCAACCTCTTTCCAGTACATTCGCCGCAAAAATGCTTCAAACGATGGCGCAAAACTATAAAATCTACCATAACGACACACCAGTTTTTCTTACCACGCCTTCCGGCGCTAAAGAGTCCGGATTACAAGCCGATAAAACGACCTATGTCGCTCCGTATTCGGGCCGGAAAAAAATGCTGAAACAATACCTCGATTTGCTCGATAAAAACAAAAGTGTCCGGGCTGTGATGATTCACCATCATGACCTGGACGCGCTTTGGGCGGATTTTCAGGCTTGTTTCAAGGTGCTGGAAGCGGCAGGCGGGTTTGTCCGAAATGCAGAAAACAAGTTACTGGTGTTTTTCCGGCGCGGTTCGTGGGATTTGCCCAAAGGTAAAATTGATCGGGGTGAGACCCCCGAACAAGCAGCAGTGCGCGAGGTGCAGGAAGAAACTGGATTGGTCAACCTGAAGTTGGGCGCCTGGCTCACACATACTTACCACACCTACGAACTGAAAGGAGCGCGGATTCTAAAAAAAACGTGGTGGTACCGGATGGAAACGGCTGATACCCAACTTGTTCCCCAAACGGAAGAGGACATCGAAGAAATCTGTTGGGTGGAGCCGGAAACCTGGCTGGCCGGCGGTCCGGTGGTATATCCGAATATCCGGGAGGTGATCGAATTGGGGATGGAGGGAGGAATAATTAAACGTGGGTTAGACATTATATGAATCGAATCATGTTTTCGAATTATTCCTCCGCTTTGACACCTTCCAATATTGCCCGCCAATTCTTACCTGCCCCTTCTCCGGGTGCCGCCACTTTTTCGTATTGCCGTTCATATTCGGCGCGGTCGATCACTGCAATCGGGCGGAGTTTTTCCTTTTGCAAGCCGTTGTTGACGGCTGTCAGTTCTTTTCCGAAAAATACATCGGCTTTTGCATGTGCCGTCTGCAATTCTTCCTGCACCACTTTCATCCGGTCGAGCACGCTTTGCGTGGGCATTTCGTCCGATATTTCAGCAAAAACATACAACCTTCCGATGCGGGCGCGCAATTGCTGTTCGCCCGTAATGCCCTTCGATTCGATGGTTTCGGTCAGTGTTTTACGGAAGGCTTCCAGGTTGGCGCTGTATTGCACCAGGCTGTTTTTCAGGCGTTTGTCTTTGACAATGGCAGCGCGGCGGTCTGCACTGTCTTTTACATTTTGCACCTGGGCGACCAACAGACCGAGGTCTTCCACCGTTTTGAACAACTCGGCAGATATGTCGTGGCGCTTTGCATAATCGAGTCCCGGCTGCACAGGGTCGGGAATGAGTTTCAATTCGCCTTCGTCGGTAAAATCGCCGGCTTTGAGGCGCAGTTTGTACGTACCGGGTAGCGCCAGTTGGCCGATGAAGGCTGCATACACGCCGAATTCGCCTTGTACCAAAACACCTTTGGCGGCTTTGGGCGGCGCGGTGCGCATATCCCAACGCACGATGTTGATGCCTTTTCGCTTGGTTCCGGGCATGGAAGCGACCTTCTTCCCCGTCGGATCGATGATCTCGATGGTGACATCGCCCGTATTCAGGCGGTCTTTCAAATAATACTGCATCACCGCATTTTCAGTCGCATTCATCCCGGCGTAAGAATCGGTATTCGGAAAAGCCTGTCCGTAGTGTCCGGTCGTGACGGGGGTAGGGCGGGTTGGCAACAAGGCGGCGTTTTTCTGGAGCAAATCGGCCGAAAGACGGCGCATCGGCGAAATGTCGTCGATGATAAAAATACCGCGCCCGTGCGTAGCCAACACAAGATCGTTGGTTTGCGGCTGAACGACGATGTCGCGCACAGCCACGTATTCGGGCAGTTTGGATTTGTACAATACCCAGTTTTGACCGCCGTCGTTGCTGATATACAGCCCGAATTCAGTCCCGAGAAACAGCAGGTCGGGGTTGATCAGGTCCTCTACCAACACGTGGGCATAGCCCTGGAGTACACTGCTGTTGCTGATGAGAGCCCAGGATTTACCGCCGTCGGTAGATTTAACGGCATAAGTGCGCATGTCGCCGAAAGCATGGTTGTCGAAAGTGGCATAAACCGTGTTGCGATCGTGGCGGCTCGGCTCCACGCGGCTCACCCAGGCCTCTGCAGGAACTCCGGGGATGTTTTTGGAGACCAGTTCCCAGTTTTTGCCACCGTCGCGGGTGACCTGGATATTGCCGTCGTCGGTACCCACATAGATCAGGTTTTCGTCCAGGGGAGAAGGGCCGATGCTGAAAATGGTGCAGTGATTTTCGGCAGAAGTATTATCTACCGTAAGACCGCCGCTCGCATATTGCTTTTGTTTCACCGTGTCGTTAGTGGTCAGGTCGGGCGAAATACGCGTCCAGCTGTGGCCCCGGTCGGTTGTTTTAAACAAAAACTGTGCGCCACAGTACAAAACCTGGGGATTGACGGGACTTTTTACCAACGGCGTGTTCCAATTCCAGCGGTATTTCGGGTCGCCCTTCAGCTCTTGCGGCTGGATAAATTTGGTTTGGTTGGTTTTCAGGTTGGTGCGGGTAATGTTGCCGCCCTGGCTTTCGCAAAATACAATGGAAGGATCGCGGGTGTCGGGTTGCACCCAAAAACCGTCGCCGCCGCCGACGGATTCCCAGTCTTTGTTTTCAATACCACCGGAACTTTGCGAGGGGCCGCGCCAGGAGCCATTGTCCTGCAAACCGCCATAGACGTTGTAAGGCGAAAGATTGTCAGTAGCGACGTGATAAAACTGCGAAACCGGCAGCGTGTTCAGGTGCGTCCAGGTGACTCCGAAATCGAGACTCATATACACGCCGCCGTCGGTGCCGAGGTATAAGTGATTGGTACTGTTGGGATTGATCCACAAAGCGTGGTGGTCGGCATGTACCCAGCCGCCTGCATTGCTTGCATCGGAAAAAGAGTAGCCGCCGTCGGTACTGATGGAGAGGGAGAAGGCCGGGCGATATACGCGTTTCGGATCTTTCGGATCGACGACCAGCGTACTGAAATAGAAAGGCCTGGCGGTTACATTGGAAGTAGCGCTTTGGTATTTCCAGTTTTCGCCGCCGTCGGAAGAGATCAACAGGCTGGTGTTTTCGCTTTCCATGATGGCGAGCATATTGTCCGGGGCACTGGGGGCGAGGGCGAGGGCGATACGACCGAATTCGCCGGAAGGCAGGCCACCGGTGATCTTGCGCCAGTTTTTGCCGCCGTCGGTGGATTTGTGGAGCGCACTGCCCGGGCCGCCGGAAGCGAAGGAGTAGGGAGTGCGGCGCACCTGCCACATCGATGCCAGCAACACATCGGGATTGCGCGGGTCCATGATGACGTCGGCGCAGCCCGTTTTTTCGTTGGTGTACAGGACTTTTTCCCAGTTTTTGCCGCCGTCGATGGTTTTGTACAGCCCCCGGTCGGGGCTGTCGCTCCAGAGCGGACCGGGCACGGCGACGTAAACGATGTTCGGATTGGCGGGGTGAACGATAATTTTGGAAATGTGCTCGCTGTTGTCCAATCCCATTTTCGACCAGTTGCGCCCGCCGTCGGTGCTGCGATAGATGCCGAGTCCGATGGCCACGCTGTTGCGCATGTTGCTCTCGCCGGTGCCGACCCAAATCGTGTCGGGGCGTGCCTGATCGATCGCCAAAGCGCCGATGGATTGCGGGTATTTTTCAAAAACCGGCTCGAAGGTCATGCCCGCTGTGGTAGATTTCCACACGCCGCCGCCGGCTGTGCCGACGTAGATCGTTTTTGGACTCTTTTCCACCCCTTCAATAGCCGTGATGCGCCCGCCCATGACTGCCGGCCCGATGCTGCGCGCTTCGATGGCGCCGAAAGTGGCAGAGGATAGTTTTACCTGTGCTTCGGCTTGATAGCAGCAGAGCAAAAGAGAAAGATATAAGGATAGTTGCTTCATTGTCAGATGGATATGTTAAAAATGTGAATCAACTTGGATTTTTAACCCTGGATTGTATCATGGCAAACATAGGAAAAGAGCCGTTTCAAAGCGATTTAACGGTTTTGGGGATACATTTAATGCCGAAAGGCGAATACATGAAATACGATTGACGATGTAAAGCACTGCTCCCGGGTTCGGCAGGTACGTGTGTAAAACATCGTATTTCGTATTTCATGTATTCGCCTTTCGGCAATCATACAAGGGTGGCACTTGCATTTTACTCAATGACTAAAATCATAGGTAAAAATTGCCCCTTATGAAAAATTCGCATGACTCATATTGTTTGATGGTTACAAAAATTATTTCTTTTCCGGCATCTCAAAAATCTTGTCATCCACCGCCGGATTGATATTTATTTCAGTAACAGTGATGGTGGAATTGCCCATCATGGGGTTGGCCTGTTGCATCGTGAACGGAAACACAATGTTGTCCTGGGTTTTGTAATTGGAATACACCGTTGCGCTCTCTACTTCTTTCCCATCCACTACTTCCACCTGAACATTTTTGATTTCGTAGTAGGTTTCCGGATCGTAAAAACTGTATTCGACCTGGTTGTCGCCTTTGTTGATTTTGACTTTCAAGGCTTCCGTGCCGTCCACGTCTTCCGTGCCGACATATTCGATGGTATAACCTTTTTCTTTATAACCGACCACGGAGCCGTCGATATCGGTCATAGTGGTCATGGATTTCACCTGATCAGCGGTCATCGGTTCCGGGTCGGTTTTGCCCATGAACGGGTTGTTGGACCAACCTTTGTCGCCATTGACAACGGACGTTTGGGTCATGCCCATGACCGATACATCCATGCGTGCGGCTTTGTCGCGCACCGCTACCATGGTCCAGAGAATGGCCATGCCGGCAGCGGCGTCGGCGGCGATATTCGCCTGCATTTTTATGCTTTTTACATCTTTCCAATGGTCGCCGCCAATGGCTTTGATGTGTTTGGCAATGATTTCATCGGCGGTTTGTGCCGAAGTAATGAAGTTGGCAATCAGGAGCAATGCTGCCGAAAGAATGGCTTTTTTCATAACAGAAATTTGATTTGAGCAATGTTGTATCGAAATGGTTTTGAATAACCGGCTGCAAAACAAATGGATTGTACTGCGATTTGTCTTAAAAAATCGATGAGTATTCGCAGGTATGCGATACAATGAAGATTTTTAAGAGAATACGTACCGGCTGCTTTAGCTGCCGCAGACTAATTCGGCAGCTAAAGCAGCCGGTACAACAACCGGTAAAAACCACTTAACTTTCGGTGATTCAGCAGCTTTTGGAAAGTACGTTTGATGAATCCTTTGTCCGGCACAATCAAATTTTCTATTTTTGGCAAAAACGCAAAAATTTTGTCCGGTAAGTTGACTTAGTTTGCCCCTGCATTTCGTTCATCTTCCATTGTTCAAAAAATGTCTACCCGACGTCGCGCACTCAAAACAATGCTCGCCGGAGCTGCTGCCTTATCGACCGCTCCCTCGCTTTCTTTTGCAAAAATGTCTGACAACCAACCCTCTACCCTCTACCCTCCACCCTCTACCTTCAGAAAAGGCAACATCCGTCATTCCGTCTGCCGTTGGTGCTTCAATGACGTACCGCTCGACGAATTTTGCGTTTTTGTTAAACAAGTCGGCATCACGGCCATCGATCTGGTGGGGCCGAAAGACTGGGAGACGCTGAAAAAACACGGTCTCGACTCTTCCATGTGCAACGGCGCAGAGATCAACCTCGTGGACGGCTGGGCGGAACCGAAATTCCACGAACAATTGGTAAAAAACTATACCGAAATGATCCCGCTCGTGGCGAAGGCAGGTTATAAAAACCTGATATGCTTCAGCGGCAACCGCCGGGGCATGGACGATGAAACGGGACTGAAAAACTGTGTGGCCGGACTTAAAAAAATACTCCCGTTCGCCGAAAAAAACGGCGTGATTATCCAGATGGAACTGCTGAACTCCAAAGTCGATCACAAGGACTATATGTGCGACAAAACTCCCTGGGGGGTTGAACTCTGCAAGCGCCTGGGTTCCGAAAATTTCAAGTTGCTCTACGACATCTACCACATGCAGATCGACGAGGGCGACGTGATCCGCACGATCCGCGACAACCACCGTTACATCGGTCATTACCACACCGCCGGGGTGCCGGGTCGCCACGAGATCGACGAGTCGCAGGAACTTTACTATCCGGCCATCATGCGGGCGATCGTAGAAACGGGGTTTAAGGATTATGTAGCGCAGGAGTTTATTCCGGCGAATGCTAACAAACTGGCATCGCTTAGTAGTGCGATCGATATTTGTGATGTGTGAACATGCAGATTTGACGGCATTGTTTCACTACTCAAATGATTGTTTATGAAAAAGTTGATTCACATTGCCGGTTTTTTGATTTTTGTCACTGCGTTTGCCTGTGAAGAAAAAAGTGATTCGATTTATGAAAATTGTTGCGGCACAGCGCCGACAGCGGATGTTGTTGATCTCAATGTCCCTTGGGACACTACTTTTGACAACAAAGGCAGGGTCTATATCCCGAATATATTTACCCCAAATACTATGACAGGTGCGGATGATTTCTTTATAATATTTGGTGGATACGGTGTCGAGTCCATCCAGTCGGCAAAGTATACTGATGAAAGTGGTGAAGTATTATTCGAACATACTCTCTTTTCACCCAACGATTTGAGCGCGTCCTGGGATGGAATGAAAAGTAGCGATTCTACTTTCTATTATGGTAGTTTCAATTACGAAGTGAAGGTCGAGTTCGTTGACGGTCAAAAAAAGACCTATACAGGAAAAGCCTGCTCTTTCAAATGTGGTGACACCGGCTTCCCGAATGAAAAACTACCCGATTGCTTTTTCCCTGGCCAAAATAATGGCAATGGAGCCCCTGATCCAAGTCTACCACAACCCATCAATTGTTTTTGAAATAGCAGTTTGTTTTGATTATCAAATTTTTAGCATAAAAAATGGCAGAAAAATACGATGCAATCGTCATCGGCTCCGGCATTGCCGGCGGCTGGGCGGCAAAAGAACTCACCGAAAAGGGCCTCAAAACCATCATGCTCGAACGCGGCAAGGACGTAAAACACGTCACCGACTATCCTTCGGCGACCAAAAAGATATGGGAATTTCCGCACCGGGGCAGGCTCACCAACGAGATGAAAGCCACTCACCCCGTGCAAAAGCGCGACTACCCATACAACGAATTCACAGCCGACTGGTGGGTCAACGACTTCGAATGCCCGTACACCGAAGTAAAACGTTTCGACTGGTACCGCGGCTTCCACGTCGGCGGTAAATCGCTCATGTGGGGCCGCCAGAGTTACCGCCTGAGCGACTTCGATTTCGAAGCCAACGCCAAAGACGGCATCGCCATCGACTGGCCGATCCGCTACAAAGACATTTCGCCGTGGTACGATTACGTGGAAACCTTCGCGGGTATCAGCGGCAACCTGGATGGTTTGTCACAATTGCCCGACGGCAAGTTTTTGCCCCCGATGGAAATGAACATCGTGGAAAAAGACGTAGCCGCCCGCATCAAGGCGAAATACGAACACCGCCGCATGATTATCGGCCGCGTCGCCAACCTGACGCAGGAACACAACGGTCGCGGCTCGTGCAACTACCGCAATTTGTGCGCTCGCGGGTGTCCGTTCGGTGCATACTTCAGTACGCAATCATCAACGTTGCCCGCCGCCGTCGCTACGGGAAATCTGACCTTGCGGCCATTTTCCATCGTCAATCAAATTTTGTACGATAAAAACAAAAAGAAGGCGAGAGGTGTGCTGGTCATCGATGCAGAGACGATGCAAACCGTTGAATACGAAGCGAAAATCATCTTTGTGTGCGGCTCCACGCTCGGCTCCACCCAATTGCTTTTGAACTCTATCGAAATGGGCGGCCTGCCCGACGGCATCGGCAACTCCTCGGGTCAACTCGGCCACAATCTGATGGACCACCACTTCCGCTGCGGTGCAGGCGGCAAAGTGGAAGGTTTTGAGGACAAGACCGTCTACGGGCGCCGCGCCAACGGCATTTACGTTCCCCGTTTCCGCAATCTCTTCGGCGACAAACGCGACTACCTGCGCGGTTTCGGCTACCAGGGCGGCGCTAACCGGGAAAACTGGCAGCGCGAAGTGGCGGAACTCAGCATCGGCGCCGACTTCAAAGCCGCGCTTTGCGAACCCGGGCAATGGAGCATCGGTCTGGGTGGCTTCGGCGAAATGTTGCCCTATTACGACAACAAAGTGACGCTCGACAAAACGAAAAAAGACAAATGGGGCCAATACGTGCTGGCTATCGACTGCGAACTCAAGGAAAACGAGATGAAAATGCGCAAGGACATGATGGCCGACGCCGCTGAAATGCTCGAAGCCGCCGGGGTGAAAGAGGTGCAGACCAACGACCGCGGCTCCTTCCCCGGCATGGCCATCCACGAAATGGGCACGGCGCGTATGGGCAACGACCCGAAAACTTCCGTGCTCAACCGCTGGAACCAGATGCACGACATCCCCAACGTGTTCGTCACCGACGGCTCGTGTATGACTTCCATTGCCTGCGTGAATCCTTCACTGACCTTTATGGCACTGACGGCACGGGCAGCGGATTATGCGGTGGGGGAGATGAAGAAGGGGAATTTGTAAACTTGAGAAGTGACACTTTTTCAAAAAGTGTCACTTCTGACTTTGTGTTCGTTATTTTTGCAAAAAAAATATCGCATCATGACAGCCTTGCAAAAAATAAAGGCTTTGCTGCCCGAAATGTCGCCCGGCGAAAAAGCGCAGGTTGCCAAGTGGGTGAGCGACGATCTGAGTTATCGCTTTCCAGGCATCGAAAAAACGTCCGGTGTATGCGGTGGCAGCGCCTGCATCGTCCGCACCCGGATACCTGTATGGCTGCTTGTGGAAGCCCAACTGGCAGGCGCTTCCGAGGCCGATTTGCTGAAATCATATCCTTCGCTGCGGGCCGAGGATTTGACAAATGCATGGGCGTACTATCGGGCTAATAAAGAGGAAATAGACCTTGAAATTTCTGAAAACGAAGCGATTGAAGCAGAATGACCCTACTCTATGGTAACGAAAACTTTGACCAGCGAGTGATAGAGCATTTGCGCAATCTGGGTTACGATGTGCTGACCGCAAGGGAAGCAGGTAAGGCCAATCAACGCATCCCCGACGAACAAGTGCTTGAATTTGCAATCGCCGAAAACCGGGCTGTATTGACTTTCAATGGGAAAGATTTTTTCAAATTGCACAAGACGATTCCCGATCACAAAGACATTGTTGCGTGTACTTACATTCAAATTATGAACGTCTTGCGAAGCGAATTCATGCGGAAATTGAGAAGCACGGAAAATCGCTGGCGAGGAAATTGATTCGGGTTTATCGGCCTGCGTAAGAAAATTTGAGAATAAATCGCTTTTGCTTAGCCGCTCACTCCGCCGTTTGTTGTCGGCGAGGACGCAGACAACTGCAAAGATTTGGTTATTGCGTTACGCCCTCACATTCAGCACTATCATCAAATAAACAAATCACCATATAAACAAATCACCGACATATGAGACACCCACTTAAGAAATCTCAGATGTTTTCACTATGAACAAACACATAAGGCAGCAGGACTTCTTCAATAAACGTTCGGTTGCTGGCAACAGCAATCGAGTCGCGAGAAGTGGATTGTTGTTGTATTTCGCTTTTTCACCCATAAAAATACCTATGTATGACAACCTTGCAAAAAATGAAAAGCCCGTTGCCCGAAATGCCATCCGCTGAAAAGGTGCAGGTGGTTGGGTGGATATGTGACGACTTGGGGTATCGTTTTTTTGGTATTGAAAAAACGGCAGTTTACAGTGCCAAAACTGTTTTCCTGGCGCTGTTCTTATTTCTGGTTTTCCGGAATGCTCAGGCACAGAATAGCGGTGATCCCGACCTGGAATTTGGCGATGCAGGCCGGGTGGTCGAGAACCTGAGTCAGAGTTTTGAAATAGCTTATGGTGTAGCGGTACAACCCGACGGGAAAATCATCACTACCGGCGACCTTTGGACAGGCCTCAACGATTACGCTTTTGTGGTGCGGCACACCGCCGACGGCAAGATTGACAGCAGCTTTGCCACCAACGGCTTTGCCCGCCTCGGCAGCGATACGACCGACCTCTTGCCCAATGGAGGGGTGGCGCTGCAAACCGACGGCAAAATCCTGGTGGCCGGCTTGTTCGTCGACGTCGATGGGTTGAAGGGTTTCGTGTTGCGCTTGCTGCCCAACGGCGTTCCCGATCCCGGCTTTGGCAACAATGGCCTGGTACTGATCGATATTGGTTCCAATAGCCGGCTTTATGCGGTGACGGTAGCGCCCGGCGGCAAAATCCTTGCGGCGGGCGGTGTCAGTACTGGTATGGGTCTCAACTCGGCTGTGATTCGCCTGCTGAACGACGGCTCGTTGGATCCCGGCTTCGGCATTGGCGGCCTCGCTGAGGTGGCAACTACTGCAATCGGTACCGATCTTTTTTATAGCCTTGCGGTTCTTCCAAATGGAGATATTCTGGCAACAGGATACAGTAGTAACAATGGTGCCGGAACAGCCGTTCGATTTGATGCGAATGGATTTCCTGTTGTCGGTTTCGGCGATAATGGAACTGTTTTGATCGAAGAGCCCAACGGCACCACCATATTCTACAGCGCCGCAGCGCAAACTGACGGTAAAATCCTGCTGGGTGGCTACCGCAACGTTTTCCCAGATCGCGATTTTCTTGTCATGCGACTTCTGTCCAACGGTGACACGGATCCGAATTTCGGAAGCGGCGGCTCGGTACTTACTAATGTGGGAAACGCCGACGTGCTGCGCGCCCTGACCGTGCAGCCCGACGGCAAAATTCTGGGAGCGGGCTACCAAATCACGGCGGAAGGCTTTTCACAGGCGCTGCTCCTGCGTTACACTGCGGCCGGTAACCTGGATGCTGCATTTGGGAACAACGGTATCATAACCAATTTTAGTGATACTGCGATGTCACGTTTCTATGCGCTGACCCTGCGGCCAAATAACAGTATTCTTGCTGCAGGTTACCGCCTGAATTCACGAAACGGCTTTGACCTGGCTTTGGCCGGCTTTCAACACGATGGCTCAGCCGAAAATACTTTCGGCACAGGCAATGACGGTTGGGCAGCATACAATCTGGCCAAAGCCGATAATCAGCAGGATGGTTTGTCACTGGGTGATAACGGCCAGATTTTTTTGGTCTCCGGCAGCCCGGTCGGCGACGAATTCAACGTGCTCCGGTATTCGTCCGGCGGAGTTCGGCAAAGCCTGGATTCGCTGAGGGCATTACCGGGGGAGAATGTTGTGATACAAACTGTCGCCCAAATACCCGGCGGAGGATTTCTTGTGGTTGGAAGAGTAATTGTGGATACCTGTGTCATTTGGCGATTTAAGTCCGACGGAGCGATGGACGGTACTTTGCGATTTGGGTTACCGGGCATGACCAGTATTACGTTCAGGGACGCAGCTGTACAGACCGACGAAAAAATCCTGTTGTGTGGGTATGGTGTTAACACTAATGGAGAATTCGTGAATCTTATCGCGCGTCTGCTGCCCGACGGCAGTATGGATACAGGCTGGAACAACACCGGGATATTGGAGCTTCCGTCGGACATCTCCGCCGAAGGCTGGGTGTTGCGCGTACAACCCGACGGCAAAGTGCTGGTAGGCGGCGGCTCCGCGTCCGGAACAGACGAACTCTTTCTGGCCCGGTATAACGTCAACGGCACAGCGGATTCCGGCTTTGGCAACAACGGTATTCAGCTTCAGGAACTTGGCGGCCCCGATGAAACAGCGCGCGATATCTTAATCGATCCGTCGGGGCGTATCGTAGTCGCCGGGCTGGTCACTTCGTCGGTTGGTGTGTTACAAAATATCGTGCTGCGTTTTTCTCCGTCCGGGTTTTTGGAATCCGGATTTGGAGCCGGGGGTGCGGTACTTCTCCCGATCGGCAGTAATATCAACAATTATCACAGCATCAATTTTATTTTCCGTTTGGGGCTGCAGGCCGATGGCAAAATCCTGTTGAGCGGCTATGCCAACGCCAATATGGCATTGTTCCGCATGCTCCCGGATGGTTCGCCGGATGGAGATTTCGGAGTCAACGGGGTTGTCACAACCGATATTTTTGGCGAGACTGATATTCCGGGCCAATTGTTGATACAGCCCGACGGTAAAATCCTGCAATCCGGCATGGCCTACAACGGCGCCGACTACGATGCAGTGTTACTGCGCTACTTGCCAGGGATGGTGATCGGCACCGAAGATCTCGCGCCGGACGGCAATCATTGGTTGATCTATCCCAACCCGGTTCGCGAATACGCCACGCTGCGCTACCAGAATCCGGCTGCGGGCAACGTGACGGTACTGTTGGAAACCGTGGAAGGGCAGGTGTTGCAAACTTTTTTCAATGCTTTTCAACCAGTTGGCGAACATACCTGCGAATTGCGGCTGGATGCCCGCTTGCCGTCCGGAACTTATATTTGCCGGGTGCTGACACCGGGCGGACAGGCAGCAATACGTTTCATACGACTGTAACCGGCTTTGACCGCAACAGCCGTCAAATCAACAACTTCTATATACAAATCAACAAAAAAATATGAACCGACGCGAATTGCTCCAACGCACATCCCTCCTCATCGGCGGCAGCCTGCTCGGCGCCGACAGCCTGCTGGCAAAAAACATCGACTGGGACTCCCTCGACAACCTGCCGGAGGATTCCAAAGGCATCGGCTTGTTCAGCAAGGGCCAGATCAAAATGATGAACGAGGTGGCCGACACCATCATCCCTGACACCAATACGCCCGGCGCGAAGGCTGCCAAAGTAGGTCAGTTCATGGCCGTCATGGTCAGCGACTGCTACGAACCCGACGATCAGAAACGCTTCATGGACGGCCTGACCACTTTGGAAACGGAGTGCAACAAACGCTACAGCAAAAAGTCGTTCGTGAAACTCTCGCCCGCACAACGCACCGAGTTTCTCACGGCATTGGACAAGGAGCGCCGCGAGTTTCAGAAAAACAAGAAAAAACGGGAAGACCCGAACCACTACTTCCAGACATTGAAAGACCTTGTGTTGTGGGGTTATTTTACTTCCGAGATCGGCGCCACACAGGCGCTGCGTTTTGTGGAGTATCCCGGCAAATACACGACGATTGATTATAAGAAGGGAGACCGGGCCTGGGGTGGGTACTGAGGTTTGAAGGTTTCTGGTTTGAAGGTTTGAAGGTTTGAAGGTGGGAATATTTTTTATTCACTAAAAATCAAATGATTATGACATTCAAATCCTTTGAAGAAATTGAAGCATGGCAACTCGCACGCGAGATGTGCGCAATAGTTAGACGCCTTACTTCGAAAGAGGTGTTTTCAAAAGATTGGGAGTTACGGAAGCAGATACGCAATGCTTCCGGTAGAGTAATGGACTGCATCGCAGAAGGATTTGAGAGAGGACAAAACAATGAGTTCAGAAATTTTTTGGGCATTTCAAAAGGCTCATGCGGCGAAGTCCGTTCTCAGGGTTATCGTGCTTTGGACAACGGATTTATCTCAGAAGAAGAGCGACGCGATCTTGACAACATGGCAAAACGAATAGCGGCGGCAATTCAAGGGTTGATTGATTACCTGAACAGAACCGAAATTCGAGGGCAGCGCTACAAGAAAAACAACCCTGAAAGCACGGGCACTGAATTCTTCCCGGACGAACCGCCTCCAAGCATTTGAATCAACCTTCTAACCTTCCAACCAGAAACCTTCAAACCTTTAAATCACCTGAAACCCATGCACATACGGATCCTCATCATCAAAAATGATGTGATTGAACCCGTGAATGATGGCCCAGCCTTCCACGCTCGGTACGATGGCCGGGCGGCCTCCTAAAGTCGTCTCTTCTTCTATTCGACCGATGAATTGCGAGCCGATAATGCTCTCGTGGATAAATTCCTGACCCGGTTTTAGTTTGCCTTTCGCGTGCCATTGCGCCATCCGCGCCGAAGTGCCGGTGCCGCAGGGCGAGCGGTCGATGGCTTTGTCGCCGTAGAACACTGCATTGCGGGCAGTGGCATTGGGATTCAGGGTTTTACCCGTCCATTGCACGTGGCTCATGCCTGAAATGGTCGGGTTTTCAGGATGTACGAACGCGTGTTGTTCATTCACTTTTTGGCGGATTTCCCGCGCCCAGGCGACGAGTTGTTCCGCCGTGAAATGCTCCATGCCGGGGAAGTTTTCCTGCGGGTCAATGATGCCGTAAAAATTTCCGCCGTAGGCCACGTCCAATCTGAGTTTTCCCAAACCCGAACATTCGACTTCTATGCCTTCGGAATGTAAAAACGACTTTACATTCCTGATTTTCACCGATTTCACTTTATTTCCCTCTTGTTTATACTCAGCCAAAATTTCCCCGGCAGGAACTTCAAGTCTTAAAAAACCGGGCGTTTTCGGCGTCACCAAACCCTGCTCGATGGCGATCGTGACCGTGCCGATGGTACCATGCCCGCACATGGGCAGGCAGCCGCTGGTCTCGATAAACAGGATACCCACGTCGTTCGCCGGGTCAACCGGCGGATAAAGAATGCTGCCCGACATCATGTCGTGGCCGCGCGGCTCGAACATCAGTCCGTGCCGGATCCAGTCGAACTCGAGGAGAAAATGCCGGCGCTTTTCACTCATGTTCGCGCCTTCGAGCGCGGGGCCGCCGCTGGCGACCACCCGAACGGGATTGCCGCAGGTGTGAGCATCAATACAGAAGAAAGATTTCAAAATAACGATGAACGAGTGAACGATGAGAGATGAACGAGTGAACGATGAACGAGTGAACGATGAGTGATGAACGATGAATCCTTTTAGAAAAGCCAGTGGACCAATGCAAGCAGCAGCAGGAGTGCAGTGCCGGCTTGGGCGGCCAGATTTTTCTTTTTGGTCAGGATAGAACTGCGAATAAGTTTCATAACCTCTTCGGAATCATTATATATGGATTGAAATTCCGTTTCAGTTAAATATTCTGATGCCCACAGTAATTCTAACCAATATTGGGTTTCACCCGTTTCTTTTTGGGCAATACCCAATTTGTGGATAAAATCGGGACCACTTTCGGCATTGATAGCCTCACGGACCATTGCTCCCGGATTAGTCCCCGATCTAAGCAGTTGTTTACTTACAATATACTCATGTTTTTCATCACGCAAATACCGGCAGAGTTTGACAATCCGAACCGCTAAATGAAAAGATTTGTCGCGCAATGGATGGGGTTTAGGAGTGTTTTCGGATGTTTTTTCTTTTTTCATAATGAAGCGAATTTAATTGATTATCAAGATGTTATAACAAAATTTTCCATACGCCCCTCAGTTCATCGTTCATCGTTCATCGTTCATCGTTCATCGTTCATCGTTCATCGTTCATCGTTCATCGTTCATCGTTCATTCGTTCATCGTTCATCGTTCATTCGTTCATCGTTCATCGTTCATCGTTCATCGTTCAAACAAGGCGATATAAAATCCGTCGAAACCCTCGTCCTGTGGCAGGATTCTTTTTTCTTCCAATAATTTGAAGTCCAGACCCGCATCGCTCGCCAGGAATTTTTCCACCTGTTCCCAATTTTCCGACGGCAAAATACTGCAAGTTGCGTACACCATGCGTCCGCCGGGTTTTACGATGGGGCTGTATGCCTGGAGGATGTCCTGCTGCACAACGCGCAGGTTGTCAATGGATTCAGGTGTGAGTTTCCACTTGGCGTCGGGGTTGCGACGCAACACACCGAGGCCGCTGCAAGGCACATCGAGCAACAACCTGTCGGCGGAGCCGTGGAGCCGTTTGATGGTTTTGCGGGATTCGATGGGGCGGGTTTCGATGTTGGCGGCGCCGGCACGGCGGGCGCGGGTGCGGAGTTCGTCCAATTTCCAGGCATGGGTATCGAGTGCAATGAGGCTGCCGCGATTTTGCATCAGCGCGGCGAGGTGCAGGGTTTTGCCGCCGCCGCCTGCGCAGGCATCCACGACGCGCATGCCGGGTTGGGGGGCAAGCATTGCGGCGACCTGCTGGCTGCTGAAGTCCTGTAATTCGAACAAACCATTCTTAAAAGCCTTGGTCTGGAATACGTTTTGGCGCCGAACCAGCAACAAAGCGTCGCCGTCGCCGATGGGGTTGGTTTCCACACCTTCTTGCCGGAGGGTATTTTGCAATGCGGCGCGGTCGGTTTTCAGGCGATTGGTCCGCAGGACAACCCGGGCTGGCTGGTTGAGAGCGGCAATGGTTGCGTCCCAGCGATCGCCCAGTTCGGCGCTGCCCAGGTCGTCGAGCCACTCTGGGATGCTTTCCCGGAAGCCACGCTGTATCCGCAAGGATTCGGCTTTTGTTATAATGTCCCTGATTTTCAGGCCTTTAAATTCTTTCCAATCGGGCAAAATACCGTCGGCTTTAACCGCCGTCTCCGCGGATGCTTCGGCGGCTGAAGCCGTCGGTACAAGGAGGTGGATCCCGATGAGTTCCCAAAAATCCGACTCCGTTATGGGTGTTCTGCCCAAAAGTTCGCAGTACAGCCGGTAGTATCGCACCACATCATAAGTCGTCTCAGCGATGAATGCCCGGTCGCGGCTGCCGGCTTTGGGGTTTTGTTTCAGCGTTTGTTCGATGACCTTGTCGGCGTGGCGGTTTTCCTTAAAAATAGTATGCAACGCCTGCGCGACGGCGCGGACGAGGAGGGGATGCAGTTTTGTCGCGTTGGATTGGGACATGGTGCAAAGGTATTTTAACGGCATCAGAATCATGAAAGCCATTTAGATTTACACCTAAAAATTGGGTCATGCATTTTCGCCAAGCCGTACTCATTGTCAACAACAAGACTTACACCCTTACACCCGGCAGGGCTAATTCTTTTGAGGAAATCTATGTCGATTTTCAAAACCAACCGGAAGGCAATGGCGAGCGCTGGTCCGTGTTTCTCCATCCCAAGAAGGATGTAACGGTTCGCCGCCTCGAAATCCAGTACGACCTGCCCTTGCCCTCCGACGCCCGTTTTTTTGCCAACGGATACCAGTCGTGGAGCGAAAGCCGGCTGTACGGCATGGACGAAGCGATCGGACGCCTGTCTTTTTTTGCAAAAAAATTCATGGGATACTATGGCGACGAACACATTCCAGGCATCCCGCGCAGCCGCAGCTATCTTCATTCCTGGACATATACTTACCTGACAGTTGACGAGGGACTGTTGACGGCAGACGGCCTGCGGGCAGATGAACGTCAAATCAGGAACCATGATCGGTACATCATTTTTCTCGGCTCCATGAACGAAAGCACGGGCTTTACGCTGTTTCTGTACGACCGTCCCAACGGCATCCTGACTGTGCGCAAGGACATGGACGGTCTGGAACTTTCCCACTCGTTTCCGGCGCTGGATTTTTGGGTAGGAGAGGGGAGCGAACGAGCGGTTTTTAACAGGTACTTTCAGTTATTGGGCACGCCGATCCCAGTTGCGTCACCCGCCATCGGATGGACGAGTTGGTACAATCATTTTTCACGGATTTCAGAGGCGGTTTTGACGCAGAACCTTGATTCTTTTTCCGCGTTTTGTCATGCTGAACGTAGTGAAAAATCTGATAAAAATATCACGCAAGAGGTTGAATTTCAACTTCATTCCTTAAAATCCCGGGATCAGAATGACACACTTCCTGCATTTTTCCAAATAGACGACGGCTGGCAAACGGCGGTCGGCGACTGGCTTTCCGTCCAGCCTGCTTTTCCGCAGGGCATGGGCGCCATGGCCCAAACCATCAGGGCGCGCGGATTGTCGCCCGGGCTTTGGCTGGCGCCATTTGTGGCAGAGAAGGATTCGGAATTAGTGCGAAAACACCCGGATTGGTTGCTGAAGGATAAAAAAGGGAAACCGCTGCGTGTCGGCTGGAACCCCGTGTGGAGATGCTGGTACTACGCGCTGGATTTCTACAACAACGAAGTGCGCAATTACCTGGGCGGGGTGTTTCACACAGTGCTGGATCGCTGGGGTTTCGACCTGGTAAAACCCGACTTTCTTTTTGCCGCATGCCTTGTGCCGCCACCGGGCAAAACACGCGGACAGGTGATGTATGAGGCGATGGAGTTTTTGAGAAAATTGGCAGGCCCGAAAAAAATCCTCGCCTGCGGTGTGCCCCTCGGTGCGGCCTTCGGCTTTGCGGATTATTGCCGCATCGGCGGCGATATGCACCTTGCATGGGAACACCGTCTACTGTCATGGTTGCGCTTCCGGGAACGTATCGGCGCCCTCGCGTCGCTGCGCTCCACGCTGGGGCGCTGGCAACTCAACGGTCGCGCTTTTCTCAATGACCCGGATGTTTTTATATTGAGAAATGAAAATCAAAAACTCACATCTACTCAGCAACAAACGGTTTTGACTATCAATGCTTTACTGGGGAGCCTGCTCTTTACTTCGGACGATTTTGGAAAATATTCACCCGAACAAAGAGCCGAACTCGAAGCCGCGCTCGAACTGCGTGGCAGCCGGATTTTGGCGGTGACAGAACTGAAAAAAGATTTCTACCGGATCGAATTTGATAACAAAGACGAGCGATACCATGCCTTGTGCAATCTGAGCAACCGCCTCGTTAAACTTTCGGCGACAGCAGCGGTAGATGATATAGAATTGCTGCCGTTTGAGACTATCATTCTAAATCGTTGAAAATACGCTACGTTTGTTTTCTGTAAATGCAAAATGCGAAGGGAGGGCAAAAAATCTTTTTTTGAAAAAAAAGATTTTTTGCCCTCCCTTCGCATTTTGCATTCCCGCTAACCGCTAATTCCAACTCACCATATCCGGCATATCGGCTATGATTTCGAACAAATCGCCTTTGTTGTACATTACCTGACTCCAAAGCTGGCCGGGTTGGGTTTTGAAAACGTAGTTGGCATCCATCTGTGCCGTCATCCAGGAACCGAATTCCATTTCCTCATCCAATTGCCCGCCCGACCAACCGGAGTAACCGACAAAGAACCGGATGTTGTGCGGCTCCGCCAACCCGCTGGTTATCAGGAATTTCAGTTTTTCGAAATCGCCGCCCCACCAGACGCCGTCGGCGATTTTTACACTCTCTTCCAACAAATCGCCGATGTTGTGAATATAGTGCAGGGTGTCCGTTTGTACCGGCCCGCCGTAAAAGACTTCCGCTTCGAAGCGCGGGAAATCGCTCATCAGTTCGTTTACGTTGACGTCGATGCTTTTGTTCAAGATAAAACCGATGCTGCCTTCGTCGTGGTGTTCGCAGAGCAGCACCACCGCCCGACGGAAGTAGGGGTCTTGCATAAACGGCTCGGCCAATAAGACTTGTCCGCTTTTGATTAGAGATTTTGCAGCCATGTTCGGGGAATTCATGTGATTCGTTAGGGACGAAAGTAGTAGGCAAAAGCTATTCGACGCAAGAGGGGAATAAAAGAATTTTGGCACGCTGTTGATGGTTTGAAGTTCCTGGCTACTCCTGACTTAAAACTACAGACTCTCCGTCACGGCGTCTTTGTTGATTTTCCGGATCATACCACGCAATACCGTCCCGGCTCCGACTTCTATGAACTCGGTAATACCGTTGGCAATCATGTTTTCAATCGTCTGTGTCCAGCGCACGGGAGCGGTAAGTTGTGCAATCAGGTTTTTGCGGATTTCTTCGGGGTCGGTCACCGGCCGGGCGTGCACGTTTTGATAAACCGGACAGATCGGTCTGGCAAAATGCGTGGCATTGATGGCTTTTTCCAATTCATCCTGTGCCGGTTTCATGAGCGGCGAATGGAATGCTCCGCCGACTTGCAGCACCACGACACGTTTTGCGCCGGCTTCAGTCAGTTTCGCGACGGCCAGTTCAATGCCCGGGCGTGACCCGGAGATGACCAACTGGCCCGGCGAATTATAGTTGGCAGCAACGACCACCTCTTGCTTGATGGCGTTGACAACGCGCTCTACATCCGCATCTTCCATGCCAAGCACGGCGGCCATGGTGCTGTCGACCAGTTCGCAGGCTTTTTGCATGGCGAAGGCGCGTTGGCTGACTAATTTTAAAGCGTCTTTGAATGACAGTGCATCAGCGGCGGCCAGGGCGGTAAATTCGCCCAGCGAATGGCCTGCAACGGCGTCGGGCCGGAAGGCGGCGCCCGCAATTTTTGCCCGGACGATGCTTTCCAAAAACACTGCCGGCTGAGTCACATTGGTCTGGGTCAGGTCTTCTTTCGAGCCGTTGAACATCACTTCGGTGATGCGCCAGCCGAGTATGTTGTTGGCTTGTTCATAAAGATCATTGGCCTGGGCATTCGACTCATAGAGTTCTTTGCCCATGCCTTCGAATTGCGCCCCCTGGCCGGGAAAAACGTAGGCTTTCATGTGTGAGTGTTGCGAAAATGCGTGAGAAGGTGAGCGTTGCAGTGTGAGATTTCGGCAGCAAAAGTAACAGGAAAGTCAGTTATCAAAGAAACATCTGCTTCAGCGCCGACCAGAGTTGACCTTTCCGGTTTTTATCCGGCTCGAGCGCCGACAAGGCGTCGGCAAAAAGCCAGGTGACGCCGTAAAATTCGAACGGGCGGTAGTATTGTATTTCAATCGTCAGGCCGAGTTGAGCAGGTGGTAAGCCAAAAACCAAAACCTGTTCGGCCCCGCTGCGTTTTAAATCTGTCGAAAAATGTACCGGTTCCGATAGTGGTATTTCAGCAAACAACGTATCTTTCTCCAAATTCAGATTGGAAGCGGCAAGTATTTTGGTCAGAAAGTCCCGGTTGGTCCCCGAAACGCCGGGTTCGGCAAGTGCCAATACCCACAAGCGGCGGGCGAATTTGCCTTCGGAAAGGTCAGACAAAGGGCGTTCGGGTGTAAGAAAAATCAAATCGTCGGGGGAAAACATGTACGGTGCGTGTTGGATATTTGATATGAATGTGTATTTGAACAGCGTTTTTTTCTTCGGCAAAACCTGGAAAAGCCGAAGGTCCGGCTTTACGTCGTATTGTGTTTGAAAAGTATTTTTGCCATAAGAAATGCAAGTTTGGGAATAATAATTTTGTCAAAGCGGGCATTTCTTTCAGGTTTTAAAAATAAAATTTGTTTCTTTGATGCAAAGATACCTAACTTTGTGGTGTCCAATCAAAGGTTTTCACCCTTCACTTCCTTCTCTATGGCTGTAAAGTATCCAATCACAGTGACCCCTTCCACCAGGTCAAAGATTTACTCGGTTGACTTTGCCAATCTTCCTTTTGGAAAAGTGATTTCCGACCACATGTTCATCGCTGATTACGACGGTGAAAAATGGGTTAATCCGCGTATTGAGCCTTACCAAAACCTTGACATTGCTCCGTCCAACCTGGCACTGCACTATGGCCAGAGCATCTTCGAGGGCATGAAAGCCACCAAGATCAACGGTACGCCCGTGCTTTTCCGCGCCGACATGCACGCGCGCCGGCTCAATGTGTCTGCCGAGCGGATGTGTATGCCCAATTTGCCGGAAGACCTGTTCATGCAGGGTTTGAAAATGCTGATCGAACTCGATAAGGATTGGATTCCGGAGGCCGAAGACCACGCATTGTATATCCGCCCCCTGATGTTTGCCACCGACGAATATTTCGGTGTGCACGCTTCTGAAAAATATAGATTCCTGATTTTTACCGGCCCTGTAGGCCCTTATTATCCAAAGCCCGTTAAACTGTGGGTTGAGGAAGTTTTCACCCGCGCCGCGCAAGGTGGTGTAGGCGAAGCAAAATGCGCCGGTAACTACGGCGCATCCCTCCTCCCGGCCCAGCGCGCCAAAAAAGCCGGTTACGATCAGGTCATGTGGATGGATGCCGTGGAAAAAAAGTACGTGCAGGAAGTAGGTACGATGAACCTCTTCTTCGTCATGGACGGCAAAGTAATTACTCCGGCCACAACCGGTACCATTCTGCGCGGTGTTACCCGCGACACCTTTGTTACCCTGCTGAAAGACTGGGGCTACACGGTGGAAGACCGGCTGCTCAGCATCGCTGAAATCGCCGACGCTTATTGGCGCGGCACTTTGCAAGAGTGTTTCGGCGCGGGCACAGCGGCTGTGGTAAGCCATGTGAGCGATATTACCTGGCGCGACCGCAAACTCGCCCTCACACCGGTAGACGAGGAAAGCCGCCCGGTCGGCACCAGACTGAAACAATACATCAACCGCCTGCGCATGGGGCTGGAGGCGGACGAATACGGCTGGCTGCAAACCTGCCACAATACGGGGGTAATGAATTTGGTACAGGAAAGAGAATTAGCGACGGTATAAAATTGCAATCAATTGATTCTTAAAATTATAAGCGAACCGCCCGGCCAACTTTGGCCGGGCGGTTTTTTTGCTGCCCATACTGTTTTACCTTTCAGCCGACAAATCGACGCTACATGAAAAAGGAATGGTTCGAACAGTGGTTCGATTCGCCTTACTACCACGCATTGTACAAAAGTCGCGATGAAGCTGAAGCCCAAAAAACGCTGGACAACCTGCTGTCGGCGCTCCAACTGCCTCCCGGCGCCCGTATCCTCGATCTCGCTTGCGGTAAAGGGCGCCACAGCCGTTATCTTGCCGACAAGAACTATGACGTAACCGGGCTGGATATTTCTTCAGCAAGCATCACTTTTGCCAGGCAATTCGAACACGAGCGTCTTTGGTTTTATCAGCACGATATGCGGTTGCCATTCAGGATCAATTACTTCGATGCAGTAATGAATATGTTCACCAGTTTTGGATACTTCAAATCCGACCGCGATCATTTATTGAGTCTTAAAAATGTGCAAAAGGGATTGAAACCCGGCGGCCTTTTCCTGCTCGATTATTTCAACTCGGATTGGGTGCGCCAAAACCTCGTGCACTCGGATACAAAAACGGTGGATGGCATCGAATTCCACCTGAAAAGAAACATCCGGGCCGGGCACATTTTCAAATCGGTGGAATTTGCCGCAGACGGCAGGAAATTTCATTTTCAGGAGCGGGTCAGGTTATTCACCCGTGCTGATTTCGAGTCGCTGCTCACGGCAGCCGGAATGGTATCGCGCCGCATTTACGGCAGCTATGACTTGAACGACTTCGATGAGAAAAATTCACCACGTCTGATTATCATTGCACAAAAACCGCTTACACTATGAGCTGGCTGCAACTGCTACAACATTGGGACACTGATGTATTCCGCTTTATCAATGGGAGCATGAGCAACCCTGTATTGGATGCGGTGTTGCCCTTTTTCAGGGAGAAATGGTTTTGGGCGCCCCTCTATCTGTTTGTCGTGGCGTTCGCAATTTTCAACTACAGTAAAAAGGGTTGGGTGATTATACTCGGCCTGGTTGCCGCAGTCGGCCTGGCGGATTTTACAAGCAGTACCCTCATTAAAAAAAACGTACAGCGGTTGCGCCCTTGCAATGACCCCGCACTGTCGGAGCAAGTCATATTACGGACTTCCTGCGGCTCCGGTTACAGTTTCACCTCATCACATGCTGCCAATCACTTTGCAGCGGCAGTGTTTCTCATGGGTGTGTTCGGCGGGTTGGCGCGTTGGGTGCGCCCGGCGGCATTGTTATGGGCTACTGTAATTGCCGTTTCGCAGGTGTATGTAGGAGTACACTACCCGGGTGACATTATTTGCGGGGCTTTGCTCGGCATGGCCATTGGATGGTGGGTTGTGCTGACAATGAGGAAGATGAAGATGATAAAAAAAAATCCGGTGTAAGTCTTTAAATAATGAAGGCCGGTTCGCAATGCAGCGAACCGGCCTTCTTATTTAAAGTTTCTGTAGATTCAAATTGCTACCGGGAGGAATTTTTGCGCCAGTTCGACTACACGGCCTAAAACAGTTACATCCGGAATTTTGACATCCTGATTTTCCGTGTCATCACATTCTTTCACTTGCGGCTGCTCTGTCTTTGTTTGTGTGCATACCTGATGCGGAATCGTGAGATTGGCGTGCACATTGACAAAAACGAATGCCGTCAGGCTAAAAACAGTGGCAATGAGGAAGAGAGATTTAGGTAAAGATTTTCGTTTCATAGTCTTTAATTTTAAGACGGGACGAAAGTAACATAATTTCTTTAAAAGTGCGGTATTATCCGACGAAAAAGTTTTAACCATAGACAAACGACAGCATTAAAAGGTTGCACACCTGAATCTTTTTCTCAAAAAAACATCAGGACACATTCGTTTTTGTTGGCTCCCTGTTTTCTGAGCAGCACGCTCAAAAACTGTAAATGACTTCATCGGCGGNNCCGCCGATGAAGTCATTCCCCTGTAACACATAAAAGCCCGACCAGTATTGCACCGGCCGGGCTCGTATCGTCAAACCAAAAATCAATCAGTCAAGTTTATCCTTTGATACCGCCGGTGCTGACCGGAACACTTTCCTGAGCCGGGGCGCCTTTTACATCACCTTTGATGGTGAGGGTATGGGTATCTTTTGCTTCGTTGGTGGTGAGCGTCACGGTTTTGGTGAAAGGACCTACGCGCTGGGTATCGTAGCGTACTTCAATCACATTGCTTTCGCCCGGCATGATCGGCTCTTTCGGGTAAGTGGGCACTGTGCAACCGCAGGAACCTTTGGCCGTTTTGATGATAAGCGGTTCGTTGCCGGTATTGGTGAATTTGAACTTACGGATCGGATCGCCGCCTTTGTCAACGGTGCCGTAGTCGATGGTGGTGACGTCGAAAGTCATGACAGCACCGGAAGATTGTGCGGTGGCTGCAAATGCACCAACCAGAACGAAAGCGAGAATGGAGAATACTTGTTTCATCGGAAATACCGTTTTTGATGAAGAATAGAATTTGTCGTCGGAATTGTTGGGACAAAAGTAGTTGGGGGTATTTTCCTTGAAAACACCTGCGCTGTTAACGATGTCCAAAATAAAGCAAACCCTTATTGAAAGCAGAGAAACAAGGGGTTTTTAGGCCCAAATGCAGATGTATCGAATCCTGAAAATGTGTCGGTTATATCACCGCGCGGAAAAAATCTGGTCGGTGATGCGGGCGATAAACCCTTTTTCTTCCGTAATGATCTCGACTTTGCCCTGCAGCTGCTGTTCGAATTGAATTTCCCGGCCATAACTTGTTTTCAAATTGTTGTTTTCGGTGGTCGGGACGGAGACCGTGATGGAATATTGGTTGTCTCTGGGGACAAGTGATTTATCCACAACAAAACCCTTGAGTGTGCCGTATTCCTGGTATGGATAGCTGTCCAATTTCAGAATGACGCGTTGTTCCGGCTTTACTTTTCCACTGTTCTCCACCGGGAGCAGCACCCGCCCCACGATGGCCTTGTTTTGAGGCGGCACGATGGTCAATATTTGCTCGCCTTCTTTTACGTATTTCTTTTCGACGGCGGCGTTGAACGAGACGCGCCCAACTATGGGCGAAGTAATCAGGTAGGTTTGTTTCCATTTATTGATACTGCTGCGGAGCGTATTCAGGCTGCCCAGCAAACGGGAGGACGTGCTGGAGGCATTTTCCACCTGGCCGAATGATTCGTCGTTGATGCTTTTTCTCAGTGTAATGATTTCATTGCGCTTGCGGAGCATATTGTCTTCGTAGAGATCGCGCTGGCGTTCGAGGTCGGCGAGTTTGGTTCTTTCTTTTTCAAAGTCGACCCTCGATGTGATACCTTGTTCGAAAAGTTCTTTTTGATTCTCGTAGAGTTCTTCCGCGCTTTTCAGTTGATCGCTGATGCGTTTCAAACCGCGCTCTTCGTAGGTAATACTTTGCTCCAACTGGCTGATTTGTTGTTTGATGGAGCCGATATTCGAATTGGAAGCGGCGTTTTTACTGCCTTTCCCCAATTGAAAATTTTCTAATTGTTGGACGAAATCGACATAGTCTGCCTGGATATCTCCGAGGGAAAGATTGCGCACCGGCGTCACCAACTTGAGCGAATCGAGATTAGAGCGTTGCCAGGCATCGACCGTCATATCGAGGTTGAGTACATCATTGTAATCGGCAGTGCTTTGCAGCACTGCGAGCAGTTCGTTTTCCTGTACCAGCATTTTATCCGGCACCAGCACTTTAAAGATGCGCCCGTCGGCGCGCGCCACCACCTCCACCGGCGGTACTACCGTCGTGATGATGACTTTGGCTTCCACCACATCCGGGTACCGGATAAACCAGGCGGCGCATATCATCATTGCGAAACCTGCCAGTACGACGGCCGTGCCCCAGCGCACGAGCCAGTGTGGCGGAGTTCCGAGGATTTCCTGTACATCTTCGGAGCGTAATTCGACATAGTTTTGTTCTTCCATAGCGCACAATTATTGATTGCATATTGTAAGCAAAGATAAATAACCTCACCCTCCCAATTCCAACTGTTCTTTCACCAGATGATAATATGCCCCGCGCCGCTCGGTAAGCGCCTGGTGTGTGCCCTGTTCCACGATTTCGCCTTTTTCCAGTACGATGATGTTATCGGCGTTGCGCACCGTGCTGAGGCGGTGGGCGACGATAAAGACGGTTTTATTCCGGAAGGCGTGTTCTAAGTTGTGCATGATCACCCGCTCGTTGAAGGCATCCAGGGCATTGGTGGCCTCATCGAAAAAGATGTAGTGCGGATCTTTATAAACAGCGCGCGCGATCAGCAGGCGCTGTTTCTGTCCCTGGCTGAGTCCCGCGCCGTCTTGCCCGACTTTGGTGTTGTAGCCCAGCGGCAAGCCTTCCACAAAGGTCTGGATATTGGCTACTTTGGCTGCATAGAGCAGCCTGCGGCGGTCGATGTGCTCTTCTCCGAGGGCGATGTTGCGGGCAATCGTATCTGAAAAAATAAAACCGTCCTGCATGACCACGCCGCAGCGCTCGCGCCAGAGTTGGTGGTTGATATTGGTGAGATTGAGATCGCCGAGACGGACATGGCCATCGGTGGGCGGATAAAAATTGAGCAGGAGTTTCATGAGGGTCGTTTTACCGCTGCCGCTGGTGCCGACAACAGCCGTGGTTTTGCCCTCGCGGATCTGGAGATTGAGGTTTTTGAGTACCCAGGGGTCATGCGGGCCCCCGTAACGGAAATAGACGTTTTGAAGGATCAGGTCTCCGTTGGCGGGCAGTACCGTCACTTTGGGGTTGTCGGCAGATTCTTCGTCGGGGCGCAGGTGGATCTCGTTCATGCGTTCGAGGCTGATTTTAGCCTCCTGCGCGGCAAGGATGAACTGCACGAGCGACTCCAGCGGTGCATTCATGTGCCCGATGATGTACTGCACGGCGAGCATCATGCCCAAAGTCATCTCTCCGTTGATCACCGCCTGTGCCGCCATCACGGAGATAAGAATGTTCTTCCCTTCGTTGATAAACGCTGCGCCTGCGCGCTGAAACTGGTCGGTGGCAAGGTACTGCACATTCACCCGGAACAAACGCGCCTGAATGCGCTCCCAGGCCCAGCGTTTCTGGCGTTCGGCATTGTGCAGTTTGATTTCCTGCATGCCGTTCACCATCTGGATGAGGGTGTTCTGGTTTTCGGCCATTTGTTCGAATCGCCGGTAGTCGAGGGCGCGGCGGCGTTGGAGGAACAGCGCAATCCAACCGAAATAGAACAAAGCGGCGAAAAAGAAAATGAAGAAGATCAGCGGATTGTAAAACGCCAGAACAATCCCGAACACCACCAGGCTCACGATCGAGAAAAGTGTGACCAACGAAGACGATGTGAGAAAACGCTCCACCCGTTCGTTGTCGTAAATGCGCTGCAAGAGGTCGCCCGTCATTTTGGAGTCGAAAAACGACATGGGCAGGCGCATGAGTTTGATGAGGAAATCGGACACCAAGTTGATGTTGACCCGGGTGCCGATGTGCAGCAATATCCAGCCGCGGATAAATTCTACGGCAACCTGGCTGACAAACAGCATGCCCTGTGCCGCCAGAATGAGGTAGACGAAATTGAGGTCGTTGAGTTGGACGCCTTTGTCCACAAGGGCCTGCATCAGGAAAGGAAAAACCAACTGGATGAGGCTGCCCAGCAAAAGTCCGAAGACAAGTTGGCGGATCAGTTTTTGATGCTGCGACAGGTAACTCCACAGAAAGCGCAGGCTGGAACGGTTGGTTTTTTCACCTTCTAAATTGAAAAATTCAGGGGTGGTTTCCAGCAAAAGCAGGATGCCCTGCGGTTCGGTGTTGACCACGTCGCTGATCCAGCCGTCGAGAAATTCCTGTTCCGTCAGTTGGATTTTGCCCGCAGCGGGATCGGCCACATAAATCGTCCCGTTTGCAATGCGGTAGACGACGACAAAGTGATTTTGTTTCCAGTGTGCAATGCAGGGCAGCGGTATGTTCTCCTGCAAGCGGCCGAATCCGGATTTTACGCCCAGGGTACGCAGGCCGACTTTTTCCGCCGCATCGGAAATACCCATCAGCGATACACCTTCGCGGTCGAGATACGACAGGTCGCGCAGGTATTCGAGCGAATAATGCCGGCCGAAGTGCCGGGCGATCATGCGCAGGCACGCCACGCCACAGTCGGAGGCGTCGAGTTGTTTATAGAATGGGAAATTGTCGGAAAACATCTTACTTGTGACTGGGCGGGGCTTTACAAACGCAAATGTAGATTTTTTATGCGCAAAACCACCCTATTCGACCGTTTCCTGCGCAACCAGGGCATTTGCCGGACAAGCTCTAAGGCGTACCAAAATCCAGCGCCTGCAATATGGATAAATGCAGGATGTGGTTGGTCACATCTGCCCCGGTGGCAGGATTGATCCGCTGATTCATATAACCGATTTCGAGCCGGGTGTGTTTTCGATGCAATATGCCGAGTGCGATGAGCAGTCGATTTTGGTCAAATACGTTGTCGTTGATGTCGGAAGCGGCGAAATTGATAAATATTTCATCCTGGAGGGCTATATACGGAGCAGCCCTGTCATTTTGATTGTTGCCCAGCGGGAATACCGTCCGGTTGAAATAGCGAACGCGATGACCCGAGTTGTAATCATCCGTTTCGGTAGCAAGGTTTTCCACAAAACGTTGTTCCAGACGCAGTCGATGGGTCATATTTACTTTCCCAAACGTATGATTGTAAAGTAATTGTTCCCAAATCCTGTGTTCCATGAAATAGCCGGATGCACTTTGGCTGTACGTGTTGATATAGGCATAGCCAAGCGTGACGCTCAGATCGGGTCGGATAAAGTATTGCGCTCCGGTGCGCAGCAGCGACTGGTTGATCTGCTGCACTTTGTTGTCGGCGCGAAACTGTACATCGAGATGCACCGCCCAGTGTTTACTCAGTTTGTATTGGGCAAAATAAGTAAACCAGTTGTTATAGTTGCTTGTGGGTGTGGTTTGCGCGGCGAGTTCTACGGAAATCAGCGCGATAAAAAAGAGGAGGCTGGTGTATTTTCTCATGTGGCAAAATTTGCGTGGAAAGAAGCATTTTATTACTTCTCGATTGATTTCGGCCTCAAATTCCGTAAAAGCGCGAATTTGCCGCCCGATTTTCATCAACAACCGCAAATCAATGCTAAAAGTATTCCTGAAACCCGGCAAAGAAATCCCCATCCTGCGTTTCCACCCATGGGTGTTTTCCGGCGCGATTGCGCGAATCGATGGCGACCCGGACGACGGCGATGTAGCGGAAGTGTACAGTAAGCGCGGCGATCTGCTGGGTGTCGGGCATTTTCATCACGGCAGCATCGCCGTGCGCTTGCTGAGTTTCGGGGAAGCAAATGTAGAGCGCGAGGAATTTTGGATCGACAAACTGCAAAATGCGCTGTCCGTCAGAAAGATAGCAGGACTTGCAGGCAAAGATGAGACTGATTGCTTCAGGCTCGTGCACGGCGAAGGCGACGGGCTTTCCGGACTGGTCATCGACGTGTATGGCAGCACCGCCGTCGTTCAATGCCACAGCATTGGCATGCACCGTCAAAAAGAACTGCTGGCCACGGCTTTGCAAAAAGTGCTGGGTAAAAAATTGGAGGCCATTTATGACAAAAGTTATGAGTCTTTACCACTCAAATATGCTGAAAATCAGGCAAATGGCTACTTGTGGTCGGCCTCCGTTTTTCAAGCGGGCAATGCGATTGTTGTGGAAAACGGCGTTCGTTTCAAAGTAGATTGGGAAACCGGTCAAAAGACGGGTTTTTTTCTCGATCAACGCGACAACCGGCTATTGCTGGCGCATTACGCAGCGGGAAAAACGGTGTTGAACGCTTTTTGCTACACCGGCGGATTTTCCTGTTACGCCCTGAAAGCGGGCGCAACGCTCATACATTCGGTGGACGTTTCGGCCAAGGCAATGGAGCTCACTGCTGAAAATACGGTGCTGAATGCTGCCGCTCCCGGTCAGCACGAAGGTTATACGGAGGACGTGCTTCGGTTTCTGAAAAACACTGAAATGCTGTACGAGGTGCTGGTAATTGATCCGCCTGCCTACGCCAAGAACATTGAAAAACGGCATAACGCCGTGCAAGGCTACAAACGCCTGAACGTGGAGGCGATCAAAAAACTCGCCCCCGGAGGAATACTGTTCACTTTTTCCTGCTCGCAGGTGGTCGACCGGGAGTTGTTTTACCACACGATTGTGGCTGCGGCAATGGAAGCGGGCCGACCGGTGCGCGTGTTGCACCATCTCACGCAAGGCGCCGATCATCCGGTGAGTTTGTTTCACCCGGAAGGGTCGTATTTAAAAGGTCTGGTGCTATTTGTGGACTAAAATACAATGAGTCAACCCGAATTTTTGCCCCAGCGGGGCTGAATATTGGTAGAAATATAGCCCGCAAACAGACCTAAGCCCCAGCGGGGCGGAATATGAAGGAAGTTTTTGCCCCCATATTACGCCCCGCTGGGGCTTGGAAGAAGGGTTGGGTGTCATTTTCTACCAATATTCAGTCCCGCTGGGGCAAAAATTCGGATTGACTCACGTTGGTCTTAAATCTCCTTTTCGATCAAATAAGAATTCCGCGTCGACGAATTCCTGTTGATCATCTCTCCGACAAACCCTGTCAGAAACAATTGAGTGCCAATGATCAAGGCCAGAATGCCAAAGTAAAACAGGGGGCGGTCGGCGATGCCGTATTCTTTGTAAATCGTCTTGGCAATGCTCAGATAAACCAAAATGCTGAAGCCGCCAAGGAAGGACAAAAGGCCGAGCGTGCCGAAAAAGTGCATCGGACGTTTGCCGAATTTTCCCACGAACGAGATGCTCATCAGGTCGAGCGGGCCGTTGATAAAACGCTCCCAGCCACCGAATTTGGTATAGCCGAACTTCCGCGCACGGTGTTCCACCACCTTTTCGCCGATTTTGGTAAAACCTGCCCATTTGGCGAGCACCGGGATATAGCGGTGCATCTCGCCGTACACTTCGATTGCTTTCACCACATCGCCGCGGTAGGCTTTGAGGCCGCAGTTGAAGTCGTGCAGATAGATCCCGCTCATCCAGCGGGTTGCAGCATTGAAAAGTTTGGTGGGAATGGTTTTGCTCAGCGGATCGTGGCGCTTTTTTTTCCAGCCCGACACCAGATCGAATCCGTCATCCTTTACCATCCGGTAGAGTTCCGGGATTTCGTCGGGACTGTCCTGCAGGTCTGCGTCCATGGTGATGACAACATCCCCTTCAGTCACTTGAAAACCGGTATGCAGGGCGGCGGACTTGCCGTAGTTGCGGCGGAATTTGATGCCCCGGACGGCGGGATTGGCGGCTTTCAGGGCTTCGATCACCTTCCAGGAGCCATCGGTGCTGCCGTCATCGACCAGGACGATTTCATAAGAAAGGTGCTGCTGTTCGCACACACGGCGAATCCAGGCTTCGAGTTCGGGCAGGCTCTCGGCTTCGTTTTTGAGTGGGATGACGATGGAAATTTGCATAAGGTGGAGCGAACTTCAGTTCGCAAAAGTAGCACTCTGTTCAATCAGGCAGCGGAAGTTGAGAGCGCAAGACGCTCTTTTTCAATCATTTTTGCGAGGTCGTGCGGGTCTTCGATGACGCCTTGGGCGGAAAGGGCATAGGAATAGCCTGCGAAATCGGCTTTTAAGACCTTTTCATCATCACTTTTAGGTTTATACAGCAGAACGATGGAGTTGTGTTCATGATTGACGTACCTGAAGCGGTTGTCGTGGCTTTCATCGCGATAACCAAGTTTCCGGAGAGCGGTAGACATCTCCTTATAGGTCACTTCCATGTCTTTATATATTCTGAAAATTTCCATGCTAATCAATTTTTGCAATGGTTTTCAATTTTTGCATTGCCTCGACATCAAAGATGTCAGAGAGCGGGATGTAAATCCTTACAAATTTACGGACATCCTTCAACGCCATTTGATTTTCTGTAAAATAATCTTGAAGATTGACGTAGTAGGTCATGTTTTGACTCGCATCGTATAGCAAAACAACCACAGGTTGGGTACTAGCAACCAAAGTTCCAAATCCCGTTTCGACAAATCCACACTACTTCGATTGCCAGTTTGCTTCAATTGGTCAGTTGACTTTAACTGAAACTTAATCAAACCGTTAGTATATTCACCTTTGTCACTGTAAAGGTGTATGTATCCATCATAGCCGTAGTCTGGGTACATTCTTTGCAAAGTGCAACCAGCCAACAGAACCTGTCGCTCCACATGGTTGAAGCCCAAGTCTTCGATGATATGCTGGCGTGTGCGGAGTTTTTTCATAAGGTTTTGAAGGTTAAACTTTACTTATTCTTTCCGCCTAAATACCAGCGCCCCAATTTTAGTCGGGTCGGCAGGCGGCTTTCGGGCTTCATCGTTCCAAAGGATTTTGCTGGAGTTTTTTTCGATCTGTGCAGCGCCGGTCAGCACGTAGTTTTGTTGCAGAAACATTTGCAGATCACGAACAAACGGCGATTGCTGATAACCGGGAAACCACGAACTCACGGTAGGGACAAAGATGACAAATTGCGGTTTTTTGTTTTTTAAATAATCGCTTGTTGCTTTTTGAAATACCTCACTTCCGGGCATCCGCCCATCGAGCACGAACGGGTAGCCATTAGGTGGCAGGTGCCCTGCCGCTACCAATACTTCCGGCTCGGAACCCAGCACCAGGATATCGCCCGGTTTTGTTTGATTACGCAGCGATTTTCCGATTTCTTCCATTTCAGGGAAAGGATTGAGACCGTAGGCCTGGCGGTGAATCCGTTTGAAGTCAGGTTGAAAAAAGTAATCGCTTTGCAACGCGACAGGATATCCGGCGGCCAGCAGCGCCAACAGCGGGGCGACATACAGCCCTCCTGTTTTCATCTGCCGGTACAGCGCCCACGTTCCCGAGGCGCAAAGAGCGGCAAAAAACGGCAAAGTCAGCACAAAATAATGCGGGTAAAATGCAGCGCCTAAGTAGGTCACCGCCAAAGTCGACACAAACAACAGCGCGAACGGCAACACCTGTTGCCTTGTTCCCGCATCTTTTAGTTGTAAGGCAATACCGAGCAGCACAAGTCCCACCGCAGGTTCGAAGCCATGAAAATAAGGCAGAATGTATGTTCGCAGCACCGATGTATCGGCTGTTCCCAGTGCGATCAACGCTTTGGGAATCAACACCGTCCAACGCAGCAGATCATCGAAGCGCCCCTGCATGATAAACCAGCCGATGGTGGCGGCAACAGGTAAAATCAAACCGGCGGCGAAAGAAAACCCCTTCGACAGTGTTCGTTGTGAGCCGGCGCCTTTATTCAGAAAACTTTCCCGGATAATCAGCAAAAAAGCGCCGGCGATAATGCCGATTGCTTGTTGTTTGATAAGAAAAGCAAGACTTAAAAGTATCCCGCCAAAAAAGAGGGAGCGCATGCCGGCCTGTTGACGGGTGATCAGCCACAATCCGGCCAGTGCAGGCAACAGCAGCAGTTGAGTGGCGTGCGCCGCGAACCCAAAAACATTGGGCAGCAACGCGAAAATTGAAAAAAACGCGACGCTCAACAGGGTTATGTTTCTATCAAAATATTGTTTTACAAACAAATACAGGAAAATGCAGGTTGCAAGATGAAAGACGAGCATTCCTGCATGTACGCCCGTTGCACTGTAACCCAGCAAGTGTGTAAAGCCGCCGTAAATGGCATACAGCAGGGGCGGTTTGTTGTCAAATAAGGTGGTGTATAGGTGCCCGCCCTTCCAGAGTGCGTGCCCGATACTTGCAAATGCGCCTTCGTCGCGTTCGAGGGGGATGGGCAGCAGCCGGAAGCGGGCAACCAGCATCAGAAAGATCGTACCGATCGAAAAAAACCAAATAAAGCGGGGGAGTGGCGCCACTTTTTGCATGATTACAATAGTTTACAACTCAAACTTCGTCAAAGGTAGCACCTGAATCTTTGACCGCGGGGTTTCATCCTTCCGCCTGATGTATATGGGCATGAGCGGTTCGCTGTCTTTTTCTACGATGATCGGTTTGCGGTGGTTTTTGTCGCTTTTCAGCATGGACGTCCATCGCTCGAAGAGTTGCTCCTGCTGCTCCGGTGAAAGCGGTGGGTTGTCATCGTAAAAACCCCGCTCCGCACGCTGCCGTTTTGCCTCAAAAAGCGTGACTGCACAAGCCACCGAGATGTTCAGGCTTTCGGCGAATCCCGACTGCGGAATGGTGAAACTGCCGTCTGTCAATGCCAGCGCCTCCGCGCTCACGCCCTCATCTTCATTGCCGAAGAGCAGGGCGGTGGATTGCGACAGGTCGTGTGCGTACAGGGACGGAATGCCCTCCCCGGGCGGCAGTGTTGCCAAAATACGCCCGTATCGCTCCTTCACCCGGCGAAAACACTCCTCCAAATCCTCGAAATAATACACGTCGATCCATTTGAATGTGCCGCCCGAGGTGCGTTTACCCAGCACAAGACCGCGCTTGTCGAGGTATTGCCTGGTATATACGACAAATACCTCCCGCACCCCCACCGCGTCGCAGGAACGCAACACCGCGCTGATGTTCAGCGGGTCGAAAATGTTTTCCAGCACCACCGTCAGGTCGGGTTGCGACTGGCGGATGACGGAACGGAGTTTTTGTTCGCGGGTGGGTTGCATGATATAGAACACAGAGACACAGAGGTCACAGAGATTAATTTCCTCTGTGCTCTCTGTGTCTCTGTGTTTATTTTATTGGCACAAATCCGTATTTATCAAACTTCAAAATTTGAACAGCCGTGTTTTCCAAATAATCTGCCTGGCTGCTACCGTCGTCCACAGCGCCGTTGATAAATATCCTGGAAAAACGAAACTGGCCGTGCAGCCCCTGAAAAGGCTCGCGGTCGATGTTTTCAGGAAAAGAAAGCCCGTAGCGGCGGAGCATTTTACCGGTGTATAGTGTCACGTCGTAGCCGTTGAAAGCGTCGTCGTCGGGCAAAGTGCCGGTGGCTTCATAGAATTTTTGTTGAAAATCTTTGACCGCCGCCGCCGAATAATCAATGTATGACGCCGAACTGATGTGGACGTTCAGTTCGGTCAGGTATTCCGGCTCGATGCTTTCATAACTTTCCCATTGCGGCATGCCGTACACTTCGACTTTTGAGCTTCCTTTTACCTCCTTCAATTTTCGCAAAAACGACATCACAAAATCCTGGCTCGACCAGGTGGGCAAAATGAATACGGCAGTCCGCCCTGGTTTGAGGTATTTTTTCAGATCGACTTTATCAAAATTTGTCGAAGCATCGGGCACTGATAATTCGACGAACATGCCGCCACCGGGCAACGCAGCGTTGGCGTTTTGGAAATAAGGCAGGCGGTCGGCCTCTTTTTCCTTGCACACCAGCGTGACGGCGTCGGTGCGATGGGTCTTGCGCACAAATTGGGTTATGGTTTCGCAGTGCGCCCGCAGCGAAGGGTTCATTTGAATAAAATCAGGGTTTTGTGAGGTGAGTTCGGAAGTCGGCGTCTCGGGCGAGATCAGAATTTTACGGTTTCGTTTGGTCCAGTCGGCGAAAGCCTGTACGTGGCTGTTGCGCACCGGGCCGATGAAAACGTCGGCTTTGGCCAGTTTGGGATTGGATATGACCGGCAGGAAATCGGCGTCGTTGGCCTGGGTGTCGTACACGTCCACCACGAGGTTGAGTCCTTCGGTTTGGGATATTTCCTGCAGGGCGATCTGAGCGCCGGCATAGAACTGGAGCGCCAGGTTGCTTTTATCGGGTACGGTGCTGCCCGTGGCCTGATTGGTCAGAAACGGCAGCAGCAGGGCCAGGTGGTAGGTGTCGCTGAAGCCTCCGGGTCGGGCCGGTTGGGTGGGTTGCGCGCCGATGGGCGGTTTGGGGTTGGCAGGAGTCGTCCAGCGCACGGTGTCAATCGGTACGTTTTGGCTGGGGCGCTGGGTAGTGGGTTTGCCGGTTTGGTTGGGGCGAATAGTGGTTGCTGCTTTTGGAGAACAAGCGAGCAGGAGGGGGACAAGTAGTAGGGAACAAGGAGGAAGGAATTTAATCACGCCGTTATTTCTTTGAGAAATTGTTCAATATGAGGGGTGTAAATTCGAATTGTTTCATTGTCAAAATGACGAATAAAGATGTGTCGCCGGCCGAAAAAATCTTTTTGAACAGAAATCTTCGTAATGTTTTTGATTTCCCAATTTCGGTCTTGTTTCCCGTTGAAAAACCGGATCAACTGCCCGTCATTTATCTGAAAAGTTACCTGCAATAAAAACGGCAAAGGCAAGATGGGAAGTATAGTGATCGCTGCAACAATCCAAGAGATTGAGAATCCTTCAAAAATGCCGATGCACAGCAGAAACAACAAAAAGCCTATTTGAAAAACCCTGTTGGAAGAAACGTAGGTGCGCATACCGTCAGTCTTACATCGTAAGTTTCTACCCTCCCGCTTTTTTCACATTCTTATACCCTTGCTCACTCAACAATTTCAAAACCTTATCCCGGTGATCGCCCTGAATGATGATGACACCGTCTTTGGCATTGCCACCCGCGGCGCATTTGTTCTTCAGCATTTTGGCCAATTCTTCCAACTTAGCATTCGATCCGGTAAAGCCTTTTACTACGGTGGCTTCCTTGCCGCCCCGGCCTCGTTCGAGCCAGATGCGGAGTACCTGTTTGTCAACAGGTTGTGCATTGACGGGTTCTTCCTCCACTTCGGGTTTGAAGTCGGGATCGGTGGAAAAAACGATGCCGCCGAGGGAGTTGAGTGAATTATAAGTCTTGCTTTTGCTCATGATAAATGGGTTGAGGGGTTGAGAAGGGTTGAGAGGTTGAGAAGGGTTGAGAGGTTGAGAAGGGTTGAGAGGTTGAGAAGGGTTGATAATAGTTGAGAGGTTGAGATTGTTGAGGGGTTGAGATAGAGCGCACGTTTCTCAACCTCTCAACCCTTCTCAACCTCTCAACCTCTCAACTATTATCAACCCTTCTCAACTACCTGTTTCGGCACCAAAATTTTCAGCGCCTTCGGTTTGATTTCAAATTCGAGCACACCTTCATGCACCAAACCTTCGCCGTCGAGGTGGACGTAGTTTTTGCCTTCGGCAATGATTTTTACATGACGCGCCCGGTAGTGTTCGACAAATTCTGCGTCGTAAATTTTGCCGTTCAGGGTGGAGGGTACAACAGCGAAATACTGCCATTTCGGAGCATCTTTCATAATCACCACTTCGAAAAAACCGTCGTCGAGCCGGGCGTCGGGGGCAATCTGGAAATTGTAACCCCACATGGGACCGTTGGCAATAGAGATGATAAAACACTTCTCCGTCAGTACTTTGTCGTCCATTTCGATGCGGCAAAGGCGGGGCGTATATTGAAGTCCGGCTTTAACGGAATTGAGGAAATAGGGTAAAAAGCCACGCCAGTTGCTGCCTTTCATGAGATTGGACACGAGGCCGTCAAAACCGATACCGGCAAGGTTGATGAAAGGCTGGCCGTTCATCAGGCCGATGTCGATTTGCCGCACCTCGGCGGTATTGATTTTTTTGATTGCCTCTGCAATGTCGCGGCCATAACCGAGGTGCATGGCAAGACCGTTGCCGGAGCCTGCCGGAATGATGCCCAGCACAACATCGGTACCCGCCAACGCCGAAGCCACTTCGTTGATGGAGCCGTCGCCGCCTACCGCGACCACAATTTCATAGCCCTCCGCTACCGCTTCCATTGCCAGTTCTTTGGCGTGCCCCGACTTTTGGGTAAAGCGGAATCCGTATTTGAATTTGCGGTGGTTCAGGTGTTTATCAACACTTTCCTGGATGTGCTTTTGCAGGTTGGTACCCGCTTTGGGGTTGACAATAAAAACGATGCGTTTCGGCCGGAGCAAGCCGGCCAGAAATTCATTTTTTATTACAGGGTGTGATTCTTGCATTTTTTTACTTTATAAGACCATCATATTTGCTCCTTCCGGGCATTTACATAAGTCCGCCACTTATCGATCACCTGTTGCATATCGTTGGGCAAAGGCGACTCGAAGCGAACAAATTCGCCCGTACGCGGGTGGGTGAAGCCCAACGTTTTGGCATGTAACGCCTGTCGGGGCATGATCGTCAGGCAGTTTTCGACGAATTGTTTGTATTTTGAATACAAAGTACCCTTCAAAATCTGATTGCCGCCATATCTCGGGTCGCCGAAAAGCGTGTGACCGATGGACTTCATGTGTACCCGGATCTGATGCGTTCGACCTGTTTCCAATTGGCATTCGATGAGTGTCACATAATAAAAGCGTTCCAGCACGCGCCAATGGGTTACTGCCCATTTGCCGTCCTCCGGGTCGGGGAATACCATGAACAAACGGCGGTCGTTGGGATTGCGGCCGATGCTTCCTCTGATCGTTCCACGGTCACCTTCCACATCTCCCCAAACGATTGCCCAATATTTTCTTTCAATCGTATGATCGTAAAACTGTCGGGCCAAATGCGTCATCGCGTAATCGTTTTTGGCGATGACCATGAGGCCGGTGGTATCTTTATCGATGCGATGCACGATGCCCGCCCGGTTGGATTCATTGCCTTCCTTGACGGGCAGTTTTTTCATCTCTTCCTGCAAATGCCAGGCTACGGCATTCACCAAAGTATTGTTCGGGATGCCGACGCCGGGATGGACGGCTAAGCCAAACGGTTTGTTCACGATCAGGACATCCTCGTCTTCAAATACAATATCGAGCGGTATGTTTTGGGGTGTGATGTCATAGACCTCTTCGAGCGATTTCGGCAACACGATGGTGACGATGTTGCCCGGCTTTACTTTGTAGTTGGGTTTTACTTCGCGGTCGTCCACTTTCACCGATCCTGCACGTATGGCATTTTGTACCTTGTTGCGCGAGCGGTTCGAAAGCCGGTCTATCAGGAATTTGTCGAGCCGGATTTGTCCTTGTTTGGGATCGGCGACGAATTCCTGCTGTTCGTACAAGTCGTCGGCAGGCAGTGCATCTTCCCCTTCAACCTGGTTTGAAAGGTTGGGCGGCACATGCTCCGGCAAACTTTGTTCCGGCGTATCTTCTGAGAAGAGGTGTTTCTGGTTCATGGTCTTAATGTTCGGTTGGGACATATTCGGGACAAAAGTAGGGCTTAGAAAAGTCATTGACGGGCATTCTGGCAAATGAAGGTGATTTTTCTTTGCAAAAACATGCATGGACGCGTAGGTTTGACCAAAATTTCAAACTTTTCACCAAATTCACAACAAGCAAACTCATCAACACCATTTGTCATGGAAAAAAGAACTTTTCTCAAAACCGGTCTTTTCTTCGGAATTGCAGCGGCCACCACTTCATTGCTCGATTCCTGCAAAAATGCAGCGAAATCCTCAGCCTCCGGTACGGCAACATCGACCCTGCCGCCGCCCAAACTCCGCCGCACCACGCCGTTCGAGTTGCCGAAACTGGCTTACGAAACGGCCGCGCTGGAGCCGCACATCGACAAAATGACCATGGAAATCCACCATGATCGTCATCACCAGGCTTATGTCAACAACCTGAACGATGCAGTCAAAAATACGACCTATGCCGACTATGAACTGGACGACATCGTTGCCCGCATCACCACCGGCGACGCGGATAAAAAAATTCGCAACAACGCGGGCGGCCACTGGAACCATACGTTTTTCTGGCAGGTCATGACGCCGGGTGGGGGAGGGGCGCCTACCGGCCAGTTGGCCACTTCCATCAATACCCAATTCGGCTCGTTCGACAAACTCAAGGAAGACTTTAACAACGCTGCCAAAGGGGTATTCGGCTCCGGCTGGGCATGGCTTTGTGTCGGCAAGGACAAGGGTTTATTCGTCACCACCACACCCAACCAGGACAACCCGCTGATGCTCAGTGTCGTAAAACAGACCGGCACACCCATTCTCGGCCTCGATGTGTGGGAACATGCCTACTACCTGAAGTACCAGAACAAGCGTCCCGACTATGTGACGGCCTTCTGGAACGTTATTAACTGGAAGGAAGTTGCGATGCGGTTTGATAAGGCGATGTTTTGAGGCATCCCAACATGTTTTCAAGGTGTCATCCCGGAAGATAGATCGGGTGACATCTTGAAAACACCGCAGAAAAAAATCAGGAAAGACAAGAGGCAACGGTGCTGTGGGGCTATTGAACGCCACTCACCTTCACCCGCTCGTACACATCAGCCAACCGGAGCGACAGACCAAACCGTTGCAATACCACCTCGTCGTCCGGCTCGGTGAAATACTGCGTTCCCCAGTGACCGTCGTCGCCGCGGGTGTGGAGTTCCATCAGCATTTCGTCCTGATCCACCACGATATAATACCAAAGAGAAGGAATTTGCAGGTATTCTTTGCGCTTTTTCACCCGGTCGCGCTGACCCGAATCGCCGGACGCTACTTCGACCATGAGTACCGGGTGTTTGACGATGTACTCATGTTCGTCGTCAGCAACGGGCGCAACTACTAAGTCAGGGTATCGATAGATTCCATTGGGGACGACTTGGGCTTTCACGTCGTGGGTGAAAATAAAGAAGCCTTTTTCTGCGAGATAATCATCCAGTTTTTTCAGGATGTTTATCGCGATTCGGTTTGCGTGTTTTGCTTCTCCGGCCATAGGGATCAATTTTCCATATACATATTCGTGCCGGACGTCGGCGTGTTTTTCGAACTCCAGCCATTCTTCTACGGTATACAATTTTTCGGTAATTTCGTAAGGTGCGGTCGACATGTAAGCGTTTTTTATAAGCACAAAAATAAACCCTTTCAGGAACATTTCTCCATTAGTGACAACTTGTTTGGCTGATCTTCTACTTTTGCCCCTCATTTTTTCCAAATCACCAAATCACCACATAAACAAATCACCAGCAACACATGACCGAACAAGAACTGCTCCGCCGCGATGCACTGCAAAAACTCCGCGAACTCGGTATCGAACCCTATCCCGCCGAAATGTTCGAAGTCACGGCTTTTGCCAGCGACATTATAGCCAATTATAAAGAAGAAGTGCTCGAAGACGGCACGAAAAACCGCCTGAATTATAAGGAAGTAGCCCTTGCCGGACGCGTCATGGCGAGTCGCGAGGCGGGCAAGGCGATGTTTATGAACCTGCAGGATTCGAGTGGGCGGATTCAACTGTACCTGCGGCGAGACGATTTTGTGGAAAACAGTGGAGGTGCGACTGTCAGTCGTACCTCTACTATGCCCGATAACCCTGCTCCCGACGCACCGATGTTCGACACGGTCATCAAAAAACTACTCGATCTCGGCGATTACGTGGGGGTAAAAGGTTTTGCTTTTAAAACCAAAACCGGCGAAGTGAGCGTGCACGTTCAGTCGTTCCAATTTTTGGCAAAAAGCCTGCGCCCGCTCCCGGTCGTGAAAAAAGACGCGGAAGGCCACATCTTCGATGCGTTTACCGACCCCGAACAGCGCTACCGGATGCGCTACGTGGATCTGACGGTGAATCCCGAAGTGCGCGAGACGTTTGTCAAACGCAGCAAAATCATCCGGACCATCCGGGCATATTTGGACGAACTCGGCCTGCTCGAAGTGGAGACACCCATCCTGCAGCCGATCCACGGCGGGGCGGCGGCACGGCCGTTCAAGACCCACCACAACACGCTGGATATGCCGCTTTATCTGCGCATTGCCAATGAGTTGTATCTCAAACGGCTCATTGTAGGCGGCTTCGACGGGGTGTACGAACTGGGCAAAATGTTCCGCAACGAAGGTATGGACCGGACGCACAACCCGGAATTTTCCATGCTCGAGTTTTACGTCGCCTACAAGGACTACTTCTGGCTGATGAACGTGACCGAGCAAATGCTCGAACGCGTCGCCCGCGCCGTCAGCACTGACGGTGGTTCGGTGGTCAAAGCGGGCGAGCACGACATCGAATTCGCCGGGCCGTATCGCCGCCTCACCATGTTCGACGCCATTCAGGAATACACAGGTTTGAATGTGGAAACTGCCGACGAGCCGGAATTGCGCAACTATTGCCGCCAAAACCAGATCGAGATTGACGCTACGATGGGCAAAGCCAAACTGATCGATGAAATTTTCGGTGAAAAAGTGGAAGGCCGGCTGATCCAGCCGACTTTCCTGATCGACTACCCGGTGGAGATGTCGCCGTTGACAAAAAAACACCGCTCCAAACCCGGTCTGGTGGAACGTTTCGAACTGTTTGTCAACGGCAAAGAAGTGGGCAACGCCTACTCCGAGTTGAACGACCCGATCGATCAGCGCGAACGTTTCGAGGAACAATTGCGCCTCGCTGCCCGCGGCGACGAAGAAGCGATGGCTATGGATGAAGATTTTCTACGCGCCCTCGAATACGGCATGCCGCCCACGGCAGGCATCGGATTCGGCATCGACCGTCTGACGATGCTGTTTACGGGGCAGACGAGTATTCAGGAAGTGCTGTTTTTTCCGCAGATGCGGCCGGAAAGCAGTGGGCAGTAGGCTTTGGTACTGATATCAGCGGTCGTCGGTACACCACTCAGGGTACAACTTGCAAAAATTTGAATCAGCTCGAGTATGGGTTCGCTTCATGATTTCGCTCATTTCATATTTGCTGAGCCAGCGCGACATAACAATTTTGTCGGATCTTACATTACCCAAATCCGAGCTTACCAATAAGGGCAAGTCAATTACATCGTTCTGATCCTGTTCAGATTTTACCCTGTGATAGATATAATCGGTATGTCCGCCGAAGGGAGTCTGCATCAGGGCCGTGATAGGGTCGAACAATTGCCAATTGTTATAATAGGCAGCCTGTTTTTCATTGCCATGATTGTTAATATTATAAATCAGGAGCATTTTGAAATCTATTTTTTTCAAAAACGCCCTGAAGTTTTGGCGCAATGAGTCGGGGATTGATTTCATAAAAACGGGGTCAGGGTTCCTGCAAATGGTATCCACTGCGCGTCTGATCTCGTACAGGGTGCTGAGGCCGAGGTTTTCGTAAGCGCCTCCGTCCATAAAACTCCCCGTATTTTTATTGATGAACACGGTGGAATTGACAAAAGGGAACAATTCGCTCAGGCTGGTCGCTTCCCCCAGGCTGATTGCTTTATTGGACGATTCTTTGCAATAAAGCCCGATAATATCTACTACCGCTGCGTTGAAAGGGTTTTTGGGGTTCGTGTTTACTTGTGAGTCGTCCAGCAGTATCGGGCTGACAAGGCCCCTTCGACCATCTTCCACCCGGCAGGAATTGGGGAAAAAAAGCGGCAAATGAGTTCTCAGTTTAGCGCCGCCGTTTTCATAGTACAACGAAAGAAAGTTGGTCTTTTTGAAATAGTCTCGCTGGATGTGCTGCTTCGTTCCAAATACTTGTCGGAGCGCGTGGCCGACAGCATCGTTTTCTTCATCCTGCTGGCGGTCTGTTCGACTGAATCGCTCGGAGGCTTTTACGCCATAAAGCCAGTGAACACCGGGAATTTGTTGTAGTGCATCGTAAAAAAATATGCCCGCCAAACTTGTCGAAATGTAGTTACGTTGGAAAATTTTGTCGATGTATTTGGCTCTATGGTTGTCAACATACAGGGACTCATCCTTAATACCTGCTGCCTCGGCATTATCCCACAAAGCCAGTGTCGCTGCCACGCCAACCGAACCGCCCGACACACCGCTTATTGCAAAACATTGCCGCCTGAACCGCCCGCCGCTCACCGAATCCAGGTGGGTCAGCATAGCGCTCGTCCATGCCCCCGATCTCGAACCGCCTCCTTCGGCTGCTATCAGGAAAACATCCATCGTGTCTTTGGCGGCATCCGTGTAAAAACGGTCCAGTGTCCAGGTTAAAAAATAGGATTCCAGCGTTGCACGCGGCAGGCTGCTGCTTATGGGTACTTCACCGTGGAATTTCAAGCGGTAGTGCTCCCGCTGCCCCAAAAAAAGCACCAAAAAAAACAAGACAATTACGAGTGTGTATATTCGCAGCACAGTCATATTATACACCAACAAATCTATCAATTGGTAATAGGCAATGAAAATAAACAACAACATTGCAATTGGAAACATCCACAGACTGAATAATTCGTGCGATGTGACGCTTTTGTTGTTGCAAAGCACGAAAATAACGATGCTGGCAAAATAAGATAAACTCAATAAGCGATCATACCATTTTTCAAATTTGGGTTCATGTTTGACGTTTCTTTTCAGGAGCCCTTCTCTTTTCTCTCTTTCGATTTCTTTTTCTTTCTTTTTTTCAATAATCAGACACTCACTCAGGCTGTTGAGAAAGAATGCAACGATTAAAGGAGAGGTAAGCGTGAAAATTATCAAAGCAAAGTAATGAGCCGGCGCTCCATAAGATTGATAGAACCAAAGCAAAGTGCCCAACAAAAACATAAATACGGGCAACAACCAAAAATTTGTCTGAAAAATTTTCCATAGATTGTCCAACAGGTTGTCATACCCGGCAGCACTTAAGTGTTGGGCAGATTCCATTTTCTGTTGGCTGTCTTCCTCTGCCTTTCTGTGATCGGGAGGAATTTTTGAATGCGGGCGGATGAGCGAACCGATGATCAGGTACAAAATGGCCGTGCAGAACAAAACGGTAAAAGAATTGGCGTCGAGCCACAAAGAAAGCGGAGTAGGTGTTCTGTTCTCCAAAGGATTGTCGGAAAGCAATGCAAGTGAAAGTGTGCCACTCACAAGCAGCATAGGCAGGCTGGAGACCATTGCCACACGCCAGGCATTTCCCGGCTTTTGGTAATAGGGGCCGAAATCATCGCGGTTTTTGTTCCCCAGAAGAACGATTCTCCATCGGGGGCTCAATCTGATTTTTGCAGGTTTGTGCCAGCATACATAGCACAGCCAAAATATGACCACTCCATTCAACCCGAAAACAACTGCAAAACCCAACACATCGTGCTGACCCGTTTTAATGTCTGTAGAAAATGCGGAGAAGAATTGCTGGATTTTGTCAACCCTGGTCAGGAGCAAGGCCAGTAAAAAACAAAGTACCAGTTCTTTGAAGTGCCATCGATAGTAATGGAACAGTTTATCGCGTACATTGTGATCGTCGTTCCAAAGTTCGATGAGCCATTCTTTGTTTTCGCTAAAATTGTGGGAAACACGGGCAAGAATTGATTTAAGGAGATTCATCTTGGCAGGAGTTTATTATTGGTTAAAACCGGGAAAATGCAGCAGCAAATATAAGTAATTTTTTTTGCCGGCATGATAAAAATATGGATTTGACATTAAAAGTGTAGTTTTTACTCGCCGATTCAACCAGAAGGTTGCGCAGATTAGCGCAGCAACGCCACATCGCCTGCGCCTGTCATTTTTTCCCGTTTCCCATCTTTAACCGCCTCGTACTCCACGCGCCAGGTATATACGTCGGAGGGTGCGGGTTCGCCGTCGACCGTGCCGTCCCAGCCGGGCGTTTCGGGGTCGCGGGTTTCAAAGACTTTTTTGCCCCAGCGGTCGTACACGGCAAACAGGACGGTTTCCGGCGGGCAGCAAAAGAGCGGGCGGAACAAGTCGTTCACGCCGTCGTCGTTGGGTGTGAAGGCGTTGGGCGAATACACGGTTTCCTTGACGGCCGGCATAGGGCAAACAGTCGTCACTTCAGGTGAGGCGGATTCTCCGAGCACAGCACCGGTGGTTACCTGTAACATAGATGTAGTAACAATGTCGATCGCACTGGTTTCCAGTGTGTAGTCGCTTGAGATGAGCGCAAAATCAGTTTGACAGCAATCCGGGATATTTCCTTCCGGGTCCGTTTTTAGGACCCAGATATCCAAATCTTCGAACGATGCTCCGGTATTACCTGCTGCTATTATGTCTCCCTCAGCGGTTGAACCGACCGACAGGAGGTAGTCATTTTTCCCGGAAGCAAAATATTTTTTTGCCCAAACGACCGCACCAGTTGTATTGACTCTTATCATGATGGTATTACTCTTTCCTACCAAAGCATCGTGTCCTGTCACTAAAACGTCGCCTCCGGGCAGTGGATGGATACCTGACATGTCCATCCAACTGGATAAGTTGGGGTCGTATATGCTGGACCAAATGATATTGCCATCTGAACCCAATTTTTCAATCCAGCTTTGTCTGGATGATGAATCCGGCGAAATTCCAATGCCGCCGAGCCAAATGTTGTCTTCCGCGTCGATGCATATAATTCGGGGAAAAGATTTTTTAAGGGTTTTGCTCCAAAGTACCTCTCCTGCCGGGGATAGTTTTATCAAAATGCCTGCGGAATTCAAGGCAAAAGCCTGATAGCCTCCTGTAATGTAAATATACCCGGATGCATTTTCCACAGCATTTGTGACGTGGGTATTTTGATCGTCTGCCAACGTTTTTTCCCAAACGATGCTGCCGTTGTCATCTATTTTGAATACTATAGAGATTCCTTCTATCGCGAGCGAGGGCACCTTTTTTCGGAGCGCGACGACAACAAACCCGCCGGTTTTGAGCGGGGTTATGCTCGCTATCTCCGTCGGGTTGGGTCCGGAGAAATATTTTTCCCAAATTATATCGCCGTTACCAATTGAAATTTTCAGGATTCCCGGATGCGACTGATCATTTGCATCCTCGGCATTTATCCCGACAAGGAGGTTGCCGTCGGGCGACAAGGCCAGGCCGCCCGCCCCGTTCGTTTTTTCCAGGGCAAACGTTTTCGTCCACACCATTTCGCCATCGGCATCCAGGAGCATGAGGAGCGTTCGGGTGTTCAGGTCATTCTTAACATGGGTTCTGCCAAGCACGGCGATACGTCCGTCGGGCAAAACCTTCATGTCGTAGAAGAAATCCTGGATATATTGGAAGGCATATACTTTCTGAAAGTAATGCTGCGCAAAGGCAGTGCTGTTGCTCATGAAAGCTATAGTCAACACAAAGGCGATCCGGAGATAAGTCATGATCCTGATTTTTATCAAAGGTAATACCGTACGGTATTCCTGAAAAACAATCGGGTGAAATTTGGCGGCAATTTGTCTCCTTTTAAAAGTAAGCCTATGTTTGCCTGCAAATCAGATATTTATGAAAAAATTACTGCTCTGTTGCCTTTTTACACTTCCTCTTTTGCTTGTTGCCCAAAAAACCGTTCTCCGCGATGCCGCGCCCGAAACGGCAGGCATGTCGGCAGAGCGGTTGCGCCACCTCGATTCTTTGCTCCTGCGCTTTATGAAAGAGCAAACGTATCCCGGCGTGGCTGCCATTGTCGTCCGCGACGGCAAAATCGTGTACCACAAAGCCTTCGGCATGCGCGACCTGGAAACCCGCGACCCGCTCGAACGCACCGACATTTTCCGCATCGCTTCCATGACCAAGGCCATCACCTCGACCGCTGTGATGATGCTTTTTGAGGAGGGGAAATTTGCGCTTGATGACCCTATTTCGAAATACCTGCCGGAGTTCAAAACCATGAAAGTGCTGCTGGCATACAATCGCGAAAACGGCGCCATGACGACCGAGCCCGCAAGGAGTGAAATTACGGTGCGTCAATTGCTCAACCATACTTCCGGCATCGACTACGGCTCTATCAGTTCAAGTGAAGACATGAAATTGATTTATAAAAAAGCAGGCGTGCATGATCTTTTCGCCACCGACGATATTTCTTTGGAAGAGAATATCCGGCGGCTGGCAGCCTTGCCGCTGCGATATCATCCCGGCGAAAAATGGCTGTACGGCATGAATACCGACGTGCTGGGGCGGTTGGTCGAGGTGTGGTCGGGCAAATCGCTCGACGCGTTTTTCCGTACCCGCATTTTTGAACCGCTTGACATGAACGACACGTATTTTTATTTGCCCGACAACAAAAAAGACCGCCTCGTGCCGGTTTATACCGAAAAAGGCGAACCAAAAACCTTGCAAAAAATGACCGAAAAGGATGGTCTGGACTATGACTACCCCGTTAAAGGAGCGAAAAAACTCTACTCCGGCGGTGCAGGGCTTTCTTCCACTGCACTGGACTACGCCATTTTCCTGCAAATGATCATAAACAACGGCGAATACAACGGCAAACGCCTCCTAAGTCGTAAAACCGTAGAAGTGATGACTGCCGACCAACTTGGCGACTTGAAAATGTGGAACCCCAACGAACGATTTTCACTGGCATTTTCCGTTACGACGGAAGATAATACCTGGGTAGGTCCCGGCTCGGTTGGTAAAGTCGCCTGGGGCGGGTATTTCAGCACCCATTATTTCGCCGATCCGAAAGAGCGACTCAGCGTTGTGGTGATGAAGCAATTGCAGGGCGACAACCGGGGCTGGGATATCTGGCCTTTGGTGGAAGCGGTCGTGTATGGAGCGATTGCCGACTAAACAATAAATAGAAGGCTACACGACAAATACGTTTTTTTAATCCTGGAATTAATTTGCAGATTGTATGTTTGGGGTTGACTGTAAATCAACCATTTGTCTCAATCTAAATTACCAAACGTATGGTAAAACATCTGCTCTTTTTCTTCCTTTTGTTGCTGGCTGCGCCAATGGCAATCGCCCAAACGCCGCCAACTTGTCCTTCCAGCGACATACCGGCAGCCGACAATTGTCAGGATGCCTGTATCTATTGCAACCTCCAATCGTACACCGGTACGACGATTGGATACACCGATGGAATTGCTGCGGGTTTTTGCGGCACGATAGAGTCCGAACAATGGCTCGGTTTTGTCGCAGGCGCCAACATTGCAACCATTACGGTAGTACCCGCCAACTGTTTTCTCGGTAATGGCGTCCAGGTCGCTATCTATGACGACTGCCTGGGCACCCCCATTCCAAACGGCTGCAACATGGGGACATTCGGAGGCGGGAATTCCCCGGTTTCTGTTACGGTAGGCCTGACCCCCGGCACGGTTTACTACCTGATGGTAGACAGTTGGGCAGGCGACTTGTGCGATTTTACGGTCGAAGTGTCGCCCCCCGGCGCGGCCATCGGATTTGAATTTGAAACACAGGCAGGAGTAATTTGTCCGGGTAGCAGCGTGACCATCGACGGTCATGTATTTACACAACCGGGAATTTACAGCTTCACCTCCCCTTCCATGAATGGCGGTTGCGATACGCTCCGGACATACAACATCACCGCGTTGCCTCAACCTGCTCTTTCAGAGACAATTGTGTTGCAAACAGGTGAAACGGTCGTTATTGGTGGAAACACCTATTCCGCGCCGGATACCGTACAGACGACGATTCCTGCTGCATCCGGTTGCGATACCCTGGCTACCTATTTCTTAGTGTTGAGTCCGCTGGTGCCCGATACCTGCATCCAGACACGGGGATTTTTAAAATTACTGGGAGAGGCCGGTATTTCCGAACGCGCTGAAGTTTTGTGCGCCTCGTCAGACGGCAATTTTTACATCGCCGGTGAAAAAGAGGCACAATCACTTTTGATGAAGGTCACCTCCAATGGCGACGTCCTCTGGTCGCGCACTTTTCGACCCGTCGCGACACTCACGACGCACATTTCCGACCTCGTGGAGGATTCAGATGGTATGCTCGTCGGCTGTGCGACTGCAGGCGATGGAGACGTCAATTTAAGGGGCTATGCATTTAAGTACAATCCTGTGTCCGGCAATTTTATCTGGTCGAGACTGCTGGAGCAGCAAAGCCCCGAAACGTACGCCATTCTGGAAAAAACTACCGGCGGTAACTATCTGTTGCTCACCAGCCCGCAACTGGCTCAGAATGTGGACGATGCGGAAATCTGGGAGATCAACCGCGACAACGGTACGCTGATCGGCGGGCTGGCCAATCGTTATAACCTGGGTGTGTCGGATGTTTGGAGCAGCATGGTCGTCCAGAATAGCGTGCTTTATACCATCGGGCGGCATATTCCCACTTTTCAATCCGTACCGCTGCCTGTCGATAAATTGCGCATGGGGTTGAGCAGAATTGATCTGGCAAATACCGGATTGCCCGTTTGGTCGCGCCTGAGTCACAGGGATACAAGTTTATCTGCTACGCTGTTCGGGCAAGATTTGCTTATCCATGGCAATGCATTGATATCCATACACAATGGCAACGACACGGGTGACCCCAACGCGTCGCCGAAATTTTTTCTGCAAAAAACCACGCTCGACGGTGACCTGCTTTGGGTGAAAAGTTACCAAAACTCCACACTTGTCAGCAATCTGGCAAGCGATATTCAACGCATGAGCGACGGGTACGTCATTATCGGGTGGTCATTGGACAGCACATTCAAAAAATTTATTGTCAAAGTAGATTTCGACGGCAACGTACTTTGGTCGAAATTGGTAACCAATGCCAGTGTAAGCAATGCCGCCAATGCTTTCACGCTTGGGCAACACCAGTCGGTTGTGGTAAACGACGTATTGTACATGGTCGCTTCATCGGCGGATCTTCTGACGGATGCCATCTTTATAAAAATGACTTCCGATGGCGATGTAAGTGATGTATGCGGATCCATCGTGCCGGCAGATTTTATGGCCGGGGTCGTTGTCGACCCGGTCAATACCCCCGTACAAGTGCCGACCGGTCAATTCATCAGACAATCCGTCAGTGCTCCGGTTACGGCCGATTCTACTGAAATACTTGTCTCTACCGTTTGTGTGAGCTGTGCCCAGGACTGCGACGACACCCTCGATATCGGCCCCGATATTATTCTGTGCAATGACAGTACGTTGACATTCAATGCCGGCAGCGGTTTTATCAACTACCAATGGCAGGATGGCTCTTCCGATTCCACATTCACCACCAATATGGCCGGTGTTTACTGGGTGGAAGTCACGGATGCATGCGGTGATAAACAAAGAGATTCCGTATTGCTCACTTTCAGTTTGGTTGGCGATATCAAATTGTCCGACACAACGCTTTGTGTCGGCGAAAGCCTGACGATCTCCGTGCCCGGGTTTGACGTGTATGACTGGTCTCCCTCAGATGGTCTGGACTGCGATACTTGCTCAACTATTACGATTCAAACGGATATTACCACTACGTACACCCTGTATGCTGAAAATGAAGAGGGGTGTGTCAAATTCGATACATTCACCGTGGTGGTTTTACCCTTGCAAACACGCACCGAAGCGATCGATTTTTGTCCCGGGGAATCCGTTGTCATCAATGGCATCGAGTACACACAGTCGGGTACTGCATTTGATACCATTCCGGGCATCATCGGTTGCGATACCATCGTGGTTTACACACTGACCTTGCTGCCCTACAATACCGGCGCTCAAACCATCGAATTTTGCCCCGGTGAATCGGTCACCATCGATGGCGTCATGTACACTCAGTCGGGTACGGTGATAGATACGATTCCTGGAACGGCAGGTTGCGATACTATCGCGACGTACACGCTGATCCTGTTACCGCAACCCACCCGTTCCGAGACGATAGAGTTTTGCTCCGGCGAATCCGTCACAATCGGTGGCATCGTCTACACGCAACCCGGTACCGTGATCGATACCATTCCCGCTTCGGCCGGTTGCGATACGATCGTTACGTACACACTGAAGTTTATCGACACCCCCAATTCATCCGTTTCAATCGATTGCCCGGACGATATCGATGTGGCGATCGATCCGGGCGACGGGCCGGTTGTGGTCAATTACAACTTGCCAGGTGTTTCGAGCGACTGCGAATGCCCGGGCATCGCGCTCACGCTTACGCAAGGGTTGACATCGGGCAGCATGTTCCCGTTAGGCCCGACGATGGTTTGTTACTTGGCGAAAGACAGTTGCGGCAACACCGCCACATGTTGCTTCACAGTGTTTGTACGGGAAGAATCGGCCTGCGACATCAAGACGATCGGCTGCCTGAAATGGGAACTGCTCGACATCACGAAGGACGCTGAAAATGACCTGACCTATCGCATCCGGGTGACGAACAGTTGCGCCAACAAGTTGATTTACACGGCAATTCAAATGCCCGACGGTTTGGTGGCGGTTGCGCCGGCCAACAACTCGGTGTACACAGCGCCGGGTGGGCGACAATACGACGTGCGCAACCCGAACTACTCGCCGTTCTATTCCATCCGTTTCAAATCGCAGACGGACAGCATTGCCAACGGCCAGTCGGACATTTTCAAATACAAATTGCCCGGTCAGACGCTTCCTGCGTACATCCACGTGAATGCGCGTCTGGCGCCACAGATATTCTACGAAGCGCATTTGAACACCTTCAATTGCCCGGTCGGTGTGACGCCGGATGACAACCGCCCGGCGGAAAAGAGAAAAGATTTGACAACTTTTCAAAAGTTGTCAAATCTGCAAGTCTTCCCCAATCCGACTTCCGGTGCGTTGTACGCCGATTTTTCGGACTGGCAGGGCGAACAATTGCAGGTGCAGGTGTACAGCAGCCAGGGACAACGCATCCAACTGCTCAACATGCAGGCAGAATATGTACCGCAGCAGGTGGCATTGCCCGAAGGCTTGTCCGCCGGATTGTATTTCCTCGAAGTCTGGAGAACGAGCGGGGAGAAACAGACGGTGCGTTTCGTGGTGCAACGCTAGTTAAAAAGTCATTAAGCGCCATTAGAAAGTCATTATAAGGCTTTTGAGTTAACCTGAAAGCCTGCTAAAACAAAGGGCGACAAATCGGAAAAATGACCCTTAATGACTTTAAATGACTTTTGAAGGACTCTTAAAACAGGCTGCCGGGAACTACCCGTGCAGCCTGTTTTTTTCACGCTCAGCCGACAGTTTTTGCTTTTTAATATTTGGTTGAAACGATTGCCGGTATGTTTGGGTACCATTGTTAATCAATCTTTTATTCGCATGAACATCCATTTACAAAAACTGATTTTTTCAACGGTACTGCTTTTCTTCAGTGCGGCGATTTTCTCCCAAAATGCTTTTCAAAAACGCAACGACGTCGCCCGGGGTAACCCGGATAGTTGCAAGATCGAAAAAGTGATCCCGCTTTGTCCCAACCAAACGTTCACCGTGGACAGCATCCCTTACGCCGCTCCCTGGACCGTGACGGACACATTGCTCTCGACTACCGGCGGTTGCGACACCATTGTAACGTACAAACTGACCGTAATTCCCTTCAACAAAGCCAACAAAACCGTCGGGATTTGTCCCGGCGAAACGGTTGTCATCGACGGAATGGCTTTTACCGAACCGGGCATTTATGTCTCCAACAACCCGGTCGCTTCCACCAACGGCGGTTGTGATACCCTGTTTACGTACAAATTTGTATACGTTTTCCAACCCACCCGTTCCGATACCATCGTGCTGACGCCGGACGAATCAGTGACCATCGGGGGCAATGTGTATAACGCACCCAACGAAGTGACAGAAATTCTACCGGCCAGTACGGGCTGCGATACGTTGCTGATCCATGTGATCCTGCTCGATCTGACCTTTCCCGATACCTGTTCCAAAACGCTGACCTTTCTCAAAGTGATCGGCCAACCGGGTGTTTCGGAGCGCAGCAGCGTCATCTGCGCCGCTGCCGATGGCAATTTTTACATAGGCGGTGAAAGCGATAAAAAATCGCTGCTCCTGAAAGTCACGCCTGAAGGCAAAGTGATCTGGTCGCGCACCTTCCAACCGGTCGCCACACTTACCACACGGATCACCGATCTGATCGAAGATTCCGACGGCATGCTGGCCGGTTGCGGCATCGTAGATGCAGATACAACCAGCCCGGAGGCTTATGCATTCCGGTACAATCCCGTTACGGGCAACATGGTTTGGTCGAGGTATTTGAAACAGGCAAAACCCGAAGCATTCTCCATCGTGGAACGCTTTCCCGGCGGTCCTTTTTTCCTGCTCGTCAGCCCGCAGTTGGTGTCGAATGTGGACGATGCGGAGATTTGGGAGTTGAGCCGCAACAACGGCACACTGCTGAGCGCCATCGATCATTATACATTCGGTAATTCGGATGTGTGGAACAGCATGGTTGTGCGCGACAGCTCAATTTATGTTGTGGGGCGGCATATCCCCGGCCCCGTTTCGGTGCCTGCGCAGATCAACCGGGTGCAAACGGGTTTGACTAAAATTGATATGATGACAGGTGCAGCGGTTTGGTCGCGGTTGGGCACAACGGGGGTGATGAACTCCACTACCCTGTACGGCACGGATTTGCTCATTCACGACGATGCGATCATGGTTGTCAGCGCCGGATTCGATTCGCTGAACAGCAGTCAGCAATCGGTATTTTTTCTCCAAAAAACTACTTTGAACGGCGATGTTATATGGCTGAAACGCTACAACGTACCGGGTCTTCAGCATGTGGAAGCGCATGATATTCAACGGATGAACAATGGCTATTTACTCACTGGACAAGCCGATCAGGGCGCCGACAATTGGGATAAAATTGTAGTGAAAACCGATTTCGACGGCAACGTATTGTGGGCAAAAAGTGTGACTTCGGGCGTTTATTTCCCTAAAAAAGGTCGATTTTTTATTCACAACCATCAATCGGTCGTCCGGAACGATGTGGTATACCTGGCTGCATTTACGGAGGATTTTTCTTCGGATGTATTGCTCCTGAAGATGACCACAGATGGCGACGTCAGCGACAGTTGCGGTTTTGTACAACCGCTCGATGTACAGGTAAAAACGCTTGCCGGCGCCATTAATCTGCCCATTCAGGTCGACGTAGCGCCTTACGTGGTCGCGTCATTCAATGCCTCTGTGACTCCGGTTTCGGTACCGGCAGTTTCCGCCGCCTTGTGCCTGCGGTGTTGCGAACCGGTTGAGGAAACAGAACTGGTGGAGTTTTGCCCCGGCGACACAGTCACCATCGGAGCCAACACCTACACACAGCCCGGCATCGTAATCGATACCATCCCCGCAGCCATCGGTTGCGATACGGTCGTGACTTATACCTTGCAGTTCACGGTAACTTCCGGAGGAGCCATTTCGATCAATTGTCCGGACGATGTGAACATCGCCATCGACGCCGGAACGGGGCCGGTGGCCGTCCATTACGACCTGCCCGATGTTTCGAGCGACTGCGTATGCCCGGGTACTGCACTTGCACTGACGCAAGGACTCGCTTCGGGTAGTTTGTTCCCACCCGGCCCGACGACAGTGTGTTATCAGGCAAAAGACAGTTGCGGCAATAGCGCTACCTGTTGTTTCGATGTGTTCGTGCGCGAAGAATCGCCCTGCGACGTGAAAACGATCGGTTGCCTGAAATGGGAGTTGCTCGACATCGTAAAGGACGCCGAAAACGACCTGACCTATCGCATCCGGGTGACGAACAGTTGCGCCAACAAGTTGATTTACACGGCAATTCAATTGCCCGACGGTTTGGTGGCGGTTGCGCCGGCCAACAACTCGGTGTACACAGCACCGGGTGGGCGACAATACGACGTGCGCAACCCGAACTACTCGCCGTTCTATTCCATTCGTTTCAAATCGCAGGCAGACAGCATCGCCAACGGCGAGTCGGATGTTTTTGAATACAAGTTGCCGGGACAGGCGCCCCCGTCGTACATCCATGTGACCGCGCGATTGGCGCCGCAGGTTTTTTATGAAGCGTATCTGAATACCTTCAATTGCCCGGTCGGGGTAGCGGCGGGCAATCGGAGCGGCAAAGACCTTCCAGGTTTTCAAAACCTGGAAGGTCTGCTGAAGGTCTTTCCCAACCCGACTTCCGGTGCGCTGTACGCCGATTTTTCGGATTGGAAGGGCGAACAGTTGCAAGTGCATGTGTTCAACAGTCAGGGGCAACTTGTTCAACTGCTTACGGTTCGGGCAAGCGATACGCAGCAACAGATAGGATTGCCGGAAGGTTTGAGCGCCGGGTTGTATTTTCTTGAAATGCAGCGCGCAAACGGGGAGAAGCAAACGGTTCGATTTGTGATACAGCGTTGATGTGTGTTTATTTGGTGTTTTATCAAAAAATGTTACGAGATGCTGCTTTTTTACAAAATTTTATTTTTTTTCTTTTGATTTAAATTCATTTTGCGATACTTTTGGAGGTGTAGGACATTTGTTTTTTTGACAACAAAAATCCTGCGCTCCTCTTTAATTTTAACAATCACCTCCCTACCGATGAACAATCTCAACCGATTACTTCGCTGCCTCACAATCCCATTCCTTCTGCTCGGCACTTCTCAGTTATCCGGCCAGTTGCTTGGACCACCCCAACAACCGAATATGAATCCGCTGATCTATGAGCTGTCGCCAAATCTCGCCCCAACTTTTCAAAAAACTTATGGCGACTCCCTCGATCAGGTTGGCAATTATGTGATAGAAGTAACAGATCCTGTCGGCGGTTATCTCGTGGCTGGTTACACTGCTTCCTCCAGTACCGGCGGTGCTGGAGGTCTTGACGCTTATCTCCTGCGCGTGGACAATTTCGGCAATATTTTGTGGCAAAAAAAGTTTGGCGGCGACGGAGACGATGATTTCACGATTGTTACACAAGCGAATAACAACGACGGTTTTGTAGCAATCGGGAACACCGAAAGTTTTGGCCAGCAAAAACAGGTTTTTATTATCAAAACGGACAACGCGGGTAATGTGCTATGGACCAAAACCTTTGGAAATGATGGAAATGACCGTGGTGTCGGGTTGCTGAACGTCCCGGATGGCTATGTAATTTCAGGGACTACTGATATGCCTTTCCCCACTTTGCCGGCCCATGTCCGGCCTTTCGCGTTGCGTTTGGATAATGCCGGCGGCCTGATCTGGAGCCGTATATATGTGGGGGGCAATCAAACTTTGGAGGAAGAATACCTTGTCAACTATCTTGAAAATGGAGTGCTGTATGCCAGCGGGAGTGCCGATAATGCGGGGACTGTTGTCAGGATTGACCTGGTTTCCGGCAATTTGATGCCAGGCCCCATCCAACTTTACGATAGTGCGAATTCAGAAGCATTATTTTATATGCGCCCTACCATTGACAGCAATCTTGTGCTTGCAGACCATACCATGTCCGCAGGTACCGGAATGCGACAGTGGGTTTGCAAAATCAGCAAGGGCGGAGGCCCGCCCATTTGGTCGAACGTGTATAGTGACCCGGATACTGCCATCAATCTCCGGGGACGCATTGAGAATGTATCGGACGGGGGCTTTTTACTCACACCCTGGGATACCATATCTGCGACGACGAACGACCCCATCCTGATAAAAATAGATCCTGCAGGAAATGTGCTATGGTCTTATAAATACGGTGGCCTTGATGCAGACCGTTTTTTCAGGGCGCAGGAAACTTCGGATGGCGGGTTTATCGCTGTGGGCCACACGCGCAGTACAGGCGCCGGTCAGAATGACATTTTTTTGGTAAAAACAAATCAGGAAGGGTTGGTGGATACATGTTGCCGGCAAGTGTATGAGGTCAATATGGAGCCATTTCAGGTGGCCTTTTTACAACAAAATCGTGATGCCATCACAGCTGCTCAACCAATTAACCATGACACATTAAGCATAACCGGGACACTCACACCTGATAATTATTGCCCGAACTCCCAACCTACGACGACTACCGTCCTCATGCTTTGTCCGGGTGATACGATCATAATCAATGGTATCTCTTACACCGCACCCGCGACCGTTATTGATACCCTCCCTACTGCTCCACCTGGATGCGATACGCTGGCAATTTATCTTCTTTTACCGACCTCCCAAGTCGAAATAGACACATCCATCGCGCTTTGCCCCGGCGACTCGATTGTGCTTGCCGGCATCTCTTACACTGCTCCCGACACTGTTACGATCACCCTGCCGGGTATTCCACCTGAATGCGATACACTCGTGACTTACAACCTCGTACCGGCTTCGCAGGTCAACATAGACACGACCATCGCGCTTTGCCCCAGCGATTCGATCGTGCTCGACGGCATTTCCTACACCGCTCCCGACACCGTTACCATCACTCTGC